>Ga0123355_10000233_pt1 | contig 71054 bp, 58 predicted proteins | sample TergutEmb28metaG_3_FD_89872 | JGI IMG/M metagenome (GOLD analysis project Ga0123355, IMG submission 89872) | Embiratermes neotenicus P1 segment gut microbial communities from Petit-Saut dam, French Guiana - Emb289 P1 | ecosystem: Host-associated > Arthropoda: Insects > Digestive system > Gut ...
CGATATTCCGATGTTCTACCCGCATATATTTAACGATAATGAAAATCGGATGCTTTATCTTGTGTGTGAAAACAAGCAACAAAGTTATTTCATGAAAATCCCATATTCCGATTTTTTAACCGTCCATGATGAAGATAGTATAAATTAAGCCCCGTATTTCCGATGTTTTTAGATAGTTGTACAATGGAAACAAAAGACAAGTATCGTGTGATAAAAAAATAAAAAACATAAAAGGGGAATTGCATTATGTCAACGCAAGAAAACAAAAACACGTATACCACCATCGAACAAGAATTCAAAGCGAAATTAACCGGCGACAATTTAAAACACGCGCTGGATTTTGCTTCCCATTGGGGAACGGACGATATCACTGCCGAAAGCGGCGACTTTTGCGGGGTTGTAAAATACAAAGGCGAAGATGTTTGCTATATCAAGGTCGGCGGTTTTGACGATCCAAACCTCGACCACTGGGTCATTTGGTCGATCCACGATGCCGACATCGCCGAAACGCCGAATTTCGCCGTGGATGAGCGGATAAAGGAAGGTTTTTGGGCGAACGTGAATCTTTGCGGTCATTTTCTTTCAGGCGGCGAACACTGTGGCTGCGGGCAGCAACCGGGGAGGCGCAAGGTCATTTTTGGGAAAGCGTTTGACAATGTTTGTAATTCCGACATGGTTTTTACCAACCCCGATAGCGACGCGTTGGAATGCGCGAAGATGATGGTGGATTTAAGGAAAAGGAATATTGAGGCGCATCCATGCCTATAAATAAAGTCACCGATTGGGTCGCCGCTATGAATAAACACCTATCCGACGCAGCATGCAAAGCGACCCATGTAAAAAACATCCACACCGGCGATGGCATCGAGTATTACCATGGCAAAACAAAAATCAAGGTGTGCAAACTCGTCACCAAGGGCGGAGGCGGCGCAAACGAATACTCCATTGTCATGCACGGCAATCACCTAACCACGCCGTACAGCATTGTGGACGAATTGCCCGCTAACATGCTGCATGTCTTGAAAAATCAGCGCGGTTGCCGCCCCTGCGCCAACCCACGCACTTGCACCATGGCCGGCAACGGCGACCGCTACTACGAATTCGCGCACAGTGGAAAGACCCATTACTGCTGCGGCAGCGGTTTTCGGTTTGGCATCGGCGCGGACACAACGGATGCCGAATTGGCCTTGTTGGAGAAATGGCTCATTAAAGAACTCCGATGGCACGCCAACGACACAGCGCAATTCCCCGAGCGCAAAATTATCCTTGACGAAATCCCAAGCAGTTATGCCAAACGGTGGGCAAAGAACCGTATCAAATCACCCGCCAATGGCGCGGCATTGTCCGTCTTTGACTTGCCCAACAAAGAACAATCGCAAATTAAGCCACCCATCGACGAAGCTTGTGACCATTTTTTGAAAGACACCGAGTCGTATTTGATTGCTACGGATTTGATTAACCACTTGCGCAAGCAAGGGGCTACCCTGCATTGGAAAGCCCGCAACAAGTATGTTTTCCGCTACAAAAAAATGGAACTTGCCTATATCCGCTTTGAAAATCAAAACGATTACAACATCGAAATCTGCGCCTTCGGTTGGCGGGAGCAAAATGATGTGATGCAAGGTTTTATTGAATCGTTTCCTGCCGATAAGAGGGCGTTGTTTATCCAACAACTTACGTTCCACTGCCACGAATGCAACGCCGTTTGCCACCGACGCATAGCTTTCATTTCTGAAAGCGGCGATAGCCGCGTGCTATGTTCGGGCAAGACGCTTGTAAGCGAGAATCCATCGCCTACCGATGTTGACCATGTAAAATGGGGTATGGACATGGGCAAGAATTACATTGATTACAAGGTTAATCCGTAAATCATTTTTGCGATGAAGGGCGATGCGGATGTTAACGTATGACAATTTTGTCGAACTCGTAAACGAAGCGGGATTTTTGACCCCGTACACGAATTATATCGACCCGGAAATTTTCAAATTCCCGTGGGCAGGCAAAAATGCGAAGGGACAAGCCTACACCAACGACCCCGAAACCGACCCGGAGTTATGGAAAACCCGCGCCCCGCGCGACAAGAAAATGGCTTACGGGTATTTTTTCAACGGCAAACCGGGCGGGTATATTGCGCCGCGGTTTTTTTCTATTTTTGTGGATGCGTTTAGGCCGCGCTTGCCGATGGAGGAACGCTACCGATCCGATGTATACGAATACGAAATTTGGAAATTGCTGCGCGAGTACAATCGGCACCGAATGTCGCGAGTCGCAAGCGATGTCGGACATTCGGTATCTCTGTCATGGTCGGATATTCGCAAGAAAATGGGGTTGGAACCCGCCGTAAAATATAAAGCCGAAGTCCGCAAATTGGATTTGGCATTGAAAAATTTAAACATGACATACGACACGGTCATCAGCGGTACGGAAGGCCACTTGGGCTGCGTGTTGGCCGACGCATGGGTTCCGCCGGAGTGGATGCAACTGAATCCGCGTATGAAACACGAAGAAGCATTGGAAATCATCTACCGCCAAGCCGAAAAAATATCAACGTCAGGCGAAGCGAAAACCGCATTTCGCAAATCACTGCGGTTGTATAAAAATCAATCCGACATTACCCAAAAACAATATTAGGATATTGGCGCAACCCATGTTTAAATAGAGTGCCTTAGCCGCAAGCAGCACTTAAACGCGGTATATTGCCCATAGCGTGATACTTTTAGCGTGTATGACATGATTCGAGTTTTTATACACCCCTTGCGGTTATGGTTGTGATGTTTCATAGTAACCACACTGAATGCTTTGGGTTGCAAGCAACCTGCGGCATTCAGTCTGCCGAATGCTTTGGGTTGCAAACAACCCGCAACATTCGGCCACATCGAAAGGGGAATACATATGGCGGTGAACATCCAAGCGCGTTTCGAGGATGCGCTGGCGGCGTTTGTGGACAAGATTAAACCCGACCCCAACGTGCGGGCGGTGATTGTCATGGGCAGCTTGGCCAACGATGTGGTGTGGGAGAAAAGCGACATTGACCTGACCGTATTATTGCGCGAGGTCAAACAGCCCATACGCAGCTTTTGCGTGGAAGAGGACGGCATCATCATCAACGTGAATTTGGTGGCTGAATTCGATTTCAAACGATATATGGAGCGCAGCGTGGGTGCCGGGGGTATGCTTTCCTTCTACGCCAAGTCACGAGTTGCATTTACCAAGGACGAGCAGATTACGAAGAAGCTGGAGGATTTCCAGCACATGGGGGCGGACGACCGCGCGTTGTCGTTTTTCCAATGCGCTACCTACCTCGTAGGCGATATGGAGAAAATCGAGAAGTGGCTAACGGTCAAGGACGACCCGCTGTACACACAATCGTGGATACTGCGTGCGGCAGATATGTACGCCAACATGCGCTTATTACTGGACGGCAAGCCCATGAGCCGCGAGGCTGTATTGAAAGTGATGGAATACGACCCCGCGCCCATGCAACGGCTGTACGTGCGCCCGTTGTCGGGGCCAATGACGCGCGAGGAATTGTGGGATGCGTTGCACTTTATCAAGCAGTTATTAGTGGACAACGTGGCGTTGCTCAAGCAACCCGTGGCATCGTACATGTCCGACAATGAGCCCCGCACGGTAACGGCACTGTCCAAGCACTTTGGCATGGATTCGCACGGGATTTATCATGTATTCGATTTCTTGGAAGAAATGGGGGTTATCGCCCGCGTCACGGAATACACGCGCATCACGCCCAAGAGCCGCGATGTGATGGAGGAAGTGGCGTTTATTTATATCGGGGAAAGAGGTTGATGCGAATGAACGAAGTGAATCCCGCAGCGCAGCGAGGAAGCGGAGAAGGGCTTTGCCCGACGGAGCGGCGGGGTGTGGAGCAGCGCCACACTTCGATTAAAGTCATCGGAGCGAATCAAAATAATTTAAAGAACGTGGACGTAGAAATCCCCCGTGACCAACTCACCGTGGTTACGGGGGTTTCCGGGTCGGGCAAGTCATCGTTGGTGTTTGATGTGATTTATGGCGAGGGGCAGCGGCGGTTCTTGGAATCGATTTCCAACTTTGCCAAGGGGCGCATCAATCAAGTGAAAAAGCCCGACGTTAAATACGTGCGCGGTTTGTCCCCTGTGGTGAGCATCGAGCAGAAGAAGGGTAACTTTAACCCGCGCTCCACCGTGGGCACGGTCACGGATATCGCCGATTATTTACGTTTGTTGTACGCCACGGTGGGCGTGGGCGAATGTCCAATTTGTGCGCATCCGTTGCATCAGGTGAACGCGCCGCGCCTGGCCGAGCACATCGCTTCTTTGCCCGAGGGTACGGTGGTGGAGTTGCGCGTACCTACACAACGCATCCCCGGCACCGATTACAAGCACCTCTTCGAAACCATCCGCAAGAAGGGCTACAAACGGTTGTTGGTAGACGGCGAACCCTTCAACTTGTCCGAAAAACGCGAGTTGGACGAGCAAGTCACTTACGAAATGGAAATCATTGTCGAAACCTTCACCGTCAAACCCGGCATCCATATGCATATTTCCAAAACGATCGAAGCCGCCATGATATCGCTGGCGGATTCAATCATGATGCGCGTGGAAGTCATTGGCCGTGATGCATCCGCCGGTACCGACGCGGCGGCTTCCCGTTCGGCAACGGATGCGAAAATATTGAAGAAATTCTACGACAAATACACCTGCCCCGTGCACCATTATGTACTGTGCGAATTGCAAGCATTCCACTTCTCCTTCAACAACGACGACAGCGCGTGCAATACATGTATGGGTATCGGCAAGTCGCACGTGGTAGAGGAACGCTTTGTCATCGACAATCCGGACAAATCCGTGTACGAAGGTTGCTTCCGCCAAAGTGTATTGAAAAAACCATGGCGCGATTCGTACACCGGCGTGGTGCTGTACAGCGTGTCGCAGCAGTTTAACGTGAGCTTGCACACGCCGTTTAACAAACTCAAGCAACGCGAGCGCGACATCCTGCTGTACGGTACCAAAGGCGAACGCGTGGAGTTTATCCTGCCGCCGGATTCCAAGAAGGAACGGCACTGGCTCGTGGGGCGCGGTTGGCCGTGGGGCGGTATCATCGGCGATATCAACTGGCATTACAAACAATGGTTGCGCAACGCCGACAAGGGCTGGGATCCGGATTTCATCAAGGATGTCATGATTGAAACCACCTGCCCCGACTGCAGCGGCGGGCGGCTCAAAAAATCCCGCCTGTCCGTCAAAGTCGGCGGCAAGAACATACATGAACTATCCGCTATGCAGTTGGTCGCATTTTGCGACCAACTGAAAAACACAAAATTCACCGGCCACAACCAAGAAGTTGCCGAAAGCATCGCCCGCGAACTCATCAAACGCGTAGAATTGCTCATTGATGTAGGCCTCTATTACTTGAACCTCGGCCGCCGCAGCGACTCCATCAGCGGCGGTGAAATGCAGCGCATCAAGATGTCCACCCAAATATCCAGCGAACTCATGGGCATGCTCTACATCATGGACGAGCCCAGCATCGGCCTGCACCCGCGCGACTCCGCCAAGGTCATCGACATCATGAAAAAACTGCGCGACATCGGCAATACCGTCATCGTCATCGAACACGACCTGGAGACGATGAAAAACGCCGACTATCTCGTAGAAATCGGCCCCGGCCCGGGCATCCACGGCGGCACCGTCATGGCCAGCGGCACCTGCGCCCAAATGGAAGCCAACCCCGCCTCCATGACCGGTGGCTACCTGTCCGGCACACGGGAAATCGCCCTGCCCGCCACCCGCCGCGGCACCACCGATCGCTTCATCACCCTCATGGGCGCACGCGAGAACAACCTCAAAAACATCACCGTGGACATCCCGCTGGGCATCTTCGTGTGCGTCACAGGCGTGAGCGGCTCCGGCAAGTCCACCCTCGTGTACGAAACCCTCTTCAAGCAAATCGAAGTCCTAAAACGCGCTGCCCGCATCAAACCCGGCGACCACGACCTGCTCCTCGGCTACGACGAAATCACCCACATCATCAACATCGACCAGTCCGCCATCGGCCGCAACTCCAAGTCCAATCCCGCCACCTACGTGGGCATCTACGACCAAATCCGCAAGCTCTTTGCCGCCACGGACGACGCGCTGGCCAAGGGTTTCGTCCTGCTCGACTTCTCCCTCACCCACGCCAACGGCACCCGCTGCGAGCACTGCACCGGCGACGGCACCATTACCACCAGCCTGCAATTCATGGCCGACATCGAAATGACCTGCCCCGTGTGCAAAGGCGCACGCTTCAACGAGGACGGCCTCGAAGTCCGCTGGAACGGCAAAAACATCAGCGAAGTACTGAACCTAACCGTAGAAGAAGCCCGCGCCTTCTTCGCCGACCATAAATATATCAGCCACAAGCTGGGTATCATGGACGATCTCGGCCTCGGCTACATGACCCTCGGCCAGTCCTCCACCACCCTGTCCGGCGGCGAAGCCCAACGCGTCAAACTTGCGTGGGAACTGGCAAAAATCAAACGCGGCAGCCACAACCTCTACATCTTGGACGAGCCCACCACCGGCCTCCACATCGCCGACATCGAGAAACTCCTCATCAGCATCAACAAACTCGTAGACAGCGGCCACTCCGTCCTCGTCATCGAGCACAACCTTGATGTCATCAAATCCGCCGACTATATCATCGACCTGGGCCCCGACGGCGGCGACAACGGCGGCGAAATCGTAGCCCAAGGCACCCCGGAAGAAGTGGCAAAAAATAAACGCTCCCACACCGCCCGCTTCCTGAAGTCTGAATTGAAAAAATAGAGCGAAAGGATTGATGATGAAATGGTAAATCCAAAAGGACTCACCATCACAGATTTTTTATTGGAAACGCCAGCACCCTACATCGATTTCATGTCACAAGTGCATGATCAATTATCCCACGCCAAGCACAAAGCCGCATTCCAAATCAGAAAGTACGGCTTCACCGCGCAATACACCTCGCCGCTAACCAAGCGGCTTGCGTTGCAATTTTACGCCAACGACGGCACCTTATATATGTATGTATACTCGGGGTTTATTTACCGACACACCGACCTCTTTCACCTATTGCCACCCCACATGCGCGATACCCTCGAAGCAAGCCACAACTGCACAAGCTGCGGTTCATCCTGCGCCACCAAGCACCCCTGTACCATCAACGGCAAGCAATACAACAAATGCCTAAACGGGCGCACGCTGTTTACTATCAATGATGAAGTTGTAACGATTTTGCCCGTTCTATCAGAAATATGCAAAACGTTGCACCGCTGACAATACATTTTGAACCGGCAAAATCTTAGAATCCACTGTTTCATCCATGATATGATGCATTCAAGTCAACCGGCTCACACCCGACCTCAAGCATCAAGCGTCCCTGTTCCGCGTCAAACGGTAGCCCCGTCCCTGCCGGACACATACGCCCCTGACGCACCCCGAGCGACGGATTGGTACCCGACTTGACCCAACCCACGGAGCAACCACGCCCCGCGATGATTAAAGTGAAGCACACACCGCAACACAACCCCGGCCGGGTGGTGTGTGCCAACTTCGTTCCTCCTCATCAAAGGGATACGCTCCGCGCAACACCCCACCAAGGCACGCAGCTTTAAATGTACAGCGTGTTACGGCGGGATTTACAAAATCGAATAAACATAAAATCCGCATGATATGACCCAAACAATGTAGTGCACACATCAACGGATTGGATTGTGTTGGAGATTGCAAAACTTATTTACATGAGAACCGCCGCGCGTCGGTTCTTTTTTGCGTTAAAATATTTCTTAAATAATAACGTTGAGTCTTACGAAATATTTTTATATAATACAAACGGAGGTGTTTACATGCCAAATATAAAACCTGTATCCGATTTGCGTAATTATGGAGAAGTTTTGCGAAATGTTTCCGTAGGTTCTCCTGTTTTTTTAACAAAAAACGGACACGGATTATATGCTGTTTTACACATTGACGAATATACGGAATATGAAAAAACACAAGCTTGGCGAAAATTAAGTTTGGAACTGAATAAAGGCAAACGATCGGGCGATGAAAGCGGTTGGCTTCCCATTGATGACGTTTTTGACCGGCTTGAGGAACATTATAATGGCTAATATTATTTTATCCCCCCAAGCAGAAACAGATTTATTACAGATTGGCAATTATATTACCCGACAAGTGGGTAGTCCCAAAAATGCATTAAATATAATTCGCAATATAAAAACACGATTGAATGAGCTTAAACATTTTCCATTGATTGGCAGACCGGTTTCGGCAGTTGTTGATGTTGATACAAATTACCGCTTTATTGGTTGCGGTAGTTATTTGGCATTTTATCGTAATGAAAATGACTTTGTATATATAGACCGTATACTACACAATAGACAAGATTACATAACATTATTATTTGGAAAACCGGATAATTAATCACAAAAGAAACGGCGGTGTTCCAATGAAGCAAAAAATGATTGATTTTTTACTTAGCAATGCAGACCCATCTATTGTTTTGCGTGTAAAAAAAGAAGTGCTTGATTGCCTTCCGGAAAAAGAAGAAGCCGAACTGTTTAATAAAATAATGTTGCAAAAAGATGTGCAAACCGTTGTTCAAGCACAAAAGCCTGATGGTTGGATTGGGAACGCCTTTCATGGTGCTGCTCCGTCTGTAGGTGCGGGAATGTTAGATAATATGGAAGTTGGCTTACGCTATCTTGCGGAAAAAGGATTCCCGCCGGAAAACGAAATTATTTCAAGGGCTGTAAACGCATTTTTTTTGGACGAGCCCTTACATAACGAATGCAGAATGAAAGCACCGGCAGACGATTATACCGTTACGGCACTTGGGCTGTTTCATGCGCGCAGCTCGATTCTTTTAAGAGCGGGTTATGAGCATTTGTTGCCCGAAAATGATTTTATTGACTTGAAGCATGACATAGCGCATTCATTTAAAACATTTGCCAATGTGTTAAATTTCACAAATTTGGACGATGTGATTGACGCGAGCAAAAGAAAGCACTGTTTCAAAAAAGGAATTTTATGGCCATGCAGCTACGATCTGCGTATGCTTGCCCATAGCAAAAGTTGGCGTAACAGTAAAAACACTTCGTTATTAGCCGACGCACTTAACAAGCTGTTTTTATATGAACACGAGTTTGAAAAAAATATTTATACCAACATAAAAGGGTTTTATAAATCGCCGTGCTTAGCGTTCATCCATAATCAAATATATTGCCTTGGGCTAATGGACGAAAGCTACATCAATTTTGATTTGATGGAATTATTCGCACGTTGCGGAATCATTAAACAAGTTGGTTTCTTGAAAAACAAGTATGATTATATGCTTTCATTGGTGGATGACCATTTAATGATTGATTATAAGGTTAAGCCGCAAGAACGTAATTGGGGTCCTTACGGCGGCTTTGCCCTTGAAGAAGATTGGAAATCGAAAACTCGCAAGCAATGTGATTTATTATTTAGGATTATGCTTATTATTCATTATACCGAATAATCAATGTAAGCGGGGGCATCCGGCATGATTATTGAACCTTTAAATACAACGCACATACTAACCATTACATTAATACCTGCTTTTATATATGCATGTGTCTTTTTGCTGTCACGCTATCAAAACGATGCATGGAAGCGTCGCATGTTATTAATCATTTGTTATTCTAACGCTCTTCTCTACATAATATACAAATTCGCCCAAGCCCACGAAGGCGGCTACACGTTTGATATTTTCAGCAACTTACCCCTGCACTTTTGCAATTTAAACTTACTCCTCCTACCCCTCGCTCTGCACACCAAAAACAAAACCCTGATGGCATACCAATTATACTTTGGCGTGCCGTTGGCCGCGTTGGCGTTGGTTACCGTATATCCGACGTTCCTATCCCGGCCAATGTGGCACTTTACGCCGTTCGTGTATTTTTTCTATCACAGCATATTGGTGGTGGTGCCCATCGCATTGGTCAAGTTCAAATTTTACACCCCGTCTTTCAAAAACACTTGTCAACCGACAATATTATTGGTTGCGTTAACAGCAACGATACACGGCGTGAATGTTATATTGCGCGCAACCGGCATCGCGCCTACCGCCAATTACTTCTTCACCTACGGGCTGGAAGGTGATTTTTTTACTGAGTTGCTTTGGCGATTTATACCGTATCCATTCTTCTTCTTGTTGCCTGCGTTGTTGCTGTTCGCGCCTTATATTGTATTGCTAACATTGCCGTTTCATTTATCCAAAACGAAAACAAAATAAAACAGCCCATGCGCAAGAGTACGACTTCTGCTCATGGGCTGTTTTTAGCGTTATAATTTTATTTTTCGGTTACGGTCTTTCTCGATAAATCGTAAACACGTCCATGATGCTGTCATCGGCGATGGGTCGGTCACTGCGGAAATGTGTAATCGTTAGCGAATCGGCAGTAACATCAACGCGGGCGAAGCTGGCATGCGTCGTAACAAATGCACGTGCCGTAAACGGGAAATCGGTAATACCGCTGCGTGTGAACGTGCTGGCCGAACCTACCGTTACGTACAAGGTTTCGCCGGAGCCGCGTTGTTTAACAAACCCGGAGCCGCTTTCTCTGGGGTCACCTACATAATTGGGCGAGTCAATGACCGGATTATTCATGTCCAACATCATAAACGTGCGCGCCATAACATGCTCGTGTCCGTTTAGCACCAAGTCAATGTCAAGTCTGAAAATATCATTTGCCAACGCCGCCCTCAACTCCAATGTTTCTGCACTTGAGCCGCGGAATACGGCATACGCGGAGTGATGCATAAGGACGATGGTCCAAGCGGGATGTTGCCCGCGTTCATCAATAAAGTTTTCGATGGCATGCTCCATAAATTCCACGGCGTGGTCCCAATGTCTTGGGAAGTTTCCTTGATGCTGCTGCACAACCGCGGCATTGAGGTGAATGAACAACGTATTGCCGAAGGTATACCAATAATTGCCGCCGCCATATATGGGCGCGGGGTACGGGCTGCGGTTGGGCACGTGAAAATGCGTGTAATAATTGTAAAACCTAGCCAGGCGTTCACCCACGCCGTCTCCGCCATAATTGCCGAAGTCATGGTTGCCGTTGGTTGGTGCAAGGGTTCGCGTCCGCAATTGCGCAGGACTCAGGAAGGCATCCCATTGCCTGATGCTATCGGCATCGCTTACATTGTCGCCACCCGTAGCAATAAAGCTCATGTGCGGAAAAGCAGCAAAGGCATAATCCAATGTTTGCTGCCATGCGATGCCGGTTTCTTCCAGTCGGCTACCGGGCCGCATTTGTGCATCCGCAACAAACATGAAAGAGAATTCCAGCGTGCATTCATCGGTGGTAAAGCGATACACCGACGATTCCACCACATCGCCATTAGCAAATACATTGCTAACCCTATAATAATACGTCACACCCGCTTGCAAACCGGTTACCGTAACTTTGTTAGTCGAAAATCCTTCCCTTGCCGACGTGCCCCTACCCGCCTCGGCATAAAAGGTTCGGGCTTCGTCTTCGTTGGTTGTCCATAAGGTCAAAAACCCGGGCTGCTCGGCACCGCTTTGCCACGTAAAGTTACGCTCGCTTTCATTGGAGCCGATGGTCATGTTCAAACCCGCCAATTGCAATCCTGGATATTGTATAAATTGATCCGGCGTTTCGGTTAATACTTCTTCGGGTTCTGAAGGCGTTCTGTCCACCCAATCCTCCGGTATGGTATTTTCCAATTGTACCGTGGGCGCATTGCCGAATTTTTCATTGGCTTCGGCGTAGGTCAGGCTTCCGTCTTCGGTATCCCTGCAACCAAAGAAATGGATTTTTCCTTCTTCAAGCAAAAGGTTGTTGGTTTGCAACCCGGCGCCGCCATTGTTAAATATAATGAAGTTGCCCACCCGGTAAAGGGGAACGTAAATACCCCACCAACCGTCACCCAAATATTCACAAGGCAAACCGGGCCATGCAGCAAATTGCTCATAAGGTTGCCATACATATACCGAAACAGTTTCCCAGCCTATATTGTTAAAGAAATACACCGTTTTTCCTTCGTATTCGCCTTCTACTTCGTTATGGTCATCCGGTGCCGCGGTAAGACCGATTTCGGTTCCGGGTATTTGCTCGCCCAATCTTACAAAGCCGATGTTAAATGTTCGTGCGTTAGCCTCATCGTTCCTGCCGGCAAAGATAAAATTGTAAGCGGGTGCGTCGTTAAAGAATACCAAGCTCCCGATGGAGAAGAACAAATCATGACCTTCAATAAACGCATCGTCTTGGATACTTAGCGAAACCATGTAATAACCCGTCGCATCCCCCTGCCCCGCAGGCACAAGGCTATCGGGAATCGCCGTTGCGACCCCACCGGTAATGCCGTTACCGCCATGAAAAAATGTAATGTCTTCGTCATTGTCTTTTAAGACCGCCACCGTTACGGTATCTGCGCCGTCCCATGACACGTAATACGTCGCATGCGTAATCCGGGACAAAAATACATCCGGGAATTCGGACGAAACAACAAAGCGCGAATCACCGAACACACCCGCACGCGTATCGGTGTCATCGTCGTTATTATTACGCACCAATTCAAGCGTAAGGTTAGGCGCATCACTATGGACAAATGCCCTGCGGATGGAGTTGTTGGTGCCGGGCACGACTTCAAACATGACGTCCAATGCCGTCAAGCTTCCGTCTGCGCTCACTTCAAACAATTGCATGGACCGATCGTCCGGTTGCCTATCACCATCGTTTGACCGTTGGTGGCCAAAGCTTACGGTAAAGGTGTAGCCCGTTGGTTCGGCCGGGAACTCTTGTGGTGTATCACCAAGACCGGGTGCTTCTTGGTCTTGGTATCCGTTTTCTTCCTGCGTCGTACCGGAGGAGCAGCCGATGAATCCCAGCGCCAACGCCAACGCCAATAAAGCAAACAAAGCCACCAAGCGTTTTTGAAGGATAGCGAATGATATCCTGTTCATGTTTTTCTCTCCTTTATATGTTTTAATTAATAAAGCGCCTATGCAATTCGCAAGGCGCTTTTGTACATCGGATTAGCCCCTTGGATTGTAACTGTTACCAACAACGCCAAGCACAAACTGATGTTTTTAGCAATCATGAACATTCTGCGGGAACGTTCCCAACATATTTATTGTCAATTATACTTAACGACCCCCTGCCTGTCAAACGCTTTTTCGGCATTTTCAACAATGGCCGCAACAAAAAAAGTTGGATCGCTTATCGCAATCCAACTTTTATTAATTTGTTATTAATCGAGGGTTATTTAAAAAATCGAAAACGCCGCAATAATACTTACCACCGTAATCGACACAGTCGATACCAGTTTGAACATCGTGTTGATCGACGGACCGGAGGTATCCTTGAACGGGTCGCCTACGGTGTCGCCGATGACGGCTGCTTTGTGGCAATCGGAGCCTTTGCCGCCATGCGCGCCGCTTTCAATGTATTTCTTGGCGTTATCCCATGCGCCGCCTGCGTTGTTCATGAACACGGCCAACACAAAGCCCGCTACGGTGGCACCACCAATGAATCCTACCACGCCTTCAACGCCCCAAATAAGGCCGGTGATGATGGGCAGGACTACGGCTACCAGCGTGGGGGTAATCATTTCGCGCAGGGCACCACGGGTACACAGGTCTACGCAAGCTTCGTAATCGGGGTCGGTTTCGCCGGTCATGATGCCTTTGATGGTTTTAAATTGACGACGTACTTCTACTACAATGGCCTGTGCGGCTTTTTGCACTGCGCTCATGGTAAGGGCAGAGAAAATGAATACGAGCATAACGCCCAAGAACAAGCCGATGAGCACGTTGGGGTTGTTGATGGCCAAGTCAAGACCCAGGAAGTTGGCCGGAGGCACATCGCCCAAATTTTCTACATAACCGCCGTGGTAAGCCACGTAGTCGGTAGCGATTTTAATATAAGAAACAAGCAGCGCCAAGGAAGTAAGCGCGGCGGAACCTACCGCAAAGCCCTTGCCCGTGGCGGCTGTGGTGTTGCCCAGCGCGTCCAGTGCGTCGGTACGTTCGCGTACTTCGGGATCCATGTGAGACATTTCTGCGATGCCGCCTGCGTTGTCGGCCACGGGACCGTATGCATCGGTCGCCAGCGTAATACCCAGCGTTGAAAGCATACCCACGGCAGCCAATCCAATGCCAAACAAGCCATGGCTAAACGCATCGGCGGTGTTCATGTACGAGCCGTCAATTTGTGCGGTGAAGATGCTGAAGCCGCCCATTTGTCCACCGGCGGCCAAAAATGCACCCACAATAGCCAGCACAACGATAATAACCGGCGCAATGGTAGATTTCATACCCAAAGAAATACCGCCAATGATAATGGTCGCCGCGCCTGTTTCGGATGCCGCAGCCAAGTCTTTTGTGGGTTTGTAATGGGTTGAAGTGTAATATTCGGTAAAGTAAGCGATGAGCGTACCTGCCAACGCGCCAATGAAAATGGCTGCTACCAGTCCCCATGCACCGTTAAATCCATCCATGATGAACAGCACCGCCGGCACCGATGCCAACATGGCTATTGCGGCAGCGGTGTACGTGCCTTTGCGCAGCGTACCCAACAATTGCGCTTGGGTGGCTTTCTCGCCGGTGCGGATCAGGAAAGTACCGATGAGCGATGCGAAAATACCCACGATGGCAATGGCCACGGGCAAGAACATTGCCGCCCATACCATATCGCTTGCGCCAAAAGCCGCAAAACCCAACGCAATACCTGCGTGCATGGCTTTGATATAGGATTCGTACAGGTCGGCACCCATGCCGGCCACGTCGCCTACATTGTCGCCCACATTGTCGGCAATCGTTGCGGGGTTGCGCGGGTCATCTTCGGGGATGCCCGCTTCCACTTTACCCACCAAGTCCGCGCCAACATCGGCCGCTTTGGTGAAGATGCCGCCGCCCACACGGGCGAACAGAGCAAACACCGCCACACCCACGCCGAACATAACCATGTTCTCGGCAATTTCGCGCGCGGGCAGGTCAAAGACGAATCTAAGTACCAAAAACCACAATGACACGTCCAAAATGCTCAAGCCCACCACGGTAAAGCACAATACCGTGCCGGATGCAAATGCCACTTTCAAGCCCTGGTTCAAGCTTTCGCCCGCGGCAGCGGCGGTGCGCACATTGGCGCGCGTGGCAATCCGCATACCAATGAATGCGGATAATTGAGAGAATACGCCGCCCGTGACAAACGCCACCGGCATAAACACGGAGCCATAACCTGTCACCGCCAGCACAACCAGCGCCGCCACCACGATGATATACACCACGGCCACCACGCGGAATTGGCGCTTCAAATACGCGCCCGCGCCCTTGCGGATAGCCGCCGCGATCTTTTGCATCACCGGCGTACCCTCCGAAAACTTCATTACCTTCCTATATTGCAAGAAGGCAAACAAAAGGGCGACCAACGCCCCGCCCACGCCAATTGCGAAGGCCCATTCAAAGCTCATATAACTCCAACCTTTCAAGTGTGGTTAGAAGAGTATCACAACTCTTCCCCAGCCTATAATGCGCTTTAAAATGTGGGATGTCAAGGGGAGCTAGGGTATAAAAAAGCGCACCGGATAATATACCGATGCGCTTATCTGTTATTTAAAAGAAATTTTATTTGCAATTATTTTCGTGCCAATTTTCTTTGATCAGTGGATAATCGCAATATTTCACCGCGTCTTCATAAGTTACATGTCCGTTTTTTTGTATGATTGCGGTTAAATATTTTTCCAAATTTTGAATATATCCCGCCAATTTATCGCTTTCAAATGCGGGTCCGTGCGCCGGAATGATTGTATTTATTTTTATTTGCTTTAACTTACACCACGCATTCAACTGACGTTGCCGTTTTTCGTTGGTTTCGCCATCGCACAACCACGGCAACGCCAGTTTTCCTTCCAACGATAACAAAACTTCATCCGCAATGTGTATGAATTGCCCGTTAATTTTAGTAAGCAGGGTGCATTTTGAATGGCCAGGTGCTGGAATGATTTCCAACGTATGCTTACCAAAGTTAATAGTGGTTGGATTTATGATGAGGTGCGTAGGCGTGCAAAAAGCGGCATCCGCTTCATTACTGTCATACGCCAGCGTGGCGATGTAATTATCGTTACCATAAATCGTAATATCTGGCAGCATACTTAAACCGTCGTAATGGTCTTCGTGAAAGTGCGACACAACAGCGGCTTCCACGGTTATGCCATTGGCCGTTAGGTCTTCCAACACCTGTTTCATTTCGTCGTCGTATGCAGCATCTACGAGTAATGCTTTACTTCCATCCAATACAGCCATGATGTTGTTAACAAGTGTGTTAGGTTCGTCCGACGGGAACGTATATAACAAGATGTCTGTTGCCAGTGTTGTTTTTGTCATTTTTTATGACCTCCTCTTCTTTATAAAAGATTAACACACATTGCTATGATGCAACGGTATAAAACATGCTTATAATCGTGATTTCATTAAATGATTACGCCCAAAAGGCGTTTTCAATATGTTCAATTTCAATTCGGTTGCCAATCATCACGACTTCCACCACATCAAAGCGCATGTCGCGGTCGATTTGTTTGTTTTTTGTGGCATAGAACATCGCGGTGCGCATGATTTGCTGTTGTTTATGTCTGGTTACGGATTCGCGCCCTTGCCCATATGTATTTGATTTGCGCGTTTTAACTTCGATAAAAACGAGGTAACTGCCGTCTTGGGCGATAAGGTCAACTTCACCTGTGCGGATGCGATAGTTACGGGCAAGGATGTTCATGCCTTTTTCGCATAAAAAGGCTTCGGCGGCCTGTTGGCCGTCCATACCCACGGCATATTTGGTGGGCCGGTTGTCCGACGCGTTGCCGCGTGTGGGCACCGTATTTACCAATGGCTGGCGATCAGCGTCAGATTTCATTGCGGCTTTGCCTTTTTGAAGGTTAGGCGATGCGCCACGCAGGGGCCGTATTGTGCCAGTGCCGCCAGGTGTGCGGGGGTGCCATAGCCCTTGTGCGTGGCAAATCCGTAACCCGGATATATAACGTCCACTTCATGCATGATGGCATCGCGCGTTTCTTTGGCTAGGATGGCGGCGGCGGCAATGCTGTGGCACAGGGTGTCTCCCTTGGTAATTGCTTCGCCGGGGCAGGGTAGCGATGGCAGGCGGTTGCCGTCCACCAAGATGTATTGGATTTGTGCGGGTGTTGACCGCGCCGTCAACATTTCTTGCGCGTGGGTTACGGCTTGCGACATGGCCTGCATGGTTGCCTGCAAGATATTTATGCGGTCAATTTCTGCTGCTTCTATGATGCCTAAGCCGTAGGCCAGGGCATTTATTTTGATTTCTTCCAATAAAAACGCGCGGCGGGCGGGTGCGATTTTTTTTGAATCGTATACGCCTTCGATGATCAGGCCGGGGGGCAATACCACCGCCGCGGCCACGACCGGCCCTGCTAGCGGCCCGCGCCCCGCTTCGTCCACGCCCGCAATAAAATGAAATCCACGTGCATGCAGCGCGGCTTCCGTTTGGGTAGATGCGGTTTTTATTTTGCGCGGCTTGGTTTTATCCATGCGCGTTAGCCAATAGTGATGCCATATAGCAATGCGGGCAGGTCGTACATCGGCACAAACACCGACCCGCGGAAAATCACCGGCTCGTGGTGCAGATGCGTATGCTGCGCGTAGCTTTCAAATGCGGTTTCGCCCAATTGCAAGCGCGCTTGCCCGATGGTAATGGCGCCGTTTTCGGCCAAATGGTATTCGACTTCCAGCCATTGTGCGATTTCGCGCAGGTCAACGAAGGGCAAGTTGAACAATGTGAAGGTTGGCACATCGCGCATGAAGGTAGACGCGGTGTTTTCATCGCGCGGGGTGTATATCAGTTGGTTGTAATTTGCAACCAACTGATTTTGCGGGCTGATAAAGCGCGAGCGCAGCGGCAGCCCTGCCCGCACGTTGGGTACGATGGCAGCGCGGCTCAATTGCAGTTGACCGTTGACGAATACATATTGCACGCCGATAGACGGTGACCCCACGCGTTCCGGGGTGGCGGTGTCGATGATGGTATCAAAGCAGAAGAGGACGATGTCTGCATCGGCGCCAATTTCGAGCCGACCCTTGCGGTCGGCGTCGTATGACGCGCGGGAGAGGTGCTGCGCCGGGCGGATGGTCATCATTGTCAATGCTTCCATCAGGGTGATGACGCCTTCGTCACGGGCATAATGGCCGATGACGCGGCTAAACGTGCCCGCACCGCGCGGGTGGCTTTGCGTATACCCCACAAACATCGTATCCGAGCCAATCATCATAAAATCTTGTTGTAAGGCATAGCGCAACTCGTCTTCCGGCATGGTATTTAAGGCGAAGACCAACTGCCCCACAGATCGGTAATGAGCAAAGGATGTAGCCGTCAAGCGTCGGTCACTATTGGGAATTTGCAAGTCATTGTACGTGATGCCAAAACGCGTTTGCCAGCCGGGGGCGAACCGCTCTGACCGTACATTGGTACCCCAAAAGGTGTACGGATACACGCAAGCGGTAATGACCAATCCTTCATCGCGGGCATCACGTAACATGGCAAAGGCTTGTTGCGCCACGTGGGTTGCCCCGGTGGAATTGATGTGCATGATGTGCATGGCGGCACCTGTAATACGCGCCAAGTCAATCACTTCTTGGATGGCCACCAGCGAATTACGCTCGCCGTGGGGCGTGGCGTAGCGGATGTGCCAATGCATGGGCACGTCCATTTCCGCCGCCAAATGCGCCAGCGCTAGCAACTCCGCCCCTTGTACGCCGGGCGTGTATTCCGGGATGACAGAGATACCCACCGATCCGTTTTCGATGTTACGGCGCACGTGGTTGATCAGCGTATTGATGCTGGCTTGGCTGGTCATGACTGCGGTGGGGCCGTACCCCGATATACCGCGTATTTCCGCCACGAAGTTGGACATGCCAAAGTTGATAATCGGCGGATTGTTAATAAAATGGCCAAAATCGCCCACAGCATTAATTGCACCGCCGTGCATTTGCATGTTGGTGGTTACACCATCCATGATTTTCAACTCCGCACCCCGCGGCGTGGGGCGAAAGGAGACAATGTCAATAAAACCCGGCGCAGCAATCAACCCCGTGGCATCAATCACTTGGCGGCCTTGGATGGGGCGGCGCGTAAGCGTGGCAATGCGCCCGTTTAAGATGCCGATGTTGTACCCTTCCATGTCATTCAGGGTTTCGGGGTTAATAAGCCGTGCGTTCAGAATCACCGCGTCGTACATCGTCGTATCCAGCGGGGGAGCATCGCGCAGGGGGATAGCGGGTAGCGGCACTTTGTATTCGGGGTCGGGGATATGTGCGTTCCCTACGGTATTATCCGTTGTGGCATTATTTTCGGTGGGGTCGTTATTATCTACCGGAGGCGGCGCAGTGGCTTGCACCACGGGATTTCCTTCCCCCGCGGTATTCGCATCGCGGTCCATGTTGCTCCATATCAAATGCACCGCATAGGCTGTAACGCCCAGCAGCGCAATTACCATAATCATAAATACCACCACTTGCGATGGCGAAATTCCGCGTCTCATCTTGTTAACCATCCTCCCAATGCCACGGCGCATACGCCGGCAAATACCAGCTTGGCCACCGGACTAACCCCTTCTGCCGGGGTGAAAAATCCTTCAATAAAAGCTGCCACCAACATCAAAAACGCTATGCCCGGCACCAACGCCACAGCCTTACGCGCATGCAAAATTAACGAATGCTTACGGCTGTGGATGCCCGGCACAATCAAGCCCTTGCCCAGCATCAACCCAGCACCCCCCGCTAGGAAAATCGCAAATAGCTCCGGCACGCCATGCGGCAAAATTAACGCATATGCCGTCAACATATCCGCGCCCGCCGTGTGCAATAAGCCAAACAACGCCCCCACGATGATGCCGTTATAAATCAATACATAAATCGTGCCAACGCCGCCAAATATCCCCCACACAAACGCGTTGATAGCCACGGTTGTATTATTGGTAACAAAAAACGCCGTCATGAATGTACCATCCCATTCCAACGGCGTACCCAAATTGTCTGCAATGGCTTGCCCGTCGCCCAGCATTTCTGGCCAAATGCCACCCACCACCGCCAGCAGTGCCCCAAAAAAGAAAAGCCCAGCAGCCACGGCGGTATATTTCCAAGTCTCACGCACCAACGCCGGGAACGTCCGCGTAAAATACCGCAGGATATCCATGCCCGTGTTCGTCTCCCGTACATAAAAAAAATTGTGCGATACACCCACCAGCCGATTCAAATACGGCAACGCCTGCCCATGGGGGAAGTGCGTCTTCGCATATGCCATGTGGTACGAGCACAAACGGAACAAATGCGCAAACTGCCGCACTTCGGGCGCATCCAATTTTTTGATGCCGCCGGAAAGCAAGCGTGCGTTATACGCTTCCATGGCGCGCCAGTCGTTTTCATGCTTTGCGATAAATCGGGTTTCCGTCATGCATGTCGCTCCCCGCAAATGTACCTTGTGATTATTGCCCTTGTATACCGAAGAAATCCCCCGCTTCGCCGTCGCGGACGCGTTGCCTGCGCCATACATCGGCTCGCATCGCACCCGCCATCAAAACGGTGTTGCTATCACCCAAGAAGAAAAAGCCGCGCACGTCTTGCAACGCCACAAATTCCCACAAAGCGGCACCTGTCATGTTCACCGCATGAATGTTGCGGTTGGATGCGACAATCACGGCGTTGTGCGCCATGGACAGCGATGTCACCAAGCGATCACCGTGGAATGTACCCGTGCGGTTGCCATTGGCATCAAAGATTAATACCGTTCCCGGCGTGTAGGGGTCGGACGTATTTAATATCGGCGCACCCAGCGCCACACTAAACCGCCCTATATCATCAAACGCAATTGCCGTCACTTGGTTGTGCAGGGGGATGTCTGCCGTGTCATTTATTGTGGTTCCAGCACCACGCGTAAATATTGCTATACGCGCGTCGGTTACGACCACCAGACGATTATCCGTCGTTGCTTGCATGTGCAGCAGCATTTCATTTTCGAATTCACGCGATGCAAAGTTGCCGTCTGTGCCCCAAGCATCCCCATGATACGTATGGTTGAATAATATCCGCGTAATCATGCGATTATTCACATCCAGTACCCCATACACAATCATGCGCCCATCATCCGACACTTCCGCCATTACAGGCAGGATGCCAGGGTTGTCCACCGGATTCAAAACGCGGCGGTACAACCAACGCTGTCTATCCGTTTCGTGAAACATCTTGATGGCAAAACCTTCATCCATGCGCAAAATAACCGACAAAAATCCTGTGCGGTTTATTGAAAACGCGTTAACCGTGTAATCAAAATTTTCGTGAAAGATGCGGATGCTTTCATTAAATACATGCACACTGCGCCCGCGGTCACCTTCGCCTACAGCCGTATAACTGCCGCGCCCCACCAATACCGGCTGGCGCAAATGCATGGTATGGCTAAAAATCGTATCCCCCCGGTTGGAAGGATGCGTGGAAATAATGCGCACACCGTCGCGCGTAGCCATGGTAAAAAAATCGCCGCCGTTTGTGTGGAAAACGGGAGATGCGTCCGGCGGATACGGCACGCTCACGCCGGTATTTACCCAGCGCAACTCCCCCCTGCTCCATATTCCTGTCACGTTAAATGCGATATGTAATGCCACCGCCAACAAAAGAATAACCAAACCCACCAAGATTTTGATCACGGTTGGTTTGGATAATTTAATCATGTAGATGCCCCGTAGACGGCTTGCGGTGCACGTTTGTGTGCGCTGACCCGGTGGAAGCGGTCGATAACGGCGCGGTCAGCGTCCGATGCCTCGCCTGTTAACAAGTAGTGATCCAACGTGGCGTAAGTGATGCCCATTTCCATTTCGTCGGTTTGGCCTTCGAACAGGCCCGCGGATGGGGCTTTGCGGATGATGGATGCAGGTGCGCCTAGGTATTGCAAGAATTCAAATATTTCCGTGGCGGTTAAATCCATGATGGGGTTAAAATCCCACGCGCCATCACCCCATTTGGTGGTGTAACCCATGTGCCGTTCGCTGCGGTTGCCCGTGCCTGCCACCAAGCGATTTTCTGCATTAGCAATGGCGTAGAGCGCAACCATGCGCAAACGCGGCGCAATGGAAACATTGGCATGCTTGGATGCTGTCCAATCGGCTTCGGCCAAGTCGGCGGTGTCGGCGGCTTGCGTCACGCCGTACAGGCCTTGCAACAATGCATCACGCGCGGGTTGCAAATCGACTTCGCTGTGCGCAATTTTGTATTGCTTGCTTAATGCCAGCGCGTCCAGCCGGTCGGATTCGTAATTACGCGATACACCGCACGGCAAAATCACGCCTACCGTATCGCTGCACGCCATCTTGCACAAGATGCCCACCAGCGCCGCATCCTTGCCGCCAGAATTGCCAAACACAATGCCTCGCACGCCGGATTCTTCTACCAATCGGCGGATAAATTCCACGCGCCGCGCGGTTTCTTGCGCATAATCCCTCATCGGGCACCCCCGGGCTGGCGGATGACTTGTATGGTCGCGATGGCTTGCAATTCCTGTGCCACGATGGTCTCGCGCGTTACTAGGCACAGCATGTCGGAATGGTTGGTGCCCATGAATTCACCCTCGATGGCAAGCTGGCGGTGCGTTATCACACGCACAATGGCTCCGCGTGAAAAGGTCGCTCCGTCGAACGTTAATTTCTCTACCGGGAACAATACCGAACAGCGGTTGCGGACTTCTTGCGCGCGTTCGGGGTCGTAAGCAATTTCACGCGTGCGTGCCAATATCTGCCGCACCACAAAACCCAGCAAACGGATAATTATAACAATACCCACCGCTATAAGTGCGGCGTTTAATAAATCATTTGTGGTTATCGGAATACCTTCAAACATATTTCAAATCCCCTTGCCACTTATGCATATTGGTTGATGTTGGTCATATGCGCGTACAAACCGCCACGTGCCAGCAACTCGTCGTGCGTGCCAATGTCTTCGATGCCGCCTTCGTTCAGGACGATGATTTTGTCGGCTTTTTTGATGGTGGATAAACGGTGTGCGATGATGACGGTGGTGCGGTTTTCCATAACGGTATCCATGGCATCGCGGATTTGGCGCTCGGTTTCCACGTCTACGGCGGCGGTAGCTTCGTCTAATATTAAAATCGGTCGGTTGCGCAATACCGCACGGGCGATGCTTACGCGTTGTTTTTGCCCGCCAGATAAGCGCATTCCACGCTCACCCACAATGGTGTCGTAGCCTTCGGTTAGCTGGCTGATAAATTCATCTGCACGGGCGACTTTGGATGCTTCAACGATTTCTTCGCGGGTGGCTTCGGGTGCGCCGTAGCCGATATTGGCCGCTAAGGTGTCGTTGAACAAAAACACGTCTTGGATGACGTTGGACATGTGGTGGCGCAAGCTCTTGAGCGTAACATCGCGCAGGTCGTGACCGTCGATGGTGATTTCGCCCTCCACAGGGTCGTAGAAGCGGTTAAGCAAATTGACGAAGGTGGTCTTGCCCACGCCGGTGGGGCCTACCAGCGCAATGCGCTCGCCGGGGTTGATGTCCACGGTTACGTTTTTGAGCACGTCCTGCCCTTCTATATAATGAAAGCTTACGTTTTTGTAACTGATGCGCCCTTGTACCTCTTCCAGTACATGGGCGTTTTCTTTTTCTTTCACGTCGATGGGAGCTTCCAGGATTTCGAATACGCGCTCGGCACCTGCGATGGCGGTTTGCAAATCTTCATTGGTGCGCGCCAACGCCGTCACCGGGCCAAAGAACATGCCAATGTACAGCAAAAACGCTACGATGTCTTCCACGTTGATGCGCCCTTGATACGCCAAAAATCCGCCGTAAGCAATAACCACCACCACGCCCACGTGCGAAAAATACTGCACCGCCGACCCATACGCCGCGCTCAACCGCAGCGACCGTAAAATGGCGTTGGCGTGCCCTTGGGTAGACGCATCGACTTTGGCACGTTCCTTCTCATGCTGGTTAAAAACTTGGATTTCTTTCATGCCAGAGATGTTGTCTTGCAAATTGGCGTTCATTTCGCCCAGGATTTGCTGCGCTACACGGAAAATGGGCAGTACTTTCTTCGCAAACACGATCGAAAGCACCACCAGCAACGGCATGGTGATTAAGCTGGTGAGCGCCAGCGTGGGATTGATCCAAAATAAAATGCCCGCTACACCAAACAGGATGGCGAAATTCACCAAAATATCCGGCACAGCATGGGCAATTAAGACTTCTACTTGATTGGTATCGTTGACGATGCGGGACATAATTTGCCCCGTTTGTTTGTCGTGATAAAACTTCATGGACAACTCTTGCAATCGGTCGTACACCGAAGTACGCAGGTCGGCCACAAACCGCCACGCGGCGTAGTGCGTGTAGTAGCTGCGTATGTATGAAAAAATCGCCTGCGCCAAGTACACCGCACCCAATATTAACCCCAGTCGCAAGGCGTAATCGGCCAAGCGCGGGTCGCGGTCAATGGCCAACGCGGTCAACTCACGCACCACCAACGGAGCGTACAACTGCGCCGCCGTCATACCCGCAATCGCTACGATAGCGAAGATGAGATAACCCCAATATTTGCGGGCAGCTTTTACCAAAGTGACCATTAATCGCATATTGCAACACCGCCAAATTGATTTTTTACACCAACCTACATTTTAATGTATATGCGTGTATTGTCAAATTGTGTAGACGCTGCGATTAATTGCTGCGGCTACTCCGCTACGACGCGGATTGTCTCGCGCGGGATGGGGATATCGGCGGTGATACGCTCGCCGGGTGCGATGATGGCAATGCCTGGCGGGCATGGAGCAATCAGCTCCGCCGCGATACGCCCGATGCTTTGCGCCAGCGGGATGATTTGCGATGATTTTTGCATGGCAGCGCGGGGTGGCATGGCGATTTCGGGCGGAGGATGGGGGGTATGGGAATTTGTGAAGGATGCTTGCGGCGGTTGCAATCCCAATTCCGCCACTGCATGACGCAACCGCGCGAAGCCCTCTTCCGTGTCGGCGACGCTGGTCATGCACAAAACATATTGCTCGCGTGCCATTTCGACTTGTAATTTGTATTGACGCGCGAGGATTTGTTCCAGCGAATTGCCGTTTTGCGCTTTGCTACTTTGACTTTTCGTGCTTGGCGTTTTCGATAATGCATCGGGAAGGCGGTATAGCTTTTTTGATGGGTCAACAGCAAATATTCCGCAAGCACCCGCCAAGCCGGGTATTTCGAATGTTTTTAATTGGGCTACATATTCATCAAACAAATGTGGATTATCCCACAAGATTTGCAATGCATAATTTGCCGCCGCCATCAACATGTAGGAGGGGCTGGTGGTTTGCACGGCGTTCAGCCAAAAGCGCAGACGTGCCTTGTCCACGCGGCCGCTGCATACATGCAATACGGCGCACTGCCCCGGCACGGGCAACGTCTTGTGCAGCGACTGCACGACGATATCCGCCCCGCAAGCCGTCGCCGACCGCGGGAATGATTCATGAAATGCAAAATGCGCCCCATGCGCTTCGTCCACAATAAGCAACCCGCCGCGTGCATGCACCCGTCGCGCGATTTCCGCAATGTCAGACACAAACCCCTCATACGTAGGGCTGGTAACAAACACCACCGCCCCCCGTGGCATGTCATCGAAAATCGCCGGATCCACCCCACCGACCAACCCATCTGCCCGTAATTGCGGATAAAAATACTGCGGCACCGCTCCCGACAACATCATGCCGTTGTACATGCTGGCATGGCTATTGCGCGCGGCAAAAAGGGTATCCCCCTCCCCGCTAGCAGCACAAATCGCTGCCACCACCCCCGCCGAAGCTCCGTTTACCAAAAAGAAACTCTCCCGATCACCGCGCGGCACAAAAAAAGCCGCCAACCTTTCCTGCATTGCCCGCAAGAAGCCCGTCGGCTCACTTAACACATCCATACCCGGTATTTCTGTCAAATCATACGCCTGCAATTCCGGCAAAAAAAAACGCGGATTGCGCTTGTGCCCCGGCATGTGAAAGGGGTATATGTCTTGTATTAAATATTCTCGGATTTTTTCGTACATGTCGGCCTCCCAATGGCATATTGGTAATTATTATAACACCCCCGCACCACCATGCACCTATTTCAGTTGGTGGCAAATTGCCACCAACTGAAACGGATAAAAATCCAAAATCAACTGGTTGCAATTTGCAACCAGTTGATTCAGCTAAAAAATAACCTCCACGCTCGCGATTTTTGTATGCTTTTTATTTTCCTACCACACACGGCTAAGTAGCGGAAGCAAAACTGGGGTCGAGGGGGCTGTGCGCCCCTCGCGGGTCTGGGCAGCGCCCAGGGTTTTGATCTTCATCTTTTTCCCACCCAATCATTGACAACCCCACCCGCACCCACTATAATCCCCCAGCTACTTGTAAAGGAGTGTTTAATAATGATTGAACCTAAAAAGAAGACTTCCAAGGCACGTCGTGACAAACGCCGCGCCCAAACATGGAAAATCGCCATGCCCAACTTGGTCACTTGCAGCAAGTGCCGCGCACTGATGCAATCACACCGCGTGTGCAAGGCCTGCGGCTCCTATGACCGCCGCGAAATCTTAAAAACCGCACAATGATCAAATCCACCATATCGAATGACACGGGCCACAACCGGCACAAGTCATTCGATATCGCCGTAGATACCATGGGCGGCGACTTGGGACCCTCTGCTGTTGTAGAGGGTGCTTTTCGTGCAGCGGCAAAATACCCGCATGTACACATGAAACTCGTGGGCCCGCAAGACATGCTGCAATACGAAATTAAAAAATATCCGCAGCTGAGTAATATATCCATCCTGCACGCCCCCGATGTCATCATGCCCAACGAAACGCCAACCATCGCCATCCGCGAGAAGAAAACTTCGTCTATTGTCGTGGGCTTACGCGCAGTCAAGCTGGGCGAGGCACAGGGTTTTGTATCTGCCGGCTCCACAGGTGCGCTGCTTACCGGTGCCACCGTCATCATCGGCCGCGAAAAAGGCATCGAACGCCCCGCGCTGGGCACGCTACTGCCCACGGCTACAGGTTTTACGCTGCTCTTGGACTGCGGTGCCAACATGGATTGCAAGCCGTCCTATTTGGCGCAATTCGGACAAATCGGCGCGGAGTACATGCAGCGTGTCATGGGTATCAGTAACCCCCGCGTAGGCCTTATCAACGTAGGTGCCGAGGACGAAAAAGGCAACGAAGCCGCCAAGGAAGCCTTTCCGCTGCTGGCTGCATCAAACTTAAACTTCATCGGCAACATCGAAGGGCGCGAAATCCTGGCCGACGCGGTAGACGTGGCCGTTTGCGACGGATTCACCGGCAACGTCGTGCTCAAATTCGCTGAAGGCTTCGTCAAAACGCTGCTGGGCATGATCAAAACCGAATTGCTGGCCACTACACGCACCAAACTGGGTGCGATGCTGGCCAAACCCGCATTTGCTAAAATCAAAACACGCATGGACTACCGCGAAATAGGCGGTGCGCCGTTTTTAGGGCTCAAATCGCTGGTAATTAAAGCGCACGGCTCGTCCGACGCGCTGGCCATACAAAACGCCATTCGCCAGTGTGTTACATTTGTAGAAAATACAAAATCGGAGGATTAAAATATGGAATTCGAAAAAATCAGAGACGTCATCGCCGAGCAAATGAGCATTGACGCTGCATCAATCACCCCGGAAACAACCTTCAAGGACGACCTCAACGCCGATTCCCTCGACCTCTTCCAAGTCATTACCGAGTTGGAAGAAATCTTTGGCATGGAATTCACCACCGAAGATGCAGAAAATATCAAAACCGTAGGCGACGCCGCCCAATACGTAAAAAAAGCCCTGCAATAATGCCGTCAATAACACCGGACTTGGGTTATACCTTCCGCAACGCTGCGCTATTACAACAAGCCCTCACCCACAAATCCTATGCCTTCGAGCACAACCTAAAATCTTCCGCCACCAATGAGCGGCTGGAGTTTTTGGGCGATGCCGTATTGGAATTGTGCATCAGCCAATGGCTTTACGACCGCTTCCCCACCCTATCTGAAGGCAAACTAACCCAACGCCGCGCCGCATTGGTTTGCGAGGCCAGCCTCGCCGCTATTGCACGCGGTCTTTTTTTGGGCAAAGCCATGCGGCTGGGCAACGGAGAAGAAACCAGCGGCGGCCGTGACAAACCTTCCCTGCTGTCCGACGCACTGGAGGCGATCTTGGGTGCAATCTTCCTAGACGGCGGCATCGACGCTGTACGCCCGCTGGTCGAACGGCTTTTTTCGCCGTACTTGACCCAACCCGCCGCATCTGCCGACTACAAAACCACCCTGCAAGAAATCCTACAAAAAAACAGCCGCGAAACGGCTGTTTATGAAATCATTGATACAACGGGGCCTTCGCATCAACGCCTATTCGTTGCCCGCGTCAACCACCAAGGCAAAGCATTGGCCACCGGCGAAGGCGCTAGCAAAAAAGAAGCCGAGCAAAACGCTGCCAAGACCGCGTTAGAAAAAAATTGCAACGTCTTTACTTGAGCGTAAGCAATCCTTCTTCCAAGCCTACAGTCGACTCCCAACCCAATAGCGCCTTGGCGCGGGCATTGGAAATAACCGACCGGCGGATATCGCCCAAGCGCGGCCCTTCGCGCAGTAGAGGCACATCCTTGCCCAGCACCGCCATCAACCGCTCATAAATATAAGCAATCGGCAATTCCACCCCGGACGAAATATGCACCTCGCAATTGGCGGGGTTTTTTGTTGCCAACATATTGGCTGCCACCACATCGCGCACATGCACATAATCGCGCGTACAACCGTCGGGCATGTCGGGATACGCAAACAACACAGAGGGCTTGCCCGCTACCGCGTTTTCCACAAAGATAGGAATCACACCGCATTCCCCGGCAGGCACTTGCCGCGGCCCATATACATTGGAATAACGCAACGCCGTATACGCGAAGCCAAACAACGCGCTATAAATCGAGAGATAACGCTCGCCGGCATACTTCGTAACCGCATAAGGGGAAAGCAACTGCGGTGCCCATGTTTCATCGGGGATCGCATCGCCCTGCGGTTCGGCCGCCAATGCACCGCCCGTAGACGCAAAAATAAATTGCTCCACCGTATAATCCTTGCATGCCATTAATAAATTAAGCAATCCCAAGCTATTCACTTGCGCATCAAAATGCGGATCCTCCACCGACGCAGGCACGGATTTTTGCGCGGCTTGGTGGTTGATGATTTGCGGGGTGTGCTTGGCCATCAATTCATTCACCAACGCACGGTCGCACACGTCACCGTTATGAAAAATAAATTGCGGATGCTTTTCAAACCCAAGCATGTTCTCCCGCTTGCCGCAAGAAAAGTTATCCAACCCCACTACGGAATACCCTTCTGCCAAATAAGCCTCAGCCAAATGCGACCCAATAAAACCGGCTACACCCGTTAACAATACTGTTTTTTGCATGTTGTCCTCCTTATGAAAATGTCATCAAACGCAAGAAACATTATATTTTTTCGTACCCAGCTCTTATCATAACAAAGCAAAGGTTAATATACCATTCTTTTACACAACAAAAAACCGCCGGAAAATTCCCGGCGGCGGCATTGCTTTATATTTATATTAATCGGATCGATTGCATTACGCGTTGCTCTGCATGTAAAAAGCGGCGCAACTTTCCCTTTGATATCGGTGTTGCGTCTTCGTTTATCAATTTTTTTGCCAATAAAACAATTTCTTCACGCGATAGGGGGGTTTGTACGTCGGTTATTTTTATGCACTTGCGCCCATGTTGCGTCGTCGCGAAGAATAACTTGTATGTTGCCATTGTGTTATCCTCTTATTTTTCATAAAATTGCCCTGCGCAGGGTCTTTATGCGCCAAAACGTTAGGAAACCTCGAGGTCGAATAGTTCACATTGCCTTGCAAGGTAGGTACCCACAATATGCGCTATTCTCTTCCTTAAGATTCGGCTTGTGCACGCGGTTATGCAGTAATTCACGGTGCGTTCCGTTTCGGGTTACCCCTTCCGGCGTTGGCATTTAAACCGTTATTAGTGCAATGGATGCGCGCACGTGTAATTATATCACTTTATTTACACATGTCAATTATTTGCGAAACATTTGTTCTCCACTCATCGGAAAGAGGTGCATTTAATGAACATTGACGCGGTTTGCCCGCCTGGCGTGCATAAAATCATTCTTAGCGGCGCACATAAAAACGAAATTTATTTGAAAACGGAAATCGAGCGCAAAGGTGATGCATTCACGTTGACCCGCTTTACGGCCAAGCAGGCGTTTCATGAAAACATCGCCCCCGCCGCCGTCAAACCCCGTGTGGCACAATTACTAGGCAGCGTGTACAGCCATTACAACGCGTGGGATGGCAAGTTTCAATACGCCGCACGCGTCACCAAGAAGGGCAAATTACTGACCAACCGCACCGCCGACACCACCGCACCCAAAACGGACAAACCCAAAAACCGCATCTTTAATGAAGGCGACAATATACCCGCATTGGTGGACGCGGGGATTTTCACACACGAATTGAAAATTGCATCCGCCAAGCGCGACAAATTTATACAAATCAACCGATTTGTGGAATTATTAGCCGACGAAACCCATGGCCTGCCACCCGACACAACGGTGAATATCATCGACTTCGGCTGCGGCAAATCGTACTTGACGTTTTTGGTGTACCATTACTTTACGCATGTACGCGGCTTGCTTACCCATATTGCCGGGCTGGACACGGAGGCCAAACTCGTGCGCCAATGTAGCGACCTGGCAAAAAAATACCGCTACAACCATTTGCAATTTGTCGAAGGTGACATCGGCAAGCTGGACGCACCGCCGTTGGAAAATTGGGGTACCGCGGATAGCTATAACGTCGTCATCAGCCTGCACGCGTGCAATACGCTCACCGACCATACGCTGTACAATGCTGTCCGATGGAAGGCAGATTTAATATGCGCCGTACCCTGCTGCCAACATGAAGCGCGCCAACAAATGCGCACCGCAAATCAAATGAAAAACCAATCCGATACGGAAAACGATTCGCATCAAGGCTTTCACGCACCCGCTGACGCGATGGATTTATTTTCCCGCTACGGCATCGTGCAGGAGCGCGTGGCTTCGCTGGCGACCGATGCCATCCGTGCCGCACTGCTAGAGGCCGTAGGTTATCGCGTTGGCATCATCGAACTCACCGACACGGAAAACACCGCCAAGAACCTACTCATCCGCGCCGCCAAAACCACCCGACGCGACAACGGCAAACACGCCGCCACTTGCCTGCGCGAAGTCGCTGACCTAACCGCCGCATTAGGCATCTCCCCCACTTTGTGCAAATTATTAAATGAACACGTTTCCCCTTCGTAAAAATATGATAATATGTAGTGCTAGGGCGTGTGCTGTGCAATAAATATAGTACGTGCGCAACGAAAATGGATGAAAAGAGGGGATGTTATGTTTAATGAATATATTACAGGAAATTCAACAAATCCACTATTTTTATGCGGCGACTCGCTGAATGTTTTTAAAAACATTCCCCCAAAATTCCATTGATATGATTATGACAAGTCCCCCATATTGGGGAAAAAGAGAATATGACAATGCAAATGGCATTGGTTTAGAGAGTGATTACAAAGAATTCATTGATAATTTATTGAACATTACCTCTGAGTTACAAAGAGTTTTAAAGCCATCGGGCAGTTTTTGGTTGAACATAGGGGATTCATATTCATGCAAAAAGCTTCTTGGGATTCCATGGCGTGTTGCGCTGCGCATGTGTGATGATCAAGGTTGGATTTTACGAAATAGCGTTGTGTGGAATAAAGTGAAAGGTAATCCCGATAATTCCAAAGACAAATTAAGAAATGTCCATGAAGATTTATTCCATTTTGTCAAAACAAAAAAGTATTTTTACGATGTTTCAATGATTAGGAAAGAACCTTTGAAAGCAAAAGTTCAAAATGGTGCTGTGATTTCTGCTACTGGAGTTACAGGAGTTAGATATAAAAGGCAAATCGAACTATCAACCATACTTTCTGACGAACAAAAGCAAAATGCATATTATGATTTGAACAATATATTGGAGCAAATTAAGGCTGGCGAGATTGCTGATTTTCGCATGGTTATAAATGGGCAACAACGAACCACACATTCAAATTCAACCAAGGTGTCTGGAAGGGCAAAAGAGCTTGAAACGAGAGGATATTATTTTATGAAATATCATCCTGATGGAGCAAAGATGGGTGATGTTTGGGATATAATCCCAGAAGATACGCACGGCAGAAAGATACACTTCGCCCCCTATCCTGCCAATTTGTGCCGGACGCCAATTTTAACAACCTGTCCTCCTAACGGAATTGTTTTAGACCCATTTTGTGGAACTGGAACGATAATGATGGTAGCTTACGAAAATAATCGTAAATCCATAGGCATCGATATTGCGCAATGTTATTTAGATTATGCAGAAGAAAGGATTGGGTATTATGAGCAAGGTCAAGGAACTCTTCGGTCAATATACAAAGCGCGATGATGTTGATTGGGGTACTGTACTTTGTGAGCAATGTTGCCCATATACCGAAAAGAAATGTTTTAAGGTTCGAAAAAGCAATCCCGGCATTTCTATTGATGTGTGTACTGTCAATTACAGCAAATATAATGAAGTTATGATATGTCCTCATCGCTTATTGGAAAGACGGCAAATATTCACTGACTGCGTTCATCTACTAACGTTGCATGAACCAGGTAATGAACTGCATTTAATTCCAGAAGTGTCCGTTCCCGGCGGTAGCGTTGATTATTTTTTGATGTCTGTTCGCAATGAAAAAGTGGTTGATTTTGTTGGTATTGAACTTCAAACGCTTGATACAACGGGTAGTCTGTGGAGCGAGCGAACTTCATTGATCAGAGATGAAGGATTGCCCGTTAATGATGAGGATTTACAAAATAAAACATTCGGCATGAATTGGAAAATGTCTGTTAAAACAATTCTTATCCAAATACACCACAAAATAAATACGTTTGAACATTTGGGTAAGCACTTGGTTCTCGTTGTACAGGAATGTTTCCGCGATTATATGGCGCGTGAATTTAACTTCTCTCATATAAACCAAGCAAAGCAAGGCGACTCATTTCATATCCATTCATATAGACTAGATGAGGTGAATAACAATGCCCTTCGCTTGCTATTCAACAACAGAACGAGTACTGATTCAAATGGTATCGCGCTTTGCTTGGGGCTACAGGCGGAAGCTAAAGTCGAACTCGAAACATTGATAAAACATTTGGAAGCAAAGATTTCTATAAAAACACTTTTCAATCCTATTTGAAAAACATAACTTCTTTCGTATTTCGGAGCTGATTTCATATGTCTAGGGCCTTCAACCGTGAAGCCGTATTTGCCGACGAAACGCGGCAGTTTGTTTCCCCATACAACCCCCAACCGGGCGATACCGTCCGATTAACCCTACGCACCGCCAAAAATAACGCCGATTCGGTATATTTGCATGCAGCAGGCGCCATCTATGAAATGACGCGCGACGATGCATCTACCGACGCGCTGTTTGATTTTTTTCATGCTTCGATTCAAGTAACGGGCGCTACCCGTTATTATTTTGTACTCACGCACGACGGGCAGACCTTCTTTTATAATAAAGAAGGTCTTGTTGACGTGGCCAACGATTATTACCACTTCCGCCTAGTGCCGGGTATGAACGTGCCCGATTGGGCGCGGGGCGCGGTGATGTATCAGATTTTTGTGGATCGTTTTTACAACGGCGATCCGTCTAATGATGTGGTGGATCGCGAGTATGAATACTTGGGCGTAACGGCTAAGTCCTGCCCGTGGGGCGCAGATATTCAAAAGCTGGACGTGTGCAATTTCTACGGCGGCGACTTGCGCGGCGTGATGGAAAAAATGGACTACCTCAAGGATTTGGGTATTGAAGTGATTTATTTAAACCCCATTTTCGTGTCGCCCAGCAACCACAAATACGACCCGCAGGATTACGATTACATCGACCCGCACTACGGCGTCATAACCGAAGACGGCGGTGACACGCTCAAATTTGAACGCGTGCAAAATAAATTCGCCACCAAGTATATTTCGCGCATCACCAGTAAAAAGAATTTGGAAGCCAGTAACGCGCTGATGGTTGAATTTATCCAGAAAGCGCATTCATTGGGGTTGCGCGTGATTTTGGACGGCGTGTTTAACCACTGCGGTGATTTTAATAAGTGGATGGATAAAGCAGCCTTTTATAAAACCGCGGGTTGGCCAGACGGCGCATATAACAGTGCAAGCAGCTCCTACCGCGACTTTTTCTTATGGCACAATTCCGATGATGACGCGTGGCCCAAGAACGACAGCTACGACGGGTGGTGGGGTAACACCGCGCAACCCAAACTCAATTTCGAAGATTCACCCGAACTATGCGAATATATCTTACAAGTGGCGCGCAAGTGGGTGTCGCCGCCTTACAATGCCGACGGTTGGCGGCTGGATGTAGCCGCCGACTTGGGGCGGTCGCAGGATTTTAACCATCAATTTTGGGCACGGTTCCGCACGGCAGTCAAAGAAGCTAACCCCAATGCCATCATCTTAGCGGAGCATTATGCGCATTCCGGTGCGCCCATACATTGGCTGCAAGGCGACCAATGGGATACGATCATGAACTACGAAGCCTTCATGGAGCCGCTGTCTTGGTTCCTGACCGGCGTCAACAAACACAGCGAAGAATCGCGACCGTTTCTGAAAAATAACGCGATGGCGTTCGAATGTGCACTGCGCCACCATATGGCGCAATTGCCCATCCATGCGCTGGAGACGGCCATGACGCAACTGTCCAACCACGACCATTCGCGCTTCTTGACCCGCACCAACGGCATGGTGGGGCGGCTGCACACCGTAGGCCCCCGCGCCGCCGAGCGCGATGTGAACCGCAACATCCTGTTGGAAGCCCTCGTCTTTCAAATGACATGGCCGGGCGCACCCACCGTGTACTACGGCGACGAAGCCGGCGTGATGGGCTGGACCGACCCGGACAACCGCCGCTGCTTCCCCTGGGGTGCAGAAGACCCCCTACTCATGGAAGCCCACCGCGAACTCATCGCCCTGCGCAAGCGCTTCCCCATGCTACGCCACGGCTCGGTAGCGTTCTTGTGGAACAACGGCGGCTTCATTTCCTACGCACGGTGGGATGATACGCAACGGCTCGTCGTCGCCATCAACAACGGCAACAAACCCATTGCCGTGAATATTCCGGTATGGAAAGCGGGTGCAGCCGACGGCTTCATGACGCAAATCCTATCCACGTATGACCACCAAATACACCGTCCGTCGTTGTGCCACCCGGTGACCGACGGCCATGTAATCATCACCGTACCCGCACAAGGCACGGTGATATTGGAGGGTTGAAAATGCACTGCGGAATCATGGTCAATTACCGATGCACTGCGGCGTGCCAGCACTGCCTGTACGCCTCAAGCCCCGCGTGGGAATGCGGCTATATGCCCGAAGCTGTCACGCAGGCAGCATGCCAAACCCTTCGCCAACACGGCTGCACCAGTATTCACATTGGTGGCGGCGAGCCTTTCATGGATTTTGCTGGCCTGTGCACCATCGCGCAAATCGCCCGCGACCACGGCATCACCATCGAATATGTAGAAACCAACGCCTACTGGGCTACGGACGACGCCCACATTGTTGAATGCTTGCACAAATTACAACAAGTGGGCATCGACGCGTTCTGCATTTCCAACGATGCATACCACGCAGAATTTATTGATCCCGTCCTACCCGCCCGCCTAGTCAACGTATGCCGACGGGAAGGCTTCGGCCATTTTGTATGGCAAACAAGGCTTAATGGCCTACGCTTCAATGGCCGCGCCACCCAACTCGAAGAAGCCCACTTCCCCAAAAAATCAATAGATGCTTTGTTAAAAGAAGCCGAGGTGCGCGGCGGTTGCCGCAACTTGCTTTCCACCAATCACTTTCATGTGGATATGTATGGGCGGTTTATCCCCCCCGGCTGCACAGGCATCATCCTCCCACTGGAAGAAGCGCTAAAGGGCACGCTCCACAAGCAAGCAACCGCGTACCATTCCGATTGGCGCGAGAATATCGCCGTTACCTACCCCGCTTTCATTGCACTGTACAACGGTGGTGCCGCTGCGTTGTATGCGCTGGCGCGTAAACACGGCTTCCAAGCGGATGAAAATGGTTATCCGTCGGTTTGCAATCTTTGCTTCCACATGCGCAAATTTTTGAGTGAACACCCCGGCTTTGATGAGTTGGATGAGGCGCATTACCGCCACGCACGGTGAATAATGGATTGATTGACGGCTTAATCACACCGCTATAAAATGAACACAAACAATAACAAAACGAGGTGCTTTAATGTCAGTGCAAGTTTCTACGCGAATTGATAAAGCGACAAAGACCGCATTCGACCACGTTTGCGAACGTATTGGCACTACACCTTCCAACGCATTGAGCATGTTTATTAAAAGCGTCATCAACCACAACGGCATCCCTTTTATGTTGCAATTTCCCCATGAAAAAACCCCTTCCGCCGATATGCTTGAAGCCATGGAAGATGTTCGCCTCCGCCGCAACTTGCATGGGCCTTATGACACGGTTGACGATGCCATGCGTGCTTTGTTGGAGGATTGAAATGTACAAAATCGAATTTACCAATAAAATGAAGCGCGACGTTAAGCGAATGGTCAAACGTGGAAAGAACATGACCAAGCTAGCCGCCGCGCTTCATTTATTATCAACGGGTGCAACCCTGCCACCTACATATCGTGACCACCAATTGCATGGCAAACTTAAGGAATATCGCGAATGCCACATTGAAGGCGATTGGTTACTTATTTATCAAATTATTGAAGACATACTCATATTATCCGCGGCCGGAACCGGTACCCACGCGGATTTATTTAACATGTAATTATTTATACGGATCAATCACGTCCAGCTTGCCTTCGGAGAGATATTCGATGTAGCGGCCGGTGCCTATGGCTACGCAGTTGACGGGATCTTCGGCTACGTAGGTGTTGATGCCAGTGCGTTCGGCCAGGAGCTTGTCTAAGCCGTACAACAGGCAACCGCCGCCGGTCATGAGGATACCGTAGTCGGCGATGTCGCTTACGAGTTCGGGTGGGGTGCGTTCTAGTACGCGGCATACGGCATCTACGATGGCCATGATGCACTCGTAGAGGGCTTCGTGCATTTCTTCGGAGGTTATTTCCATGGTTTTGGGCAGGCCGGTGAGGAGGTCACGGCCGCGCACGTCCATGGATACGGATTCGGTACGGTTGAAAGCGGTGCCGATGAGGATTTTCATGTCCTCGGCGGTGCGTTCGCCGATGAGCAGGTTGTTGCGGCGGCGCATGTGGCGGATGATGGCTTCATCGAAGTGGTTACCCGCTACCTTGATAGAGTTTTTTTCTACCGTGCCGCCTAGGGAGATAACGGCTACGTCGGTGGTGCCGCCGCCGATGTCTACCACCATGGTGCCGCGCGGTGCGGCAATGTCAATGCCCGCACCAATGGCCGCGGCGATGGGCTCTTCGATTACATATACTTGGCGGGCACCGGCTTGACGAGCGGCTTCTTCTACGGCGCGGCGCTCTACTTCGGTGACGTTGGACGGCACACAAATGGCAATGCGCGGCTTGCGGAACAAGGGGCGGCCAATGGCTTTGGCGATGAAGTACTTGAGCATTTTTTCCGTGTAGTGGTAGTCGGAAATCACGCCTTCACGCATGGGTTGCAAGGCTACGATGTTGCCCGGTGTGCGGCCCAACATGCTGCGCGCTTCTTCGCCCACAGCCAAGATGGTATCCGTTTCTTTGTTGACGGCGATAACGCTGGGTTCCTTTAAGATCGGCCCTTTGCCACGGATGTAGACGATGATGGTGGCCGTGCCTAGGTCGATGCCGATGTCTGTTTTAAACATAAACGCTCCTTTGCTGCACAGGTGGAAGGGGCTATTTTTTATTCCATTTTTTGTTCCACTTCTTCTCTAATGAAACGGACGCTGCAATATTTTTGGCATGTTCGGAGCTGCGTTCCAAGTCGTTGATCATGTCGGTAAAGAGGACGCCGCTTTCGGGTTGGCAGGTGCCGGTTTTTAGGCGTTCGATGTGGTTTTCTATGAGATTTTCGGCCAGGAAGCGGATTTTTTTGGATTCGGCTTTGATATCGTCGGTTTTTTTCTTGTCTTGTGTTTCGTACACGCGCAGGGATTTGTGGGTGTTGGCGATGACTTTTTCTGCCAAGGCTTTTAATTCGGCTTGGGCGGCTTCGGAGAATTGCAAGCCGTTGTTGTTCATGTCTTTTGCGTAGTCGGCAATGTTGGCGGCGTGGTCGCCGATGCGCTCGATATCGGCCAAGATGATGAACATCTTACCAATTTGCTTGGCCTCGGTGGGGTTGAGCCGCATGGCGTTGATGGACACCAACTTGGCAGCGATTTTGTGGTTGAGGAAGTCGATGATCTTCTCGTTGTTTCGTACTTGTTTGGATTTTTCGTCGTTGTTTTCAAAGAAGGCCTCAATGGCCAAAGCGAAGTTTTCGTTGGCGATGGTACCCATGCGGCACAACTCGAGCTGGGCGTTGGGTACGGCAATGGAAGGCTTGGTGTTAAGGGGCGAATCGAGGTACATCAGGCGCTTTTCGTGTGATGCCGCTTGATTTTGTTCGTTGATGGGAACGATTTTCTCCATCAGCTTGGCGATGTATGAGATAAACGGCAACAACAAAAACATAGTGGCAAAGTTGTATAACATATGGAACATGGCTGCCTGCCGCGCAGGCTCGTACCATGTATCCGTAAACCAACCCAAAATCGCCGGGAACAATAAAATCACGGTACCGAATACCGACGACCCAATGACATCATACATAATATGAAACAACGCCGCCCGCTTGGACTCGCGATTGGCGGGTATAGACGCAATCACCGTAGTAAAGCTCGTGCCGATATTCACGCCCAACAGGATAAAAGCTGTTGTTGTAAACGGAATTGGTACGCCGCTGAGCAGCAACGCAACCAAAATCCCCGTAGTAGCTGTCGAACTTTGAATAATGGCCGTAAAAACCATACCCGCCAGCAACGCCAGCAACGGATTGGTAAAATTGACCAAGAAATTGACAAAGGCTTCATTATCGCGCAACGCACGCATGGGTCCGCCCATGACGGTCACACCAAAAAACAACACGCCAAAACCCAGCACAATATAACCAATATTCTTCACCCGGCGCGTCCGGCCAAAGATATAAATAATCGCACCGATAAAAATCATAATCGGTGCGATATCGCTAACCCCAAAAGCAATCAATTGTGCGCTAAAAGTCGTACCCACATTGGCACCCATAATAATGCCAATCGATTGGAACAAATTGAGCATGCCCGAATTAACAAAACTGACGGTCATAATCGTAACTGCCGTAGAAGAATTTATCGTAATGGTAGCCACAATGCCCACAATCACCGCCAAAAAGCGGTTGGACGTAGCCTTGCGCAATATCCCCTGCATTTTATCGCCCGCGGCTTGCTCTAACCCGCCGGACATGATCTTCATGCCAAACAGAAACAGCCCCAAGCCACCCAATACCATAAATATATCTTGCCAACCTAACATGCATTCACGCCCATTTTGTAAAAATTTGTCGCAATTCCCACAATAACATATGCAAAGGTGGTTCGCAATTGTTGCGGCGGGGTTGCGTTGCGGGCAGGGGATTGGGAAAACGCGGCTGTGCGGTTTTTGGTGGTTTGCGATGCGTGCGCGCTTAGTGCTTGCGTTAGTCAACTTTTTGAATCCTTGCGCGGGGCTGGTATAGCGCTTGCAACTGACGTTGCAAGGAGTCAAAAAGTTGACTAACGCAAGCACTAAGCGCGCACGCATCGCAAACCACCAAAAACCGCAAGGCCGCTTATTTCCCAATCCCCTGCCCGCACGCACGCCAAAACATGGCAAACCTAGTGCGTAAGGGATAGGATTTACTGATTGTAGTTTGATATGCGTGCGATAATTTTCAGTTGGTCACGGAGCGTGACATACTGAAATTGCTGAAGCCACTTGCGGGCACTTATTTGTTGCGCAACGCGGTTGCGCTTCAAATGGCGTTTTTCCTACTTTACTTGGATATGCCGGCGGCTTCAGTTTATTAGCGGGACTAATAGACTGGCTGCACTAGACCCAACCCACTTGCATTAATTTACTAAGTTTTTCTTATGCGAAGCGCGGTGGATAACGCGGGCGTGACAAAGCTGTAAAAACCGCACTCGCGCAATAGCAATCGCCTGCATCCCCGCGCGGGCTGTGCCCGCTTTCTTGCGTTGCATGAAAAAAAGAGATATATTAATATGATACAAGTCGTGTAACTAGGAGGATTTCCCATGACAAACGCAAAAATCATCAATAATGGACAAGCCGTTAATGCCATGAAAGCGGTTATTAATAATGTAGAGAAGGTCATCGTGGGCAAGCGTTATGCGATTGAGTTGGTGATGACTACGTTGGCTTGCCGCGGTCATGTATTGATTGAGGACGTGCCAGGGGTGGGCAAGACGAGTTTGGTGGGTGCGCTGGCCAAGTCGGTGGACGGGTCATTTAAGCGGATACAGTTTACGCCGGATATTATGCCTTCGGACATTACGGGTTATTCGGCTTTTTCGCCCAAGACGGGTGAGTTTGAATATCGTGCGGGCGCGGTGATGAGCCAGTTTGTGTTGGCGGACGAAATTAATCGGACTTCACCCAAGACGCAATCGAGCTTGCTTGAGGTTATGGAAGAAAACACCGTTACCGTGGACGGCGAAACGTATGAAGTACCACAACCGTTTATCGTGCTTGCTACGCAAAATCCGGTCGAATACTTGGGCACCTATGCGTTACCCGAAGCACAACTTGACCGCTTTTTTATGAAAATTTCGCTGGGATATCCGGATGATAAAGAGGAAGCGAAGATGCTGGATCGCTTCAAAGGCCGCAGCCCGCTGGCTACATTGCAACCCGTAGCTACAGGCGAGGACATTGTAGCCATCCAAGGATTGGTGGAAGCAATACATGTAGATGCTTCAATTAACGATTATATCGTCAGCATCACGCGGTATACGCGCAACCACGGCGATGTACAGCTGGGCGCCAGCCCCCGTGCGGGCTTGTGCTTGTACAAAGCCGCGCAGGCGTGGGCCATGTACAACGGCCGTGACTATGTCATCCCCGACGATGTGATCCGCATGGCACCGCATGTACTGCCGCACCGCGTACTTATGCGGCAGGAAGCCGCCGTCAAAAAGACCCGCGTCACCGACATTATCAACCAAGCGTTGAGTGAGGCCACCGGAGCCATACGGTAATGCGGCGCAACCGCATCTTATACTTATTATTGCTGGCCATTACCGGCGCAGTTGCTTATGTTTACGGCGAGCGGCTGCTTTACGTTGCGCTGGCGGTACTGGTGATTATGCCGGTGGCGTCGCTGGTATTAACCTTCATTTTGTTGTATGTACTGCGCGTGGAACAAACCCTGCCACAAGCCGTGGTCAAGGGCGAACGCGCATTGATTCGATTACACTTGCGCAATGTCTCCCCCGCGTTTTTCGGCAGCATCGCATGCAATTTCCACACCGACGACTTCGCGCTGGAAATGGAAGAAGCCATCACCATGTGGCTGCGCGCCCCCAGCGAAATGCAAAATTTTGATGACCGCTACCGCGGTGTCAAGCAAGAAATCCCCTTCAGCGTCAAGTATCGCGGGCAATTTAACGTGGGGCTCAAGTCCATCCGCGCCACGGACTTGCTGGGGCTCTTCCGCCTAACGCGCCGCATGAACCGCAAAAAGGATTTGCTGGTATTGCCGCGCGTCATCGCATTGGATTCACTGCCGCTGGCCACGCATTTGCTCACGCAAGCCCATTCCCGCTTCGATATCAAGGACGAGGACTACACCACCATTTCCGACATCCGCCCCTACTTGCAAACCGACTCCATCAAGCGCGTACACTGGAAGCTCACCGCCAAACGCAACGAATGGCTCGTCAAAAATTTCCAATCCAACGCGCTCAACAAAGTGACCATGCTGCTAGACACGCGCCGGCTGCCCATCGGCTACCGCGAGCAAATAGTGCTGGAGGACAGCATTTTGGAAATGGCCTTGGGTGTGGCGCGTTTTTGCCTGTACCGAGGCATGCCCGTGGAGCTAACCGTGGGCGAAGGCGCAACCGTAGCATGCCACAACCCCGCTTCATTCGAGACGATTTACCACTTGGCCGCGCAAATAGAATTTAACCCGCAGCCCACGTATACGCCGCTGTCTATGATTGCGCACTGCTTAAACGACGCCAGCGGTTATTTGAACGCCATGATCTTCACCACGCGGCTGGACGGCGAACTCTATGAACGCCTGCTCAACGGCAAAAACAACGGCCACTACTTAGCCATCTACTACTTCCCCACCGTCATCAAAGACGCCGATTCAGAAGAAATCTTCCGTATGTTGGAAGACAGCGGCGCACCTATATTCCGCGTAGAAGACGACATGTACGCGGAAGCAGAGGAGGACAATGATGCGGCATAAAGACGAGTATTTGTTCCTGTTCGGTGTGGGTGGTGCGTATTTGTTTGCCGTTGTCCGCGTAATCATTTCCGCCACGGTCATCCCGTTCACCAATACACGGTTGTATTTAATGGGTTTGCTTGCGCTGTTGATTTTCACGGCCATTTTATTCAACCGCATCACACGCTATGTATCGTTGGGCGTTTTGGTGTTGGCAGCGGCATTTGTCCTGTTGCAAACCGAACTGCGCGAGCGGCTGTTTTACCACATTGACGATGTGATAAGCATGACCACGGGCAACCGCCCCTTTCAGCCAGAGTTGGGCACGACATTGTTGTGGGCCGTTGTGCTGGGGTTGGGCTTTGTGACCGTGGTATTTACGTTGTACCGGTTTAGCTTCATGCTGCTGGCAACGGCGGGTTTAGCCATTTTTACGGTCAGTTGGCTGTCCACGCATGTGCGTGATTCGACAGCCTTTTTTGTATTCATTTTCGCGTTCTTGCTCATTTTTGTGCGCAAGATGACGGGACGCATTGCTACGGCAGGCATGGCCGCGCCGCTGGCCCTCATCGTCATCATCATCGCCAATTTGAACGTACCCCTCGAAAGCGACGCCTTCGAACGCCGCACCTTCCGCGACGCGCTGGAAGGTCGCTTCGTAGCCATCGAGGATTTCTTCTTCGAATTGTTCAATCCCATGTACTTCTCCTTCGCGCAGACGGGCTTCTCTGGGCAAGGCGGGCGGCTGGGTGGCCCCATAGACCCCAACAATGCCCGCATCATGGAAGTCTCTGGCCCGGGCATGCTGTATCTAAGCGGTGCCACACACAATTACTTCACCGGCTACGCATGGCGCAACACCTTGCAAGACGGCGACATTGATCACCACGGCTTGCAACCCGGCCACTTCGAAATGCTGGAGCAAGCCGCGGCGCTTATATACGGCACACGCTTTGTGCGCGAAACAAGCACATTAACCGCAGGGATACTGCGCGATCAATTCGCAGATGAGTTTGCGTATCACTTAAATCCGCTTCATTTTTCAACAGCGCAAGCATGGGTGGATCACGTTTTTCTCCCATTTGGCCGCATTTATGTACGGGATATTTTCCCCGGGCAACGCATGTACATCCCCTATCCCCTACCGGATGTCATTGATATAAGAATCACCCCGCGTTTGTTGGACGGGGAATGGATCTTCTTCGACGCGTTTACATTAACCGGCGCATATCTTGAGTACGACGAAGGCGAATTTGATCACACGCAGGCACTACTCATTCCTTATATTCTTCATGACGATTACCGCGCATGGTCTGATTTATGGAGGGCGTCCAACCCCCATCAATCATTTATCCCCCGCCCCAACCAACACGGCAGCATCGTTTACTATGTAAACATTTATTTGCCGCTCGAAACGGCATCCATTGCCTTGGGCCGCAACCGCACGGGCACGATCTTCCGCCCGATATCCACCATGCGCACGTGGTTTGATCCCACGGTTTTCGATTATGGACCGGCGCTAACCGCCAACGCCATGGGTGATATAAGCACACCTGGTTTCATGCGGCGCGGTACGGTATACCACCACCAATTCCTGCACATTAACCCCAATTTAAACTTTGTGGTCGATATTTTGCATGATTCCCATGCGGGGTTGTATGCCGCACGCGCGGAAACATTGCATATGCATCCCCCCACCGCGCGGCGGCCATCGTTGGCTTCCGATGCACAGTCTGCGACATCAACGCCATTAACGGCCATGGAAGAACTTCTTGCAACCTTTATGGCGCGCGGTACCCCAAGCTTCAACTACGTATTCCCCGTCGCTGCGGCAGATCAATTAAACGCACTGGTGCATAATTTTTCTGCTTATAGTTTGGCCGACTACGCCAACAGCGTCCGCACACACTTCTTACAAGTGCCCGACATCACACCACAGCGTGTACATGATTTGACCCACAATATCATAAGATATGAAACAACCGACTTCGGCCGCGTCATGGCCATCCGCGACTTCCTCGTCCGCAGCTTCCCCTACACGTTAAACCCCGCGCACGTGCCGCCGGGCGTGTGCTTCGTAGACTTCTTCCTGTTCGAAGGGCAAGAAGGTTACTGCACGTACTTTGCATCGGCGATGGCATTAATGTCACGCATTGCCGGCGTACCCGCGCGTTATGCAGAGGGATTCGTGGTAGCGGGGCAATCCCGCCACGAACACAACGTCACACAAGTAACCAACCGCATGGCACACGCCTGGGTCGAAGTCTACTTCGAAGGATTCGGCTGGTTAACCGTAGAAGCTACCCCCCCTTACGCCGCCAGTCTAGCCGCTACAGGTGACGCACCCCCCATCGGCGGCGGCACAAGCGGCGGCTGGTGGGGTTGGGAAGAACCGGATTGGAACCTGTATGCAGACTTCTGGCCCGAAGGCGGCGGTGGCGGCGGCGGCATAACCACCCCACCCCCCATTGTAGAAGCCACCCCCCGCTCTTTGTTTTTCTATCTCCTACTCTTCGCCCTACTCATCCTAGCCCTAATCCTTTTAATCATCGCCGCCGTCCTGCTAGCAGGCCGCTTCCGCACCCGCCTAGCCCTGCGCCGCCTATCCAAGTTAGACCGCAACCAACAAACCCAAGCATATTTCAAAGGCATCCTTAGCATCAGCGAATATTATCACTTGCAACTAACGCAAGGCGAAACCACCCTAATGTACAGCAACCGCGCCGGCAAGCGCTTCGCTTTCCAAAGCGACGCCATCTTCCTGCGCGACCTAATCGCCCTATACAACCGCGCCCGCTACAGCAACCACCCCATCACCCCCAAAGAGGCCACCCTAATGCAAACCAGTTACCAAGACATGTTAGACCTACTGCGCGCCATGCGCATCAAGCCGCATTTCTTATATTTGCGGCATGTAAAAAAGATAGGCGCTCTGCACATTTAAACGACTCATACTAAGTATCCGCGCTATGTTTCGCGCAATTTCGTGTATAATTTGGAACTATTGACAAAAACTTACGTTATGATTTGTAACAAAGAATATATGAAGTTGTGAAAAAATTGCGCAAGCGCAATTTGCCACGCAGAAAAACTGCGAACTTCCGCAGTTTTACTGCTAGTATGGGGGGGTATTCCCACTGGAAAAGGAACTCGTATTCGACCTACGCAACGTGCGCAAGGTTTACAAAATGGGCGAGGAACGCATCATCGCCCTAGAGGATATCTCCGTCACCTTCGAAAAAGGTAAAATTTACTGCCTGCTCGGCACATCCGGGTCGGGTAAGTCTACGTTGCTCAATATGCTGGCGGGGTTGGAAAAACCCACACGCGGCTCCATCTTATTCATGGGCAAACCCCTGGAAAAATTGAACGAAACACAACTGGCCCTGTACCGGCAACGGTATGTGGGCTTTGTTTTTCAATCCTACAATTTACTACCCACGCTCACCGCGTTGGAAAACGTGACGCTGCCGCTCACCTTCCGCAAAATCAAACGCAAAGAACGCGTGCGCAGCGCCAAAGTCATGCTAAAAGCCGTGGGGTTGGGCAACCGATGGAAGCACAAACCCAGCGAACTATCCGGCGGACAGCAACAGCGCGTCAGCATCGCGCGCGCGTTCATCAACGACCCGCAAGTCGTCTTCGCCGATGAACCCACCGGCAACTTAGACACCCGCACCACCTACGAAATGATGGATCTTATCATCGGCATCGCCCGCCAACGTAATCAAACGTTAATCATCGTCACCCACGACAACGAAATTGCCCAATATACCGACCAAATCATCAAAATTAAAGACGGCGCCATTGAATCCATCACTGAAAACAAAGCCATCATGTCCAGCGCGGAGGTTATACAAGACGCGGAATCAACACCCGCTCCCAAAACCCCTTCAGCGCCCCCCAATAAAAACACACAACAACTCGAACCAGAAAACGGAGAACTTTCAGCCCTCGTCAGCTCCACGCTCTCCCTTTAAAACACTTGATCAAAAACCGAACAAGAAGACGGAGGAATGAAACATGAAGAAAAGAACAGGAAGCAAAAAAATGTCCGTATTGGCCGCATGGCTGCTGGCATTAGTCGTAGTGGCAGGACTCGTGCCTCCGATGCCGGTAGCCGCAAGCAGCCCCAATTTAAGCATTGGCGGTTTGACCCGCACAGAAATGGTGACACTCGGCGAAAACACCGTTTCATCCTCGATTAACCTAACGTTAACCAACAATGCACCGGCCGCCGCCATCATCACCAACGTGCAGATTACAGCCACCCCTTCATCGGGGCTTACCTTGGATGTCAGCAACCCCATATCGGGGGGCACGATTGTGGCAGGAACGCCGGGTTCGGTTTCAATTCCCGTTACCGCGTCAGGCTTGCGCACAACACCGGGTACGGACACCTTCACCGTTGATTTATCCGTTTCGTATTCCGTAGGTGGTGTTGCACAAACGCCATTTTCTGTGACCGCTACGTTGCACGTCAATGTCACAGAACCCGCCGTTCTCCCCCCACCCGATGGCACGGATTTGCACGTCAATATTCCTAGCATACAAATAGCCATGATGGCCGGGGCGGTTGATGTTGCTTCCGATACCTTCCGCGTAATCGTAACCAACCCCACCGGACAAGCAATCAGTGGCGTTACGATTGAGGCAGTGCCTTCGCCGGGTATTATTGTTAACGACCAACTGATACGCAGCGGTATCACCATACCCGCAGGCGGCGAACATACGGAAACTTTTTCTGTAACCGTTGTAGGCATTACACAGTCGACCGCATTTCCTGTGGCGTTCCGCATATCTTGCCCAGCGGGTGCGATTAATGCGACAGCATCGTTTGTTGTCACGGTCGTCGCAGGCCCTCCCCAACCCACTACCCCCATACCCACCACAACACCCGCGCCTCCCCCTATTGCCGGGCCCAGCCTACATTTACTTTCCCCGCAAATCATCACGTTGGCACCGGGCGAAGTCCACGATGTGCAAGTGACCCTACGCAACAACGGCGGCAGCTCCGCGTTGGATGTATTGACCACGATTTTGGGTGGTGGCGCAGCACCTTTCACGGTGCAGATTGTTGATGGACTGCGCATTAACTCCATACCTTCCAATCAAGAGCGTACACTTACGCTGCGCATTTCTGTGGATGCGGATGCGACCCCCGGCCCCAACCACCATACGGTCAACTTGTCGCACGCGTTCCGCACGCCTGGGCAGGACAACACGACCAATACTACACAATTTTCCATCCGGATTGGCGGCGCGGCGGTGGCACATGCCCCGCGTATCCAGTTGGGCAACTTCAACGGATTGGCTACTGCCATAACCCCTGGTCAAACTTTTACCGTTACGGCCGAAGTGACCAATGCGGGACAAGGCGTGGCACATGATGTGCAGATTACCTTCCCGTCGCTGCCCTCGAATATTATTTTGACCAGTAATTTGAACGACGCGTTGATTGCCACGCTCAATCCGGGGCAAACGCGCACGTTGACTTTTGCCTTCCAAGTATCGGGCGCGGCCAGCGCAGGTACGTTAAATTTAGATTTCCGCGCCGCGTTTAACGACGAGAACGGCCGCCCGCAAGAAGCCGTTACCACCACGCGCTTTGTGAATATCGCATCCACAGATGTACATGACGGCGATTTACAATTCCAAAGCATTACCGCACCCAGCGGACGCTTTGCACCGGGGCGCACGGCCAATTTCTCGGTGGTATTGCACAACAGCGGCACGACTACGCTTACCAACATTGCTGTCACCGCTACGCCACCCAGCGGCATTAACCCCATGACGCAAACCACGCATATTGTGCCGTCACTTGCGCCGGGTGCAACCCAAACGATCACTTTCGGATTTACACCCGGACAACATGCGGGGAACCATACGCACACGATCCGCTTTGACGCAGACTTCCGCGTCAACGGGCAAGCCGCGCAAATCAACCAATTCGCCGCGCTTAATGTAACCAACCCTGACGCCGGTGACGAACCCCCCGCCGACATGCTTCGCCGCCCCTGGATTGTTATTGACGACTTTTTCACCGACCCGCCGCTGATTGTACGTGCGGGGCAGGACTTTACCTTAACCATGACCTTCCGCAACACCAGCGAAATTGATCCGATTTACAACGCACGCATCGTGCTTACGCCCATTGGCGGCGGCACAGGCCCAGCCGCCAGCGACGTGGTATTTATCCCCACGGGCGGCTCCAGCAATACGATTTTTATCGACCATATCCCCGCAGGCGCAACCGTCACAAAGGAAATGCATTTCTTTACCGTCGGCGACGCGATGCCGCGTTCATATACCGTGCGCGTGGATATGAGCTACCAAGCACCGGGCTTTGCACAGCCTCTGACGGACGATGTGAATATTTCCATCCGCGTGTCGCAATTTACCCGATTGGAAACGCAGCCCGTAACCATTTGGATACCGCCAACCGCATCGGTAGGTGACCCCATTTTTGTAGAATTCCAACCCGTTAACACCGGTCGCGTAGACATCAACGGTTTGCGTATCCGCATCGAAGAAAACAACATGGATCCGGATCTCCGTGCCATTGATGCATCGCAATTCGATGACTTTATCGGCGCGTTGCAACCCAACCGCTGGTTGATGTACCGCGGTATGTTCGTACCGCTGGTGCCCGGTCCGCTTAATTTCGATATCATCTTGTACGGCGAAGACCCCGCCAACGACCCCGTCGAACACCGCATCCCGTTTGAAATGTATATCTTTGACCCATTTGGCGGCGGCGGTAGCGGTTGGGATGATCCTTGGATGAACGAGCCCTGGGATCCCGGATTTAACCCCGGATGGCCCGGCGACGATTTTATTGACTCTTGCCATTGGTGTGCCGGTTGGGATCCGTACTGCGAATGGTGCAGCGACCCCGAACCGGAAGATGAACCCGGTTTGTGGCGGCGTTTTTGGCGCTGGTGGATTACCCCCATCGGCGGACATGCCGGTGTGCGCCGCAACAACGGAAATAACGGCAACGATGACATCAATGACCCGCGGGGCATGCCCCAATTCAGAGGCAAATATATAGATGATAATGCCGACAGCAGCGGCTTTGCGCTGTTGGGTGGTGTTGTTAGCGAGGTAGTTGTGATTTCGCCCGGGGGTGGCGGCGGCGGTATGGTGGTGGGACGCCCCCAACCCATGCCCCCCGGCGGCGGCCCCCAACCCCCCGGTGGTGAAAACTGGGGCGATGATTATTGGGGCGATACCGAAGAAGAAACCGATGGCTTTTTTATCGGATTGTGGAATTTTGTTCGCATGCCGGTTTTCTTATTCCCGTTCGGTATTGCGGTGGGCGTAGGCATAACGCTTTTGGTGAAAAAGGTGAAAGCGAACCGCGACGCGGAGATGGATTTCGATGAGTAACTGGGATGTTTTGGTCATGTGCTTGCGCAATATGTTTAAGCGCAAGCTACGTACTTTCTTGACCGTATTGGGCGTTATGGTAGGCACGGCGGCGATTGTATTGATGATATCGCTGGGTTTGGCCACCGAGGCGCACCACCAACGCCAGATGGAAGATGCCGAAAATGACATGACCTTAATTGACGTGCACATGACTTGGCCCGAGGGCACCACGTGGGATCAAATGGGCAACCCCATTTTTCCCGAAGGCACGCCTTTGTTGAACGATGCCATGGTGGATCGGATTACTTCGTTGCAAGGCGTGCATTTTGCCAGCCCGCGCATGTCGGGCACGGTTTTCTTGCGAGCTGACCCGTATTATATGGAATCTTGGAACGTCGTAGGCATCCGCGCAGAAGCCATGCCCTTCATGGGATTGCCCATTGCGGAAGGCCGTGTATTGCAAGAAGGCGATACCTTTGCCGTCGTTTTTGGCGCGACTGCGGAGCATGCCTTTGAATTGTTGGGCTCTACGTGGGAGACCCGCGCCGACCGTCAATGGGGTTGGCAATGGCAAGGACAAGAAATCCCCACTTTTGTGGATGTGATGAATACCAACATGCGCTTGTCCTTTGACCGCCGATTTGTGGCGGCCACCGATGGCGAGCAAATGGAGTTAACTGGCGGTATCCGACCCATACCTTCGTACAACATAGAAGTAGTAGGCTTGTTGGCACCGCACGAGCAATGGGGAGCCGATCGCCAAATTTTCATGGATATCGAAGTCCTTTTATACTTGCAAAACGAACGCCTGCGTGCCGAACGCGAAGTGCAGGACGATTGGCAGTGGCTCATCTCTCCCATTCGTGAGCGGCCGCAAGAATTATTTAACCATGTGATGGTACGCGCCACCGATGTATCGCAAACCTCCCGCGTGGCACGCGAAATTGAAGAACTTGGTTTCCATACTAGCTACGCCGGGCAGTGGCTTAACATGATGCTGGAAGGCCAACGTCAGCAGCAACAATTGTTGGCCGCCATTGGTGCCATCTCCCTCATCATCGCCGCCATTGGCATTGCCAACACCATGATCATGGCCGTGTACGAACGCACGCGCGAAATCGGCATCATGAAAGTCATCGGCGCAGCCATCAAGGACATCCGTCGCTTGTTCTTATTAGAATCGGCCATGATTGGTTTCTTTGGCGGGTTGTTTGGGGTGGGGTTGTCGCTCATTGGTTCTTATGTGATGAATAACTTTGATGTGCCCTTCCTACAAGGCACACCCATGCCCGAATGGATGGGCGTGACCGAGGTCATTGACCCGTCGCTGGTAACGCCGTGGTTGTGTGGCGTGGCGTTGCTGTTTGCTGCGGTGATCGGGCTGGTGAGCGGGTACTTTCCGGCACGGCGAGCGACAAAGTTGTCGGCTTTGGCGGCGATACGGAGTGAGTAGTCGGAGCGATTAGTATGTACTGAAATGTTGCGATATGATTACAAAAAGTGTACCATGCGAATGGTGCGCTTTTTTTGTTGGTGGAGCGGGTTTTTAAGGTCAAAAGATTAAAAGATTAAGACCCTGGGCGCTGCCAAATAAGGCTTTAGCCGGCACCCAGACCCGCGAGGAGCGCAGCCCCTCGACCCGCTTTGGCTTCGCCGATGCTGGTTCGTGTGATTACGAAATTTTTTGCTGTAAAACCGCGCTTTGCGCGGTTTTGAACTAAATATTGGATGTGATTTTGTGCGGATTATTTTGGCTTCGGGGTCGCCTAGGCGGCGGCAGTTGTTGGCGCAAGTGGGATTGGAATTTGATGTGGTGGTTAGTGATGCGGATGAGACGATTGAGGGACATCCGCATGACCAAGTGGCGGCTTTGGCGCGGCGCAAGGCAGAGGCTACGCGGGATTTGCTGTTGTCGCGGGGTAGCGGTTACGGTGGAGATGCGGTAACTGGTGGCAATGCAGTGGCTAGCGGCGGCGCGGCGATTGGTGGCAGCTTGGTGGCGGATACACTCATCGTTGCGGCGGATACATTGGTTGCGGTCGAAAACGGCGGCGTGCATAGCGTATTGGGCAAACCGGCCGATGCGCATGAAGCTTATGCCATGTTATCTGCGTTGCAAGGGCGCAAGCATACGGTGTATACGGGGGTGGCGATTTTGCGCACGCAAAGCGTGGACGGTCAAGTAGGATTGCATCCTTGTGACGAAACATTATCATCGTTTGTCGAATCCACGGACGTTTATTTCCGCACGTTGAGTGATGCGGCTATTCGCGCTTATATTGCCACGGGTGAACCTTTTGACAAGGCGGGCGCTTATGGCATTCAAGAGAAGGGCGCGTTGTTGGTTGAACGTGTGGAGGGGGATTTTTACACGGTTATGGGGTTGCCGATTGCGCGGTTGTGCGTGGCGTTGGAGAAGATGGGGGTGGCCGTGTGGGGCGCGTAAGATGCATGAAAAGCATGACTGTCACTTTTGCGGTGGCGTTCATGCTTTTTTTATTAACGGCTTGCGGACGTGATGATGCTGAGCTATATGAAGCGGCGGGATTGTATTTAAACATCGGCACGTCGGTTTCGCTTTTTTCGCCTGCGCCGGTGCCAGAGGCGTTTTCCCGGTTGTTGACGTCGGATGATTCGGATGCATTGTTTGGGATGTTATCGCGCGATTTTAACGGTCACGCATTTTTCATGCCGGACGGTACGGCTTATTGGGTGAGCGCTACGTGTACGGACGGAGTGCGCGTGGGCATTGGCGGTTACGGATTAATGACCCACATAAACGCAGATTTCCCCACCGTTGTATCGGATATCGATGGAACGGCGGTGCGGGCATATGCCGTCGGTACGGCGCTGTACGCATTTTTTCGCGTGGCAGATACCCCGGTGGTGGTGAATACCTCGCATTGGATTTTGGACGAAGGCAAGGCGCATTTGTTGTGGTTGGTGCAGCAATTTATTGCACATCCGCCAGATTTAAGCTTATTGGATATAAACGCACCATGATTTACGGCGTGGGTACGGACATTGCCAAAATATCCCGCTTCGCACAGATGACCCCGCATTTTGTGGCGCGGGTGTTTACCGATGGCGAGCGGAATTATTTGCACAACAAAACAGGCGAAGGGTTGGCTTCATCGGCAGCGGGGTTGTTCGCCGCCAAGGAAGCTGTAGCCAAAGCATTAGGCACCGGCTTCCATGGATTTTGGCCGGTAGATATTGAAATTTGGCACGACAACAATGGCGCGCCACGCGTGCGGTTGCACAACGGCGCGGCGAAAATTGCAAAAAAAATCACGCGGGTGCGTAATCGCGTGAAGGTGCAGGTTAGTATTTCTCACACAGCGGACGACGCGGTGGCGTTTGCGGTTTTGTCTGCGCGGTAAAGACGAAGGGAGCCAATCGGCGTGAAACACCGGTTTTTTTATTCCGCTTTTGCATCCTTGGCCATAATGATTGCGGGGTTATGCATTGGGCAATTCAACGCACAAGCCCGCGAGGTGGAAATCGAGTTGTTTGTGGAGCCACAATGGACGTTTGATGCGGTTTTTGACTTCCATGGCGGGTTGGCGGCGGTGGAATATTTTACCGCAATATGGGGCGGATATCATGATTTGGGGTACATCGGCTTAGACGGCGATTTTGTTATCCCGCCGGTGTATCGTCATGCGTTTACGTTTTATGCGTATCGTGGTGCGCCGCATTTTGTTTATGGCACGGCGGGTATTATGTCACGCGAGGACGGCGGGGTGGCCTTTTTTAATGCGCGGGGCGAACGGTTGACGGACTTCATCTTTACCGATGCGCGAAATTTCTCTGATGGCTTGGCGGCTACGCGCATTGGCCGCGATGGGTGGGAATTTGATGAGGATGAACAGGAGCCGCCCGCACCGCAGTGGGGTTTTGTAGATGTATACGGAAACATCGCAATTCCTTTCGAATTTGATTATGTAGCAGATTTTTCAGAAGGATTGGCGGCCGTGTTGCGCGGCAATTATTTTGGGTTTATCAATACCGCAGGTGAGCTTGTGATTCCGTTTGATTTTATGGTCACGCGTTCCCCTTTTATGGAAGAACCCTATTTGCCGTATTTTCTGGATGGGCGGGCAATTATCACGTATTCTACGTCCGGCACTGTCGCTTGGCACGGAGATGAAGACACAACCTCCACCAGCATCATCGATACCAACGGCAATATTATCATGTCGTTTTCTACTGGTTGGGTCATGCCGTTCACACACGATCGAATTATTGTAAGAAATAACCAAGAATCTATTATCATGGACGCGTCGGGGAATGTCTTGGCGCGTTTTGAATGGCCGGAAATGTTATCCCCACCGCGCCGGGGTTATGAACTGGCGACGTATACAATAAGGGTCGGCCATGAAATAAGGCAGGGATTTGTAAACACCGACGGCGACGTTGTGATTGCACCCCAATTTAACAGCGTCAATCCCTTCTCAGAGGGCTTGGCAGCGGTGCGGGATGACCATCACCGTTGGGGATTTATTAACGAGCGAGGCGATTTAATCATACCGCATGCCTTTGATGATGTTCGCGATTTTTCCGAAGGTTTCGCGGCGGTGATGCAGTTGGTTGATGGTCATGCGTTGTGGGGATACGTAGATACCGAAGGCAATATCGCCGTGCCATTGGTTTTTCATCACGCGCGAGACTTTTCCGAAGGGTTGGCATGGGTAGGCATGCCCAACCCCCGCTACGACTAGATTCAACGCGACGCGGATGGTTTTGCACTGGGTGCCACGGAATGGGGGTTGTTACGCATCGTAGCATACGGCACTGGCACGGGATTGCCGTTGCCCGCACCGCCTGATTTTAATGCACCGGATGCAAATGACGAACCTCCTGCCGAACCCGAAACCACTCCCGTTGCAACCACACCCGCACCCATAACAACCACGCCCTACCCCACCGCCGACATTCCATACGAACCCACCCCACCTAACCGCCGTTTGATTATTTTGTTTATCGCAATACCCGTCGCACTTGCAATTTTGGCAACCAGCATTTGGCGATACCGTGCAAAAAATAAATTAAAATAAGAAAGGTGTTGATCATGAGTGATTTTAGCGCAGGTGTATTCACGCTGGATGCATTTGAGCAATTTTCTTTTGTATCGCATGATTACATGTCGTTTGGAAATGACGATCGATTCGTTTTGTTAAATTCATGATTCAGCTCATCTTTGAAATCGGCATATTGGAATTGGCAACCGCGTTCTTTATGTTGGTGAATATTATTGCGTTTATTTTATTTTTTACCGGCACATGGCGCACGAGCTGGCTTGTCTTTTTTGCGCTGGCGAGCGGCGGATTGGGGGCTTGTGTGGGCATTTGCGTGGCCAAAACTAAGCGCAAAGTTACAACGCGGCCGCTCAAGGTTGTCGCGTTGGTCGGACTGCTGGTCACGGTCATCCCCGCCATACATATCATCCACGCGTACACGCTGGACAGAAGCATTCGTTATGTAGAAATCGACTTCCACGACGCCCATTGGCCGGCAGAATTGGACGGCTACCGTATCGCGTTTATCACGGATTTGCATGGCATACCGGACGCGTCCATGCGTGCGGTGGCGGATGAATTAAATGCGCGAGGCATTGATTTACTGCTGCTGGGTGGAGATTTTTCCATGCGGGGCGACCATTATTTGGGTACGCTGCGGGAGATTTCGCGCGTTGATGCCACCGATGGAATTTTTGGCGTGGATGGCAATCACGATGTACATCGGCGGTTATTCCCCGCAATGCATCAGTACGGAATACGCCCGCTAGATAATAAGGGCGTATTGATACGCAATGGGTTCTTCTTGGCGGGGGTGCAGGATTTGTGGCACCGCAACCCCAACATTGCGCGGGCAACACAGGGCGCGGAGCCCGATGACTTCATCTTACTGCTCACCCACAATCCCGATGTATCCATGCAGCAACCCACTGCACACATAGATTTGATATTGGCCGGGCACACCCATGCCGGGCAAATTACGTTTTTGGGTTATCCCTTTTACCTGTTACTGCGCAGTATTACGGAGTATGGCACGCGTTTTGGTTACGGGTTTGCGTATTCGGCGGATTGCGTGCCCGTTTTCACCAGCAGCGGCATTGGCGTTTATTACACCGTGCCGCGTATTTTCGCCCGGCCAGAAGTAGTGATTTTTACGATGTATAACGACGCTACGCGCCCTTGACATCTGCCATACGCTCATGCAAAATCGCGTTGTAACATGAATGTAATAATATTACACATAGAAGGAGCAAGCCACATGAAAATGACCTTCCGATGGTTCGGCACCGGCGCAGATCCTGTGTCCCTGCGCGAGATCAAGCAAATCCCCGGCATGACGGGCGTAGTCACGTCGTTATTGGACATGCCCGCAGGTGAAGCATGGCCGATGGAACGCATCACCGCCATGAAAGAAACGATTTCCGCCGCAGGCCTCGAAGTGGAAGTTATCGAAAGCGTAAACATCCACGAGGACATCAAGCTGGGCGCACCCGGCCGCGATGAAAAAATCGAAAATTACATCACCACCATGAAGCGGCTGGCGCAAGTCGGTATTAAATGTATTTGCTACAACATGATGCCTGTGTTGGACTGGGCGCGGTCGCACCTTTATTACGACTTGCCCGATGGCTCCAATACCATGCGCTACCAAGCGGACTTCATCGCCGCCACCACCCCCGAAGAACTCGCCGCGCGCTACGCCGAAGAATCCGGCACCTACGAAATGCCCGGCTGGGAACCCGAACGCATGAAGCACATCCGCACCGCGCTAGACGCCTATGCGGGCTTCACCGAGGAGCAATTCTACGCCAATATGAAATACTTCCTCGATGCCATCATCCCCCACGCCGAGGAACTCGACATCCTCATGGGTGTGCACCCCGACGACCCCCCGCAGCCCATTTTCGGCCTGCCCAAACTCATCATTAAGCGCGAAAATCTGCGCCGCTATCTAGACCTCAACCCCTCCAAATACAACGGCCTGACCCTGTGCACCGGCTCGCTGGGTGCGCGCATCCAAAACGACGTGCCCGCACTCATCCGCGAATTTGGCGCAGAAGGCCGCATCCACTTTGCCCACGTGCGCAATCTCAAATTCGAGAACGACACCGACTTCTACGAATCCGCTCACTACACGCCCTGCGGCTCGCTCGATATGTACGCAATCATGAAAGCCCTGCACGACACGGGCTTCAAAGGCTGGGTACGGCCCGACCACGGCCGCATGATCTGGGACGAAACCACAAAAAAAGGACGCCCCGGCTACGGCCTATACGACCGCGCACTGGGCGCCAACTACCTACTGGGCCTATGGGATGCCATCGACCGCGAAGCCCGCGGCGGCGCAGCATCAACACGCCCTGATGCAACTCCAAACAACAACGCAACCCAAGGCGGTGCTCAATGAACGCCGCCGCTCAACCACACAGCACACAACAACCCACCAACGCCACCGCTCAATCGCATGCCGCTCTTCCCATCACATGGCTACACTTCGGCGCGGGTAATATCTTCCGCGCGTTCCTTGCCGCCGTGCAGCAGGATTTGATCGAAGCCAACCTAGTCACCGGCGCACTCGCCGTGTGCGAATGCTTTGACGAAGAAATCATCCCCACCGTTTTCACCCCTTACAACAACGAAACTCTCGCCGTAACCCTGCACGTCGACGGCCGCATCGAGCAACGCAAACTTACTTCCATCGCGGAGGCTATCACCTTCGCCAACGCAAATGCCGCCACACATACACTTAACGACATACCCACCACTTCAAATACCCCCCCTTCCAACAACGCACCCGCCGCCATCACGCGCCTGCACGCCATCGTCGCCGACCCTGTCCTACAAATCATCTCCCTCACCATCACCGAGAAGGGCTACGCCGTTGACCCTACGCGCGTATGTACCACCCCCGCCATCGCCACCACCACGCCGGAATGCATTACATCTGCGTTGCTGGCACGTTACAACAACGGAGCCGCGCCCCTCGCACTCGTGTCCATGGACAACTTCGCAGCCAATGGTAACGTGTTGAAAACCACCATCACCACCATCGCACAAATATGGGAATCCAACGGTACAGCTCCTGCGTGCTTCACCGCTTACGCCGCTTCCCTCGCCTATCCGTGGAGCATGATTGACAAAATCACGCCCCACCCATCCACATCTGTAGCCGATTCCCTCGCTCGTGATGGCTTCCCACACACGCAAATCACCAAAACCGCCAAAAACACCGTCATCGCTCCCTTCGTCAACGCCGAGGCCGCGCAATACCTCGTCATGGAAAACGACTTCCCCAACGGCCGCCCCCCCTTCGGCGCCCTCATCAACAGCGGCGTATACCTAACCGACCGCGAAACCGTGCGCAAAATCGACCACATGAAAGTATGCGCCTGCCTCAATCCACTGCACACCATCCTCGCCATCAGCGGCATGCTCCTCAATTACCCCACCATCTCCGCCTGCATGCAGGACAAAGCCCTCGTGCGCTTCATCCGCCGCGCCGCCGCCGAAGCACTGCCTGTCGTAGCCCACCCCGGCATCATCGACCCGCAAGCCTTCCTTGATGAAGTCCTCACTCAACGCTTCCCCAACCCCTTCATCCCCGACGCACCCGCCCGCATCGCCACCGACTCTTCACAAAAAATCCCCGTCCGCTTCGGCCAAACCCTACAAGCACGCCAAAAAGCGGGCCTGCCTGCATCCGAACTGCAAGCAATCCCGCTCCTCATCGCCATATGGCTACGCTACCGTATGGGCACCGACGACGCAGGCAACCCCCTAACCCTAAGCCCCGACCCCCTAATCCCCACAGAAATCGCCGCACTTGAAGGCTTACCACTTGTTTCCACATCTACAACCACCGCCACAAACAACATTGACTTGAAACCCATCCTAAGCAACGCAAAGCAATTCGGCATTGACCTATACACCACACCCCTCGCCACTCAAATAGAAGAAACCTTCCTACAATTAGCATCCGCGCCAGGCGCAGTACAAAATACAATCAAAAACTTCCTTTAAACAAAGCAATAAAACACAAACACAAAAAACAACCCCCGCAAATGCGGGGGTTGTTTTTATTACGTTATTGCTTTGTTTGTTGATTATTGACCGTTACCGATTGCGTAAAGGTGCAAGAAGTTGCCATTTACAACGCCGGTGTAACCGATCAACGCGGGCAAACCGCTAAGCATGACATAGAAGCTACCGTCAACGCGTACTACGCCGAAGGGACCTGGTGTCAAGGGTTGACCTGCTACGATTACTGTTGCTTCTTCGTTGTAGATGTTAACCGTAGTAACAGCGCTTGCTGCGTGGGGAAGTGTGAATGCTGTCAAGTTTCTGCCGGTTTGCGGGCTCGGTTCTCTGGTTACGGTGCCGCCCAATACTTCTTGGATACCGCGAAGGTTTACCAAGTTGTGGCCTACCATCAGAGGAGCTGCATTAACAACAGAAGGACGGTTTACGGGGATGATGAAGTCGGGGGTGGGGCCAGCAGGTTGACCTGTGCCAGGGCCGCCAGTACCGGGTTGACCGCCGCCAATGCCATGGGCATAGTCGAGGTCGAAATCACCAAACACGATTACTTCGCCGCCATATGCTGCGGTTTCGAAGCGTGCAGTTGCTGCAATACCGGGCAAAATGCTTGCTGCTACCCAGTTGCCTGCGCTTGAGCTGCTTGCATTGCCAGAAACTTCACCAACGCGGATGTCGTTGCGTGCAAATGCAGGACCGGTGAATACTACGTGATAGGGAACTGCAGGCAAGATGAAACCATCATGTGCAGTCATGTTGCTGAATGTTACTACGCCTTGTTGTCCTTGGAAAGAAGCACGTTGTACGGTGAATACCCATACTACGTCGCCGCTTGTAGGATGCACACGGCGTACAGGTGTGCTCAATTGCAAGTTAGAACCAGGAGCTACAGTTGCTACAGGTGCGGTGATGTTGATGTTGAACGGATCCAAACCGCCGCCCAAGTACACCCAAATTTCAGAGCCCATCGGAAGCGCGCCTTGCACGTTTTCGGTCAGAACGAAATTGGGAAGTTGGGTGGGTTCAAGTACGTTCATCATACCGGATACGATTGCTTGGGCAACATTGCCTACGCGCTCAACCGATACGGGGTCAATAGCATTCATTACGGTAAATACGGTTTGTGAACCTTCAGGAAGGCGGGTAAGTGCGTCGCCAGTTACTTCAATTTGCACTTCGTTGCCATGGCGTGCTGCGAAGCCGGGCTCTAAGTTGAAGCGGAATTGAATATCCAAACGGCGGGGAGCAGTTACGCCCACTGCGGAACGGTTAAGTGCCAAGCTTACGCCAGATTCATTGAATGAGCCTGCATTGCTGTTGCCAATGAGGTAACGTACATCCAAACCTTCCAATGCATAGCCGATTGACGGTGTGATGTTGCCTGCATGTGCATCCCAGTTGTCGCGGTTGATGCGAGCGCGTACATCTGTGATAACTACGCCTTCTTGAACAACGTTGAAGTTAAGTTGGCTCAGGAAGAACATAGCACCTGCATCCCATGCGCCTGCGGTGGTTTCTTGCAGGGTGATGGTTGCAGACCATGCGTTGTAACCGCCGTAACCAAGGAATGCACCTGTGATACGATCGGTCGGAGCGGAAGCGCTCAGGGTCAGACCTGCTGCTACACGACGTGCAACAACGATATTGTTGCGCCATGCGGCATTGTTGTCTTGTGCAGGAGTCCAGCCTTGGCCTACTGCTGATGCGCCGCCTACGATGTGTGTGCGGATACCAACGGTTACAGCTTCTACTGTACGCAGACCCCATGCATTAGCTAAGGTTGCGCCAGCGCCATAAATTTGGTCGATAAATACACGTTGCACTACATACTGATGGAAGTCACCAGTGTTGTGAGCAGAACGCCACGGCTCAGAACGCCATTCTGCGCGACCTGCAGCTCCAACAGGAAGATTGAACCATGTTTCGAATGATTGTTGTACTGAGTTACTGTTCAAACCAGTCCATTCGGTATGGTTTGATCTTGCGTGACCGGTCGGATTTCCGGCGGAATCAACTGCCCAAGACAGCCATGCGGGAATTCTTCTCAAACCATGCACGTTACCAAGCGCATCGGTGACTGCAGAGGGAGAGAATCCATAAAGCATCGGGTTCCATCCAGGAGGATGGATGAATGCGCCACCAGCCGGATTTGCGATTGTGTTAGCAGGGGTACCGGGCAGGATATTAAGGGTTGTTGCTTCGCCAGCGCCAGAGCCCCATGCCCATGCACCAATACCTACGTCAACATTGATTTCACCTTCGGGCAAGCCTTGGATGATGGGTACCAGCCAAAGGCCGGAGATAACCAAACCATCGGTGATGTTGCCGGCTGCGCCGGGTACACGGTTCAATGCAACGCGCACGATATAAGTGTCGCGGCCATTGTACGTTGCGCCGACATGAGTGAAGCGATAACCGCCTGCACCAACGCCGTTCATGTTAGGCACAAGTTGGAATCCAGATCCTGCGCCACGATAGGTGCGTACAGTTGCGCCACCGGTTGTGCCCATCAGCGGGTCGGTAGACCAGCGATAGCCTTCGGGAGCAAGCAAGCGGATAGAACGCGTGTAGGTGCCATCCAAGTGAGTGTCTGCACGGAGACCGGTCAATGCACCGGGTTGGTTCTCCATGATGCGGATGGTGCCAGCGTCGTTGGTGCCAGGTGCGCCCAAGCGTACAGCGGTTTCAAACGTGGGTACATCGCCTTGACGGGTGATGGTTACGCCAGATTGAGGAGGATTGATGAGGGGCAAACGGAACAATTCTTCGTTGTTGAGCGGGTTGCGCCCTACAAGAACTGCATCGTTGTGGTTAGCACGGATAACAAGCGGAATTTGCAGTGCGCCGGTTGCCGTGTGAGGAACTTGACCGATTTGGCCGGGAAGTTGTGCAGGGCCGGATGCTGCGGGATCAACAGGCAATCCAGTAGCGGGGTCAAGCAGACGGTTCGTGGGGTTGTAAACAATGTTCAACAATGCTTCGCGGCCGTTTCTGCCTTCCAAACGTTGGAAGCGCGTGCGGAACCAGAAGTTTTGCACATAAGAAGCGTTGCCGAACTGAGGTGCGCCAAGGCCGAATTGCACGCCAGCAGCAGCATTCAGTACTGACAACAGATTGCCTGCCACAGCAGGATCAAATGCGCCAACAGGCATAGGGGTGCCGGTGGTTTGCCAAGCTTCTACATCTGCCATGTTGCCGTTAGCATCAAGCACTTGCTCTACTGCGCCAAAGCGAACAGCTTGACCGCTGCCGCCTTCAAGCGTCAACAGAATGTTGATGCCATCGGGGCTGATTGCCCATTGGTCGCGGATCAATGCCAGATCCAAGGTGAGCGTGTGGATACGAGGTGTGCCGTCTGCGTTAACAAACTGCGTTACGCCAGACGCACCAAACACGTTCATGGACGGTACCATTGCCAACGCCATAACGAGCGCTAGGAACAGTGCGACTTTCTTTTTGAGATTCTTCATACTTTCTCCTTCCGGTTTCTGTAATTTGTGTACGGTCTTTGACCGCCACGATTACCGTTTCGGGCTTTTTGTATTCGCCCTTGTTGCATGCTGACTTATACAGCCAGCCCTTCTACGCTGTGTCAACCCGCACAGTGTGAAACGATGGTACTATGCCGTTGACGGTTCACATTCACGCCCCGGGCACCTCCCATTCGAACCGGTACCTCCTTTCCCTTATTAAGACGATTTATCGCCTTTTTATAATGAGTCCGTGGGAATATAGCATGTAGGATTTTGTCTGTGCAACCTTTTTACGCAATTGTAATAAAGTTGTAATATTACCTGCCATTCCCTTACGTTGCGGTTAGTATAAATAAAAGCGGCGGTTTTATCCACTGCTTTTATGATTTGTTATGCAGATGTAATAATGACTCCGAGTGGCAACGTTGTATCGCTTCCTATATAATTAGCAAAAATTGATCTTGGCTTGGAGGCGACCATGCGCTTGGTTTGGCCGTATTGGCGGAAGTATCGGGTACAGATTACGGTGGGGATGCTTTGCTTGATTGTGGGTACGTTTATGGATTTATTGATTCCCACGATTGTTTCGCGAATAATTGACCAAGGTGTGATGGCGGAAGATTTAGACCGTGTGTTGCGTTTGGGCGGTTTGATGTTGCTGGTTACGGGCGTGGGCGCGGTTTTTACGGTGGGGCGCTGTATTATATCCAGCCGAGTGTCGCAGCAGTTTGGTGCGGATTTGCGGGTGGATTTGTTCGCACAGATTAATCGGTTTTCGTATGCGGCCATTGGCAAACGAGATACGGCTGGATTGATTACACGCATGACCAACGATACGGCGCAGTTGGTGGGTTTTACGAATTCTTTAATGCGGATGTTTTTGCGATCACCGGTGTTGTTGGTGGGTGCAGTGACGATGACGCTGTTGTTGAATCCACGGTTGGCATTGGTGTTGGCGGGGGTTGTGCCGCTGATTGCGTTATTAATGTACATAAGTATGAAGGTGGGTTTTCCGCTGTTTACGCGGTTACAAGAGGCTTTGGACGCGAATAATGCCGTGACGCGGGAATATTTGTCGGGCGTGCGCGTGGTAAAGGCGTACAACACGTTTGACCAGGAAGAGGCACGGTTTGACAGCACAAATACGACGTTGGCGGCCACGGCTACCAAAGCGCAACGCATGGTGGGGATTTTTTTTCCCATCATATCCTTCGCGGTGAATGCGGGGCTGGTGCTGACGTTGTGGCTGGCACGGGATTGGGTTGCCGGGTCACAGATGCAAGTCGGGCAGTTGGTGGCGTTTTTGAATTACATGATGCAGATTTCGATGGCGTTGGGTATGTTGTTTAATGTGTATCAGATGCTGGTACGTGCGCGGGCATCTGCCGTGCGCGTGGGCGAAGTGCTGGCCGAACCCGACACGGCGCAGCAGTTGGGCGCGGCCATTACCCCCACATGGAAGCCCTGCGCCATCGCGTTTGATCGTGTCTCCTTCACCTACCCCAACGGGGTCGAATGCCGCGGTTCGCAGACCTCTCACGGCATTCCACGTGGCGAATCTGTGTTGCATGAGATTTCATTCGCCCTACCTGCGGGCAAAGTGCTGGGCATCATTGGCCCCACGGGCGCGGGCAAGACATCACTTGTGCAACTCATCCCCGCCTTGTACGCGCCCACGGGCGGCACGATACGCATCGGCGGTGTAGATACAACGGCGTGTGATGTGGATGAACTACGCGCCAACATCGCTTACGTGGCGCAGGCCAACACGATCTTTTACGGCACCATCGCCGACAATATCCGCATGGGCAAGCACAACGCTTCGCAAAAGGAAATCGAAGCTGCTGCCCGCGCAGCCTGTGCACACGATTTCATCGCCGCCTACGAAGATGGCTACGACACCATCGTCGGTCAAAAGGGCGTAAATATTTCCGGCGGTCAAAAACAACGCATAGGCATAGCCCGTGCACTGGTACGCCAAGCGCCCGTACTAATCTTGGACGATTGTGTGTCTGCTGTGGATGTGGAGACCGAAGCGCGTATCATGCGCGCCATCCTTGAAGCCGAAGAAACGCCCACCATCGTGCTAATAACGCAACGGATTTCGTCCGTGATGAATTTGGAGCATATTTTGGTGATGGAAGATGGCAAGGTTGCCGGGTTTGGGCGACATGGCGATTTGATGGAGAGGTGCGAGGTTTATCGTGAGATATATGATTCGCAGTTGGGGCGGGGGCGGGACTGTTAAAGTCAAAAGATTGAAGACCCTGGGCGCTGCCCAGACCCGCGAGGGAACGCGTCCCCTCGACCCCGCTTTGGGCGTCGCCCCTTCTCAATCGTGAAAGTGCAAATGCTTATGAATTAATAAATTTCAGTTGGTCGCAAATTGCGACCAACTGAAATTTGCAACTTATTATTTTTAATTAAAAATCGCGCCCGAATGGCGCGATTTTTTTTATACGACTGCACTTAACAATAGTTGTGTTGCGGAAGCACAGCGCGGGGTCGAGGGGGGACGCTTCCCCCTCGCGGGCCTGGGCAGCGCCCAGGGTCTTAATTCTTTTGACCTTTATCTCTTGACCTTACTCTTTTGACGTTAACCGCGACCTTAGCCACGTCCGCCACCCAACGCCGCAAACCCCTCCCCTACCTGTTCGTACAGCTCCAGCCGCTTTACCTCGCCCGCTGTTACTTCTCGGCCGGTGATTATCTGCGCCACAGTTAGCGGATTTAAGAAGCGGCCGCTGCCTGCCGCTAGCTTCATGGTGATTTGTGTTCCTTCATTATATATAGCGAATATATCGGGGCGGATGTCGGTGTCTTTGATGCCGCTTTTGGTTTTTTTGGCGATGATGTATTTGGGTTTGGACAATAGGTCGGTGGTGATGGTGCCGGTGAAGACGTAGTCTGCGGCAGTTGTTATGGCGGCTGCTGCGCGGCCTTCTTGTTCCCATATGCGGCGGACGGTTAGGCCTTGCGGCGCGTGGGCCTGCATTTGGGCGGCGGCTTTAATTAGGTCGATGGGTTGCGCGAAAGTTAGGTCGGCGTAGTCATTGATGCTGGCCATACCTAGGGGCAACGGTAGAGCGAAGCCTAGCTGAATGTGGGGGTTGAAGCCCTGGGAATAGGCCAGGGGCAGGCCGGTGCGGCGCAGCATTTGGCCGAATACGCGCAGGAAGTCTAAGTGGCCGATGAAGCGAAGCGCGCCCTCTTTTGCGAATTGTATGCGTGTTTTAGTCATGGTCGAATCAGGTCCCTTTCATCACCGAAAAATCCAAATGTACTTTTTACATCCTGCTTGGGTTGGGTTGACACAACGGGTGCAATTTCGTTATGGCACTTGTTCTCAAGCCCGCACGCTGCGCATGAATCTCGGCAATTGGGCGACAGTTTCGCTTCTTGTGCGCGTTTCCATTCGTCCAGCAGGAAGGATTTGCGGATGCCTAGGTCGATGAAATCCCATGGAAAGATTTCATCTGCGTTGCGTGGGCGTGTGGTGTAGAAATTGACATCTACGCCCGCTGTGTCGAACGCATCAAGCCATGTATCATGCTTGTAATGCTCGCTCCAGCCGTCGAATTTTGCGCCTGCGCGGTAGGCGGCTTCGATGACTGCGCCTATGCGGCGGTCGCCTCGCGCCAGTGCGCCTTCAATGAAGGCAGTTTTGGCGTCGTGGTAGCGGTAGGAAATTTGCTTGCGCTTGATGTTGGCTTTGACTTCGCGCTGCTGGGCTTCGAAGGTTTCGGGGGGGGATTGCGCTGCCCATTGGAAGGGCGTGAAGGGCTTGGGCACAAAGCATGCGGTGCTGACCGATACGGCCACGGGCTTTTTGCGCTGCTCATAAGGCAGGGTGTAGTACCGCTCCACGACTTGCTCGGCCAGCGTGCCGATGGCAGCCACGTCCGCCGCATCTTCAAAGGGTAGCCCCGCCATGAAGTACAGCTTGATTTTGTGGAAGCCGCCGCGGTAGGCCTGTTCGCAGCCATCGAGGATTTCGTCCTGCGTGAGGTTTTTGTTGATGACATCGCGCATGCGTTGGCTGCCCGCTTCGGGGGCTACGGTGATGGAGGATTTACGCACGCGCTGGGTTTTTTCGATAGCGGAGAGAAACGCCGCGTCCAGCCGGGTCGAGGGCAGCGATATGCTTACGCGCTCGGGTTCGGTGACGGCCAGCAGCGCATCCACCAACGTGCCAAATGCGCTGTGGTCACACGCGGACAGCGACAATAGGGAGATTTCTTCGTGGCCGGTGGCCGACAATAATGTTTGCGCTTGCGCGACCAACTCGTCCACGCCACGCTCGCGCAGGGGGCGGTAGATGTAGCCCGCTTGGCAAAAACGACAGCCGCGCATGCACCCACGCGCCAATTCCAACGCCACGCGGTTGTGCACCGCCTCGATTAAAGGCACTAAAAATCGGTCGGGGAAGAAGTCCAGCTTGGGCAAAAACGCGCGTTTGACCCGCGCAGGTACGCCCGCCGTGTTGGGCACAAAGTCGGCAATCGTGCCGTCAGCGCCATACGTTACATCATAAAACGCAGGCACGTACACGCCATCAATAATGGAAATGTGGCGCAAAAAGTCGCGCTTCGTGCCGCCGTTTTTCTTATGCGCAGCGTATGCGTCCAGCACGATGTCCAGTGTTGCTTCCCCATCGCCGATGTAGAAGAAGTCGATGAAATCCGCCAGCGGCTCAGGGTTGGTGGCACAGGGGCCACCCGCGCAAATGAGGGGGTCGCTCTCCAATCGGTCAGCAGAACGAACGGCCATGCCGCCCAATTCCAACATCACCAAAATATTCGTAAAAGTCATTTCATATTGCAACGTGAAGCCCAGAATATCCAAGTCACGCACCGCATCGCCGCTTTCCAACGCGTACAGCGGCACGCCTTCCTCGCGCATCACATCAAGCGTGTCCACCCACGGCATAAACACGCGCTCGCACCACACATCGGGGCGGCGATTCATAAAAAAATAGAGCATCTGGAGCCCCAAGTGGCTCATGCCCATTTCATACGTATCGGGGAAACAAAACCCGAAACGTGTTAAATTCTTTTCCTTGATGACGGCGTTCACCTCGCCGCCCACATAGCGGCCGGGTTTTTCTACGCGCAGCAGCATTGGGTCAGTTAATTTCATCGTGCATCACGTCCCATCTGTGGTTACATAAAATTACAATTTTGTTACGCGAAGTGTACCACACATGACGCACGCTTGCACAAAATCCAGTTTGCCGCTATGCACATTCATCTTGTATGATATCGTGGGAAGGATGAAAAAAATGGACAAATATCACTGCGCCGGTGTGATTGTGGAATTAAATCCCCTGCACAACGGGCATTATACGCATATACAAGAAACGAAACGCATCACCGGGCGCGATTACATTGTGGCGGTCATGAGCGGCAACTTTGTACAGCGCGGCGAGCCCGCCATCATCGACAAATGGGCGCGCACGCAAATGGCCTTACAAGCGGGTGCGGATATTGTCATCGAATTGCCGCTGCCCTACGTGTTGGGCGGGGCAGATTACTTCGCGCGGGGCGCGGTGCAGTTGTTGGCCGATACAGGCATCGTAGATTGCCTGTGCTTCGGTAGCGAATCGGGCGATGCAGAGGCGATTAAAACAGGCGCACAAATCCTTGCCACCGAACCGCCTATATATAAGGAAGCGTTACGAAAATCCTTGGACGCAGGCAACAGCTTCGCAGCGGCACGGGGGGCGGCGTTGGAGGCGGCGATACAAGGCATTCGTGGAACTTCGCTACCACCCAGCCTAACCACCCAGCCCAACAACGGCTTAGGCATGGAGTATTGCAAAGCACTGGCGTTATTGGGCAACCCCATGGAGGTATTCACCACCCACCGCACCGCAGGCGGCCCCTCAGCCACAGCCATACGCAAGGCCCTCCGCACCCACGGCATCGACACGCCCGAAGTACGCGATCATATGCCCGCTTTCGCCTACGAAATCCTCCGCGCTACACACAACGCCACAGGCATACTTTCGTTGGATGCCTTCAGCGATATTTTCCGCTACGCCATCAACAAAATGGACGCGCTCGCTTTGGACGAAGGTCTGCACAACCGGCTTCGCAATTTCTCCGTCCACCACAAAACGCTCACCGACATTTTGCAAGCAGCCAAGACCAAGCGCTACACTTATACGCGGTTGGCACGCGCGGCCATGCGCATCTTATTGGGCATCACTCCGCCGCAATCTGACCCGCCTTACATCCGCATCATGGGCTTTCATCAACGCGGTGCACATTTGTTGGGAGCAATCATTCAGCACGCCCGCATCCCCGTCTATACACACGGTGCCAACCTCCCCCACCCGCCCGCCATGCTGGCCAAGGAATGGGAAGCCGGCACGCTATACCGCCTCCTGCAACCCAACCCCGCCAAAAAATGCGAACGCACGACCCCCATCGTGCGCGTGTAACTTCCGCAACCTACAGTTGACATAAATGCCAACCCAAATAGGTAGCATCGAAAGGACAAACCCCGTATGCTAAAGCCCAAGTCACCCACCGCCACGGAGGCACCCAACATGCACCTAGGTCAACGACTCCAAATGCTACGCGTCAAACATAACCTATCGCAAGAAGCCTTGGCCGAACGCCCAGACGTAACGCGGCAGTCTGTTTCCAAGTGGGAATTGGGTACCGCACAGCCCGATACCGAGAAAATCATACGCATCAGCCAATTGTTTGGTGTGACGACGGATTGGTTGCTGCTGTACAAGGGGTCGATGTTTGCCAAGCCCGGCAAGGCTGCCTTACGGTTCGGTATGTATTTAATCACCAAGCATTTCGCCCGATCTGTAGATTTCTATGAAAAATTATTCGCCATGCGCGCGTCTGTGATTGGCACCAATCGGTTTGCGCAATTTTTCATCGACGGCATTTGTTTTTCGTTGATGAGCGAAGCACACTTGCCCGGGCACGATTATAGCGGGTGCGGTGATCCCAAATTTACGCTCAACCTATGGACGCACGATCTCGCCGCCGAGCGCGACCGCGTCAAGACATTACAAATTGGCTTGACGACGGATATTATCCATCCGCATTCGCAATACTATTTTTTCAATGTCTATGACCCCGACGGGAATGTTATAGAAATCACGGGAAATTACACAACCAAAGGAGAATAACCATGCCAAATCAAAACCCATTATACCAAAGCTGCGCCATGCCCATGGACGCGCCCGACAAATTCGGCCAAGAAACCGACGGCAGCCTCAACGCCGATTACTGCTGTCATTGCTGGAAGAACGGTAAATTTGCATATGAATCCACCTTCGAGCAGGCCGTGGAAAATAATATTCCATGGTGGAAGGCAGAAGGCGACAAAAGTGACGACGAAGCCCGCGCGCGGATTCGGGCGTTTTTTCCGACGTTGAAGCGTTGGGCTGGGGCTGTTTAAGGATAAGGTCGAGAGATAAGGTCAAAAGATAAGACCTTGGGCGCTGCCAAATAAGGCTTTAGCCGGCACCCAAACCCGCAAGGTGCGACTCGCCCCTTGACCCCTGTTTGCTTCCGCAACTTAGCCAAGAATTTACAAATTTAAGAAACCGCGCTTTAATGGCGCGGTTTTTGCTTGCTTATTTATACGCGACTCTATATCATTACAAATAGATTACATATGGGAGGTGTGCTGTGCCTGACCATTTAAAGTATTATGGATTCAACTTTCTGTGGATGTTTGCTCGGTATCGGCCGGAGATGCTGCCGCAACCTCCTGCTTTAACGGAATTGGATTTTTTAGCCAAGCATGGATTTAATTTTGTGCGTGTGCCCATGGATTATCGTTTTTGGACGCGGGGGTTTGATTATTTGAACCCGGACGAGCGTGTTTTTGAGGAATTTATTGATCGGTATTTGGAGGAATGTACGAAGCGCGGGTTGCATATGTGCCTTAATATTCATCGCGCGCCGGGTTATTGCATCAATGGCAATGATTTGGAAAAACATAATTTATGGGTAGATGATGAAGCACAGAACGCCTTCCAATATTTGTGGGAGTTGTTTGCGAAGCGGTACAAGGGCATCGGCAACGACCGCTTGAGTTTTGATTTGTTGAATGAACCGCCCGACATTGGCCAATACGGTTGTGACCGCGTCGTACATGAAAAACTTATGCGCCGCATCATCGCCTCCATCCGCGCCATCGACCCCACGCGTGAAATTGTGTTGGACGGCTTGGAGGGCGGCCACACCGCCATCCCCGAACTGGCCGACGCAGGTGTGATCCACAGCGGACGCGGTTACACCCCCTTCCCCGTCAGCCACCACGGCGCGGAATGGATCCCCTCCATGGATATGCCCGCCCCCGTTTATCCCGGCGAAATGTATGGTACGTATTGGAACCGCGACGCGCTGGTAGATTTCTACCAACCATGGCGCGAGGTGGAAAAACTGGGCGCGCGCGTACACATTGGCGAGTTTGGTTGTTATAACAAAACGCCCAACGACATCGCCCTGCGCTGGCTCACCGACCTCTTTGA
>Ga0123355_10000234_pt1 | contig 70892 bp, 72 predicted proteins | sample TergutEmb28metaG_3_FD_89872 | JGI IMG/M metagenome (GOLD analysis project Ga0123355, IMG submission 89872) | Embiratermes neotenicus P1 segment gut microbial communities from Petit-Saut dam, French Guiana - Emb289 P1 | ecosystem: Host-associated > Arthropoda: Insects > Digestive system > Gut ...
ATGCCAAGGGTCAGCTCTGTTGCTTCTTCCACGGCGCATTGGGTAAGCACCCCTGGGCGGCCTACTTGAGAGCCGATAAGAAGCGCGATTGCATTAAGTGGCGCGTAACGGGCAACACCGACGGTGGTTTCCTCTTCCCTAAAGCCCCGTAGCGCGCCTTCCGCGCTGTCTGCGGCAATTTGCACCGGGTCGTCTTTTAAATTGGTAATATGAGCTTGGTTTGCGGGTATGCTGCGGGCACGCATTTTTTGCATTGCCATCATCATTTCCACCACGTTTAGATGATTCATTACTTCTGTTATTTTGGCCGGGGTGATGCCCTTGGCTATTTCAATGATTTCGCCCCGCGAAACATTGATATCCACCAGTTTTCGGGCAATTTCCACCGAGGGCATTTCCATAAAATGTGCCTTTGATGGGTCTATACAATAGTCGGCGATAAAGCTGTCTATAAAATCAAAATCCGCTCGCCTGGTGGAGTCCATTTCCTCGATGATGCCGCACAAGACCTGTATAGAAGGCGCAGGGTCATAGGGGCTTTTCATTGCAGAAAAACCCGCCTCTGGCCATTCGTCTATAAAACCGTCCTTGTTTACTGGGCGATTGTTTAGTATCTCGAAACGCTTGGATTTTTTCATGGGTGCCTCATATAATTAATCAGAAATATCGGATTTTTGTGCAAAAGAAACCTTTTTCCAAAACGACAAAAGGTCTACCTGTTGAAGTTGGCAAGCACCTTGCGTACTACAGCCTCAACGATTTCGGCTTCGCTGTTTCCGCCAGAATAGGAGGCTTGTGGGTGCACAGATGAAACAGACGTAGCAGGTTGCGAAACATCATCATAACCACCGGAACCAGGGTTGCAGCGATGACAGCCTTTTCCGCCTGTAAGCCTTGCGCAGATATCTGCCGGGTGTTTACCAGGCAGCCCCATATCCTTACGCAATTGATAAAGCCTTGAAACCTTCTGCTTGTCCAACTCCTGGGGCTTGCCGATTTGGTTTGAAATAAACAGCAGTTGTGCATAAAACTCCAATGATTCCATCTTATGATATGCCCCAAGGAGGTCACCGGCATATGAAAGCGCGCCGTGGTTTTCTAAGAGCACAGCATCGTAATGTTGCAGATATTTGGCTACGGCATTGGGTATCTCGTCTGTTGAAGGGGTGCCATATTCCGCAATTGGCACACAGCCAAGCATAATCACGGCCTCGGGCATGATAGGCTCTGTAAGAGGAATGCCCACGATTGCATAGCTTGTAGCATATGGCGGATGGGCATGGACTACAGAGTTAACATCCGGCCGCTCTTTATAGACTCGCATATGCATTTTAATTTCGGAAGAGGGGCGATAGCCGCCTTTGGCTTGAAGTACATTGCCATCCGCGTCTACTTTGCAAATCATGTCTGGTGTCATAAAGCCCTTGCTTACGCCGGTTGGGGTACACAAAAACTCCTTAGCACTTATTTTTACAGAGATATTGCCGTCATTCGCGGCAATAAAACCTTTGTCATAGATGCGTTTTCCGATTTCACAAATTTGTTTTTTGATTTCAAATTCAGATGGCATAGTTGTCCCTCTTTCGTGATTTATAGGATTAGATTTAAAACGTATTCACACAATACCACAACATCAAAAGTAAATCAACATAGTTACATATAATTAATACCATTTTCGTCAAAAAACCTTGCCCATTCTGGCGGAATATAGTCCGAAACAACAAGGTCAACCCGCTCAAACTCAAGCATTTTGGCGAAGGACATGCGATTAAACTTACTGCTGTCTACTGCAAGAATCAGCTGGCTTGCGTTCATTGCCATAGCCTTTTTTACTTCTGATTCTGCCAGGTTAGACTCCATTACACCCTTTTCAAAATCTAGCCCCTTACAAGAAATTATTGCTTTGTCTGCGGTTAGTTGGTTTAACATCTGTGACACAGTGCTGCCAACAAGAGAAAGTGATGACCCTCGCAAGGTGCCACCTGTAGAAAATACATTGATGCCCTTTGCGGCGGCGCACTCTATCAGTATCTCCACAGAATTGGTGATAATAGTCAACTCTAGATTAACAAGTTTCCTTGCAATGTGTACACATGTGGATGAGGCGTCAAGCATGATGTTTTCTTTGGGGTTTATCAGCTTTTGTATTTTTTCGGCTATTTGAAGTTTTTGGGTCTTGTTGGTTTCTGCCCGCATCATATAGGGGAGTTCGTGAGACAGGTTCTCTGCAAGCACTGCGCCGCCATAGGTTTTTGTTAATAGACCTTCCTTTGCAAGCTTCTCTAAGTCTCTACGGATTGTCTCTTCAGTTACCCCGTACTGTTTTGCAAGTCCTGGCACCAGTACGCGCTTTTCCTTTTCAAGGGTTTGGATTATTTGGCTTCTTCTTTCAATTGCTAACATGATTTGCTCCTTTGTGTAATGTACTGCTTGGATATTCGTGTACAATGTTATGCCTAGTGAAGTTATGTCTGGAGATGTTATGTTTGGAAGCGTTGTATTTTCTTTGTTTATCTGCATTTTAGTGCATTCATGTGTAAATGTCTACCATTTTTCTATGTAGTTTTCATAGCTTTCCCTTTCGGATAAAATCGTATCCATGCGATTGTGCAGGCCGTTGGGTGCCCAATTGCGTTTTTTGCTGTAGTATTGGTTCACCAGCTTCATAAATGACCATGGAAATATAAGCTGTGCACGCAGTATATCAACTGCATCGGCAGGAAGAGGATATATGTTGTCATATGTGGCAACCAGCCGGTTTATTGGTATATTTCTACTGCTGCGCTGGGCATAGCGGCGGATAAGCGCGGCAAGGTCAGTTGCTTGATGGTCAATTGAAGATTGGGCAAAGTTGTTTATGTAAGTCGCACCGGTTGTTGTTTGTATATTTTCCTCTTTTAATACATTGTGGCAAAGTGTTGTTTGCGCTACAGCCTGTGAAAATAGGCTGCTATAGCTGGTTTTTTCCAAAAGGTCTATTGCATGTTGGATTGTCTTTGTTGTGTGCGGGCTGTGTTTGATAAAAGCAACATCAAAGTCAGACATCCTGGATACCCGCCGGGCTTGTTTGCCTGCCTGGGCAAGTTCGCCCAGCTGACGGGCATAGACCTCGGGCAAAGGGATTGCTACCGAGATGTTTTTTTGCGGCATGTTTATCCCAGCAATGTGAAAACGTGCTAATGCCTCAAAGGCCATAAGCACCGCGTTATCATTATCAAAATCAAGTTCGTGCTGTCCTTGAGGCTGGATTACGGCAACATAGGTTTCCCTGCCAATTGTGATAAAGGGCTGGCCTGTTTTGGTAAGCTTGTACCTATTTGTGTGCGGGAAGCCTTTTATGGCAAGATGCTCTTTTACAGAATGCTGGAGGCGGATAGACTCTGCCGTATCGGTAGTTATATGTACCTTTATTATGCCGCCCTCATCATAGTCGGCATTGCATAAATAATAACCTTTCTCTCGTCTTGCGCTGCGTATTCCAAAGGCCTCACGCACAACAGGGCTTAGTTTTTCCATTTTACTCACTCCTTCATAGATATGACCCTTGTTTACTATATGAACAAACTTGTGCAAATATCATGGTTTTGAAATAATGCAGGAAGTGGTATAGTAATATCAAGATAAATCCACAACTTTACAAAAGGAAGGAAAATTAAAATGGAAAAAATCACACTGCAAGTGGAAGGGATGTCCTGCGCACACTGTGAGAAGGCTGTAAAAAATGCCCTTACGGACATGGGTGTTAAAAGCGTAAAAGCCTCGGCTAAGAAAAATACCGTAGAGTTAGTGTTTGAGCCCACCGCAATAAGCCTTGAGGAAATAAAAGCCGAAGTAAAAGACCTAGGCTACTATGTTAATGATGACTCGAAATAAACCTTGCAATCAAAAGCCGCCTTGATAAATTATCAAAGCGGCCTTTTTTGTATCAAGGAGTTTTCTTCCGAATACGTGGAACCAATGAAGTTTTTCTCCAAAAATACGATACTGCATATAAAACTAACTAATTATATACTCGTTACTTGCCCGCCATTTGGCGTTCTTGGGCTTCGATCATCTTTTTTACCATATAGCCCCCAACGGAACCATTTTGTGCAGATGTCAAGTCACCATTGTAACCCTGTTTAAGCGGTACGCCGATCTCGTTTGCAACTTCATACTTGAATTTGTCAAGAGCAGCTTTTGCTTCAGGAACAGCTTTTCTATTTCTAGACACAACTATTCACTCCCCTCATAGTTTTACATAACTGCGATTCGTATTATCTGTAATACATTAAAGTACAATATAATCCGAGTCTCGCATAGCAACTGTTTGGTTGCTACGATGTTAGTATAAGCCGGGAAGCGAAATGTATGCTGGAAGTTAACGTGATTTCAGTTAAAAAAATGAATCATAGCGCGAAACACTGCAATATTGCGTCATTGCGGCAGGTCGTATTACTATCGTTCCTCATAAGATGTTGTAAGTCTTGCCGAAAAATGCTTAAAGCGTGCATATTTTCGGCAAGACAACAACATCTAATTACGGTACGAAGTATTACACGCGACCCAAATATTCGCCGGTGCGGGTATCAATTTTTACGACATCATCTATGCTTACAAATAACGGCACCTTAACAGTCGCGCCGGTTTCAACTACAGCAGGCTTTGTAGCACCTTGGGCTGTGTCGCCTTTAAAGCCTGGCTCTGTTTCTGTAATTTTAAGTTCTGCAAACATTGGCGGCTCTACACCAAAGATGCGACCATTGTGCTCCAATACCTTTACCATATCGTTTTCTTTTACATAGACCATGCTATCGGCTATCTCTGATGCATTTATTTCTAATTGCTCGAAGCTTTCCGTGTCCATGAAGAAATATTGCTGCCCGTCAGAGTATAGGTATTGCAAGTCTCTGCGCTCTATGTGGGCGCGGGGTATTTTTTCTGATGGGCGGAAGGTTTTTTCTAGTATACTACCGGTTTCTAGGTTTTTTAGAGTAGACCTTACAAAGGCCGCGCCTTTGCCTGGTTTTACATGCTGGAAGTCTACAATTGTATAGATACCGCCCTCAAACTCGACTGTTACTCCGTTACGAAATTCGCCTGCTGAAATCATTTAGATTTCCTCCTTAAGTTTCCCCTTCGGTTATTTCAAATATTCTTATACGGCCGCCGCTTACAGTGGCCGTAAGTTGTTGCCAGTAATCGCCATTTGACAGTCTTATCCTAAAACCGGACGAAGCTGTGCCTCTTGGCAAAAAATTTAGTCTTGCGCCGGTTACATATCTTAGCCGCACGCCGTCTTGGAAGTAAACGGTTCTGATTGTTTCCCGTGGGTTTTCGGCTACTATGCGATAATTGTTGGCCGTAAGGTCAAAGGCCACGCCAAACCTGCGCCCTTCTATTATTGCACGGCGTTGGGCATATCGCAAATCTGCTTGTAGCTGTAGTGATGCGTTTTGCAAGTTCCTTTGCTGGGTTGGCCTAAATGCAAAAAAAACGCCGCCGCTTATTATAGAGATTACCGCAAGCGCAATCACTAGCTCAAGCAATGTGAAGCCCTTGCTTCTGGCTGTCCTAATCATGGTATTAGGTTTGGGTAGTAGCGTCTAAGCAGCCGCTGCTCGATTCTTCTTTTGATGTTTACAAATGGCAAATCTTTGCTTGTTATTGGCTTTACCAGGACTGTGGTAGTACCTGCGTTTTTGCCCGCCCATACATCTGCAAGTAGCTGATCGCCAATTACTGCCGTTTGGCGAGGGGTTGTGTTCATTTGTCTCATTAGCCTGCGCACTCTGCGGGCAAAAGGTTTTGCGCCATTGGCAAGGCCGCCGATTTGAAGTGGTTTGGTAAAACAGTTTAAACGCCGGTTGGTGTTATTTGTAAGTAGCGTGATTTGAAAGCCCATGCCTTTTAGGCGGCGCATTAGGGCTGTGATTTTGGCGTTTGGCTCGTGTTCTTCGTATGGGGCTATGGTGTTGTCTATGTCAAAAATTAGGCCTCGGATATCGTCTTCCCACAGCTTTCCGTAGGGAATATCAAAGACAGAATCCAGGTAGTAGTTAGGCTTTAGCGTTCCCATTGATCCCTCCTGCCGGTTATATCAACACGCAAAGACTCTATCATTGCAAGCGCGAATTCGTCAAGAAATATTATTGTGCCGATGGTAAGAATCGTATCGCCGAAAATGGGAAAGATTGCGCCAACGTATTCTAGGATATAAATAGTATGCTCATCTACGATGATTTGCCTGTGACCATCCGGTGTCCAAATTATTGAAGCTTCTACTACTGTGGGAAAACTGGGGATATTGTTTACATATTTACGCACATTGGTGCTGGTTGTGAAGAAATTGGAGTATGGTGTGATAGTTGTAAATGCGCGGTATGTATCCTGTATTCGCTGGCTTGAGACTGATGAGTCGTATGCTTGTGACGTGTTTGTGTGTGCGTTTGTTTGTGTGCTTGTATGTATATTTGAGGGTTGGCTGATTTCTATTGTTGTATTAAGCCCCCAAGTTAGGCGATATTCGTTGCCACGGCTCTGGAAAACATCACCAAGGCGTCCGTGTACATCGCGCATTATTTCTTGCGTAAAAAATGAATGAAATCTTTCGCTTGTTGCCGCGTTAAGGCGAAAGCCATAGCTATATGATTCAAATACAGGCAGGTTGAGTGGGTCGTAAATAAGTCGCATAAACGCCCGTTCGTGTGCGGTGTTTTTGCCTGGCATTGCGGCCTGGCGCAATAAAAAAAGGGCTTGTTCATTGCCGGCGACTGCCAGGTCTGTAAGCCCTATATAATACGCATAACGAGCCGTGACACGCCTGCTTACTGCGGTCACGGTTAACGCAATTGATACAAGCACGAGAATCATCATAGTTGCGGCAAGTACCATTATATACGCGCCGCCTTTTTGTGACTTTGGAGCATTTTTATCATTTGTATACATGGTGTACTCCCTTATTAGAAGCTGAATACAGCGTCTTATACTTCGTACTGTATGTTTTGATGAAAATAACTAGGTGGTGGCTTATATATTATCGTAATGCATACCAATGGCGCGGCCTAATACTTGCCCGTCCTCGCCCCATACTATGGTCATGATAACCTGGGCATGGCTTGACATTGTTGCCGTGATACCGGAAATTGCCGCGTCAGCATTAATGCTATATTTCGAATGAAACTCGGTTGCGTTATTACCAAAGACCCAAAAACTAAACTCGAAGTTGTCGTCTGCGTAGCTGATTGCGCTTTCGGTTAGGTTTTCGCCATCGGCAAGTGCGTCGCGCACTACTAGCATCAGACGCTGAGCTTGTAGGTTTCCAATATATGCTTCTTGGGCGTAGGTCATATTTCTTGCGGCTTGGGACAGGGTCGGAATAATGGCAAGCAAAGCTATCGCAAATAGTGCCATTGCAATAATCAACTCTACATAGGATATCCCGGCGGATTTATGCTTGCGGCATTTAATAGAAGATGGTCCCTTTATAGAAAGGGGTTGTTCAGCCGTGCTGTTGGTGTGCAGGCTTTCTTTAGTAGATGCCTCGTCCCTAGCCATTACTCGTGTATTTTCCTTCCATTAGCGTCGGCTATTCCGGTTTTGCGGTAGAAATATGTGTTAACTACATCCCGCCATTCTTCTGCGTTGGCCAATTGAAGCTGTAGTCGCTCTTTTACTGAGGTATAGGCTTCTGGTGGTAATAGCGGTTTTAATGTCTCCCATGTTTGGATAAAGCTATTGACTTCTTCCACGCCTTCAAAATGGGTGTCATAGATATATTGCAGCAATGATTGCCCGCTTTGTAACTTGTAATCATAGGGCAACCGGTGGAAGAATAGTAAAATCTCTTCCGGACAGGTGCTTTTATCTTCGTACATGGCTTTAACGTGGGGGTGATACTGGGTTGTATAGCCGGTGCCAACTGTGGTGCGGTCTACACCGATTGCCTCGTTGTTGGCACGGTGGTAAGTGCCCCATTTCATAAACTCGTAGCCGTCTACGCTTGGGCCGTAGTGGTGGTTTATGTTTACCATCCAACCTATGCCTAGTGGGGCGTTGTACTTTTCGTATGTGCTGCGGGATTTTAGCATCATTTCGACTAGGGGGCGCAGTAGCTTTTGGTCCTTGCCGAAGGTAAGCGCGGCCCATTCTTGTATGATTTCTTTTGCCAAAAGAGCCGGGTCCCAGGCCATTTTGCCAAAGGCATATAGGTTGGCCTGTGCAAGTAAGTGGCCGGTCCAGTTAGTGTCATTGCCGGTGTTTGAAACGGCCACAATTGACGTGATTTTATTGCCAACAAGGTCTCGTGTGTTTGTGGTGTCGGTTACGGGATGTTCAAAGACTTCTTGCCACTGGATTGCTGTGGCGTATAGGTCTTTTTGTTGGCCGGTGTATTCTTGAGAAATTTGGAACTCGAGGGCTTGCTTTGTTTTTTCCATTGCGCCAAGTAGGGGGGAGTTTGGTTCCCGTACTTGAAAGTCTGAGGGGCCGTGCTTTATTTGCAAAATCACATTGTCGTCAAAGTGGCCGTCTAGTGGGTAGAAATAGTTATAAGCGGCCTTTGGGCGGTCTGTTACGGTGTCTCGCCAGTCTTGCATACAGTTATATACAAAGCAACGCCAGTAGACTGTGCCGCCATGTGGTTTTAATGCCCTTGCTATGGGGTTAGCACCCTCTGCTTGGGTGCGGCCTAGTGACATTGGCCCCGCTCTAAACTCAGAGTCGGCTTTTATTAGAAAACCTGCAAGGTCTGGGATATGTTTGTATACGTTTGCGGCGGTTTTAGCCCACCACATAGCTACTGATTCATCTGTTGGGTCGGCGGTTACAAGGCCTCCTATTAGCACCGGGCTTTCGAAGTGTACTGAAATTATTAGTTTGATGCCAAATGGTCTAAAAATCGCCGCAAGCTTTACTACCTCGGGCAAATTATCGGTTATTAGGGTCGCGCTATTGGGGTAGACATTTACGTTATTGATGCTTAGTTCGTTTATCCCAACGCTTGCGAGAAGGCGCGCATAGTCGTGCAAGCGGGTTGGGTCATAGCCGATTTGGCCGTTTTTAAAAAATAGTGAGCGGCCCGCGTAACCACGCTCTACACTGCCGTCGATATTGTCCCAGTGGTTTAAGATGCGCTTTGAAACTGTGGGCTTTTGGGATACATCAAATGTTGTCTCCCCAAGACGCAACCGGGATAATAGTCCATAAACACCGTATAAAAGCCCACTGTCGCAGCCGCCTTCGATTTGTATCCCATCAAAGTTGCCCTTGATTGTATAGGCCTCCGGTGTAAGATTGCTTGAAAGTGCGAGATTGATTGTTGCTTTGCCTTCTGGGCGACCAACTGGGCAGCCAATTGGGCAACCAATGTGTTTAAGTCCGTGTTTTAATTCGCTTTGTGCAAAGCACTCATGACCTGTTGGTATGAAACCGGGAAGTTTTGTGTTGCCCGGTTGTAGCCAAGCGTTGTATCCAAAGTTATCGTTGTATCCAAAGTTATCATTGAAACATTTGTTTTTATCCATGCGGTGCCCCCATTTATATTAATGTTAATTATTGCATTTCGATAGGCAGTATAACCTTGACAATTAGAAACAAACATGGATATAGTAAGGAAAATTTGCACTTAATACCGATTTCGTGCAGAAACTAGCATGAGATTCGATATTACGCATATTGACTGGGAGGGATTATGGGCTACAATAATTTTGACAATGCCGTGCCTCGCATCGACTATTTTATTTATCGAAACAACACACCAAGTTGGAAAATAGAGCACGCCCAAACAGATTTTATTGATATAACCTATGTAGTTGGCGGCACCGCTGTATATGTAATAAACGGCACGGAATATACAATAAAAGAAGGGGACTTGCTGTGTATTCCCAAAGACTCGGAACGGTCCGCAATTAGCCATATGGCTAATAATTTTGAGTGCTATGCCGTTAACTTTCGACTGTTTAGCTTTGAGGACGCGGAAGCTAGTGCCGAAATCATTACCCTTGGCCAAGAAGTGGATATCCCATTGCCCCTAATATCCCCAGTAGGCATACATGAGGGCATAGTTTCATTGTATAAACGCCTTAACGAGAACTGGCTTAGGCGCAGACCCGGCTACATAATGCGGGGATGCGCTCTTTTTATGCTTATTTTACAACGCTTCGTGGAAATGCTATTGTATGAAGTGGATACGCACCAGTTTGACTCCCGGGTAAAAGCTGCGATAAGATTTATAACTGACAATTATGCGGAATCTATCAGTATTACAGACGCCGCAAAAGAGGTGCATCTGACCCCAAACTACCTTGGCATCTTGTTTAAGCAGGAGACAGGCGTAACCTTTAGGGATTATTTAAATACAATTAGGCTTAACCAGGCAGAGGATATGCTAAGGGCAGGTGAGGGCAGTATTACAGAAATTGCCCATAAGTGCGGCTTCAAAGATGTTTTTTATTTTAGCAGACTGTTTAAGAAGTTTAAGGGTGCTACGCCGTCTTCTGTGCAGTCATAAAGGAGCTTAATATGCAAGCAAGAAAATTGGTGGCCTGCTTTGATATCATAGGCGACAGGGTAACAAAGGCACTACAGTTTCAAGATAATATTGATGTCGCCCCAGCTGAGGCAATGGCAATCGTCATGTGTGAGGCTAAAATTGACGAGATAATATTTTTTGATGTAACCGCAAGTGCGGAAAAACGCCCGATTGATATTGAGACAGTAAGAAAAGTTGCGGCTAAGATAACAGTGCCACTTGCCGTAGGTGGCGGTATCAGAAACATTGACGATATGCATGATGTAATAAATGCTGGTGCCGCAAAGATTAGTGTGGACTCTATGGCAGTACGCAACCCGGATATTATCCGCGAGGGGGCGAAGGCTTTTGGCTCTGGCGCAATGATTTTATCTACTCAAGTACGGCGGGGTTGCAATACGCCAAGTGGTTATGAAGTCTTTATCGACGGTGCGCGTACAGCTACCGGAATGGATGCAATCGAATGGATAAAAAAAGGCGAAGCACTTGGCGCGGGGGAGATTTGTTTAAATAGTATTGACCAAGACGGCACCCTCGCCGGATACGATATCCCTCTGATGAAAATGGCTGAGGAAGCGGTGTGTATTCCTCTTATCGCCTCTGGCGGCGCGGGAGCACCGGAGCATTTACTTGATGTTTTTACCCAGACACGGACAGAAGCCGCGATTATTAGCAGTATGCTGTATTCCCCGCGTATGCCAAGGAATTATAGTGTCAAGGAGTTAAAGGATTATTTGACCGAAAGCGGTGTGTTGGTGCAATAAAACGGAGTGTCATTTTTGACAAACCTTTCATGAGGTGATTTTGACAACTTTGTCAAATCTTTCGTTTTACCCTCGAAAAACCCAGTGATATCAAGGAAAAGAGAGCGTTTTATGAGGAAAATAATTATCGCACTACCCAAGGGTCACAGACTACTGGCCCTTTCTTATAACGTGTTTAAACAGGCGGGTTATGCCTCCGGGGCACTGGAGCAGGCAATAGCAAACAAAGACCAAAAACAACTAGAGTACGATAGCGACACCGGCGATGTGGCATTTCTTTTGGTGCGTAACGCCGATATCCCCCAATATGTAGACAGAAACTGGGCAGAACTTGGCCTCACGGCATTCGATTGCTACCGGGAATACGAACTTTCCAGTACAGTGGCTGGCCAGGCAATGCGTGGCGATAACTTTATAACAGACCTACTGCCAGACCTTGCCCTTTGCGGCGGGTCTCGTTTTTGCGTTGCCGGAAAGCCCGAAGGCAAAGGATTTTATGATAAATGCAAGCAAAGCGATGAAAAAATCCTAACAGTGGCAACCCAGCACCCTAATATTGCCGCAAAATATTTTTATGGCAAGAAGATTTTGGCCGATATAGTAACAATCTCCGGCTCGTCAGAACTTATGCCTGCCCATGGGGGCGTTGACGCAATCTTTGATATAGTAGAAACCGGCAGCGCACTTGTGGAAAACGGGCTGGTTGTATACGAAGAGGCAATGCCAATACAAACCAAGATACTTGTAAGCAAAGCGGCTTATAAGTATGACCCTAATATTGCTGCTCTGGTACAGGTGTTGAAGTGTGAAACATCCGCAAAGCGGATTTTCATACCATCAATTTGAGCCGCCGACGAAGGAGGCATGAATTGAAAAATGAATCAATTAAGCGGCTTGGAGGATAATGAAGTGAAGTTAAACCGTGATTTGCAATCTATATTAAACCGTCAAACCCAAGTGGATGCTGCTGTCTATACATCGGTTAGTGAAATACTTAATGAAGTGCGGCAAAACGGTGACGAAGCCGTGAGGGGGTATGCACTACAGTTTGACGGGTACGATTGTAAGCATAAGTCCGCAAAACCATCCGATACATTCTCAAGTGCTGCCTTGGCCACAGACTATAACTGGCTTGTTACCCAAGACGAAATCTCCGCCGCTGTAAAAAATGTCGGCATAGACTTCATGGGGGTACTTAATCGTGCAGCCACTCAAATCACAGACTATCATATTAACCAAGTAGATAAACCATGGAGCATGTACAAAGATAACGGCGTAATGATGGGTCAAATCATTCGCCCACTTTCTAGGGTTGCGCTGTATGTACCAGGCGGTACCGCCGCGTATCCTTCATCTGTACTAATGAACGGTATCCCCGCAAAAATTGCGGGTGTCAAGGACATCGCAATCTTTACCCCTGTCAAAGCCGATGGACAGGTACCCGACGCTATACTTGCGGCAGCGGCAGTATGTGAGATTTCTCAAATCTACAAAGTTGGCGGGGCACATGCAATAGCCGCGGCTGCATATGGCACAGAAAGTATTCCAAAAGCCGATAAAATCGTAGGCCCCGGCAATATATATGTTGCAACGGCCAAGCAATTGGTCTACGGCCAAGTGGACATTGATATGATAGCAGGGCCTTCGGAGATTCTTATTATTGCGGATGAAACCGCAAACCCGCGGTATATCGCGGCAGATATGATGAGCCAAGCAGAGCATGATACGTTGGCAAGCGCGATACTAGTAACAACAAGCGAGAGCCTAATTTCCGCAACAGAGGCAGAACTTACACGACAGATTGCCGGCCTTAGCCGCAAAGATATTATCGAAGAATCCCTCAAAAACTACGGCGCGGCGATACATGTAGAAACCTTAGACGAGGCCATAGAAATCTCAAACGCCATCGCACCAGAGCATTTGGAGATACTTACACAAGACCCAATCTCCCACTTGCCAAAAGTTCAAAACGCAGGTTCTATTTTTCTAGGCCAATACAACCCAGAGCCTCTAGGCGATTATATGTCCGGGCCAAACCACGTACTGCCAACAGGCGGCACTGCGCGATTTTACTCGCCTCTCGGGGTGTATGATTTTCAAAAGCGCAGTTCATATAGCTACTATCCCCGCACAGCACTTGCCGGGCTTAAAGACGATGTTATTGCCTTCGCGCTGGCCGAAGGGCTTGACGCACATGCAAATGCCGTGAAGGTTCGTTTTGATTGTGATGGTTCTTTTAACAAAAAATAGGAGGCCGCCCATGCTGCAAAGAGATTTCCCAATACTAGAATACGACCACGACAGAGATGCCTTTATACGCCCAGAGCGTTTGCTCGCCCCAGTTGAGGGCATACCCGAACATGCGGTAATTTGCTTTTTTCTTGATGCAATTGAGAAAATTCTTGCCCAATACCCGCACAAAGTTATCGCGCGTCTAAAAGGCGAAGGCCTCATACTCCCAGTATATGAAGTAGATTATGACGGCAAAAAAATCGTACTGGTACAGGCGATAGTAAGCGCGGTGTGGGCAGCGGGGCATATCGAAGAACTTACAGCCTACGGATGCCGTAAGTACATAGCCTGCGGAGGCTGTGGTGTATTACAAAAAGACATTGCCGTTGGGCATTTGATTATCCCAACATCGGCGGTAAGAGACGAAGGAACATCCTATCACTACGCGCCGCCGTCAAGAGAAATTGCAATGGACGAGGAAGTAGTGCAAGTAATCGAAGAAACCCTACAGGCAAAAAAAGCCCCATATATCAAAGCCAAAACCTGGACAACCGACGCATTTTTCCGCGAAACACCCGGCAAAATAAAACTGCGCAAAGACGAAGGCTGCGTTACAGTGGAAATGGAAGCAAGCGCGTTTATGGCGGTTGCGGCTTATAACAATGTAAAGTTTGGCCAAATACTTTATGCCGGTGACAGCCTTGCAGGCGAGGTATGGGATAATAGAAGCTGGAACAAACGAGATGATATACGCGAAGCGGTACTTAGGCTTGCGATGGACACATGCTTGCGGCTTTAGGGCGTATTGCCAACAGCAGCCCACCATCGACAACGCACCCTAAGTTTGGATGATTTTGATAAAAGCGATCATACAGAGGTCTATAATGAATATTTCCGACTACCTAAGCACAAAAGCTAAAACCCTAAGACCCTATACAGCAGGTCTACAACCACAAGAACCGGGCTGGATAAAGCTAAACACCAACGAAAACCCTTACCCGCCGTCGCCAAATGTGTACGAAGCCATCCAAACAGCAGATATCGCGAAACTATGCCTATACCCAGATGGTGACAGCAGCGCACTACGGCAGGCAATAGCTGATGGCTTAAACGCAGGAACAGTGCTTTCGATGGATGAATCAGTGCGCGAATTATCCCTAACCGTAGACAATATCTTCTGCGGAAATGGCTCTGACGAGGTGCTGGCTTTAGCCTTCCAGGCCTTTTTTAGCGGCAAAACCAATGTCCATACACCGGATATTTCATACGGCTTTTACCCTGTATGGGGAAAGATGTACGATGTTGGCCTTACAATGCAGCCGGTAAACGATGATTTTTCTATAAACATACGCCCATATAAAGATGCAAGCGGTGTAATAATCGCCAATCCCAACGCCCCAACAAGCCTTGCACTTGGGCTTGAGGGCATAGAGCAAATACTGCAACAAAACCCAAAAGGTGTGGTGCTTGTAGATGAGGCGTATATCGACTTCGCCAATGTCCAAACAGCGGTTTCCCTGATAAAAAACGCCCCAAACCTACTAATAGTTCGCACTTTCTCAAAATCCCACTCCCTTGCTGGAATGCGGGTCGGCTATGCTATTGGCCACTTAGGACTTATTGCGGCTTTGCGTCTGGTACGAGATGCGTTCAACTCTTACCCACTGGATATGCTATCGCAAAAAGCCGCCACAGTAGCAATAAAAGATAGAGCATATCTGGCAAAAACCATCGAAAATACAATAACAACCCGTAATAAAACCACCACCGGCCTGCAATTTATGGGCTATAGGGTACTACCGTCACAAACCAATTTTATCCTAATGGAAACCCCACTTGCCGGGTGTTTATACGATTATCTATTGCAAAATAAAATCCTAGTAAGATATTGGAACACACCACGCTTGGCAAATTACCTGCGGGTAACAATAGGTACAAACACAGAGATGGAGGCGTTTTTACAGTGCGTACAGGAATTTACACTCGCAAAACAGGGGAAACAGACATAAGCGTAACGGTAGAACTTGATAGCAACCAGCAAAGTGGGCGGGAAGCCAATATCCAACCCATAAAAATCAATACAGGCATAGGTTTTTTTGACCATATGCTGGAACTGTTTGCCTTTAGAGCAGGGTTAAGACTTACAGTAGAATGCAAAGGCGACCTGCATATAGACGGCCACCACACAGTTGAAGACGTAGGCATATGCCTTGGCAAGGCATTTTCAAATGCCCTTGGCGATAAGGCAGGTATAGCACGATATGGTACTGGGTGGATTCCAATGGATGAAGCACTGGTGCAGTGTGTACTTGATATTTCTGGGCGCGGGTTATGTGTGTTTAACGCAAAGTTGCCAGCACCCATTGTTGGGACATTTGAAACAGAACTAACAGAGGAATTTTTTCGGGCATTTGCCCATAACGCAGGGATTACCTTGCATATTAACCTGTCATATGGCAGTAACACCCATCACATAATCGAGGCAATGTTTAAGGCATTTGGCTGTGCAATTAGCCAGGCAGTACAAGAAACCGGAACGACAATTCCATCAACCAAAGGCGTGCTGTAGCGGAAGATATTCTGCTGCATTGTTATAATCATTCCCCCAAAAACCCCCCGAAGCAACGCTGGCGTAACAAGAACACATCTATTTATGGAGGTAGAATTATGCCAATCATCCCAGCAATAGACCTACAAGGCGGCCAGGCGGTACGCCTTTTACAAGGAGATTACGGCAAGAAAACAGTCTATAGCAACGACCCGACAGATGTAGCAAAAAATTTCGATGCAATGGGCGCGAAATATCTGCATGTTGTAGACCTAGACGGCGCGAAAGCCGGAAGCACCGCCAACCTGGAAGTAATCCGTCGGATACGTGAAGGTGTAAGTCTGCCAATTCAGCTTGGCGGCGGCATTCGTAGTGCAGATGTAGTGGATATGTATCTAAATGATATTGGCATAGACCGGGTGATTCTTGGGACAGTGGCGGTAAAACAGCCGTCCTTTGTAAAAGAAATGCTTGACGCGCATGGTGCTAGTCGGATAGTCGTTGGCGTGGATGTTCGGTTTTCGCAAGTCGAAGATTTAACACAGTCTTCGGTATTGCCTCCAACATCGGACACAGCCCGGCCAAATACCACAAGCATTGGCTATGTCTCCACGGCAGGATGGCTGCAAGATAGCGAAGTCATGTATCTAGACTTCCTGCAATCGCTAAAATCCATGGGCGTAAAATACGTTGTGGTAACCGATATCTCCCGAGACGGCACTCTAACTTCGCCAAACTGGGAAATGTACGAGGCCATCCGCAAGGCAGCCCCAGAGTTAAACGTGATAGTATCCGGTGGTATCGCCGAAGAAAGCCATATCCAAAGGGCCGCAACTTACTACGGAGTAATAGTAGGCAAAGCACACTACGAAGGAAAGGTCGACTTAGAAAAATGCATAAAGACAATAAAGCCACATGTGCGGTAAACCTAACCGATATTTTTGCCGCACTCCCCCTAATCCCCGCAATTATCCAAGATTATCACACCGGCCAGGTATTAATGCTGGCCTATGTAAGCCAAGAAAGCTACGATTTCATGCAAAAAAATGGCGAGACCTGCTTCTGGTCGCGCTCTAGAAACGAACTTTGGCACAAGGGTGCAACCTCAGGCAATGTGCAAAAAATAAAGCACATGACACTGGACTGCGACAATGACACCTTCCTAATTCAAGTGGAACAAACCGGCAACGCCTGCCACACCGGAGGCTACAGTTGCTTTGGCGAAGAAACCGGCGCGTATGCCGCAATAGAAGGCGACTACGCCACAATAGCCAACCGCAGCAAGAACCCAAAGCAAGGTTCCTACACCAACTACCTGCAAAACGAAGGTATGGATAAAATATGTAAAAAAATCGGCGAAGAAGCGGCAGAGATTATCATCGCCGCAAAGAACAATAACCAGGCCGAGCTTTTGGCAGAAATCTCAGATCTGGCATATCATGTGTTGGTGTTAATGCACGCCCAAGGCATTACGCCAAGGGATGTAAATGCAAAAATTGTTAGCCGCCAAGGATAGCGAGTCAAGTAAGTTGCAGAAATTAGTTTTCGTTTCTCCATATTGTCTTCTTACATGTAAAGACTGAAACTTTGCATATCCAGTGTTTACAATTGCATAAAATGCAGTATAATAACCAAGAGGACGTTCGCGGTAACGAACGCCCTCAAGGTTTGGTCGCAATTGCTGACGGCAGTTTTGACTGGACTCCTAATGTGTATTAGAAGTTAAAAATAAGTCTCGACCTAGCCGGTGGGCTTATTTTTTTGTGTTTCGTGAACGTTTCCACGTGATATAGATTAGTATTGCGGTTAGAAGTAGTGATAACAATTCGTATACCGTCAACGGAATCACAATCATGGCTGTCCTCCTTTCCGAAGTCCAGCCAAAACACTGCCCACAGCCATTGCTTGTAGATATCATATACAAATAATGATGGTATGTCTATCGCATAAAGATATACAACTTAAAAATATCCCTCAAAAAACCCGGTATCTACAGCAGGATACAGCACAAAATCTTTGAGAATGTTTTTCACCCGCTGTACTGAATCAGACTTGATTTTATCATCCAATACATAGTTTGCCTTGCTTTTCGCGCCTTTTTTTGTAAGTGCGGGTTGCAGGCTTTTTAGCACGGTTGCCATAATTTCTGCTATTTCTTCCATTTGGGGTTTACCCATGCCAAGGGTTGTAACCGCTGCTGTGCCAAATCTCAATCCGCTGGTATACCATGGGCCGTTGGTGTCATAGGGCATTGTGTTGCGGTTTAGGGTTAGGCCGCATTCCCGAAGGGCAAACTCGGCTTGCTTGCCGGTTATTCCTAGGGCGTCTACGCTGGCTAGTACCATGTGGTTATCTGTTCCGCCCGTTTGGATATCTATACCCCGCTTAACTAGTGCTGCGGCAAGGCTTGAAGAGTTTTCAATTATTTTTCTTGCGTAGGTTTTAAACTCGTCGGTGCCTGCTTCTTTGAAAGCAATTGCTTTTGCGGCCATTACATGGGGTAGGGGGCCGCCTATTACATGGGGGCAGCCCTTATCCACTTGCTCGGCATATTCTTCTGTACATAGTACAAGGCCACCCCGGGGGCCGCGTAGGGTCTTGTGGGTGGTTGATGTTACAACATCGGCGTAGGGGATGGGGTTAAACTTACCGGTAAGCGCGCCGCCTGCTACAAGCCCGGCAAAGTGCGCCATGTCTACCATCAGCACCGCGCCTACTTCGTCGGCGTACTGCTTAAGTAGAGAATAATCAATGTTTCTGGGGTACGCGCTAAAGCCTACAAGGAAAATAAGGGGTTTTACCTCGTGCAGACGTTGACGGAGATTGGCATAGTCCAGACGGCCTGTTTCCTTATCAACATAGTAATAATGGGCGTCAAACATCTGGCCGGAAACATTGTGCCTATAGCCATGGGTCAAGTGTCCGCCGCAGAATAAGTCCATACCAAGGATTTTTTGGTTGCCAAGGGCTACGCGGATTTCGTCCCATTCTTCTTTAGTTATAGCCAGCAAGTTGGTCTGGTTTAGCTTTTCCATCTGTGGTTCTTGGATTTTTTTGCGTAATATTGCCCAAAAGGCAACAAGATTGGCATCCGCGCCGGAGTGGGGTTGCACATATGCGTGCTTTGCGCCAAAGAGCTTGCATGCCTCGTCGGAGGCCTGCTTTTCGATATCGTCTACATTGTCGCAGCCGGCGTAGAAGCGGTTGCCGACAAAACCTTCGGCGTACTTGTCTGTTAGCAAGTTGCCCATTGCAGATTGCACTGCCGGTGAGCAGTAGTTTTCGCTGGCGATAAGCTTCAAATAGCTGCGCTGGTCGATAAGTTCGTTTACGATTCCCCGTGCAACGGCGGGGCTTTTTGCGGCAACTGCGTCAATGTTGGCTACGAAGGTCAGCATTTCGGCATTAAGCGGCTTTCCTGCAGTTTGTGCTAAGTAGTCTTTTAGGATGGTGCCGGTTTGAATAGGGCTGGTTTGAATGGGGCTGTTCTGAATAGAGCAGTTCTGAGTAGAGTAATTCTTTAGAGATTCCATCTGTAGTCTTCCTTCCTTTGTTGGATTGTGTTCCCACAAGTCAGTGGGGTATCTTTGGTCTAATCGTTCAATTGTTGTGGTTCTATTTTGTGTTTACATCCGCTTTTGAATCACAGGATCCTAATGCCGCGGCGACAGTATTTTGCATTAAAACTGCCCGGGTCATAGGGCCAACGCCCCCCGGTACCGGGGAAATATAAGACGCAACCTTGCTGACGCCTTTGAAATCCACATCCCCTGTAAGCTTGCCGTCGGGTTTTTTGTTAATCCCGATATCGATAACAACTGCACCTGGTTTTACCATATCTGCGGTAATCAGTCCAATCTTGCCAACTGCAACCACCAAAATATCTGCCTGTCGTGTAAACGCGGCAAGGTCTACTGTGTAGATATGACAAATGGTGACCGTGGCGTGACGATGCAGCAACATCATTGCCATTGGCTTACCAACAATATTGGAATGCCCCACAACTACACAGTGCTTGCCCTGTGGGTCGATATTATAGCGGTCAAGTAGTGCAATAACCCCGGCAGGGGTACATGGCAAAAAGCCATATTCCCCATTAAAAATACGCCCCACATTAATCATATGGAACGCATCTACGTCTTTAGTGGGGCAAATTGCCTGGATTACCTTTTGTACGTTGTAGCCTGCCGGCAGCGGCAACTGTACAAGTATCCCATGTGTGTTTCTGTCCTGGTTAAGTTTATTTATAAGTGCCAGCAGTCCTTCTTCGCCATAGTTTGCAGAAAGGGCGTACTCATGGCTTATGATGCCGCAGGCCTTACAGTCTTTTTTCTTGTTATCAACATAGACCCGCGAAGCCGGGTTTTCGCCTACTATTATAACCGCAAGGCTTGGGGGCTTATTCATGCTTGCCACTTGAGCCTTTACGTCTTTAACAATGCTTTTTGCAAGGGTCTTGCCGTCTAGGATTATTGCCATTGATGCCTCCCTTGGGATGTCGAATCGCGCTGTGTGCATTATGCCAAGGGTTTAACAATAATTCAAGGCGAGAGATTGCATTTTTGGTGGAATGTATTAATGGGTGAAATTTTGTTTGCTAAATACTTGACTGATAAATTATAATATATTACACTATGCAAAAAATACACAAAAGGAGTAAATCATGAAGGAAAAAGGTATGGAAAAAGCAGTAAAAGCAGGGAAAGCAACAAATACAACACAGGTAGCGACTGCAACAAAATCAATCCCCCGCATAGACCAGGAGTTTAAGACATTAATCCCGCCCCTGTCAGCGGAAGAGCGGGAACAGCTCGAACAAAATATCCTGGCAAAGCGCAGGTGCCACGATGCTATCACTGTGTGGGAGGGGGTGATTTTAGACGGGCATAATCGGTTTGAAATATGCGTCACCCATGGGATTGAGTTTGAGGTTAAGGAGGTGGAGTTGTCCTCGCGGGAAGAGGCCAAGGTCTGGATTATTGATAACCAGCTTGGCCGGCGTAACCTTAACGAAGCTATGCGGATAGAGCTTGTGCTCCTTAAAGAAGAGGTAATGCGGGTTAAGGCTAGGAAGAGGCTCTCCGATGCTGGAAAAAAGGGAAGGCCTGGGGGAATGTCAAGTGCAGGTGAGGGAATGCATGATGGTAAGTGTCATGTAGCCGATGGAGGTACTAATGCTAAAGAGAAACCTTTCCCCAAAATGGAAAAACCCCAAATTCCGGGGTTTCATGTGGATGATGCCATGACAGCGGAGGCACAAGTCGGCAAAGGCACACTCAACAGATATATTGAAATCAAGCAACACGCCAATCCAGAATTGCTGGCAAAGGTACTATCCGGCGCATTAAAAATCGGCACAGCCCATCGTATGCTTACCAAGGAAATCATGAAGCGGCTTAGCACGCATGACAGAATACTCAAGTCCATGGTAAGTGCTATCCCACCAGCGGGGCTTATGGCCACAAATCCTAAGCTGCATCAAGATTTGGCCGAACTGTATCAGTCTCTAAACGAGTTGATAAAAACTCTTGGGGCGAGAAATACTGCCAAAACAAGTGAAAATGATGAATCTCAAAGAAAGGAGGAATCCAAGTGATTAAACTAGAAATCCATCCACATTTTAGAAACCTAATAAAGCCCTTATCCGATGATGAGTTTAAGCAACTGGAAGAAAATATCCTAGCCAATGGATGCCGCGATACAATAAAGCATTGGCGCGGGTTTATCGTAGACGGCCATAATCGTTATGAAATATGCCAGAAGCACAGCTTGCCATACAGGATACAAAAGCTGGGCTTTGGCACAGATAAGGATGCGACACTCTGGATTATCAACAACCAGCTAGGCCGCCGCAATATCACAGAGGCAACAAAGGTTAAGCTGGCACTTGCTAAGATGGATTTGCTGCGGGAAAAGGCTAAAGAAAACCGTACAAAAGTCGGCTGCAAGCCTGTGCATGTTCACAAAGAGGCTGCTAAAGACGCCGGTATAAGTGTCACTAAGCTGTATAAATATATGAAGATATATGAAATTGGCGAGCCTAGGCTTTTGCAGCAACTGGAAAGCGGTGAGATAAAAGTTGCGAAGGCCTATAATGATTTGCGCGCTTGCCGTAACAGCGAGTACAAGCTGGTTGTTGCCGAAAAGACTGTTGATGTGTGGTATGAGAGTGAACCTACTGGTGATATAACCGCCCCCGCATACGAACGGTCCTTTGCGAGTAATATCGAAAAGCTTACTTTGGGGTATAAGTATCTTATGGGCAAAGCCGAGCATATTTCCCAAGGCGAAGAACGGCTGCTTGTTAAAAGGCGGCTTTTGAAGCAGAGGGAAGCTGTCATGGAGATGCTTGAGGGTGTAGGGTAGTATTTATGATAAAGCTGTATTTAGAGGCGTGATGAATGCCATTGATACAGCTTTTTCTATGGGTTGCTGTTTGTTTTGTTGTGTAATAGTCTGTGTCTTTTTATTGGATCCTATGGAGCACAGCCACTGCATAGCACAATATTTTGATATTTTTAATGTAGTTTAATGTAATTATATGGCGAAATATGCAAAATAGCTCTTGATAATTTGTTCAAAGTGATTTACTATTAGTTCGCAAAGGGGTATACCTCTTTGGCTATGCCAATACCTTAGCCAAAGGGTGTCCTTGTATCCTTGTAATTGTACAGTTTGCTGTTTTTCAATTGAGGGGAATCAGATGAACAAAAAAATGTATGTAGTGAACACAGCATTAAGCATCATATACATTGGACGATATCGAAAGATATGAGATAGATTATGTTTAGGGGGGCTTAGCTTGAAGACAGCTAACAACTTGCTTGCTATGCTTTTAATTTCACTTGCACTTGTCACAGTTACCGGTTGTGGCAGAGCAACTGAATTTGACGAAGCAGAGTATACAAATAAAATTGATACTCCTGTAGAGCAGTGCGACAGATATGATGATACTACGTCCAATACTATAGAATCTGTGTCTACACAACTCACATATCTTCACTTCATTGAAGATATAGATTACTTGCTTGATACCATGGAAAACAACTTTTCAGCTTTTAGCGTAGCTTATTGGGCACATGGCGTAGATATCACAAGTATTTTTCATGACTTGCGAAGCCTAATATTATCTAATCCAGAAATTTGTCTGGATGGTTTTGCTGTGAACTTGATTGAAGCTCTCGTTCCTTTAAGGGCAACCGGCATTTCACATTTTACGCTGTTTAGCCCAAGAACTCATGAAATTATGTATAACAATCCAATGGATTCTATTAGGCAGGCATTTTCTATTAATGCACGTAATAGACTTTTTTCTCATCACGCAATGTCATTTTATGAACCCAGATATAACCCAACGCATATTTTCAATTGCGACGATGCTATGGATGCACTACTACTTTCCCCCCCTCATGAGTTACCCGAGAGATCATATGTAAACACAAGAACAGAAGGGCAAGAAAACGTAATCACAGAGATAATTCAAGATAATTATATCGCCTATCTATCTATTCATAGCTTTTGGGGGTATTTTACAACAGAAAGAGAGCAAATACTTAACTTTTATGAAACAATTTATGATTTTGACCACTTAATAATTGATCTAAGAGGAAACATAGGAGGAATGGCACCTAATTTTTCCAGGTATGTTATGGGGCCTATAATTGCTGACTGCTTTATTATTGATGGTTTTGTTTTTGTTAAAGATGGCATATATGCCGAAGAATATATTCGAAGAGTAGGACGAGACGGACGAGTTTGCCTTTTAGGTAATTTAGCACTTGAGAGAGGATTACGTCGTGATATGTCCTCCCCCTTTGGTACAGTTGATGAAATCTTAAGCATTTACGACTTACCTAATATTAACATGGATGATATGAGCAGAATGGATTATGGCTTCCGAGTTTACACTACTGTAGATCATAGACCTCAACGGCAGCTTGACTCCCAACCGTTTAATGGAGAAATATGGCTATTGACTGATTCCCCTATGGGTTCTGCCGCTCAGTTAGCAGCATGGATTGCTAAGGATACTGGCTTTGCTACTTTGGTAGGAGATATTACCGGTGGTATGTTTGGTGGGCCTCGTACAGTTGTAGTGTTGCCTAATACCGGAATAGCCTTCCAAATGGACTTATTTTATGTAACAGACCGATATGGCCGTCCCCTTGATGCAGGTACTATACCGCACTATTTTAATCTCGAGGGGCTGGATGCTATGGAGACGGTTTTGCAAATGATAGAAGAAGGTCTCTATTAAGTATTGCTAAAATTTTCTATTCCAAGTCCTGTATACTCATTTTTTCTAGAGCACGCTGTTTGTTGCGCTTACTCCTGCAAGCAAAATATATGGCAAGCAATAGAATTGTTGGTATGTTCCAGAGGAAAAAAATATATACATATCGTCCGATATTTGCACCCGTACTACTCATTTGTGAAACAGTCTGTATGACAGTTTCCCCATCTACTATAGTTGAATACAACATGGTATTGATATAGATACTCTCTGAAACAATAAGCATTGAGAACCCAATAAACGAAATGGCTGGCAATATAAATCCAACCCACTTGTTTTCTTTTTTTGATAAAAGACTTGTAGTACGATTGATCCAATGAAGACTATCGGGATAAACATAAAGATACTTGGACTCATTTCTCACACACTCCTAAATTTTACATAGAGATTAAAGTTGCCACTGCTTTAATAATATTTAGTATATCATTGAACTATATTAAGGTCAATGGTAAATTAAAATTATATTTTGTGTTGTGTCTGTCATGGTATCGGTGAGAAACAGCAGATATACTCGATTCTTGAAAGAGATACGGATTGATACTATAATTCATGCAATCGCACATGCAAATAGGCTCGTGGACGGTTTTACAGATGATAGCAGAAGGATGATAAGTATGAACCCATTCTACCGGGAAGTATATGACACAGTTAAGCAAATACCCGAAGGCAAAGTAATATCCTACGGCAAGATAGCAACGCTACTTGGCCGCCCGCGCTCTGCAAGAGAGGTAGGCCGGGCAATGCGAATCTGCCCAGATACAGAAAACATCCCTTGGCAGCGGGTAGTTATGGCCGACGGCAGCATAACCGGCGGTTCTTTTGCGGATATGCGCAAGGCAATGCTTGAGGCCGAAGGGGTCATTTTTTTGGCCGATGGGCGGGTAGATATGAAGGCATGCTGTGTAGAACCTTAGTTCTTTGGGTGGATTCTTGGGGATTGGATTGAGATTAACTAAAAGAAGTTGTACAATGGCACTCGATAAAATTATAGTAATCTTAGTTGAACACGGGGAAAGCAAGACGGAAAACTTTGAGTAGAATCGTGAAGCGATTGTGCGAACCGCATGTTTCAAGCGGTTTCCGGTGAAGCTTGAGCCGATGTTCAACTTGATTATCTATAGGAAGCATTCTTCCTAAGGAGGCAATTTACAAAATGAAGTTTAACGGCAAGCTTGTTTTACCACTGATATTATTGGCCACGGTGGGGCTTTATCTGCTTCTTGCATTTGGCATTGGGCAGAATAATAATCTCAGTGTTGGCACTATACGGCAGGGTCTGGATCTTATGGGCGGCGTTAGCATCCTTTATGAAGCAGACCATCCAAACCCAAGTACAGAAGATATGAATGCCGCCAATAATCTGCTACGGGGCCGTTTGGATAGGCGTGGTTACCTTGAGGCAACATCTGTTATTGAGGGCAATAGGCAGATACGGGTTGAGATCCCCGGTGTTGAAGATGCCGCGGCGGTTATTGCTGAAATCGGGCAGACTGCCTTGCTTACTTTCCAGGATACCCAGGGCAATGTGCTGCTTACCGGCGCGGAAGTGTCAAATGCCCGTGCAGAGTTTATACAGGCACATGGTGTTGGCGCGCCGGAGATGATTGTTTCATTGCAGTTTACCAATGAAGGGGCGCAGAAATTTGCCGATGCGACACGCGCAAATATTGGGCAGCCTTTGATGATTTTTATGGATGACGAGCTTATAAGCGCACCTAATGTAAACAGCGTAATAACCGACGGTTCTGCACAAATTTCTGGCAATTTTTCTCGGGAATCGGCAGAGCTTCTTGCATCGCAAATACGGTCTGGCAGTTTGCCCTTTGGCCTTGATGTTATATCTGACAGCCTTATTGGCGCGCGCCTTGGGGCTGAAGCTTTGCGTACAAGTATCATCGCAGGCATAGTTGGCCTTGCTTTGGTGCTTATTTTTATGGCCGTAGTTTACCGTACTATGGGGCTTGCGGCTGACCTTGCTCTTGTTATATATGTAGCTATTGTTATGCTATTAATCAGCGCGCTTAATGTGACGTTAAGTTTGCCTGGTATCGCGGGTATTATTCTTTCGATTGGTATGGCGGTTGATGCCAACATTGTAATATTTGAGCGGATACGTGAGGAGGTTGTTGCAGGCAAGACCTTGCGGGGCGCGATTCGTACCGGTTACAGGCGTGCATGGCCTGCGATTCTTGATAGTAATGTCACTACCCTTATTGCGGGCGGTGTGCTGTTTTGGCTTGGTACAGGGCCAATTATGGGCTTTGCGCAGATGCTTATTATCGGTATTTTGGTTTCAATGTTCACATGCCTTTTTGTGACACGGGTAATCACCCTTTGCTTTATCGACCTTGGCTTGATAAAGGCCGCGCATATTTTGCCACGTAAAAAGTCTGACCTTGAGGTTCAAAAGCACCCAATCGTTGATGTATTTACCTCAGAAAGCCCAGAGCCACAGCCGATTATAGAGCGTCGCAAGATTTATTTTGCAATCTCTGCCGGTATCATTGCCCTTGGGCTTGCATTTATGTTGTTTAATACAGTACGTGGCAACGGCTGGTTTAACCTTGATGTAGAGTTTTCCGGGGGGACATCGTTTTTTATTGAAATCGGCCAGCCCTTTGATAATGCCGACATTGAAAACATTGTACGTGATATAACCGGCGTTGCTGCACCTCAGATACAGCAGGTGCTTAATGAAGACGCCGTTATGATTCGCCTTGCAGAGCTTGATATGGAAACCCGTGTTGCTCTTATGGACGCACTTGCTGAAAGATATAACCTTGACCATGGTGCGTTTTCTTATACAGACGTCAGCCCGGCGGTTTCTGCCGCAATGCAGCAATCGGCGATTTTGGCAATAGTTGTTGCCACACTTGGTATGTTCGCATATATAGCCATACGATTCCGGGATTGGCGTACCGGCAGCAGTGCTGTGCTTGCGCAGCTTCATGACGCGCTGGTTGTACTATGTCTTTATGCAATCCTTCGGATACCGCTTAACTATGCATTTATCGCCGTAATGCTTACGACTCTTGGTTATTCGATAAACGCGACGATTATTATATTCGACCGTATGCGAGAAAACCGTGTGCGTATGCCCGCAAAAACCAGTAACGCGCTGCTTATTAACGCAAGTGTAACCCAGACACTTAGGCGTACAGTTATCTCCACATTTACGTCCTTCCTTGCGGTTTTAATGCTGTATATCATCGGTGTTGCGGCGATTAGGGACTTTACCCTTCCGATACTTGTGGGCTTATTGTTTGGTGCGTATTCATCGGTATTTTTATCCGGCTCTATGTGGTTTATGATGATAAAAAATAAAGCAACCGGCAAACAAGCCAGCAAACAAGCCGGTACAGATAAAGCAAAAGCTATAGCATAAAGAAAGGAGAATATATAATGAAAAAGAGAAACAGCAGTAAGTCTCATCACGCGGTAAGCATAGAAAAAGCCAGAGAAGCCAGGCAGGAAGCAAGGCAGGAAGCAAGGAAAGAGGCGGACAAAAAGAGGATGCAGCAGGTGCTTATTGGCATTGGTTGTGCAGTGCTTCTTGTTGCGGTGCTATCCTTTGCGTTTATAAGATTTTACGGTGACAACGTTGTTGCAAGGGTAAACGGCAGCCCGATATATGGCAGCGAGATAGTAGGAAATTTTAACGCAGCAAGCACAAGATTAAGCGGCCGCGGCCATCCTTGGAGCGAAAACTGGGATAGCTATGTAAGAGAAGAATCAGCAAGAATGGTAGCCCTTGATAGGCTTTATCAAGATTTCGGTGCCGGGCTTGGGTTGGAGTTTGAAGATCATGAAACCCCCGCGAGTATTACAAATAGGGTAACCATGACAATAATTGACGACCCTGCACTTTTTGCGGATTTTGAGAGATTTTTGCCAGAGCCGGTTTTTGACGACGCAACAGAGCGCGCCTGGGAGATATACGAACGCGCCCAAGCAGGTGAAGATTTTGACATGTTGATGGAAACCTATGGCGAAGACCCAGGGATGGAAGTCCATGTTGATGGCTATACCTTTATAGCCGAGCAAATGGTGCCGGAGTTTTCTGCCGCAACCATGGCACTTGAAATAGGCGAGATAAGCGAGCCGGTAAGGTCTGGCTTCGGATATCATATAATATTGCGTGTAGAGCCGATTCCCGAAAATATCCTTGATGGGGTAGAGGCGGACGTGGAAGATATGCTGGGTGCAAAGCATGTGTTGATAATGGCAGGCGACACCCCAACCGAGCATGATAGAATGCGCCAGGCTGTGTTGCTTGGCTTCCAAGAGAAGCTAGAAGGCGCGGATATAACCTTTAATAGGGGCGCACTTAATCGGGCGAGTTAATATGTATTAGAATTATTAAATGGGCGTTTGGACGTGAGATTGCAAACTACACGGTCAAACGCCCAATTTAAATATGGAGTAAGAAAAATGCATATCACAATTGAAAAAGCAATCAATGACCATTTCAAGGGCGAGGCACAAAAAAATGCACAGGATTTTATTGTGTATCTAAAAGCAAACGACGTTGTCTTTCATGAATCGGACAACTACTTTTGGCATCCAAAGTACAAGGGAAAGGATTTGTTTACCTTGAACGTCGAAGTCAACGATGACAGGGCAAGTTTCGATGCGTTTGTTAACCTTTTGCCGAGGGAATGGGAAAACGAAACACTCCCGATAGATAAGCGGACCAAAGAAATTATTTGGAATAATGTACGCCCCTGTGAAATAGCTGGTTGCGGCGACTGTAGCCCGGGAATAAGTAAGAATATCTTTGGTAAAGTCTTTAATAACCTTTGCGGCAGTTTTTTGGGGATTTATGACCCGGACGCTGAAACATACAACTGCTTGAAGAAAATATTTGATGGAATCAAAAATGATATTGATACCGATTCCAGGTAAACCTATATAAGATTCGCGAGGATTTAGTCGAAATCAAGGAAGTATCGACGCGGCTTGCCATCCCTCAATATATGAGTCTGTAAAACGATAAAGCATGTAGTAATTATTAAGCATAACTATTAAATCCTCGCCAGACTGATACAGCCGAGCGCCAAGTAGATGGTTGCTATTAGACTGTAGGTTTTCTGTTACATCCAAAAATAGCCACGAATAGCTGGTTACCTCTCCAATAAAGGTAAAGCTGTCATCAAGCCGCACAGGAGCTGCGCCGTGGATCGGGCAGCGGTTATATATTCGGCCATCTATATGCACCATTGGGGCCGGGCTCCCGGTTGATGGAGGTGGTGTGATAAAGGTATCTTCCAGCGGTTGTTGATTAGTTGATGCGTCGATTTCAAACTCAATTAGTGCATACTCATTAAGATATCTTCGAATAAACATATACCTGCCATTTTGTAGTTCCCCGAAAAGCCAGTCCCACGTTATATTGTATTGTCTGGTTTCACCAGCTTGGAAAATGTACGCTATATCGGGTATGCCTCTGTTTATTCCCCTTATATGTGATACGGGACGCCAGCGTCCAAATCTTAGGCGTGCCAACTCCCAATACGCACCGTAGTTTATATCTACATCGGTGCTATTATATAGAGAAAAAATCATATTAGTCCGGCTTGCCCTAACATCGCTTGCCAGTACAAAATTCTCGCTTTCGCCCCTTAGTATCGCTGAGATTACATACCTTTGGCGCGGGGTTATAGCCGCAAATAGCACGCCATATACCACTGCAACTACACATAATATTAAACTTATAAGCACGATTGCCATAATTCTTGGCTGTAATATTTTATTCTTTATACCAGCTTTCATCTCAGGTTTCCTTTCTGTGCTTCGATACTGGTCTGTGTTAAGTCGATTGAAATGGAAAAAATTACATGCGCAAGGCTTCGGCACCCGATAAACCCCTAGAATTGGGGTTTTTCCATTTTTGACAAAGGTTATTTCACCGGTTAATTATGTCAAAAAAATGGCATGCAGGGGTGCGCTGGCACACACTTACTCCCGCGTAAGCAATTCCCGTTCCAGCAAAGAATACCCGCGCCCAATAAGCCGGTCATAAGTCAACAGCCGCTTTACACGTTCAAGACTAAGAGAGTCATCACACTCTGGTCGGTACAGCCGCGCATTATGAAAGGGTATCCGCTCAAAGTAGTCCAGCAATAGATTCATATGCGGGGTACGGTGAAACCCTGTTTGGTACGCCATAATCGACATAAGATAATACGTGGAAATGTGGTTATCCTTATTTGGCAAAATAGGCGCGAGTTCGCGATTGGCATAAATCAAAAAGGGCGTAGAGTACATAATTAGCCTTGCCTCCGGCGAGTGAAAGTCCCCAGGGGTGAGTAACCCTGTTTGGGTAAATGCCGCAAGGTGGCCGCCTAGGTTTGGCAGGTGATCCCCGAAAAATAGCATAATCGTTGGCCGGTCGCGGTTATCTATATAATCCACCAGCATCCCAAGCATGGTATCCGCGTCGGCTAGGCCGTGGGTATAGCTTGTTACGGTTGCAAGCACGCTTTCGGTAAGGCTTTCGGATGTTACATGTATGCGGATATCCTCCGGTGCCATCTGTGGGAAGGGCTGGTGGTTTTGCATTGTTATTGCAAACATAAAAATAGGCGCGTCGTATTCAAGTGCGGCATCAAGATGATACTCCATTGCCCCAAAAAACGAGATATCGGTCACAAAACTGTGATTGGTTTCAAAATCAAATTGCTGGATTAAACTTTCATAGCCAAGAAACTGATCAAAACCCATCAGCGGATAGGCTATATGCCGCATATAAAACCGCTCTAAAAATGGATGCAGCGCGATTGTGCGATACCCATGGTCGCGAAAATGGGATACATGGGTCGCAATCGGGCCTCGCAAAAATTCGTAGGGGATAGAGCCGCTTGGCAGGAAATCCGTTGTAAGGCCGGTTAGTATTTCAAACTCCGGCCGGATAGTGCCGCCGTTAAGGGCGGTTGTGTATACCATGCCGCTGTAGGAGTTTGGCCTTGATGTGATTTCGTCAAAGTTTGGTAGCGGGTTTTCAGAAAATTCTACACCGGGCAAAGTCCGCACGTCGAAGAAGCCCTCGCTTAGTACGACTATTACATCGAAGTATTCTTCCGTTGCGGCGGTGCGGGGGAAGCCTTCAAACAGTGCCAAAATCGTTTCTCTGGAGTAATCCGCAGGCCTGTCTACGCCCATGCTAAGTAAATTGATAGTAAAAGCCCCAACGAAGCCATTGGCATTGTAGTTAGAACTTTGCAGCGCGGCGTCAAAAAAACTCATGTTAAAGCGGTTAAGTATCCGCTCGGCACGCGCCGACGAAGACAGTGTAAGTACAATAATTAAAATAATACCTGCTGCAACAGGCAGGCGAATCTTCCAGCCAACCGGTATATCAATGCTAAATAGCCCAAGCACAACCGACCAGATAATAATTGTAAAGACGGCAAGCCAAAAAAACGCCGGTACATAGCCGCCCCCTACAAAGGATGTCAAGTCACCGGCGTTAGTTGCCATTACAATATCACGTGGGAAAAAATTATCGCCGTTTACGGCCACTTTTACATGGTTAATATATCCGGCAAGTGTCGTAACAATGCCCAGGATAGATGTTGCTATAAAGGCCTTGCGACAAACAAGCAATAGCACAGCAAAAATAGAATACACAACTATCCCGCCAAATAGCGCAGGCCGTGGAAACTCACCCCGCCATTCAAGCACGCGCCATAGCTGCCCTTGGAAGTTCATATACTCGAGTACCATAAAACAAAATAGCGGGAACACAGCAAGGCTTGTATACAATATAACTTTCACAAACATATTTAATGGCGGAAACCACCGTGTATACTGCCAACTATACCGTTTTGCTAATTTATCTATCATACATGCCTCCCAAAGGTGAAATCATGGCGGCTATCCGCTGTTATCGTAAAATATAGCATGGACAAGCTTGTTGGGCAATAAATGTGTATCTACGCGCAAAAACCGCTATGCCCCTTGGAAATTGTAATATTACTTATTATAATTAAGCAGCTTTGAATATTGCGTCTCTGTGTTTCAAGCAATTTTAGTATTTTGACAACTTTGTCAACTGCGTTACTTTCGCGGTTATTTTGGCTTAAATCCAGCATAAACACAAAAAACAAAGTGGAGGCTAATAGCGGAGATTGAGGGGACAGAATAATGGAAAACGGATTGAAGAATTACGGTACTTTCATAAAGGATATCAAAGACCTTATTTATCGCCGCCAATATGAAGCAATGAAAAAGGTCAACACCGAGCTTTTGCAGCTTTATTGGGAAATCGGCTGCGAGATAAACCGCAAGCAAGAAGAACAAGGATGGGGGAAAATCTGTCGTAGAATTTTTGGCTAAAGAGCTTAAAAAAGAATTTCCCGGGGTACAAGGATTTTCTGCCCGAAATCTTTGGCTTATGCGACGTTTTTATGCAGAGTATGCGTCAAATACAATTCTGCACCCAATGGGTGCAGAATTAGAGATTGCCACTCTTCCATCATTATTGGCTGACATTGGGTGGAAAAAAAATATTGTTATCATGGAAAAATGCAAAGACCCAGCCGAGCGCGAATTTTATATCAAAATGACGCGCCGTTACGGTTGGACGAAAGATGTGTTAATTAATAACATAGAAAACCGAACATTTGAAAAATATCTCATTAATCAAACAAATTTTGACGACACCGTGCCCGAAAAATACAAGCTGCAAGCCAAACTAGCAGTCAAGGACGATTACAACTTTGATTTCCTAGAAATGGGTGAAGAGCATAGCGAAGCAGAACTAGAGGCCGCCATCATAAAAAACATCCGGACATTTCTAATCGAAATGGGCGGCGACTTTTGCTTTATCGGCAACCAGTTTCACCTTGATGTAACAGACGAGGATTATCATATTGACCTGCTACTGTTTCACAGGCGGCTGCGTTCTTTGATTGCCATTGACCTAAAAATTGGCGAGTTTAAGCCGGAGTATGTGGGCAAAATGCAGTTTTACCTAACGGCTCTTGACGAAACAAAAAAAATGCCGGAAGAGAACCCCTCAATCGGGATTATCATCTGCAAAACAAAGCACCGCACAAGGGTTGAGTACACGTTAAAAACCGCAAATACGCCTATCGGCATCGCAACTTATTCCCTACATGACAGTTTGCCAGAAAATCTGCGTTCCCTGCTTCCGTCCCCGGATGAGATTGCAAAAATTGTGCATGACTTTGACAATGACGATGGTGCGATTGGGTTGTTAGGCCTCCATGATGATGGGGGTGGCGAAGGTGAGTAAGCTTGAATAATGAAGCTAACCCTTTACAATTGCTGGACGATATGATAAATTCGAAAAAAACATTGGGGATGACGATTGGCGGGAGAGTTTTATGGCGATATCCATCGTTTCGCCAATAAAACGCCGAAGGGGCAAGTGGTGGACTGCCGAGTCACCACGAAACTCTCAGGCAAACAAACCGCCGGTATGACCCGGCTCTGGACTTCATCAAAATTTTACGGGATTTTTGCGTAAATTTTACGATATAACAGAGAAATGGCATTTATGTCGTTTCTCTTTTTTTGTTAAGATTTTGTTAAGATATAGCAATAGACTTCTTACAAAACATAGGGGCGGTAAGGACAACACAACCAGATATGCTGATTGTTTTTACTTTGACTCAACAGAAAAAGCCGCTAATGGATGTCTTGCACTGGTTCTGTCAGGTAAAAAAAGAGCAACAGCAAGCAGTCTATTGTACTTTGAATATAAAGGTGAGCCCATTCCAAAGGTAGGCGATTATAGTATAATTACAGATTGGGATGGAACTCCCCACTGTGTAATTGAAACAACATCTATAACAATCATACCTTACGGAGACATGACATACGATATTGCCAAGCGTGAAGGTGAAGATGATACATTGGAAGAGTGGCAAATTACGCATGAACGTTTCTTTCGAGAACAGGGTGAAGCTTTGGGGTATAAATTTTCTGAAAGTATGCTTGTTGTATTTGAGGATTTTGAAGTGGTCTATACAAAGTGAGCATTAGCAGCAGTATTTCCACCTTTCGTAGCGCACGTTCTAAATCCCTAAAGCATCATAAATGCATGTAAGGTCGTGAAGATGCGTGAATAAATCTGAGTCCTATATCCTAACCAATAACCCGGACGTAGCAGCAAAATATCCACTGATAGCCTGTTATATGGAAGTTGGAGTTGGCAGTATTTTCGAAGCAGTGCGGAACGCGGTGCACAAGGGCGCGAAGCTGGTAAGCCACCCCTTAAGCGGCAGCATCAAGCCCGGCGAAAGCCCGTATAAATCTGTAGCAATATCCAAAGAAACCGGTACACTTGATTATAAATCTCTACAAATTATTGAAGACGCAATAGCCGTTTTAAAGCGACTTTCCGGCCGTAACCGTCAATACGAGGAGTCAGTTTTAGCAGACTTTCGTGTGATAGACCTAGACCTAATAAAGGCCGCTGTATAGCCGCAAAACTCAAACCAATCGCCCTCAACAAACAATATAAACCACAAATCTCATCAATAGAGGTGAACAATGAGCGAGTTGTATGACATTCTAATCATCGGCGCAGGCCCAGGCGGCCTAACCGCCGGTATCTACGGCAGCCGAGGCCGCCTAAAGACCGCCGTGCTGGAAAAAGGCCGCCCAGGAGGCCAAGCCGCAACAACCATGGAAATGGAAAATTATCCGGGCTTTTTTAAGGATGTAACAGGCCCAGGGGTAATGGATGAGTTTCTAGCCCACGCCCAGCACTTCGGCACCCAAGTATTTAAAGGCCAGGCCACAGAACTTGACCTTACCGGCGAAGTAAAAACAGTCAAAACAAAAACCGGCGAAACCTATAAAGCCCGCACAGTAATACTATCCCCAGGCGCGCAACCAAGGACACTTGGTGTCAAGGGCGAAGGTCAACTACGGGGCAAAGGTGTTTCTTACTGCGCCACCTGCGACGCGGATTTCTTCGAAGAACTTGACGTAGTAGTAGTAGGCAATGGGGACGCCGCAATCGAAGAGGCCATGTACTTGACCAAGTTTGCGGAAAGCGTAACAGTAATAGTAATCCACGACGAAGGCGTCTTAGACTGCAATAAAATGAGTGCCGAAAAAGCAATGAAAAACCCCAAAATCAAGTGGGTATGGAACTCAGTCCTTGACGAAATCCTAGGCGAAGAGTTAGTCGAAGGGGTCAATATTAAAAACATCAAGACAGGCGAAGTCTCAAACCTTGAGGTAAACGGCGTGTTTGTGTTTATCGGCTCGATACCAATAACAGACTTTTTGCAAGGCATTGTAGCCCTAGACAAACAAGGCTATATAATCACCAACGAAAAAATGGAAACCGATATCCCAGGGGTGTATGCAGTAGGCGACGCTAGGGCAAAGTATCTAAGGCAGGTAGTAACAGCGGCCGCAGACGGCGCAATTGCCGCGGTTTCTGCCGAAAGATACCTTGAAGGCCATGTAGAAGGCCGAGTAACACCAGAGGATTTAAGTAAACTTAATAAATAAACTCCGTACCGCACAACGTCTTGTGAGGAACGGTAGTACACCAGGAGGTACACATGATTGAATTAACAAAAGAAAACTTCGAAGCCGAAGTGCTACAGGCCGACGGGCTTGTATTCGTAGATTTCTGGAGCGAGAAATGCGAGCCATGCATGGCACTTATGCCGGAAATCGTAGCCTTTGCGGAGAAAAACGCCAGTAGGGCAAAGTTCTGCAAGCTGGATACAGCAGGCAATAGGCGGCTTGCCATCGCCCAAAAGGTAATGGGTCTTCCAACCCTTGTATTCTATAAGGGCGGCGAAAAGGTCTCTACCTTTGACAAGGAAGCAATGGATGAGGGCGGCATTGCGGCGGTACAGGCCAAGCTGGATGAGCTGGCAGGCTAGAGTGTCATTTCCAACAACCCTTTATTTTTCAAAAATATCCCAACAGCAAGGAGGTAAGAAATGCGCTTAGAAATAGGAGATATCCTAATCAAAGACATACAATTCGGCGACACGACATCAGTCAAAAATGGCGTACTGTATGTCAACAAAGACGAACTCGCAGCCGAAGCAGGCAAGGACGACCGCATTAAGTCGGTTGAAGTCTTCCTGGCGCGCCCAGGCGAGTCTGTCCGCATTATCCCGGTCAAGGATGTAATCGAGCCACGGGTCAAAGTGGAAGGCCCAGGCGGCATTTTCCCAGGCTTTATGACCGATGTGGAGCAAGTCGGCAGCGGGCGCACCCATGTATTAAAAGGTGCCGCCGTTGTAACTACAGGCAAAATAGTAGGTTTCCAAGAGGGCATAATAGACATGACAGGCCCCGGAGCCCAGTACACGCCCTTCTCCGTAACACAAAACGTAGTGGTAAAGGTAGAGCCAACTGACGGCATTCTCCAGCACGAGCACGAACTGGTAGTAAGACTTGCAGGCTTTAGGGCCGCAAACTACCTAGGCGAAATAGCTCGCGAACTAACACCCGATACCGTAACAGCCTACGAAACCAAGCCAATCCTACAGCAAGCCGTAGACTATCCAGGCTTGCCCAAGGTAGCCTATGTGTACATGCTGCAAACCCAAGGTCTGCTTCATAACACATACTTTTACGGCGTAGACGTCGCTCAAATCGTGCCGACATTTATGTACCCAACAGAGGTTATGGACGGTGCAATCGTAAGCGGAAACTGCGTTTCGGCCTGCGACAAAAACCCAACATATATCCACGCCAACAACCCAGTAATCCTAGACCTTTACGCCCAGCACGGCAAGACAATCAACTTCCTAGGCTGCGTAATAACCAACGAAAACGTCACCCTGCAAGATAAAGAGCGCAGCAGCAACATGACCGCAAAGCTAATAGGCTTCCTAGGCGTAGACGCGGTAATAATCTCCGAAGAAGGCTTCGGCAACCCCGACGCCGACCTAGTAATGAACTGCAATAAAATCGAGGCCCAAGGCATCAAAACCGTGCTAATCACCGACGAATACGCCGGTCAAGACGGCGCAAGCCAGTCTTTAGCCGATTCAACACCCCTAGGCAACGCCGTAGTAACCGCAGGCAACGCCAACCAAGTAATCGACCTACCAGCCCTAACCACAGTTATAGGCCACCCAGAGGTAGCCCATGTAATAGCCGGCGGCTGGGAAGGTAGCCTACGCCCAGATGGCAGCATCCAAGCAGAAATCCAAGTAATAATAGGCGCAACAAACGAGTTAGGCTACGGCAAGCTAACCGCAAAAACAGTGTAATACTGAAGCGAAAGCGAAAATAAAGCGCGAAAGCGCGTCACCGACCGCAGCAAAGCCCCGCAAGGGGCAAGCGAGGAAGCAAGCGGGGGTTCCCCCCGCGCAGCGGCGGGAGTTTGAGGGCAGCGCCCTCATTTAAATGAAAGGAGTTTATTATGGGAATCTTAGACGGCAAGAAAATTGCAATCTTAGGCGACCGCGATGGCATTCCAGGCCCGGCAATTGAAGCCTGCGTTGCCACCGTACCCGGCACAGAAGTAGTGTTTTCCACTACAGAGTGCTTCGTCTGAACCAGCGCAGGTGCCATGGACTTGGAAAACCAGGCAAGGATTAAGGAATTATGCGAAAAATACGGCAATACCGAGCTTATTATCCTGCTCGGTGGGGCAGAGGCGGAAGCCTCAGGCCTTGCAGCCGAAACCGTATCTTCCGGCGATCCTACCTATGCAGGTCCTTTGGCCGGGGTCTCGTTGGGACTCTCAGCGTATCACATTGTGGAAGTAAAAGAAGAAATCGACGCCGCAGTTTACGAAGACCAAATCGCAATGATGGAAATGGTCATGGACATTGACGCAATTGTTGCGGAAGTGGCCACTTATCGTGGGTAATGTAGGGTAAAGATTAAAACCGTGGGACGCTGTCCCACACCCAGCAAGCTTTTTGAAAAAAGCTTGGCAAAAACTTTATAGGAACCGCGCGTTGCGCGGTTCCGGGATTGGGTAGGGGGGTGATTACCCTTACCTTGGTTGTGATTTTGATTTTGCCTTGAAAGAGAGGTGCTTCATTGAAAATTGTTCATTATATTAATCAGTTTTATGCGGGGTATGGCGGCGAGGAAAAGGCTGACCTTAAGCCCGAAAAGCGCGATGGGCCTGTGGGGCCGGGTGCCGCGCTTAATGCTGCTTTAGCAGGTGCCGGTCAAGTTGTTGGCACAGTAATTTGCGGCGATAGCTATTTCAACGAAAATCTTGAAGCAGCAACGCCGGAAGTATTGGAAATGATACGCAGCTTTTCGCCGGATATTGTTGTTGTAGGCCCGGCATTTAATGCTGGCCGCTATGGTATGGCTTGTGGCGCGGTTGCCAAAGTCGTTGACGAAGAGTTAAATATTCCGGTAGTTGGCGGACTGTACGAAGAAAACCCAGGCCTGGAAATATACAAGCGTCATGGTTATTTCGTACCAACTGGCAACAGCGCGGCAACTATGCGCAAGGCCGTGCCGGATATTGCCGCAATCGTCAAGAAGCTTATCGCTGGCGAAGTCGTTACAGAGGGCTTCTTCGAAAAAGGCCTTCGGGTCAACTATTTTGCCGAAAAGCGTGGTAGTACCCGTGCGGTTGAGATGCTTTTGGATAAAATCTCCGGCAAAGAGTTTACAACAGAGTATCCTATGCCGGTATTTGACCGTGTTGCACCGGGGCCTGCAATCATGGATATGCGTACAGCGCGTATCGCCCTTGTAAGCAGCGGCGGGCCTGTGCCTAAAGGCAACCCAGACCGTATCGAGTCCTCGAGTGCTTCCAAGTACGGCAAGTATTCTCTAAAGGACATCGTAAGCTTCACCCCCCAAAACGGCGAAACCGCCCATGGCGGTTATGACCCGGTCTATGCCAACCAGGCACTGGATCGTGTGCTGCCGGTGGACGTTGTAAAAGAAATGGTAACAGCAGGCCAAATCGGCTCTCTTCATGATTATTGGTACTCTACGGTAGGCAATGGCACCGCCGTATCCAATTCAAAGAAGTTTGCAACCGATATTGCCCAGGAATTGCTGCAAGACAATGTTTCCGCGGTAATACTAACCTCCACATGAGGCACCTGTACTCGTTGCGGTGCAACGATGGTGAAAGAAATCGAACGTCACGGCATCCCCGTGGTTCATATGTGTACGGTGGTACCGATTTCAGTAACAGTAGGTGCCAATAGGATTGTGCCAACAGTAGCGATACCCTATCCGCTAGGCGACCCAAGTCTGCCACCGGCAGAGGAGAAAGAACTAAGGCGCAAGCTGGTGGTCAAAGCACTTGACGCCCTATGTACCGAGATTACAGAGCAGACAGTGTTTTAGAGTGAATATATAAGTGATATACAGGGCTGTTTTATGAGTTATCATGATTCAGCCCTGTTGTACATAAATGTAATGAAATGAGGGAACCCCAACTATGGTAACCAACTACAATGAAATCCTATACAAAAACCAAGTCATAGAATCCGAGCGGCTAATCCTACGCAAGTTCAAAGAAGAAGATGCCGCTGATTTATTGGAATGGGGTAGCGATCCGATGACAACCCAGTGGCTTGTATGGGAAGGGATTTCTACAATACAAGAGGCCGCACAATCGATTTATAACCATCACCTGCAACAACCCGGAAGCTATGCATTCGAACTAAAAGAAACCGGTAAATGCATTGGCAACTTGTTTTTAAGGCTAGACCAGGAAAACGACACTGCAAGCTTCGGATATGTAGTCAACCGCAATTTTTGGGGCAAGGGCTATATGACAGAAGCCCTACGCACCATAATCGTGTTCTGCTTCGTAAAATTAGAAGTCAATCGCATAGAAGCCGAGCATTTTGGTGTAAATCCCGCATCCGGCCGCGTAATGGAAAAAGCAGGCATGACAAAAGAGGGTATAAGACGCCAAAGCCGTACTGTAAAGGGCATTGTTCATGATAAAGTTATGTATGGAATTATAAAAGATGATTTTTTTGCCCACGTGTGACCTGCATGCTACAACAATATACATTTAAAGGAGCCAACCATGACCTATCCATCACTAAAGGGCACAACCTACGCCCTAATCCAAGCCAACGACATACTATTCCACCAAGGCAGCACCCAAACCAACGAGCGCAGACTAAACCCAGAAAGCGAATACTTCAAAGATCTGCCAAAGCACTTCCGCAGCTTCGAGGAAGCGGTAGCCTACTCACCAAACCAGGTATTCATAGGCAACCTAGAGCCAAAAGCCCTAGATACTATCCCACGCCCCTGGTACGAAAACGCCCAAAATACCGGTAACGCCCCATCCCGCGATGGCAAACACGGCGAAATAATGCCCCAAGACGAGTTCATAGGCCTAATAAAAGCCTGCGACGCCTTCGATCTGGTGCTACTAGAAGAAACCTTCGCATCCCGTATCCACGAAACCCTAAAAGCCCACCCAGTAGTAGGTAGCTGGCCTTTCTTAGACAAACTAGTAAAAAACCCAACCACAATCGAAACAATTGAAGAACAACTACGCGATCACGAAGCAGAAGGCCTATACCACGAAACAAAACTAATAGGCTGCATAAAAAAAGCCCATGCCTTCGACCAAGCCCTTACCGCCCATGTAATGTATGAAAACCTGGTAAGCAAGGCCTCAGCCGCCCTATCAGTAGGCCTGCTATTTGCAAAAACCGGCCTAGACCCAGCACAAGTTGACTATATTATCGAATGTTCCGAGGAAGCCTGCGGCGACATGAACCAACGGGGCGGCGGTAATATAGCCAAGTCAATAGGCGAGGTTGTGGGCTGTGTTAACGCCACCGGCTCTGACACCCGTAGTTTCTGCGCAGCCCCGGCACATGCGCTGGTGCAGGCGGCAGCCCTTGTAAAAAGCGGCGTCTACAAAAATGTCATCGTAGTTGCAGGGGGTTCATCAGCCAAGTTAGGCATGAACGCAAAAGACCATGTAAAAAAAGGCCTACCCGTGCTTGAAGATGTAATAGGAGCCTTCGCCTCCCATATTGGCGAAAACGACAACTCATCCCCAATAATCCGTACAGATATAGTAGGCCGTCACGCAATCGGCAGCGGCGCAAGTCCGCAAAACGTAACCCAAGCAATAGTAGGCGACCCCCTGGATAGGGCAGGGCTAAAAATCGCCGATATAGACACCTTCTCGGTAGAGATGCAAAACCCAGAAATCACAGAACCCGCTGGTGCAGGCGACGTTCCAAAGGCCAATTACAAGATGATTGCCGCCCTTGGCGTAATGCGCAAAGAGTTCGAACGCACCCAACTTAACGAAGTGGTAGAAAAAATAGCAATGCCGGGCTTCGCGCCAACTCAAGGCCATATCCCCTCCGGCGTGCCCTTCCTAGGCCACGCCGCCGACATGATGGCAGATGGCCGCCTAAACCGGGCAATGATAATCGGCAAAGGCAGCCTATTTTTAGGCCGTCTGACAAACCTCTTCGATGGTATATCCTTTATACTTGAGAAAAACCCAGGTATCTCACAAGCTGGTACAGTGGAAACCGTAAAGAAAACCCGCGTAGGTGTTACGCTACTTGGCAGCGAACACGGCGAGGCAGAAATATTAAAAGGCGCAGAACTAGCCCAAGCCGCAAACTCCAATATCGAAGTGGTAGTAATAGGCCCCGCCGAAGCCCTCGTACAGGCCAATAAAAATGCCGCACAGTCCCAGTCCAACTCTGCCAGCCTATCCACCACTCTTATACACATCAATGCCGAAACAGAAAAAGACGCACACAGCCTAATGGACAACATGCTGAAATCCGGCCAACTTGACGCAGCCGTAACAATGCACTACAACTTCCCGATAGGCGTCTCAACCGTAGGCCGCACAATTACCCCAGGCCGGGGCAAAAGCATGTATATAGCCAACACCACAGGAACATCCGATACAAACCGCACCGCCGCGTTAATCAAAAATACAATCCAAGGCATAGCAGTAGCAAAGGCCTGCGGTAACCCACACCCAGCAGTAGGTGTGCTTAACATCGACGGCGCACGCGCCCTGGAACGCGCCCTTGAGGGCCTTAAGGCCGGTGGCTATGATATAAACCTAACCCAAAGCGCCCGTGAAGGCGCGACAATGCGGGGCAACGACTTACTGCAAGGCACCCCCGATATAATGGTAATGGACAGCCTAACCGGCAATGTAATGATGAAAGCCCTAAGTGCTTTCACAACAGGGGGCAGCTACGAGTCCATCGGCGATGGCTACGGCCCCGGTGTAGGCCAAGGGTACGGGCAAATTGTAAATATAATCTCAAGAGCCTCCGGCGCACCGGTTGTTGCTGGCGCGATTTCTTATGCCGCAGCTTGTGCCAAAGGTGAACTAGTAAAACAGGTGAATGCCGAGTTTGCAGCTGCGCAAAAGGCCGGGCTTGATGCAGTTCTGGCAACAGCGTCGGCACAAACTAAAGGTAACCAAGGTGTAGCATCCAATGATGCAGCTGCCCAAGGAGCATCAACAAGCGGAGAACAACCCGCCGAAACCATAACCGCCCCGCCGGAAAAAATTGTTACTGAGGAAATCGCCGGTATCGAAATCCTTGAACTTGAAGATGCAGTGCTTGTTCTTTGGGCAAAAGGGATTTATGCCACCAGCGGAATGGGTTGTACCGGGCCTATTATACTTGTTGCGCCAGAGGATGAGGCGGTGGCGCGAGAGGCACTTGCGGCGGCGGGGTATCTTTAAGGCGCATCACCAAAGGAGGATATAATGAAGTCTGCATACAACCACTGGGGCAATCTAGCCCAAGAAATCCACACTGCCGGGCTTTGGAAAACAGAGCGCGTTATTACAACCCCGCAGTCCGCGCAAATTGATACATTGCAAAAGCAAGGCCTTATTAATATGTGCGCCAACAATTATCTTGGCCTTGCCAATAACGCCCAGGTCAAGGAGGCTGCAAAAGAGGGCATTGACACCTGGGGTTATGGCTTATCTTCTGTGCGATTTATATGCGGCACACAGGAGTTGCATAAAAATCTTGAAGCGCGGCTTAGCCGGTTTCTATGTACCGAGGACACGATTCTATACTCGTCATGCTATGATGCAAATGGTGGCTTGTTTGAGACAATTCTCACTGCCGAAGACGCAATCATTAGTGACGAACTTAATCACGCCAGCATAATTGATGGTGTACGCCTGTGTAAAGCAGCCCGCTTTCGCTATAAAAATAATGATATGGCCGATCTTGAAAGCAGGCTGTCCGAAGCCAAGAATCAAGGTGCCCGCATTAAGGCCATCGTAACCGACGGCGTTTTCTCAATGGACGGCACAATTGCCAATCTACCGGCCATCTGTGACCTTGCTGATAAATACGACGCTATTGTAATAGTAGACGACAGTCACGGTGTAGGCGTAATTGGCCAAAACCTGCGTGGTACCCACGAGCATTGCAATGTAATGCACCGCATAGATATCCTAACCGGTACCCTTGGCAAGGCCCTCGGCGGCTCTTCCGGCGGCTACACCAGCGGAAAGAAGGCCATTATCGACATCTTGCGCCAACGCTCTCGGACGTATCTATTCTCAAACACTCTTTCGCCGATAATAGCTTCCGGCTCGCTAAAAGTCCTAGACCTAATCGAAAACGACACCACCCTAAAGTCCCGATTGGACGAAAACACCGCCTATTTCCGTAGTGGCCTCAAAGGGATTGGCCTAGAAATAGTTGAAGGCACGCATCCAATAGTCCCCGTGATGACCTATGACGAACTAAAGGCCCAGCGCATGGCCGAAGCACTTCTTGAGCGTGGTGTTTATGCTATCGGCTTCTTTTATCCTGTTGTCCCGAAAGGAAAGGCTCGGGTACGCTGTCAGGTATCTGCTGGGCATACCAAAGTTCAACTGGATGCTGCAATCGCGGCGTTTAGGGCCTGTAAGGAACTAATTTGACATGTTTCGAAAGTGCCATTTTTCAGTCCACCGCCTAAATATAAGTGTATGCTGATATCTTAGGATTGAAATAATACCTCACTCGAAAAATATCGAAGGGGGTATTATTTTTATTCTTGAGACAAAGCATATCTTTTGCTATATTATTATTAAAGTAGTTTATCATTGAGGAGTGAAGCAGTATGATTAAATCTGTAGCTTTTAAAAACTTTAGGGGGCTTAATGACACTGAAGTTCCTTTATCTAAGATAACACTGCTTACGGGTACGAACGGTGTAGGAAAAACATCTGTACTTGAAGGTCTATTTTGTTTGTTTTCTGAGTCTCATCTTGATGTTTCCATGTTAAGCAGATATAACCGTACTGTTGGCATAACATATAATCATGTTAATGGCCAGATAGTTGGAATTCCTAGTGTTTTCAACTCATATAAATATAAACTCTTCTGGGATGAATGCCCAATGAATAAAGAATTGCCGTGCTCAGTTACTGCAAAGTCTTTAAGCTGTAACGTGACATGGAGTTGGACATATGAAAGAGCCAACATGTTAAGTGTTGATAAAAAAATATTAAGAGATGCAAAATTAATGGGCCTTCAAGCTGACCCAACTGTTGATGTTGCTGTTTTTGAATGGACATCAATGTATAAGAAAAAAAAACAATTTGATCTAACAAGGGCACAGATATTAAACATAGATGGTGGATTATATCTAATACCACCAGAAAACAAGTCAGCGAGTGCGTGCAGATTCGTGGATTTTGCTTCAATACGAGTTGAACCACAGGAACTTCCGTATAATCGTTCAAAAAGACTTGCAGATGCATTGCGACATATTAACCCAAGGATAGCAGATATAAGGATTTCAAAGGTAGAAAATGGTTTATCGGTTGTTATGGATGATGAAAGTGAGTTTACACTTGGTGCACTGGGCAATGGTATCGTTGCGTGGGCAAGCACACTTTTAATAATTTTAGAGATTACTGACTTATTGCTAGCTGAAACACAATCAAAAATTCCTATATTTATACTAATCGACGAAATGGGAGCAGGGATGCACTATAGCGTAATGCTTGACTTGTGGAAGTATATCTCCGACTTTATTTCCGAACAATCAAACGTTCAATTAATCGCAACAACTCATAGCGATGACTGTGTTAAGGCTTTTTGCAAAGCTTTTAGTGAAAATGATGAATCCAATATTGTCCGTTTTCATAAAGCAGCAGATCATAAAATTATCCCTACAGAGTATTTAGCTATCCATTATAAAACCATTGAGTCCGGTGAGTGGGAGGTTAGGGGATAATGGTGCAAAAACATTATGAGTGGTTAGTGGTTGTTGAAGGAAATACAGATGTAGGTGTTTTCAAAAAATACTTTGATGACAGTTCTCATTTTCTTTGCAACATACTCCATGCAGGTGGTAGTATTTTGAAAAACATGCCCATGTGGAGCCAAAAACTTATAATGACCTTAAAAACAGATTTAGCAAGAGATATGTTTAGAGGAGTCATACTTGTTGTTGATTCGGATGACAACAGTAGCAATCCGTTTGATGATTATGTTCGCAGTGATGATTCTGATATAAGATACATAGGTGATAAGTCTAACCCTTTTGTAGACTTGACTGAGACTTACTGGAATTTAGATAATATTATCGGGCATAATATTATTCCAATTAGAGGCATAAATATGCCATTTCTAAATCATGGTGGACTTGAATCTGAACTATTATCTGCATATGGATTTCCTACAAGGGGACAACCGGAGTACAGCGTATTCGTTGAAATAATTAAATGCGCAACTACAAAATGGGGTATACCCAAAAATAAAAACGGTACTCCATGGTGGACAGAGAATGAAACGGCAAAGATGGATAAGTTTATTTATTCAGCCCTTGAGAAGGGGTTTGTAACATCAAAAAAAACGCCTGCGCTACCATGTAACCCCGACATAATAACCCGCATACAAAAAGCGATGACTTGACTTACACAAGCGAAGACAACAAGGGCAGAGACCCGCCATCAGTGATTATTAGTTCGCTCACAGATGGCGGGTCTCTGCCCTTGCATATACCTGCACTGTATAGTTAGTGCTAGTGTTTAAAGCAACTACTGCTTATCAAGCCAATCCACAGCAGCATCCGCTACAATTTTAAGATTATCCGCCACAAACGGTGAAGGCAGCCCAGCATCCTCAATAAGTTCCACAAAGGTCTTAGTCCCAGCAAAGCCCAAGAGCCTCCGATACTTAGCCCATGCCGCTTCCGGTGCGGTTTGGTTCTCTGCCCAGAAGCAAAGTGCCATAATCTGTGCTAGGCAGTAGTCGATATAATAAAACGGTACACTAAAGATATGCCCTTGCGCTTGCCAGCGGCGGCCTTCGCCGTAGAATGGTGTGTCTGTAAGGTCTAGCCATGGGCGATATTTTGCCTCAAGTTCAAGCCATAGCTTGTTGCGCTCGGCTGGGGTCATGTTTGGATTTTCGTATACATGGTGCTGATATTCGTCTACCATTGTGCCATATGGGATGAAAATCAGCGCGCTTGCAAGATGGCTGTAGTAGTATTTTTTTGTTTGGTCGCCAAAGAAACCTTCCATCCATGGCCAAGTGAAAAATTCCATTGCCATCGAATGTATTTCCGCGGTTTCCATAGAGTAGCGCCTAAGTGCCGATGGGTAAATATCACGTGCCGCATAGCCTGCAAGGGCATGACCTGCCTCATGGGTAAGCACGTCAATATCACCGGATGTCCCGTTAAAATTGGCAAAAATAAAGGGCGACTTATACTTGCCGATATAAGAGCAATACCCGCCTGCCTCCTTACCTGGCCGTGTTAAGACATCAAAAAGTTCGTTTTCCAGCATAAAGTCGATAAACTCTGCGGTTTCCTCAGAAAGTTCGTGATACATTTTCTTGCCGTGGGCAAAGATATCGTCCGGGGTGCCAATTGGCTTTGCGTTGCCCTCTGGATATTCAAAAGAGTCGTCATAGACTTTTAGCCTGTCACTCTCAGCACCGATGCGCTTTGCCTGCTCGGCTTTTAGGCGTTTTGCTACCGGAACAATGTGTTTGATTACGCCTTCCCTAAACTTGGCAACATCATGCTTGTCGTAGCAGTTTCTTTGCATACGATAATACCCAAGCTGGGTAAATGTCTCATGTCCAAGCCGCCCGGCCATGCGGGTACGCACTTTCACAAGTTCGTCAAAGATGCCGTCGAGTTTCTCCGCATTGGACATATACCATGCTGCCCCCGCTTCAAGTGCCGCTTTGCGCACTGCTTTGTCTGGGTTTTCGTAGTAGGGGCGCAGCTCGGCCAAAGTAAGGGTTTTGCCGTCAAACTTTATTTGTGCCGAGGCAATAAGCTTGCTGTATTCGTTTGCAAGCTTGTTCTCCTCTTGCATGTCGGCAACATTTTCTGGGCTAAATGTTTTTGTTGCCATTTCCGCATTTACAAACATCAAGTTGCCCCACTTGGCCTCAAGTTCTTTTCTGAAAGGGGTGTCCAAAAGTGCCTGGGTAAACTGCTGCTGGGTTGCTTGCAGTTTGGGGCTTGCCTCCATCATGTAGTTACGTTCGTTGCTGTAAAACTCGTCGGTTGTATCAAGGGTGTAGCGGATGCTGCCAATAGCAAAGTTTGACGACACTTCCTTAGAAAACTCGTCAAACTCCTTGTACACGGCAAAGCATTCCTCGGCAGTTTTTGCCCCTTTAAACCTCGCAAGAATCTCTAACAGCTTTGCCTCGGTTTCCTCAAGCTTAGGGCGGGTGTAGGGCATTTGTGAAAACTTCATTTTGGTTCCTCCTTTGTGTGGGTTTATTTCCCTGGAGTATAGCATAAAAAGCGTTTTGTACATATTTTCTTATATATTAGGGTGTTTCTAGTATTGACCTCGTAAACCCACCCTCAACTGCCCATCACTTCGCACCGTCACCACATTAGTCCAATGCCGTGGCATAAGCCCACGATACATAGAAGAGGCAAACCGGCTGTCAATAAGCAGCACAAGCCCTTCATCCGTCTCTGTGCGGATAACCCGGCCTGCGGCCTGTAAGACCTTATTCATACCAGGGAAGGTGTAGGCAAAGTCGTAGCCATTGCCGTTTTTTTGGTCAAAATATTCTTTTATCTGGTCGTGGCGAAGGGCTAGTTTCGGCAGGCCAACGCTTATGATTATCGAGCCGATAAGCCTGTCGCCTTTTAGGTCTATTCCCTCAGAAAAGATACCGCCAAGTACGGCAAAGCCAACAAGAGTTACGGGGTCTTTAGGTGTTGGTTGGTCAAAGCGGGCAAGGTAGGCTGCGCGGTCATCTTCGGTTAAATCACTTTCTTGTGGCAGTGTTTCTATGGATGGGTAGGCCGCTGTAAACAGGTCGTGGACTTTGGTCATGTAATCATATGAAGGGAAAAAGACTAAGTAGTTACCCTTCTTATGGTTTATCGCCGTATAGATTGCCTCGGCTATTGGCTGATAGCTGCTTTCTCGGTGGGTGTACTTAGTGGAGATACCGCTGTGGACGATGGTTTTTAAGCGGTCTGGGTCAAAAGGGGAGGGGAGTGATACTGCATAATCGTCGGTGCTTCCCCCAAGTATTTCGCGGTAATAATCAAGTGGCGTAAGCGTTGCGGAAAAAAGAATAGATGACTGTCCTCGCGCAAGGCCTGCTGCAATAACTGCCGATGGGTCTAGGCAGAACAGGGTTATGGAGATATCGCTACCTCGCGGCTCATAAATTGAGGTGTAGTGGTCATCGTAAAGGTCCGCAATCAGTAAAAAATGATTTGTCTCGAAGTATAGGTTTAAAACATCTGACTGAAGGTTTCGATGGGGAGGCGTTTCATTATCGGAGTCATCATATACGGTGGTTATGGGTGACTGTGCAGCATGGTCATTATTTCTAACCATAAGCCATTCCCCGGCGGCATTGCCAAAGCTTGCGGCTAGTTCTTGTAAATCTGTATTTAGCTGCTTATTGACACTGCTTATGCCCTCAAGCTTATCCCTCGTTTCGTTGAAATAAGCGCAAATTTGTTTAAGTGCCCTGCGCAGCCCGCTTGTTAGCGGGTCTCGGCCTCTTAGCGCGTTAAGCACCTGGCTAAACGCCCCTTTGCGAAGCTGTGCAGTATACATATCCCGCACGCGGTCGGCCAGGTTATGGGCCTCGTCAATTAGAATGACATACTCGCCATCTTTTTCATCAAAAAACCGGCGCAAATACACCACCGGGTCAAAGACGTGATTATAGTCGCCCACAACTATGTCGCACCAAAGGGAAACATCCAAGGCAAACTCGTGAGGGCAGACATTGTGTTTTTTTGCGTACTGCTTGGTTGTATCCGGGGTGATAATGTCTTCGTTTATGATAATGTCCATGATTGCGTTGTTTATCCGGTCAAAGTGGCCTTTGGCATTTTGGCAAAACTGAGGGTTGCAAGTGCATTCGTCCTGTGGGCAGATTTTTTCTTTTGCCCGTAGGGTAATGGACTTAATGCGAAGCCCAGCCGTGGCCATTAAGCGGATTGCGTCTTCGGCTACGGTACGGGTTATGGTTTTTGCCGTTAAATAGAAGATTTTCTCGGGCATTCCTTCGCCCATTGCCTTAATTGTCGGAAACAAGGCCGAAAGTGTCTTACCAATGCCCGTTGGCGCAGATGCGTATAGCTTCTTTTTTGCAGCAATTGTGCGGTAAACTGCAACGGCAAGTTCCCGCTGGCCTTTGCGGTATGTGGTAAAGGGGAAACCGGTTTGGATAATCGATTCATTGCGGGTTTGTTTCCACTGGCGTTCAAGTTTTAGCCACTTGCCGTATTTATGTAGTAAATCTGTGAAAAATGATTCCAACTCTTGTGCGGTAAAACTCCAAGTATAGTGTCGTAGCTCTTCGCTTTCCAGTTGAAAATATGTCAGTTGCACGGTAATAGACTTTGGCGGGTTATCCAAAGTTTTCATATACATATATGCATAGCATTTTCCTTGACCAAGGTGCTGCTGATGTTGGAGGTAGAGGTAATCTAGGGGCATGGTCGTAGACTTTATTTCATCTATTGTTATTTTGCCATCAAAACTTGTGAGTATACCGTCGGCTCTGCCATGGAGTTGTACGGGGTTTTCGTCAATTATGGTTTCGAACTTAAGGGAAACTTCCTTTTTGTAGACACCTTTGCAGCTATCAAGCATATTGTCGGCGATTTGTCTTTGAATTTTGCGATGTGCCGCCGCGCCCATATTCATTGTTGTGACAGACGATGCGCTATTAAATCTATTGTCAATATCGCCAGTGCGCAACACCAGCTCAATAACCTTGGTAACAGATAGCCTTGTTGGTTTCATTTGTTTCATTTGCACTGCTCCTATGACATTACACAAACCAATGTTCAACTAAAACATCTTACTCTTTATAGTGCTGCTTGGCAAGATTTTGGGAAACGCTCGTATATAGTGAATTAAATGAGAAACAGTCCCGCCCGAGTCAAAAACGCGAGGCAGTAATCGCGTTCTTTGACGACAGGTGGGACTGATTTCGAATTAATTAGCTATACTCTTTTGACAACTTTGTCAACTCCGATCAAATAACTCTGATTCCATAGCTCCGATTCCATAGTAATTATGCGCAATAACTCGCAAACTGTACAATTTTGTTGAATGCACAACAATAATGTGTTAATCTGCCTTAAATTACTGCAATTACTGCAAGGAGGAGTCAAAATGACAGCCGAAAGAGAAAAGCAAAAAATTCAAAAACTGGTTGAAATGGGCAAGCGTGTACACTTACTTGCACGGGGGGGGCAACTGCGCGACCCAGAACTTATCGCGCTTTCAGACCAGCTTATCCAGATTGACGCCCAAGCAAACGCGCATCTTGGCAAGTACCCACCAAGGCCGGGTGATGGAATATGCCCACGCTGCAATACGCCTGTCGAGGGTCATTTTTGTGGGGGATGCGGCTTAAACATCAACGAGTTTTTTAGTATGCCGATACACACCTGTGCTGTATGCGGCCTTGTTGTGGAGGCAAGCGATATGTTCTGCGGCATCTGTGGCAGCATGAGGGGGGCGTAGTATGTATTTTTGCGATAAATGCGGGGTGCCCGTTGTTGCGGCGTTTTGCCCAAGATGCGGCGCGGAAAAGCCTACGCCACTGCCTCCTATGACTGTCACAAGTGCAGCGTCAAAATTTTGCCCAACATGCGGTAAGCAGGTAGGTGCGGCATATTGTACAGGCTGCGGTGCGCAGATTCCCCTTACAATAAACTATGGTAAAGTGCCTGTTTTTGGGGGCGGTATTCCCGCGTATGGTAGCGGCGCGGCCAAAAGCGGTACACCGCTGGGTATTCCCGGTATGCCTATCCCAGTCGAGTGGCTGCTCATGGGCATTATGCTACTTTTTGCCTTAAGCACAATGACATTTTTTGGCGGGGTGATGTTGGTTGTTGCCCTTGTGCCCGCTGCTATCCTTGTTATTGACAGAAAGCTTTATGACAGATTTAAGCTGTTTGTCGGTGCGGGAAGTGCGGGGCTTGGGCTTGTTTTTGCCGCGCTTGCCACATTTACCGGCATAATACGACTTCATCCGGTTGCACTTGTGCTGTGTGCGTTGGGCTTTTTTGCTATAGCGTTTATCTCCGCGCGGGAGGAAGTGCTGGGTCTTAGGTTTCCGCCGGGTGTGCAAAAAATATTTGAATTTTTAGAAAGCCCAATGTATTTTTACATTGTTGCATTGTATTTCTCTATGGTGACAGTGTTCTTGCGTGTCGTATATGTGTTTGCCCTGTTTAACTTTAGGGAAGTTATCTCTGCCAACTATGGTGCCGGGTGGGTATTTTTGTCTTTAGTTTTTATTGTTTTGATGCTTGTACCGGTTGGAGCTGTTGCTTATTTTACCTGGCGGGGTATTGCCGGAATGGTTGACAAGGCCGTGTTTGGGCTTTGCGGCTCTGCTGTTGGCGCGCTGATTATTATACCGCTGTTTTTTAGGCGTACTATAGGTGTGCCTATACTGTTTGTGCTTGCTGGCTTTGCGGGTGTTGCGCTTGCTGGGCTTGTGGTGTTTTTCTTGAAAGTACGGCGGTAAGGGCTTCGATTTGATGTTTAAGTGATGTCGCCTATATGTGGCACGTGAACTGATTTACTATAGGGCTTACAGTGGCGAGAACCGCGTAAGCGGGTTAGAGCCGGATACACGCACATGTTCCGGCTGATGTTGTAAAGCCTTTGGCGGGGAAAATGCTGTTTAGGTTCGGATTTTCATCCGCCTAAACAGCGTTTTCCCATCGCCAAAGTCTTCACAACGCCTCCACAGGTGCGCGTATCCGGCTCTAACCCGCTTACGCTGTCTATCACTTGTAAGACTATATTAAAAGCATAGTTTCGCTGTGTATTTATATAGCCTTACTGGCTTTGTCTCTTTATTGCGAAGCCCTCTAGACCGCATAAACCGGGGTTTTTCTCCAAATGACAAAAGCATTCGGCTTTTATACAGGAGTTGCGAAAAGCTTTATCAATGCCGCCGTAGCACTACATAACCAAGTGCAATATAGCACTTGCATAGCACACAGGCAGGCTATGTTTTGAATATAGGTCTTACAAGTGATAAGCAGCGTAAGCGGGTTGGAGGCTTTTTTTCGCACCTGTGGAGGCGTTGTACAGACTCTGGCGATGGGAAAACGCCGTATGCCCGGATGGAAATCCGAGGCAGACGGCATTTTCCCCGCCAGAGGCTTTACAACATCAGCCGTAACATATGTGAAAAAAAGCCTCCAACCTGCTTGCGCGGTTTTCGTCGCTGTAAGCCCTATGGCAAAGCTGTAAGCCTTATAGCAAATTAGATGCACGTGCTATATGCAACTATTTGGCCTTGGGCGAACTTATAAGCGCGGCAAGGTACCCAAGTACAATCGCCACCGTAACGCCGCCTGCCATTGCCGTAAACCCGCCGGTGATTACCCCAATAAGGCCGCGTTCATCCACTGCTTTTTTTACGCCACGGGCAAGCAAATTGCCAAAGCCGGGTAGTGGTACAGTTGCGCCGGCACCGGCGAAGTCTATGAGCCTGTCATACCAGCCAAGGCCGCCAAGTATACAGCCTGCTACTACAAATAATACAAGAATCCTGGCCGCGGTCATCTTTGTAAGGTCGATTAGTAATTGGCCGCATACACAGATGACCCCGCCTATTATAAATGCCCAAAGTATTGTCATACTGCCTCCTACATACACTCTTTATATATTTTCAATTGAAACGGCGTGTGCAATTGCCGGAATGCTTTCCCCCTGCTGTATCGTTGCAACGCTGTGCAGTGCACCTGTTGGAACAAACAGCATTTTTTTTATTTCGCGGCTTTGTAGCTTACGGTAAAAATAAGCCGCAAATGTTGCCGCAGAGCACCCGCATCCGCTTCCGCCTGCGTGTACATCTTGCTTTTCTCTGTCGTAGATCATTAGGCCGCAATCTGTGTGGTTTGGCAGGTTGTATCCTTTTTCGCTCATTAGTTGCAGAAGTAAATCAGAGCCTACCTTGCCAAGGTCGCCGGTTACGATTACGTCATAATGGCTTGGTTCTATATTTAAATCCCTCAAATGTTTTGTTATTACGTCCGCCGCCGCCGGTGCCATTGCCGCACCCATGTTGTTTGCGTCTTTGACACCAAAGTCAATTACGGCACCCGTTGTCGCTGCTGTGATATAGGGGCCACTGCCCCCTTGAGAAAGCACAACCGCGCCGTCCCCGGTTACTGTCCAGGAAGCCGTTGGAGGGCGTTGGGTGCCCAGTTCGATTGGGAAACGAAATGTCTTTTCCGCTGCGCAGAAGTGGCTGCTTGCCGATGCAACGATGTTTTCGGCAAAGCCTCCGTCTATTATCATTGCCCCAAGTGTCATTGCCTCGCCAATGGCCGAGCAAGCCCCAAATAGGCCGAAAAAAGGCCTTCCAAGGTCTCGTACACCAAAGGTTGTGCCTGTTGCCTGGTTTAAGAGGTCACCTGCAAGGATATATTGAATATCGGAAAATTGAAGCTTTGCCTTTGTCACGGCATGTGTAATTGCCTTGCGAGAAAGTTCGCTTTCGGCTTGCTCCCAACTGTCTTTGCCAAAGAGAGGGTCGTTGTTAATCTCGTCAAAATATTCGGCAAGGGGGCCTTCACCTTCCATTGGGCCTACAATTGATGCCGTTGCGATTATTGACGGCGGGTTCGAAAACTTGACGGTTTGTTCACCTATATGTTTATGCATTTTTCACCTACCTCACAAAATAATAAACCAAGCCAACAATAACAGAGGCAAGGGTGCCGTATACAATCACAGGCCCAGCGATTACAAACATTTTCGCGCCTACCCCAAGTACGAGGCCTTCTTTTTTATACTCGATTGCGGGTGCCGCAATGGCATTGGCAAAGCCCGTAATCGGCACGATAGACCCGGCACCGGCGTGTTTGCCAAGTTTGTTGTATAGGCCAAGGACAGTAAGAAGGACTGCCGTAACAATTAGTATCACCGCAACAATAAGGCCGGTATCATCGCGAGATAGGCCTTGCGCAATTAATATATTGTGAAGTATTTGTCCAATGCCGCAGATTGTACCGCCAACAAGAAAAGACTTAAGGCAGTTGATGCCAACAGTGCTTGGAGGTGATACGGCCTTGACCATATCGTCATATCGTTTTTTTTCCGCTGTATTTGCCATAAAATCTCCTTTATCAAAAAGCCCCGCTGTCAAAGAATCCTTCAACCAAGAAATACAATAGCGACCCAACAAGCTTGCCCAATGCAATAGCAAGTACCAGGAAAAACATACCTCTCTGTATGCGTGTCCTACGGGCAAAAATTGGTATTACATTTAATACTTCCGCTAGAGACATTGCCAAACACCCGATAAAGATACCGTTTGCTATGCTTATCACAACAACGGCAACATTCCCAACCGGCAAGTAAAGCCGAAATATCATGGTCAAGGTGCCAAAGATGCCGCCAAGCGCAAGCGCGGACTCGTAGGTTTTTACATAGCCGGTTGTGCGGGTTTTTTGTGCTAAACGCGGCACTACACCAACTATGGTAATAAACGCGTACACTGCCCCAGCAATTACAAGCCCCGATGCAAAACCAACAATTATTGAGATACTATGCCTAAGTAGCTCCATTGGATGTGCCCTTCTTATTCAAATCGTTTTGCTTTAGAGCGTTTTGCTTTAAATCGTTTTCCTGATCTTTGCGCTGGTTAAGCATATCAACTACGGTTTCGGTGACATCATTTTCGTATAGCTCCATCTCCACTTCGATTGGTGTTGGGTCATCGGTGGCTTTCTTGCCCATAAAGTGATTATAGAAAGCCATTATCCCAACTGCTACACCAATGGAATACGGAATCGTAATAATCCGCGGGTTACTACGTGTATGGCCGTAGAATATGCGATAGTAATTCTCAAATACCTTGGGTATCTGCCCGTCTGTGTGAAAGGACATTATTGCAGTTGACGAGCCGACAAACAGTACAAGTGCAACAAATGCAACCCTCAGCCATTTAAGCCATGGTATATCCTTGCTTTTTTCTGCCGCGTAATGTACCAAGGTGTCCATCTCACCTACGTTATTTACTGTGTAGTCGGGGTAGGATTTATTTATTTTTTTGATTATATCTGTCACACTTATCAAGTAATTTTTCTTTTTTTCATCGCCATGACTTGTGTCTACAAGTGTCATGCGATTAATTTTTTTTGCTATCTCATCCTTTGCTATAACTTCTGCAACATCTTGTATCAAAATCGCAGGTTGTTGGGAAATTGACACCTTTTTGGCGGGTTTAATATAAATATCTATCGGTGGGCCCTCCCTTGATTTTGATTTGTCTGCTGAAATCGAATTACCGAACACACTCTAGTATCGCCAGAAGAAAATTTTTCATGTATGTCATTTTTTTGAAAAATAATGCATAATACACTCATAATTGTTTTGCATGTACTGTTGCGAACACAGTTGCGAAACAACTATGCGAACTTTAAGGTGTATTCACAAAAAGGAGACATAAAGTGAGGATACTTGAATCCAGCCAGATAACAGAAGCCATAAGAAACCTATGCATATCCGCAAATATTAGCGCGGACGCGGACATACGCAAAAGTATATGCGCCGCACGCAATGCCGAAACCTTACCTCTTGCGCAAAATGCTTTGGACATGATTATATTAAACATGGATATCGCCGAAAAAGAAAACATGCCTATGTGCCAAGACACAGGCATGGTAGTAGTGTTCGTTGAAATGGGACAGGATGTGCATGTAAAAGGCAATCTAACCGACGCAATCAATGAGGGCGTACGATGGGGGTATAAAGACGGTTATCTAAGAGCCAGTATCATAAATGACCCTATGCATCGTGTTAATACAGGCGACAACACCCCCGCGGTAATTCACTATGACATAGTCCCAGGCAACATGCTTAAGCTAACGGTTATGCCAAAGGGCTTTGGCAGCGAAAACAAAAGCGCAGTAAAGATGCTGACCCCATCTGCAGGTATAAGCGGTGTATGTGACTTTGTTTTGGACACAGTAGAAAAAGCCGGTGCAGACCCATGCCCGCCGATTGTAGTCGGCGTTGGGGTAGGGGGGACAATGGAAAAGGCTGCTTTGCTTTCCAAGCAAGCACATACATGTATGTTTGATACGGCTAAAGACCCAAGATGGGCAGCAGTTGAAGCACAGCTCTTAAAAAGTATCAATGAGCTAGACATTGGCCCAGCAGGCCTAAAGGGAAAGACCACAGCCCTTGGTGTACGGGTTCTAACGTATCCGACACATATTGCCGGGTTGCCTGTTGCTGTAAATATCGGGTGTCATGTATCCCGGCATAAGTCGTTGGTTTTGTAATCAGTATATGGTGTTACTTTTCTGGTTTTCGCCAAAATGACACCCCGTGTTACTTTTCTAGTTCTGACGGAAATGACACCCAGCGCGCTGCAAATCATCTCATGCAATCGAAAGGATTACCCCATGAACTTACACACCCCACTAACCACAGACATAATTAATTCATTAAATCACGGCGATAGTATTACCCTCACTGGCGAGATATACACCGCCCGTGATGCCGCACACGCACGTATGTTTGAATCACATAAACAAAACGAATCCCCCCCCTTTGACTACAACGGCCAGGTGGTGTTTTACGCGGGCCCGTGCCCTGCACCACCATGTAAGCCAATAGGCTCTGTTGGCCCAACCACAGCGGGGCGTATGGACGCCTACTCTCCCGGGCTAATTGATGCCGGGCTAAAGGTAATGATTGGTAAAGGCACAAGGTCGCCCCATGTAATCGAAGCCATCAGAAAGCATGGGGGACTATATCTAATTGCCATAGGCGGTGTTGCGGCACTGCTTGCAAAATGCGTGAAATCGTCGGAAGTAGTGGCATATTCAGACCTTGGCACAGAGGCAATTCACAGGCTAGTGGTTGAAAAAATGCCGCTGGTTGTCGCGATTGATTCACGGGGGAAAAGTATTTTCTAAGGAATGTTCGCAAAAACTAATGAGATACTTAGAAGCTATGTTCATAAATTTTTCTTTACTTGAACCCAATAATTGTATATATTATCTCCGGTTCAACAAAAGCAATCAAAATACGAAAGGGGTAGTTTAATGAGTACAAACTATGTAGTAATATCCGATTCCTGTGGGGATCTGCCTCCAAACCTTACGGATGGCATGGAAATAATCCCGTATATCTACACATTGGATGGCAAGGATTATTTCAGTTATCCAGATTATCGGGAGCAACCGGTTAAAGAGTTCTATGACACCTTGCGTGCAGGAAAGATGGCACAAACCACACAAGTCACTCCTCAGCGGTACAAAGAAGTTTGGGAACCATTTGTAAAAGAAGGCAAAGATATTTTATACATCTGCCTCTCCTCCATGCTAAGCAAAAGCTTTGAAATGAGCCAAATGGCCGCAAGAGAGCTTGCCGAGGAATATCCAGACAGGGAAATTATCACAATCGACTCTAAATCCGCATGTATGGGCATTGGCCTGCTTGCGGCAAATGCCGTAAAAGCCAAAGCCCAAGGCAAGAGCCTTAGCGAAAATGTAGAATATATTAAAAATCTTGTAACACATACCCACCACTGGGTCATGGCCGACGACCTGCAGCATCTTCGTCGTGGCGGCCGTGTATCAGGTGCCGCGGCCTTTGTTGGCGGGATGCTTAGCGTAAAGCCGATACTAACCATGAGACAAGAAGGCAAGCTAGAGCCACTGCACAAGGCTCGTGGCCGCGATAAGGCTTTTGCCTATATCTGCGCCAAGCTGGAAGAATGTCAGTATGACCCAGCAGAAGGGCCTATATATATTGCGCACAGCGATGTGCCAGATTATGCCGCCCAGATGCAAGACATGATTACCGAAAAATATGGTAAGAAAGACATCGTTATAAACCATATCGGCCCGGTTATCGGTGCGCATACCGGCCCTGGTACTATCGCGCTTATCTTTGCCGGCAAAGAGAAGCGGTTGGCGTAGGTTGTAAGACAATACACATGGTATTGGAAGTATAGATAAAAAGCCCTCTGTAGTTAGCAAAATACAGAGGGCTAAGGCTATTTAATTTAGTTCAGTCTCAATTCCGTCGAGTCTAGATCTTTGTGTCTAGTCCCCTACGCATATCTCGCGACTAGCACCGACTAGCCCCTTACATATTTCACACCCATCTAACTCTTCACCCATCCAACCCCTTACGCCTAGATGCCACTTGAAACTCTACCATTGATTTGCGGAAATATAACGGGATTAGATTCCTTTGAACCTTTGGGTTTTTGCGTTCTTTTATATTTACAGAGTGGAAGAAGGTTGTCCATAGGTCTTGTATATGTTCTTCATTATCAGAATATTGAATGCTTGCATTTTTTGGGACGTTTGCTATAACATGCTCGGTGCCATTGTACACGGCGGCCTTATTACGTCTTTTGTCGTGGATTATCCAGGCTTGGTTCATCATCCGGTCGCAAAAGTGGTGGGCCAGTATTGGCAGTACGTCGTTTACCGGCTCTATTGAGCAGTAATATATATTGTCGCTGGTCTCGGCAAAGCGGCAAAAGCCGGTTAGTAGGTGGGCTTCTCGGCCTACATACCTCGATAGCTTTTGAACACGTAACACGCAATCTTCTTGTAGATGGTCGTCTACATTAGAGCCAACTTTAAAGCCTAAAATTACATATCTAAACATAGCCATAAACCTGTCTGCTTCACATGACATAAATGCATTGGTTAGCTGATATTCTGCCAGTGATGAGATTTTCTTACGGATGGCTTGTTGTATCCGTAGTGCTTGGTCGATGTCGGTTATTACATAGTATTCCTCTGTTTCTAGGGTTGGCTGGTGGCTGCCTTCCTCTTGTATATAAATGGGCTGTACACCTTCGTAGTAATAGGCGTGAAATATACACAGAAAACCTTCAAGGGTTCCGTCAAATAAAACAGAAGCGTCTCGCCTTGCTTTGTTTTTCATGGATGTGTGATGAGACATTAGCTTGCACCCTCGTAGACGGGTAGCAGAGGCAGTGGGGTTTGGGGGATTTCGCTTTCGGATAGTAGCGGCAAAAGGTTGCGCTCGCTACTTGTTGCATGTGCGTCACTCATAGTCAGTGCCGTCGGTGCAACATCAAAGATACTTGGCTGGGTAAAGGTGCCGCCAATGTAGTTTTCTGATAGCCTCATTTCTAAGATATCCGGGTACATTGGCACGGTTTCCATCATCTTGCCATTACATGTTATAAAGAGTTTTGCGCGTTTTAACACAATACCCATTTTTTTAAGATGTGTGAAATCTAATGTGCCAACGCGTCTTGCCGCGATTATCCGGCTTGCAGATTTTTGGCCAATTCCGGGCACACGTAGTAGCATGTGATAATCTGCCCGATTTACCTCTACAGGGAACTGGTCAAGGTTTCGCAGTGCCCAGTGGCATTTTGGGTCTAGGTTTAGGCTTAGATTTTCTTCTTTGTTTTTAAACAATTCTTGAGCGGTGAAGCCATAGAAGCGCAGCAGCCAGTCGGCTTGGTAAAGCCTATGCTCTCGAAGTAGGGGTGAGTCTGCTATAGGAAGGCCGTTATTGCCAATTGGGATGTATGCAGAATAAAACACCCGGCGCATCTCGAAGCTTTTGTAAAGCCCTTGGGCAAGGTGAACGATTTGGCTGTCGCTTTCGGGGGTTGCGCCAATGATTAGCTGGGTGCTTTGGCCTGCCGGCACGAAGGGTGTTGCATTGCGATACAGCATCAGCTCTTCTTTTGACTGGCCGATTTGATTTTTTACAAAGCGCATCGGTGCAAGAATCGACGGTTTAGTCTTGTCTGGGGCGTGGGTTAACAGGCTGGTTTCTGAAGGCAGCTCAATATTTACACTCATACGGTCTGCCAGGTGGCCAAGCCTTGTAATAAGCGCAGGGTCGGCACCTGGGATTGCTTTTACGTGGATATACCCGCCAAAGTGATATTCCTCCCGTACAAAGCGCAGTGTTTCTATAAGCAGTTCCATTGTATAATCGGGGGTTTTAACAATTGCTGAGCTTAAAAAAAGCCCTTCGATGTAGTTACGCCGATAAAAGTTGAGTGTAAGATCTGCAACTTCTTTTGGGGTAAATGTGGCGCGCTTGGTATCGTTGCTGCGGCGGTTTACGCAGTATTGGCAGTCATATGCGCAATTGTTGGCCAAAAGAATTTTGAGCAAAGAAATGCAGCGCCCGTCTGCCGTAAAGCTGTGACAAATGCCACAGGCAGATGCGCTGCCAATTGTGCCGCGTTTACCCTTGCGGTCAACCCCGCTGGAGGTACATGCAACATCGTACTTTGCGCTTTCTGTTAAAATTTGTAGTTTTTCTTGAATATCCATATTGTTCTCCGTGTATTTGTTCGGCTTGAATATACATTAATACATCTGCCGAAAATTGCAACCATATACACGAAAAGTGTAGTGCATTTAAGATGCAACACGGAAAATCATGAAATTTAGCTCAATCTAGTCATAATATCGTCTACAAGTGCGTTTGCGGACGCAGTATCAAGTTGAATACTGTCAAGGAAAAAGTTTGTGACAATAAAGCTTGAGCCATCACCTAAAAGGTAAAATATAGCCTGTGCATGGACATTTCTTCCACCATAATACAGCAGTCCATGAATGCTTACATAGTTAGAGCCATCGTCGTGAAAATGACTCCACGCGGGGTCGTGGATAGCATCTTCAAACGCCCTACCAACAGACATATGTGTATGATTGCTTAAGTAGCCGTTTGCGACCCGCAATATATACTCAGAATCGCCATAGGAAATACTTATCCGGTCAGTGGTAAACGGACTCAGAACATCGTACTCCACATACTCATCATATGGTTCTTCTTGCATAAAAAAGAAAGCCGCCACAACACCCGCGATTATTATTACAACGCCCACAAGAAACAATATGCCGCCGCGTTCTTTGCGTCGTTTGCGGGGGGCCGGCCTTGCATCAGTTGTTTGTATATGTGATACTGGTATTGTCTGCACCGGCACTTCTGTTGGTGTCGCATGTGGTGCGGCCTGCGTCTGTGGTGGCCGCATTGCTGCTTGTTGCGGAGGCAGTGGGGCTTGCTGATGTGGCCGTGGGGCTGTTTGTTGCGGAGGGGTAATTGGCCTAGTAGGTTCTGGTTGTAAAAAAATGTCAAGTGGCTGCACTTCTACAGCAACGTCAACGTTTGCACCACACGAAAAACAGAAGTCTGCATCCTCTGTTAAGCTTTGTCCGCATTTTATACAAAAACTTTCTTGGGCGGGTGAGTTAGATGATGCATCTGCACCGCATGTAAAGCAAAACTGAGAATCGTCGGTTAGTTGTTGTCCGCATTGCATGCAAAACATTTGAATCACTCTCCTTTATGAATAGCTGCATATTAACTGTTATATTTTCGACAGAGTCACTAGTTTACCCTTACTTGTCGGTATTCGTGCCATTCATCATCACCATCGAATCTAAATCGCAGGGTGGTTTGGTCTCCTTGTGTGGATACCCTTGCCGTTGCACCTGATTCCCACAATGTGTTGATTAGCCGGTTTCGGCCCTCTAAATGCCACACAAATGGCATTTCGTTATCTGACTGGTTAGAAAATTCGTCAAAATGATAACGGCGACCTGTCCCATCGGCATTAAACTCCATTCGCACTACCCAGACACCCAATTGCGGGCCGGGGGGTGTCCATGTGCCGACTAATTGGTCGGATTGTACCGCGCTTCGGCTAAACCATAAAAAGGCAACGGCACCAAGGATTAGTATGCCAAAAACAATAAGCGCAATGGCTGCCTTATTTCCCCTTGCTTTTGGAGTGTCTTCATTGTCATAGTCGCCTGGAGACATGCCAGGATAGTCATCATAGTCTGGCATATCACGGCCAGAGTTTGGCGCATCGGCCGGTTGATACTCAAAGTCCGCCTGCCCGGGTGTCGGGAATATCGGCGGTGAGTCTGTATGTGGTATATCTGTTACTTCGGGGATATTTGCAAAAAACAGGCTGGGATCCATAGGCATATGCTGTGATTGGGAATGAGGAGTGAAACTGGTTTCATCAAATAATGTTGATGATGGTTCGCTAGGAAGCCGTGTAAGTGGCTGCTGACCGGCTTGATAGTTGGGGAATGGTGGGATTTCAACATACCCGTTAACCGGTGCAACCAGAGACTGGGGCATTGGTGAAAGAGGCGTAGGTGCTTGCTGATAGCCTGGATATGCAGGTGTATCATTAATTTGTGGTAATGGTGGAGTAGGGGGGATATGCTGCTGTGGGTATATAGGTTGTGGTAGTACATCAATATATTGTTGGTGCTCCACTATTGGCGCAGGAATGGGATTTAAGGATGGGTAGCCTTGGTAGGCAGAATAATCTGTATACTGTGGTTGCACAGCCGGTGTGGGTGCTTGGGGCGAGTGACTTGGATACATTGTGTTATTTACGGGTTTGGCTTCGGGTTTTGTAGGTTTTTTTCTAACAGGGTCAAGGGGGTACTCAATAAAATCGGTTTTTTCTTCTGGAAGTTTTTTTTGTTCGCTAGTGCCGGTATCTGTGCTTTGAGTGGCTGACTGGTCTGGAAAAAATGTATAAGTATCATATTCCGTGTTTGGCAAAACCGGCATTGGTTGGGTTGGGGTAGGTGGTTGTTGTGGCGGTGATATTGGATACTTTGACGGCTGAACGGGTTGCTGTGTAGGCTGTACCATAAGCCCAAGTTGTCCAGACATCGGGTATGCCGGTTGCATAGGTTGAGAAAGATGAGGCAGAGTTTGCCCTGCCATGGGTTGAGATATGGGTGCCATAGGCTGGGGCACTATTTGAGGTGAAGACTGTTGCATGATAGGGGATAGATTATCCAAATAGTTTGGATTTGAAACGGGTGACTCGCTTGCAGAAGTCTTTGTGCCACACTTCTGACAAAACCGCGCGCCCTCCGGTGATTTATTTCCGCATTTTGAACAGAACATCATCTTGCCCCCTCTTTATGTAAGTACGGATACTTGGATTATAACTGTGTAACTTGCAAACTGCAACGAGATTGTAATAATTGTTATATTATTATTGACAATAAACTAATATCTGCCTATAATGCGGCGTGTTGACGCGGAGAAGTACCCAAGTGGTTGAAGGGGCTCGCCTGGAAAGTGAGTAGGTCGTTAATAGCGGCGCAGGGGTTCGACTCCCCTCTTCTCCGTTTGAATGGGGTTCCATTTGAATGGGGGCACTGCCCCCAAGCCCCCCCACTCCGTGTGGCAAAGCCACACTCCGTTTCCTCACTCACACCCTTCGGGTGTATCGTTGCGGTCGGAGACGCACTTCGTGCTTGCAGTAAGCGTGTAAGCAGCAACTAGGTTTCACAGTCACGGGCCCTTAGCTCAGTTGGTTAGAGCCCCCGGCTCATAACCGGGTAGTCCCGGGTTCAAGTCCCTGAGGGCCCATTTTTTTGTAACTTGCTTTGAATTTGTCTTGAAATTAACCGTAAGGAGGTAGCTGTTATGATTAGTCCAAAGAAGAAAACTTCTAAAGCCAGACGTGACAAAAGACGCAGGCAAACATGGAAGATTGCAATGCCAAACCTTGTAAAATGCACAAAATGCGGAGAGCTAGCACAGTCCCATCGTATGTGTAAGAACAAAGATTGCCGCACCTACAACGGCCGTGAAGTGTTGAAAGTAGCTGAGTAATAAAATGAAAGCTCTTACAATCGCAATTGATGCAATGGGATGCGACAACGGCCCCTCGGTAGTAGTAGACGGGGCTACCCAGGCGTCTGAGAGATTTCCTAATGTGAAGCTTGTATTGGTTGGCAAAGAAGATGTCATCCGATACGAGCTTGCTCGCTATAAGGAGACAAATCAGATATCAATTTTACACGCCCCGGAAGTAATCACCCCCGACGAGGTTCCTACATCGGCTATCCGCCAAAAGAAGGCCTCGTCCCTTGTGGTGGGGCTTAAGGCCGTAAAAGAAGGCCAGGCGTCGGGCTTTGTCTCCGCCGGGTCTACCGGTGCGCTTCTTACCGGTGCAACGGTTATTATCGGGCGAAAAAAAGGTGTTGAGAGGCCCGCGCTTGGCACACCGATACCTACTAAAAAGGGCTTTACTTTGTTACTTGACTGTGGTGCCAACATGGATTGTAAGCCTTCGTATTTGGTGCGGTTTGGCCAAATTGGTGCGGAGTATATGCAAAAGGCTCTTGGAGTTGAAAATCCAAAGGTCGGCCTTATCAACGTAGGTACAGAGGCCGAAAAAGGCAATGTCGCAGCAAAGGAAGCCTATACACTACTTGCCGAAAGCGGGTTAAACTTCGTTGGCAACATTGAGGGGCGAGAAGTCCCGGAAGGTGCTGTGGATGTGGCCGTATGTGACGGTTTTGTAGGCAATATTGTGCTTAAGTTTATGGAAGGCCTTTCGAAGACCATGATGGGCATGATAAAAGAAGAACTGATGTCCACAACTGTGTCAAAGCTTGGCGCGTTGCTTGCAAAGGGTGCATTTGGCAATATAAAGAAACGCTTTGATTATCGTGAAGTAGGGGGCGCGCCGTTTCTTGGGCTTAACTCCCTTGTGGTGAAGGCGCATGGCAGTTCTGACGCATTTGCTATGAAAAACGCGATAATTAAATGTATAGAGTTTGAACAGCAGTCTGGTGTGCTAAGCGAAAATCTGGTTTAGACACATTGGCACACCTTTCGGATGTCATTTTTGCCAGACCTTTTGACGTTTTGGAAAAACCTTTAGGAGGCTAGTATGGAGTTTGAAAAAATCAGAGATGTAATTGCAGAGCAGATGGGCGTTGATAAAGCCAGTGTTACAGTAGATACAACGTTTACAGATGATTTAAATGCCGACTCGCTGGATGTTTTCCAGATTATATCTGAGTTGGAAGATATCTTTGGTATGGAGTTTTCTAACGAAGACGCCGATAAGATACGCACGGTTGGCGATGCCGCCGAGTATGTAAAGCAAGCACTTAGGTAATAGAAAATGGATATTTTTCATGACTTTCAGGCGCGGTTGGGCTATATGTTCAACGCGCCTTTATTATTGCGCCAGGCCTTGACTCATAGTTCATATGTACATGAGGAAAAGCTTAAGCCTCACCAATCTAACGAGCGGCTAGAGTTTCTTGGGGATGCGGTGCTGGAAGTTTGTGTCAGTGACTTGCTGTACCATCGTTTTCCAAAGCTGCCCGAGGGTAAGCTTACCCAGCGCCGGGCTGGGCTTGTGTGTGAACCAAGCCTTGCGAGGGTTGCGCGGGGGATTCGTCTTGGCCAGGTTTTGTTGCTTGGGGCAGGTGCTAGCCAAACAGGTGGGCGAGAACTTGATTCTGTGCTGTCGGACGCGATGGAGGCCTTATTTGGGGCTTTGTATCTTGATGGCGGGATTGATGTTGCGCGGAGGGTTATTTTTAGACTTTTTGAGCCGTTGGTGGATGGGGTTATTGCGCCGCCGCGGGATTATAAGACTACGTTGCAGGAGATCTTGCAAAAAAATAGCCGGGCTACGGCTGTGTATAAGATAGTGTCGGAAAGCGGGCCTTCCCACGAAAAGGAATTTATTGCTGAGGTATTACATTTGGGGGTTGTCATTGGTAAGGGACGTGGACATAGCAAAAAAGATGCCGAGCAGAACGCGGCTATGGTTGCGCTTGAGGCGCGAAGCTAGGGCGTGTAGCCACTAACGACAATAGACAGCTTTTGCGGCGATTTTACGCCGATTGAGGAGGTGTTGACGCGTCTTGGGCAAGCAAGGAAATGCCGACGAAAAGCGGCGGAAAATCGACCAAAAGATGGCTGTTGGCGGTAGCGAGAACATATACTAACTGACTATGCCCGATAGTAACGCGCTTACCTCGTGCAAATCTTTGCATATTGCGTAGGCGTTTTTGCGGGTTGCATCGTTTGGTTGTACTAGGTCTGGCACTACTATTACCCGCATACCGGCACTGTGGCCGCCTTGGGCACCGGGGTTTGAGTCTTCTAGTACGATGCAGTCTTTTGGCAGAGCGTTGCACTGACTTGCGGCCTTTAGGAAGATGTCCGGGGCGGGTTTGCTGTGGGTTACTTGTTCGCCGCCTATTATTGTTTCGAAGCGGTGGGCTATGTTGGCCTTGGTTAGTTTTTGGATTGCGCGATGTGTGGCAGTGGATGTTGCTACACATTTTTTTATGCCCCAATGGTCTAGTTTGTCCAGTAGGTGGGATAGGCCGGGTTTTGTGGTTATCCCGTGGGTTTGGATGTGTGTGTCTATGTTTTTGTTCATTAGGTCGTGGGCTGTGTCGAAGGGGAAGTCTTGGCCAATGTGCTCTAACATTACGGTTTTACATAGTTGGCGGTTTAGGCCTATTAGGCGTGGGTAAAGTTCATCTGGGATGCTTATGCCTAGGGTTGTTGCGGCGGCTTTCCAGCCTTGGATTGCTAGGGATTCTGTGTCTAGCATCAGGCCGTCCATGTCGAAGATAATTAGCTGTGGTTTGCTCATCATTTGTGCCTCCTGGTTTGTGTTAGATGTTTACGGTTTGTATTAGTTGCTTGTGGTTTGTATCAGTTGCTCTTGCTTGCGTATAGGGTTATCAGAAGCTCTATTACAGCGTGCAGTAGCGGGACTCTTCCCCATGGGGCTATTTCTTGTGAGTTGATGCTTTCGTTTATTAGTGGGTTTGCCATTGCAGTTGCGATTACTTGGCATACTAGGTGGTTTAGGGCTTTGGGGGTTGTTGGGTTTCCGAATTTTATTATTGCGTCAGTTACCATTGGAGTTAGGGTTGGGATGATATCTGAGTGAGTTTGCGGGGTGTTTAGGTTTGTGCTTTGATGCGGTGGGGTGTGAGTTGAATTGGGAATTGGTGGGATTGAGATATGAGTTTGTGCGATGTCTTTGTAGTGTGGCCAGCCCTTTCCTATTGTATAGGGGACTGGGTTATTGGCTTTGGAGTGGGGTTTGATTTCGTTGTTGGGTGAGGGAGGGTGCTTGTACTCGATTAGTTTTGGAGGAGCTTGTGGGTAGGCTTGTTTTCGTTTTTGCTCTCGTCTGTATGCTAGGAAGTCTAACACAAAGGCTTCCAAATCGTCCATTTGAAGTTTTTGTTCCATGTCGTCCACTGCCTCCTTTAGGGTGGGGGATTTGAGAGTAATGCATTGATGTTCTCTCTGTTTTACTGGGATTACTTATAATCTATGCGCTAATTGGCAAAATGTACCGGATTGAGTGCGCTGTGGCGAACGTTTGATTGTATTCGTATTGCAAAACACCTTGCTAATTCATGGTTTTGCGCATACTCTTTATCAAATATTCCACATATAGGAGGTACAAATGAACAAGGACAGACTTATGAAGTATGCGGAACTTTTAGTCCGCTCTGGGGGCAATGTGCAAAAAGGGCAGCCGGTTGTTGTTAGTTGCAGTGTTGATGACGCCTGCTTTGGCCGGATGGTGCAAGATTCTGCCTATGAAGCCGGTGCGGCGGAAGTAATTATGGACTGGACAGACGGGTATACCGTGCGCAGCCGCTTTATGAAGGGCGCGGACGAACTTTTTGATATCTTCCCACAGTGGATGGTAGAGAGATTTAAGTATAATGACGGCCGTGGGGCTGTGTATTTGCGGGTAGAGTCCTCTGACCCAGATTTGCTTAAGGGAGTTGATCCATCTAGGCTGATGCGTTCTACAAAAGCCGCGATGACTGCCGCAAAAGAGCATTCTGAGTTATTGATGAGCAGCACATTGCGCTGGAGTATCTGTGCGGTGCCGTCCCCGGCTTGGGCAAAAAAAGTGTTTCCTGATTTGGCCGAAGAGCAGGCAGTGGAACGCCTTTGGGCGCATATTTTAAAGGGTGCGAGGGCAGATGGTGACAACCCGATTGCTGACTGGGAAGCCCATAAAAATAACTTTACTGCCCGTGTGGATTACTTGAATAAGAAGCAATTTGCCGCACTTCGCATTACAACGGGTGTTGGGACCGATATAACTGTTGGCCTTGCCAAAAACCATATATGGGCCGGCGGTGGCGATACTGATAAAAAAGGTGTCCCATTCTTCCCAAATTTGCCGACAGAAGAGATTTTTACAATGCCTGACCGTAAAGTAGCCGATGGCCGTGTTGTGGCGTCCATGCCACTTTCCTACCAGGGCAATCTTATTGACGGCTTTGAAATGACTTTTAAGGATGGACTTGTGGAGAGTTATAGTGCAAAGCTAGGTCAAGACACCCTTAAAAATATCATGGAAATGGATGAGGGCGCACGCCGTCTTGGTGAGGTTGCTCTTGTGGCTAATTCTTCCCCCATTGGCCAGATGGGTACGCTTTTTTATAATACACTTTTCGATGAGAATGCTGCGGCACACTTTGCCCTGGGTAAGGCATATCCCAAGAATATACAAGGCGGCGATGATTTAAGCACTGAGGAGCTTGTTGCTGCCGGTGGTAATGATTCCCTATTGCATGTTGACTTTATGTTTGGTACCGCTGATATGAAAGTTGTTGGTATTGGTGCTGATGGTAGTGAGACAGTGTTTTTGGATGCTGGGGAGTTTGTGGGTATGTAGGTTGGTTTATTTGGGGATTGGTTATGAATATACTTTTTTGGAATACTGATATACCAAAAGAAGGGGATGCTAAGGCTGAGGACATTGATATGTGCTTGATTCGCTTGGTTATTGAGAATCGGGTCGACCTTTTGGTTTTGGCTGAGTATGGGAGTTGTATTGAGTCACTTGCGAGGGTTGTTAGTAATATGTCGGGAGTGCAGTTTAAGCCAGTTATAGGCAGTAATGGCAAAATAAAGAGTATAATAAATGTGATGTACGATGTCCAAACCCTGCCAGAAGCTAGTCGTTATCAGATAATCAAAGTATCAACAGCTAGATATGACTTGCTTGTCGCAATGATTCATAGTGATAGCATGTTATACTCACGGAAAAATCGTCAAGAAGAGGTCTTGCGCTGGTTCCACCATGCCATTGTTGAAGCTGAGAAAGAGCACCAATGCAACAAAGTGATTGCAATAGGCGACTTCAATGTCAACCCATTTGATGAGGCTTGTCTTAATGCTGGTATAATGTTCGCTGTGCCGTTTCGCGAAGAGGTAGTTGGTAAACCATCCAGAGATATGGATGGACGAAGCTATCGTAAGTTTTACAATCCTACTTGGAGATTTTATGGCAACCGCATTGCGCCTTACGCAACTTATCATTATCACGACAGTAGTGATATGGCAAATTGCTACTGGAATGCTATCGATCAAGTGATGGTACGGCCAGCACTAATGAGTGCTTTTGACGAGGATGAATTTAGGATAATTACAAATACAACCCTGCACTCATTGCTATGTAACGGCAAACCCAATAGGAAAAAATATAGTGACCACTTACCCTTACTTTGTGTATTAAAAGAGGAGCTGATTTGATGGAAAGTATGTGGAAAATAGCCTTCGATGATGACTTGACGAATGGTTTGAAGCCGCCTAATGAAATAGTGGATGCTCAGTGCAGTTATTTAAATGAGCTAACTGGTGGCAAAATTCTTGCCAGAACTTCTGCCTACAGAAGCGATCATGCACATGATGTAGGCGACGATGATAGTTTTAGGTATGAATTTTTCCTTACTTCTCCAGCTACTCCACACTACAGGTTTACAATAATGACAATGCGTTACGAGATTGGATTCTACCCACTGCGGATTGATCTTGACATTGATGTTGCCGAAGAGTTGAGTGATAATGCGAATTTTGATGCGAAGTATGGCAGCATTACATGCGAGGATGAAGCATCATTCACAGAAGCATTATCAATTATTATTAATTCCAAAAAAGTAAAAAAGGTTATCGCCTCACTTTATAGTATAATTAAAAGCAAAGAGCGCAAAGAGCAGACAAATGCTCAAAGCTGGTACTAACATCAAATTTACGATAGCATCACAAAAACCGACTTAACCATAGTCGGTTTTTTGTTGTGCAGCCATTCATATTTACTCCCACACAATATTATCTTTTCCGGCATGTCACAAACCCTCACCCCAAAGCGTATTTAAGTCAAAGGGATGTGATACAAGTGAGCAAACACCCAATCCAACCGGTGGAATGGAACGAGCATCAAATTAACCTGGCAGTAGAGCGTCACACAGATAAACTGCTGCGCGTAGCGGCGGCAATTACTGGTTGCA
>Ga0123355_10000235_pt1 | contig 70810 bp, 62 predicted proteins | sample TergutEmb28metaG_3_FD_89872 | JGI IMG/M metagenome (GOLD analysis project Ga0123355, IMG submission 89872) | Embiratermes neotenicus P1 segment gut microbial communities from Petit-Saut dam, French Guiana - Emb289 P1 | ecosystem: Host-associated > Arthropoda: Insects > Digestive system > Gut ...
AACAGGAAGAGATCCCGGATTGTCAAAAATAATGGAATTTCTTACTTGAGAACCAAAACCCAAATCTAAAACAGAAGACTGGGAGTAAACAAGTGTGCTCGCTAAAAATAAGAATAGCAAAGTAAAGGTTTTTCTCATTGTTTATGATAGTTTATTAATTTGTAGCATGATTTTATTACACATAAAGACTGCAAAGATACAAAAAAAAAATGAATCTACCAAACTTTGAAGGCGGTTTTAAGCAAAAAATAAATACCAGTAAGCGACAATATGCTAATAATCACCGATTTACACTTTGTGAAAATTTTAAAAAATGGCGGTTTTAAGCATATCGCCTGCTACCCCCAATATCTATCCACAAATTCTTGCTTGATTGAAACCTCCTCTTTCGAGAAGTATTTCGCAAAGAATTTCCATGCTGTATCAAGCATTTCAGTGGTATCGATATTTACGTCGATTGCGAGTAAACCTTCGGCATAATCCTTTGCAAAAGCGAGTGTACGGTTGTCATAATCGGATAGATCAAAACCGTTTTCCAATTTGGTTTTTGCGTTGGCAGCATCGGCATAAAGACGGACACAAGCGTTCATCACTTGCGGATGATCTTCACGGGTTTGCTTACCTATTACCAATTGCTTCAAGCGTGATAACGAACGGAACGGGTCGATAATAACTTTTCCTGTGTCGCTGTCGGCACGTAAAAACAACTGTCCTTCGGTAATATATCCGGTATTGTCGGGAATAGCATGCGTAATATCCCCACCGCTCAACGTAGTTACCGACAAAATCGTAATTGAACCACCATCAGGCAACTGTACCGCCTTTTCGTAAATTTTCGCAAGATCGGAATAGAGCGAGCCGGGCATACTATCTTTCGACGGAATTTGATCCATACGGTTAGAAACAATACTCAATGCATCCGCATAAAGCGTCATGTCCGTGAGCAAAACGAGTACGCTTTCATTCTTATCCACAGCAAAATACTCCGCAGCAGTAAGAGCCATATCCGGAATAAGCAAACGCTCTACCGGTGGCTGTTCCGTGGTATTCATAAAGCAGATAATTCTGTCTAATGCACCGGCACTTTCGAATGTTTTTTTGAAATACAAATAGTCATCGTTACTCATTCCCATGCCTGCCAAAATAATGCGGTCAACTTTTGCACGAAGGGCAACCATTGCCATAACTTCATTATAAGGTTGATCCGGATCGGCAAAAAACGGAATTTTTTGTCCGGAAACCAAAGCGTTGTTCAAATCAATACCTGCAATTCCCGTAGGAATGAGTTGCGAAGGCTGCTGTCTGCGAAACGGATTTACCGATGGTCCACCGATTTCGCGTTTTTCGCCATCAACCTTCGGACCACCGTCAATCGGTTGTCCGTAAGCGTTGAAAAATCGTCCCGAAAGGTCGTCGCTCACATTTAGAGTTGGCGATTCACCCAAAAAGGTCACTTCCGTAGCCGTACTGATACCTTCTGTTCCCGCAAATATCTGCAAAACAACTTGGTCGCCGTTGATTTTCACAACTTGTGCCAAACGGTCGCCAACCATAGCGAGTTCATCATTCATCACATTTTCCGCCTTAATCGTAACGGTTGCTTTGGTCACACCTTCTAACTTGGTGTAGATTTTTTGGAAAGGTTTTGTATTCATGGTCTTTGTATTTTCTTGCTTAGTTCTGTGAGTATGCTTGTTTTGGTGTTTCCTTTGATAGCCGGCAGATTCCTCAGTCGCTACGCTCCTTCGGAATGACCGCGTTTCACATAAGGAAAGGGGAGGTTGCAGTGGCGAGGCATGCCTCGCCACTGCAACCTCCTACCCCCACCACATTGAAAGGATTGTCATCCCGAACGCAGTGAGGGATCTGCTTGCTATTATTTCCAGCTCTTTTCATTAATGAGTTAAATTTTATACTATCCAAAATTATCAAAGAGGTTCTTGTCATTGTTTTTTCGTCTTATACTCAAATCCCAAATCGGCAGCAATATTCAGCTCAACATCATTACCACTTCCCAATTCATACAGATACTCAGGAGCGAAATCTGCACCATTAGACCATTCTATCGTATTATATGTTATTCTGCACTGTTTGAAATAGTCTATATTTTTTAGTGGAGCATACACTTCACCAATCAATTCATTTTTCAAATCAACAATTCTCGTTTCCCCTGTGTTAAACTGCAGCCACAATTTGTAGTCGTCCAAATGCCTGACATCTGTAACCTCAAGAAACGTTGTATTTTTAACTGCTTTCATCATTCTATACTAAAGGTGCAATTTTACCAATAGGTTCACCATTTTGTGCTTTATTCCATAATTCTAACAATTCCACTCTGTGAATTTCCAACCAATCAAAAACCATTTTCAACGCCCTTTGTGGCATTTCGCCAACCACTGTGCCGTTTTCAATATAGACTAACATTTTATATTCACCATACCACACATGAAAATGCGGAGGGTTATGATCCTTGAAGTTCATCAAAATGATTAGTCCGTAAAATTCACTTATTCTTGGCATAATTGGTGTTTTTTTTTGCACTATCAAGCGACTTTCCGCTCTTCAATAGCTTCCGCCAACTCCCCAACATAGCGATCATACTCTTCGCTTTCATATTCCGAATAATTCATCTGCTTGCAAATGTTAATAATGCGTTTATAGAATGTCGCACATTCCTCAAAATTCTTGAAGTCGAAAGTCATATCGCAAATATCGAGAATTTTATTGTACATGAATTTTTGTCGCTCAAGCGGACAGTTCGCGTCAATTTTGTCAAACGCATCTTGCTGTAAAATTACAAAATCTATCAATTCCGACTTCCAAAATCTGTCGTGAAATTCTACCGGAACGCCATCATCACCCAAAATGTTGATTTGGTCGTTCACTTCTTTTCCACGTTGTACGACAGTTTTACCTTTATACACTTTTTCAACCCAACCTTTTTCAATACGTTCGTCCAGATATTCCACAATTTCCGGATATTCCAAATATTTAGAATAGCTATCCACCGGATCAATCGCCGGATAACGCTTGCTGTCTGCCCGCGATTGAGCAAGTGCATAGAAACAGCGTGCGGTTTTTTTGGTCGCCTCCGTTACAGGCTCTTTCAAGTTTCCTCCTGCCGGCGAAACCGTTCCCAAGAATGTAATTGAGCCGGTTTGTCCGTTGTTCAAATACACGAAACCAGCACGTGCGTAATAATTCGAGATAATCGCAGGCAAATCCATCGGGAAAGCATCCGCTCCCGGAAGTTCTTCCAAACGGTTCGACATTTCACGCAAAGCCTGTGCCCATCGAGATGTCGAATCTGCCAACAATAAAACCTTTAAACCCATTGAACGGTAGTATTCGGCAATTGTCATTCCGGTATAAACCGATGCCTCACGAGCTGCAACAGGCATGTTTGACGTGTTACAGATAATCGTCGTACGTTCCATCAATTTCCGACCGCTACGAGGGTCTTCCAAATGCGGAAACTCCGTAAAAATTTCTACAACCTCGTTAGCACGCTCTCCGCAAGCAGCAATAATAATTACATCGGCTTCGGCTTGCTTGGAAATTCCGTGTTGCAATACTGTTTTACCTGCACCGAACGGACCCGGAATAAAGCCTGTACCGCCTTCTGCAATCGGATTAAATGTATCAATCGCACGAACACCTGTTTCCATAATTTTGAACGGACGTGGCTTGTTATCGTAGGCTGTGATTGCGACTTTTACAGGCCATTTTTGGCTCATGGTCAGTTTTTCCTCGTTTCCATCCGAGTCCACAATTGTTGCGATATGATCATTAATTGTGTAATCCCCTATTCCTGCGAGCCACTTAAGTGTATAACTACCCTTGCTTTTGAACGGCACCATGATGCGATGAGGCAACCACCCTTCTTTTACTTCGCCAAGCCATGATGCGGCTTCCACCGTATCACCCTCTTTTGCAGTTGGTATGAAATGCCATGTTTTTTCTGTGTCTAACGGCTGTGTATATTCACCACGTTTGAGAAAAACACCATCCATTTTTTCGAGATCATTTTGCAATCCGTCAAAGTTTCGCGAAAGCAGACCCGGTCCCAAAGTTAGTTCGAGCATGTGCCCTTGAAATTCAACATGACTACCGATTTTTAAACCGCGTGTACTCTCAAAGACCTGCGTATAAGCTTTACTACCGACGATTTTGATAACCTCCGCCATCAACTTTGTGTCTTCACACTCGATCATACAGATCTCGTTTTGTGCCACAGGTCCATCCACTTGAACTGCCACAAGGTTAGAAATAATACTCGTTACTTTACCAATTGTATTTTTCATAGGTCTATATTTTTTTGCTCTACCAATGTTTTCACAAAACCGTCGAATAGCACGGCTCCGCGTTCTTTATCCAGTTTCAACCAACGATCCAAAATATCTGCTTTTACCAAAAAAGCAAGAATTTTGTCCATGTCGAAATAATTAAACGTTGTCAATTCGTCCGCCAATTGCCAACGGATTTGATCGAAACGAAATTCACGTTCCAAAAGATCAATTTCTTCGTCGAGTAAATTAAAAATTTGCTCTCCAAACGGAATCTCACGTCGAAGTCCGAAGTCTGGCAAATTATTTTTAACAAAATAATCAATCTCTTCGTCCCAACCTATCAATTGTTTTTGCATAGGCTCTCCTAATTTCCTACACATCCAAGCAGCTTGAATGTTACGCAAAATATGATCAAATTCCCACCACAAACGAATAAATCTGTTTTTCGATTTTTCTGCAATCTTTTGATAAAATTGCAACCAAATATAGTACGATCTCTTGCGATACTCTTCATGAAGACCGCTACTTTCGTGTCCATATTTGAATTTTTGAACGAAATCAATCATATATTCCGGCATGTCGTCCGGTTTTTCTAATTGGGTTTTTAGAAAATCTAAACTATAATACCCTTTATTGTCGAACAAATCTTCTCTCCCTCGCATCAAATGATGAAGATTCAGATGATCGTAAGGCATAAGAAATTGTCGTATAAGCTCACGATCGCAATCTTTGATTTGTCCGTAAATTTCATCGACAAGAGCTCTTAAATCAAAATCTTTCACATCTCGTTCGAGCACAAAATCCGGCAATCCGGCTACCAAATAATGATATTCCCGCTTGAACATGGCTATTGTCTTCCAAACAAAAGTTCAACCAATTTCGAGCGAATATGTGTTTTGAAAAGTTCCGCAAAATCGGCATCCGTAAACGTAAGTTGATAACCGCCGGCTCTAGTATTGATACGGAATCCGGACTTTATATTGCGTTCAAATTTCACATCTACACCTTGTCCGAATGCGTTTTGCATATTGTTTTGGAGCATATTCAAAAACTCTGCTTCTTTGTTTGCCGGCAAAATCACAGTTAAATTGTCTGTTTTTTGCATATCTCCGATCACCATTTTGATCAAATCTTTTACAAACACAACATCATCGAATGCTTTTGTCACAGGTGTTTCAATGGTTTTAGCAACAACCAAATCTTCCACCGTTTGCTTTACACGTGCAATGGTTTGACGCGATGCCAAATCAATTTCCGCTTCAGCATTTCGTTTGGCTTCAACGGCTGATTTTTCCGCTTTTTCTATGATATCCGCAGCCTGTTTCTTAGCATCTTCGATAATCTTCTCAGCTTGTTGATGTGCATGCTGAACCAAGTGTTCTGCTTCGGATTTACCTTTTGAAAGCCCCTCGTTGTACAACTTTTCCGTGAGTTGTTGAAGTTTATTTTCCATATGGTTTTGAGTATATAGATTTTTTGCCATGCAAAGATACGAAAAAAAAAGGAGTTTTCAAAATTTGTATGTAGTCAGGCAAGAGGTGCGGTTTCTGCATAGCAAAAGGGGCAAATAGCAAGCAGATGTCTCGACTTCGCTTCGCTCCGCTCGACATGACGGCATTACAAAAAGAGGGGAAAATGGAGTGAGAGGATTTGGCGGCTTCGCCGCCAAATCCTCTCACTCCATTTCATAACGAAACACCCGTCATTCCGAGCGAAGCACACGTAGTGTGCGAAGTCGAAGAATCCCCCTGCTACAGCGAAACAAACAATAATGACCAAGCAAAACATGCTATATTTAGACCAGGAATTGTTTGGTATTATTGTTTTTTTTTCGTATCTTTGTCGAAAAAAAACATGAGACCATTATTTCTAACTGTAATCTCCGCATTTTTGCTGACTGCATGCAATCTTGAAAGAAATGTTCAACCTAATTCGGGTGGTAGAACTCTCGAAGTTTTAGTGGTTTGCAGCAGAAGCGATTTCGAAGGCGAGGTGGGCGACACATTACGTGCAGCTCTTATGAGACCCAATCCGTCGTTAAATCAGGCCGAACCGATGTTTACGTTAGCGAATGTAGCTATGAGTGCATTCGAAAGAGCCGATATGTTTCAACGTATGCGGAGTATCATTATAATTAATTTTACTCAGGAAAATCTGCGGCCGTTTATGGTCAGACGAGATGTTTGGGCAAATAATCAAGTCGTGTTTCAGTTCAATGTTCCGGATAGAGAAACTTTTTTTACGCTATTCAGAGAAAATCAAGCATTGATGGAGCAAACGTTTTTCCACAGAGAGCATGCACGCATGATCAGCACATTTCGAGCTACGGAAAGTTTTATTATTTCAGACCGTTTGCGAAGCACATTCGGCTTTAGACTTGTTGCTCCTGATCAATTTAGGGTCCGTACAAGTAATCCGAATTTTGTTTCGATTAACAGAGAAACAAGGCATTTCGGGCAAAATATTATGGTTCACTCCTACCCTTTTACTGCTAACAGTTTCACGCAAGAAGACATCATTCGTGTTCGCAACGAAATTTCACAACGTTATATTTTCGGTCCGATCGAAGGCTCGTTTATGACTACCGAATACCGCGTGCCTCCAATAAGTAGAGAGGTAAATTTCAATGGACGATTTGCCATTGAAACTCGCGGATTATGGCGACTAATTGGTGATTTCATGGGTGGTCCCTTTGTCAATTATGTGTTTTTTGATGAAGAAAGAAATCAAATGATCATGATTGATGGCTTTGTACATGCTCCGGGACGGAACAAACGCGATTTGTTGTTGCAATTAGAAGCAATCGCATACTCGATAGACAGAATCGAAAACTAAGTACCCCCGTAAGGGCGAACCCACGCTTGCATTGAGCGCAGTCGAAATGTGTTCGCCCAACCCCCAAAGGACAGATACCGGTTCTTGCTCCAACAAAATGAAAATCGAACAAAACATACCGCTAAGAAAACACAATACGTTCGGCATTGACGTAAACGCTCGGTATTTCGTAGAAATATCAACAATAGACGAATTGAAAACGCTCGTTTCCTCCGACATTTTTCAAAATAATTCCTACTTAATTTTGGGCGGAGGTTCAAACATCTTGTTTACAAAATCCTTCGACGGGTTAGTGATAAAGCCCAATTTTAAAGGCATTGAAGTTGTTCGTGAAACCGAAAACGAAATTTTCATCAAAGCATATTCCGGCGAAATTTGGCATGATTTTGTGATGTACTGTTGCGAAAAAAACTGGAACGGACTCGAAAATTTAGCTTATATTCCGGGGAATGTCGGTGCATCGCCCATTCAAAATATCGGAGCATACGGCGTTGAAATTAAAGACGTGTTGGATTCGCTTGAAGCATTTAATTTTGAAACAAAACAGATTGATATTTTTTCAAACATAGATTGCAAATTTGATTATCGCGAAAGCGTGTTCAAGCACGAATACAAAGGAAGATACGTGATTTGCTCGGTAACTTTTCGTTTATCAAAACAACCTAAATTCGACACAAACTACACAGCAGTAAACGATGAGCTGAAACGCATGAACGTGTCCGAATTATCTGCGAAAACGATTGCCGAAGCCATCACAACTATCCGCAAATCCAAACTTCCGGAAACTTCGAAAATCGGCAGTGCAGGGAGTTTTTTCAAGAATCCGACAGTATCGCAAGATATTTTTCAGTCCTTAAAAACACAGTATCCGGATATTGTTGCATACCCCTGTCATCCTGAGCAAAGCGAAGGATCTGCTATGAAATTAGCCGCAGGCTGGCTTATCGAACATGCCGGCTGGAAAGGGTTTCGCAAGGGCGATGCGGGTGTGCATACACAACAGGCGTTGGTGCTCGTCAATTACGGAAAAGCAACAGGTGCCGAGATTTTGAACCTCGCTCATCAAATCATAGATTCCGTAAAATCAAAATTTGGCATAGAATTAGCACCGGAGGTGAACATTTTTTAATCAAAAAACCTAAAGATAAATTTGCTAAATTCAAAAAAATGTTGTAACTTTGTGGGGCTGAAAGGAACTTGTTTTAAGTTTACCCGCGATTAGCACAGACGACGAATTTTCACTGTGACTAACACTAAGAGGACGGTCAAAGCGTCGAAAATTGACTCCAGAAGGTTGGTGGCCCTTTTGCTCTGAACAAGTTCCTTTCAGTCTTTTTTCCAAAGTAAATTTTCGTTTTTGAAGTATTTTTTGTCCCTTGTAAACGCTGTTTTTATCTCATAAAAACCTGCTTTAAAAGCAAAATTTAACTCTATAACTGTTACTTTTGGAACACAGTTCCAATGTACTAAAAAAAATGATTGTCGACCTTCCTGCTTATAAATCCGATTAAATTTATCTATTACCAAATCAACGAACATTAGCGGAGTTAGTCCAAGTTTTGCTAATTCGTCTTTGTGTCGATTAAAGATGTGTTTAATGTGACTGTCGTCAATGTAGATGTCTGCTGGGGTTTTACCGATTGCTCTAGCAATAGGGCTGCGTAAGCGACCGATTTTTCTATACTGCCTTTGATATTCAATTCGAGAGCTACCTGCTGTTGTTTTCTTTTTCATGTCGTGTTTTATTTTTAGTAGATAATTTGTTTTTGCGTTCATTTATGTATCACAAAATCCGCCAACGCTTTCCGGGTAAAACCTCAACTATTCCGGCAATTTCTAATTGCAATAAAGTTGCAGAAAGTTTCGATAACGGCAGTTTTAACAAGTCGCAAAGTTCATCAACAATGGCTTCAGGGTGGTTTTGTAAAGCCTCGAAAACAACACGTTGATCATCGGGAAGTTCGATAAATAGTTTTTTCTGAATTTGTCTCGTCATTCCGAGCGAAGTCGAGGAAGCCCCTTGATTTTTCTCCAAGTCCCAGTTGAGCAAATAGCGAACATCTCGTGCACTTTCAATCAATGCCGCTTTATTGGTTTTAATGAGAAAATTACACCCGGCCGAACGTTCATCATTCAATCGTCCGGGAACCGCAAACACATCACGATTGTAACTGTTGGCGATATCTGCAGTAATGAGAGCTCCGCCGTGTCGTGCCGCTTCAACCACAATCGTGGCATCAGAAAGTCCTGCAATAATGCGATTCCTCGAAGGAAAATTCACTGCGTCGGGATTGGTTTTGGATAAAAAATCAGTCAACAAACCTCCGTTTTTAAGCATTTTTTTTGCTAAATTTCGATTCTGATGTGGATAAATTCGATCCAAACCATGGCCTAAAACTCCCACAGTTGCCAACTGATTGTCTAACGCTATTTGATGCGCCAAAGTATCGATTCCGTATGCCAAGCCACTAATCACTAAAACATTGTCGTTTTTCAAATCCGAGAGTACGTCGGCAATCGTTTGTCGTCCGTAATCCGTACATTTTCGCGTACCAACTATACTCACAATTTTTTCGGCATTCAAATCTGCATTTCCTTTGAAATAGAGCATCAGCGGGCTATCCGAACAATGAGAAAGCCGTCGCGGATAATTTTCATCTTTGAAAAAAAACGTTTGAATTTGATGTTTTTCGATGAACAAAAGCTCTTCTTCTGCACGTTTCAATACATTTTGCGACACAATTTTTTGTGCGGTGATTCGTCCGATTTCCGGAATTTTTTCCAAGTTTCGCTTTTTCTCTTTGAAAACGGCTTCCGCACTTCCGCAAAAATTCACAAGGCTTTTCCCGAGCTTATCGCCAATCCCGGGCAAAAGCGTTAATCCGATGTTGTAAAGTAGTTCCATACCCTATATAACGCAAAAAAGTCGTTTTTCGTATAAAAAATTCCTTAAAAAATGTTAAAATGTTGATAACTTTCTGAAATTGTTAATAAGCTTGGTGAAAAAATATCATTTTTTTTTCGTACCTTTGTAAAAAATTATGCCCAAAAATGACCGACACTACAAATATTGCTCAAGATACAGAACAACCCGAATATAACACGCTCGATGAACGCCCAATCATCAAAGAGGATAACAAATATAACACACGAGGCTGTTGTCGCAAACCTACTCTGGAAGACCCAACTCGCGCACAACAAATGTGTTGCTGTGCCAAGTTGGCAACGTTCGACTGGACAAAAGGATTAACCGGTGCCGATGATACTTCCAAGTACAATGTAATCGAAGTTCGTTTTAAAAATTCGCACAAAGACTTTTATCGAAATGTTGACGCAACAACGGTTTTGGCAGTTGGCGAAATTGTTGTTGTAGAAGCACCGACCGGACACGATGTTGGAGTTATCACACTGACGGGCTCTGCAGCTCATCTGCAATACCGCAAACGTCAGAATGTTTTGCCTGTTGAGGAATTACGAAAAGTGCTTCGAAAAGCACGCCAAAACGATGTTGACAAGTGGAATAAAACCATCGATTTGGAAAAAGAAACTCAAATCAGAGCCCGAAGAATCGCCAACGATATGGGGCTCAAAATGAAAATTAACGATGTCGAATATCAAGGCGATGGTAGTAAAGCCACGTTTTTCTACACTGCCGATGATCGCGTGGATTTTCGACAACTGATCAAGGTTTATGCCGAGGAATTTCGTATTCGAATTGAAATGCGGCAAATCGGTGCACGCCAAGAAGCGATGCACCTCGGCGGGATTGGTTCGTGCGGAAGAGAGTTGTGTTGTGTCACATTTTTGAGCAATTTTCACACGGTTTCGACACATACGGCACGTGTGCAACAACTATCGCTAAATCCTCAAAAATTAGCCGGGCAATGCGGAAAACTGAAGTGTTGCCTGAACTACGAATACGAAATGTACAAAGAAGCAGCGAAAGATTTTCCCGATCCCGAAATTCCGTTGTTTTTCAGAAAGGGCAAGGCTATTTGGCAGAAAACCGATGTGTTTGCACGAACAATGTATTATGCCTACGCCAACAATCAAGGTGAATTGATGGGGCTTCCGGTTGAATCTGTTCATGAAATTATCAAACTGAATCAAGAGAAAGATTTTCCGGAAGGCTTGGAGCAGTTCACAAAAAAAGGCAAAATTAAAACATTGCCGAGTGAAGGTGCCGAGTTCTTCGATAATGTTGTCGGACAAGATGATTTGACACGTTTTGACAAGAAAAAATCTCGTCCTCAAAATTCGCGTCCGCCACGTCAACCGCGAGAAAACCACCGCAATGCGAAAGGCGAATCTAACGAAGCAAAGCCACGCCCAAACAATCCTGAACAACGTTCGGAAAAGCCCATTCAGCGACCTGTTCGACAAATCCAAAAACCGATTTTAAAACCCAAAAACAATCCGGATGCGTAAATTAATTTTTCTGCTGTTGTGTGCGTATTTGGTGTCCTGTTCGCCATCGAGTAACGCCATCTTGTACGAATCTGTGGCGATTCCGGAAGCAGGTTGGACGATTGACAATCCGGTACGGTTTACGGTGGAAATTACAGATACAACGCAGCTTTACGACATTTACATCACCTTGCGACACAACACAGATTACCAATGGATGAATTTGTTTTTGTTTTTGAAAACGTTTTATCCCTGTTTGGAGTTTTCGCGTGACACACTAGAGTGTTTCTTAGCAGACGAGACAGGACGCTGGTTTGGAAGAGGTACCTCTTCTGTGAGAAATAATGTGATGCTTTTACAAAGAAATGTAAGATTTCCGCAAAAAGGACGTTATCAATTTGTGTTTACCCATGGCATGCGTACGGAAAATCTACAAAATATCATGGATTTAGGCATGAAAATTGTGCCGGCAAGAAATTAATGTAAAGATGACCCAACAAAGAAAAAAAATGAGTTTAACAAAAAAATTATGGCTGATTTTCGCAGGACTTTGGACTTCTGTAATCATGCTTTTTGTCGGTATTTCGCTCGGTTGGTTCGGATTTATGCCCACATTTGAAGAGTTAGAAAACCCTCGAACCAATTTAGCAACGGAAATTATTTCTTCTGACGGAGTTGTGTTGGGTACATTTTTCATCGAAAACCGTGTAAATGTTGACTATTCGCAACTTTCGCCATACTTGATTCAGGCGTTGGTTGCTACGGAAGATGAACGATTTCATCAGCATTCAGGTATAGATGCCCGTGCATTGATGCGTGTGGTTGTGAGAACCGTAATGTTGCAACAAGGCGGACAAGGAGGCGGTAGCACAATCTCTCAACAATTGGCAAAAAATTTGTTTCCAAGAGAGCATAGAAACACACTTGGTTTAGTGATGCAAAAATTTAGGGAATGGGTTATTGCCGTAAGGCTCGAACGCAGTTATACCAAAGAGGAAATCATCGCAATGTATTTCAACACGGTAGATTTCGGCAACAATTCGTTCGGTGTTCAAACCGCCGCCAACACGTATTTTGGTGTGAATCAAGAAAATTTGAAAGTTGAAGAAGCCGCATTATTAGTCGGGATATTACAGGCTCCATCATTTTTTAGTCCGGTACGACATCCCGAACGGGCTACACGTCGTCGTGATGTAGTGCTTGGCCAAATGCTTAGGGCAGGATACCTGACAAGAGAAGAACACGACAGCATTCGTCAAGTCCCGTTGGATATGTCAAGATTCAGACAGCAAGATCACAGAGCCGGTTTGGCACCATATTTTCGTGAGTTTCTGCGCATGTATGTGAGAGATTGGATCGCGAATAACCCAAGACCCGATGGAACAAGGCACAACCTTTACAGAGACGGATTAAGAATTTATACCACGATAGATTCTCGGATGCAGCGTTATGCCGAAGAAGCCGTTGCCGAACACTTGTCAAACAATCTGCAACCGGCGTTTTTCAGACAGTTGAGGCATTTGAGAAATCCGCCGTTTAGCAATAATATCTCGTCTGATGATGCTCGACGGATAGTGACTCAATCCATGAGAAGGTCAGATCGCTACCGTCAAATGAGGCGTGCCGGAGCATCAAATTCAGAAATCGAAGAAGCATTCCATACACCTGTAAGAATGCGGGTTTTTTCCTGGCAAGGCACATTAGACACTGTGATGTCTCCGTGGGATTCGCTGCTTTATCACAAATGGTTTTTGCATGCAGGCTTAATGGCTGTTGAGCCGCAAACAGGGCATATAAAGGCTTACGTTGGCGGAATTAACTACGATTTTTTCCAGTTTGACAATGTAACCGGAGGCCGCAGGCAAATTGGCTCGGTATTCAAGCCATTTATTTATACAATGGCTATGGCGGATGGCTATTTGCCTTGCGATAAAATTCCGAATGTGCAAGTGTGTATAGAACTACCCGGACGGCAGGATGATTGGTGCCCGAGAAATTCCTCAACTCTAAGAGAAGGAGAGATGGTCACTATGCAATGGGCTTTAGCACGCTCTGTAAACTTTGTTTCTGCTTATTTGATTAGACGATTCCCACCGCAATCCGTAATCAATTTAGTTCGAAAAATGGGCATCGAAGCCCCTATAGAGCCGGTACCGTCAATTGCCTTGGGAGTTTCCGATATATCCGTATTTGAAATGGCAGGAGCAATGGCAACTTATGCCAATAGAGGAGTTTTTATTCGACCGTCATTCATCACAAGTATTGTAGATCGCAACGGAGTTGTTATCTATCGTCCCGTACCGGAACAAAATGAAGCCATGAGCGAACGAACGGCTTATCTGACTTTAAGGCTTATGCAAGGTGTTACAGAATTCGGTACAGGAGTGCGTTTGCGAACCAGATATGGTTTTAATATGCCTATCGCCGGAAAAACAGGAACAACCCAAAATAACTCCGATGGTTGGTGGGTTGGCATAACTCCGCAATTAGCCACAACTGTTTGGGTTGGTGGCGAAGTACGCTCAATTCACTTCCCAAATATCACCTACGGACAAGGTGCAAACATGGCTTTGCCGATTTGGGCACGCTTTATGCAAAGGGTGTACCGCAACGAATCAATCAATCTCTATCGAGGTCCTTTTGCGACTCCTCCGGGAATCAACTATAATTTCAATTGTGAAGAAACCGAACAAGAGGATCCTGAAGGTGGGTTTGATGATATATTCTAAAAAGTACGGGCTATTCTTTCTGTCATTTTGTCATAATTTTTTATTTGGAACGACTTTTGTTTGATGTGAGTTGAAAAACATTCGCAAAAAACAAAAAAGGACAAAATACTATGGCAAAAATTATTGGAATTGACCTCGGAACATCTAACTCCTGCGTAGCAGTAGTCGAAGGTAACGAACCCGTTGTGATCACAAACAACGAAGGCCGCAGAACAACACCTTCTGTGGTGGCGTTCGTTGATGGTGGCGAACGAAAAGTTGGTGATCCTGCCAAACGTCAGGCAATCACAAATCCTCAAAAAACTGTTTTTTCAATCAAACGTTTTATGGGTGAAACCATGGAACAAGTGAAAAATGAAATTTCGCGTGTACCATACACTATCGAAGCCGGAAAAAACAACATGGCAACCATCGGTATCGATGGAAAAGCCTACACACCACAAGAAATTTCGGCAATGATTCTTCAGAAAATGAAGAAAACAGCCGAGGATTATCTCGGACAAACTGTATCCGGAGCAGTTATTACCGTACCTGCATATTTCAGCGATTCGCAACGTCAAGCGACAAAGGAAGCCGGAGAAATCGCCGGTTTGAAAGTACACCGTATCATCAACGAGCCAACCGCAGCGGCTTTGGCTTATGGTATCGACAAGAAACATCAAGACAGTAAAATTGCTGTATTCGACTTTGGTGGCGGAACATTTGACATCTCAATTCTCGAACTTGGCGACGGCGTGTTCGAAGTAAAATCAACCAACGGCGACACACATTTGGGTGGTGATGATTTCGACCAAAACATCATTAACTGGTTGGCAGACGACTTCCTAAAAGACAAAGGTATCGACTTGCGTAAAGACCCAATGGCTTTGCAGCGTTTGAAAGAAGCTGCAGAAAAAGCAAAGGTCGAGTTGTCAAGTTCGACCTCTACGGAAATCAATCTGCCGTACATCATGCCGGTAGAAGGGATTCCGCAGCACTTGGTAAAAACGTTGACGCGTGCTGAATTTGAAAAAATCAACGATAGTTTGATTCAACGTTGCGTTGCACCTTGCGAAAAAGCATTGTCGGACGCAGGGTTAAAGGCATCGGAAATTGACGAAGTGATTTTGGTTGGAGGCTCAACACGTATTCCTGCAATCCAAGCGTTGGTTGAAAAAATCTTTGGAAAAACGCCGTCAAAAGGTGTAAATCCGGACGAAGTTGTGGCTTTGGGTGCCGCGATCCAAGGTGCTGTTTTGACCGGTGAAGTGAAAGACGTGTTGTTGTTGGATGTAACTCCGCTTTCGTTGGGAATTGAAACGATGGGCGGTGTGATGACTAAGCTCATCGACTCAAACACGACCATTCCGACCAAAAAATCGGAAACTTTTTCGACTGCAGCAGACAATCAACCCTCTGTTGAAATCCACGTGTTGCAAGGCGAGCGCCCAATGGCAACAAACAATAAAACGATTGGACGCTTCCACTTGGACGGCATTCCTTCGGCACCACGCGGGATGCCGCAAATCGAAGTGACTTTTGATATTGATGCAAACGGAATTTTGAGCGTGTCGGCATTGGATAAAGGTACCGGAAAATCCCAACAAATTCGTATCGAAGCATCGTCAGGACTCTCGGATGAAGAAATCAAACGCATGAAAGAAGAAGCCGAAGCCAACGCCGAAGCCGACAAAAAACTGAAAGAAGAAGCCGACAAATTGAACGCTGCAAGTACTATGATTTTTCAAACAGAAAAACAACTCAAAGAGTATGGCGAGAAAATTTCAGAAGAAAAACGCATGCCAATCGAAGAAGCCTTGACGGAACTGAAAGAAGCCGAAAGCACAAAAGATATATCCAAAATCGAACCCGCTCTCGAAAAGCTCAATACCGCATGGACAGCTGCTTCTGAGGAGCTTTACAAAGCTATGAATGACGCACAAGGCGGTGCTCCAAATCCATTCGGAAATGCAGATCCGTTTGCAGGAAACACCACTGACACGACAAATGCTCCAACTCAAGACGAAACTGTTACGGATGCCGATTTTGAGGAAGTGGAAGAGGAAACAAAATAATGTTTGTAGGGGTCGAAAATTTTCGACCCCTACTTTTATTTCCATTTTTTTTTGTATCTTTGCATTATGTTATTCGAAAAACTTACACAGGATATGATTACACGCATCAGTGGCAAACATCTTTATTACGCGTTTTTGGCGGGAGCCAAGCGCATCTTGGAAGAACAGCAATACCTCAATAAAATTAACGTTTTTCCTGTTCCGGACGGAGATACGGGAACAAATATGGCTTCGACCGTTCAAGCCATTATTGACAACACCAAAATTCATACCGGTTACAAAGAAACAGCTATGTCTGTCGCCGATGCCGCATTGATAGGGGCACGAGGAAATTCCGGAATTATTTTTGCACAATTTTTATTCGGAACTGCCTCTGATTCGCCAAACTCAGAAACTATCTCCATTGAAGAGTTTATCGAAAGTGTAAAAGCAGGTGTTAAAGCTGCTTACGAATCAATTTCAAATCCTGTTGAAGGTACAATTATCACGCTTTTGCGACGATGGGCAGAAGTTATGGATGAGTCTAAAACGAAAGCAAAAGATTTTGTCGAATTGTTGACTCTCGCCTACCCCGCTTTGGAGGAGGCTTTGAAGGAGACCAAAAAACTTCTTCCAAAATTGGCAAAAGCCAAAGTCGTTGATTCCGGAGCCCAAGCCTTCGTGTTTTTTGTTCAAGGTGCATTGGAATTTCTGACAACAGGAACGCTGAAAGATTTAGCAGGAACACGCTCGCAAACTATCGCAGAAATTGAAGAAGCACACATCGACCATGAAGAAATCAAATTCAGATATTGCACCGAAGGCATGATGACTTTGGTTAATGATGTGGATTTAAAAAATCTACGACATCAACTTTCTCGATTAGGCGATTCTATTGTGGTTGCAGGTAGTAGTATGCGTTTGCGTGTACATATTCATACCGACACACCTGCAAAAGTATTTGCCATTTTGTCTCGCTATGGAAACATAGATTTTCAGAAAGTCGACGATATGGAATTTCAACACGAATTGCTGACTAAAGGACCCAAAAACAAAATTGGACTACTCATTGACAGTTGTGCAGATATGCCGAAATCAGTCCGTGAACAGCACCAAATGCATTTGATTTCATTGAATTTGCATATCGGAAAAAGCCAGTATTTAGACCGTATTTCTATCACACCGAATCAATTTTATCGCTTATTGCGTAAAGGCGATGAAAAAGAAAAAATATCAACGTCTCAGCCTTCGAAAAAAGATTTTCTCGATAAATACAATTTTATGGCATCGCTTTACGACTCGGTAATAAGTTTGAGCGTTTCGTCAAAATTGAGCGGAACTTATCAAAACAGTGCAGATTCTGCAGGGCGCGTGGCTATTAATACTGGTAAGCGAATTTCTGCAATTGATACTAAACTGTGTTCAGGTACAGAGGGGTTGCTTGCAGTTTTGGCTGCAGAAGCAATCGAAGAAGGATTTTCTCACGAAGAAATTTTAGGCAAAATCAACCAATGGATTCCAAAATCTAAAGTTTTTGTGAACACTAAGTCTATTGAAGGATTTATTCGCAGTGGGCGCATTTCTAAAAGTAAAAGTATAATTGCTAATTTGCTGGGACTTCGTCCGTTGATTACGATGACGAAGGAAGGTACAGGTGATAAAATCGGCAACTTCAAAGGTCAAGAAAAAATGATTCGTCATAATTTGGAAATTTTCCGTAAAGATCACGAAGAATTTGGCATTGACAGATACTGTATATGCTATACCGATCAGGCTGAAATACACAAGGCAGAGGAAGTTGCGGAACGTATGTATCAAATTTGCGGAAAAAAGGTAGAATACATCACGCAAGTATCGCCTGTTCTCGGCTCTATTGGCTATAACGGTGCTATTGAGGTGGCTTATGTGATGACGTAAAAAAAGCAACAAAACGCCGTGTATTTGTTGCTTCATTGCTGCTGCCTACCAGGAACACTCAGACCTTTCGAGTTATGGCATAGATTTGGATCATTCCGAATCTTTCTTGGTTCAATTTTTCAAATACCACACCACAAAATTACAGCATTTTTTGAGAAAAACAATACTTTTTATTCGGGATTTTTGAAGTAATCTCCGATGAGATATAAGGGTACATTTGTCATCCAATCTTCTTCTTTGTAGTCGGTAAGCGAAGTACGAATTGCTTTTGTAGGTTTGTGCTTCTCGCAAAAATACTTGAAGCTTTTAGCTCTTAAGATTTCGCCTGCTTTTACTTCAATCGGTATCAGTTCATCATCCTCATTTTGAACAATAAAATCAAGTTCGTATCTTCCGTTTTCAAAAGGATAATAATTGAGTGAAGATTCTTCATTGAGCAAAAGTTGCTGAAAAACATATTGCTCGGTTAATGCACCTTTAAATTCTTCAAAAACTTCATTTCCATTGACGAGTGTTTTTGCATTTAATTTCGACATCGCTCCAAGTAGTCCGATGTCGTTGTGATATAACTTAAACGCAGAAAAATCTTGATAAGCAATAAGCGGTAGAGCAGGCTTTGTAACAGCGTGAATTTTATGCAATAATCCGGCGTCTGTTAGCCATTGAATTGCCAGTTCAAAATCCTTTGCCCTCGCACCTTCTTTCAATACACCATAAATAAATTTTTTGTTTTCTTTCGCCAATTGTGCAGGAATACTGCTCCAAACCATATTTATTCGTGGCAAAATTTCTTTTGGTGCGTGTTTTGAGAAATCGCTTTGGTAGTTTTCGATAATCTTATTCTGAATTTGTCGAGCCTTTTTCCAATCTCGATTTTCAGCAAATGCGACAACCGCTTCGGGCATTCCTCCTACATAAAAATAGTATCGCAAGAGTTCAATAAATTTCTTAGAAAATAATGGGATGTCAAATAATTTTTCTCTTAGAATTCTTGCCAAGCCGTTTTCTTCGCCCATTGCAAGTAGAAATTCGTAGAATGACATTGGATAAAGTGTCATCATATCAATCTTCCCAACAGGGAAGGATTCATTAGGATGGATATTAGTTCCCAAAAGAGAACCGGCAGCAATGATTTGATATTCTCTTGCTTCTTCACAAAAATACTTTAGCGAAGTAATGCCTCGTTCTACGGCTTGAATCTCGTCTAAAACAATCAAAGTGTCTTCGGGTGTGATTTTTAATCCCGAATAAAATTCAAATGCCATAATCAGCCGTTTGGGGTCGAGGTCGTTCTGAAATATATCTTTCATTTCGTCAGCCCGTTCAAAATTGATATATACCATTTGCTTGTATTCGGACTTTCCGAATTCTTGAAGCAGATAAGTTTTACCCACCTGCCTTGCTCCCAAAAGCACAAGCGGTTTTCTATTTCTATTTAATTTCCACTCTAATAGTGATTTAATCTTACTTCTATACATGTTTTTGCAGTTTGTTTATTCGTAAAATGACATTTTTTTGCACTTAAATCCGTTGCAAAAATACATTTTTTTGCAGTTAAAAACAAGCTTTTCGCACATTTTTTCCAATTTTATGACTGTAGAATGACACATTTTAGCCAAATTTTACGATTTTTTCTATGCCATATTCGATTTTTTTTCTCATATTTTTATACATAAGGCGAAATCATTTCTGCCTTACCAGTCTTTATACCTGCGATGATATCATGAATATCACGGGCTTTCTCGTACAGCATAATACCGCCCGAGCCGCATTGTTTTACACTGTGTGCATCACTGCCCGATTGCATAGGCAACCCATGCTTCTTTGCAAATGCGTATGCCTTCAAATTAACCGCCTCTGACCGCTCTCCATTGTAGGCTTCGATACCATCCATTAATGCCGGATCCACAGGCTTAGGTCGCATTATCCAAGAGCCTTCACGAAACGGATGTGCTTGTGCCAAGTACCCACCGTGCCTGCGTACCAATGCACTATACTCTGCCACACTTAAAGCATCCATCCCCGGATGTGCGTACAAAAACGCCTCATCCAACCCATAAGTCAAAAATTCCGCTCCTCGCACATTGTACTCCCAACCCAAAAACACATCCAAGCCAATAGCATCCCCCTCCAGTTTTGCCGCCTCATACCCCGATAAAAGGAACGCCACTTTCTCGTCCCAAGTCATCTTACGATACCCTCCAAAATTCCCATTAAAAAAATGATCAGTAACAATAACCCCCGCATACCCAAGTTGTTTGTACGCACGAACCATCGCCTCCGGCGTATCTATGGCACAAGCACTTACGGGTGCAGTATGAAAGTGGGTTTCGTATAGATACATATTTTTATTGATTTTTCGAGTATTTCAAGTACAAAAAATTATTAATTCCGGATTTTTGTTCGCCTCCACGTGCTTTTCGGCGATGTGCTTCTTCGTAGCCAAATTTTTTGTACAGCCTAACCGCATTTTCGTTTGTATCTACCACTTCCAGTAAAAATGTGTCATAGTTTGGAAATGCGTGTACGTGATTTAGCAACGCTGTTGCAACGCCTTTTCCGGTATGTTTTGGATGTGTTGCCACCATTTCTACAGTTGCTGTGTTTTCGGTTGTTTTCACAGACGGACACTTTTTTATGGTTGCTTTAAGATAATGCCCAAACATAAAGCCAATAATAAAACCTTTCACAGTTCCAAAATGTTTCATAAACTCCTTTTTGCGAGGTCTTATGAAAACATCGTTTTTGGGCATACAACCAATCATTCCGGCAATTTCGCCATCAATCATAGCAAAATAAACGTGTTCAAGATTAAACATATGTGCACTTGCCGTGATTAATGCTTTTTTGTCATCATCATTCTTAACGATTTGCCCCAAATGATCCATCAAGAACGCCTCAACAAAAACTTCGCTAACTTTTTCACGAACGCTGTCGTCAAATTCTGTTGCTTTTTTGATTTTCATAAATTTATTTTGTTTGACTCAATGCTCAATAAAAAACCCCAACACTTCACAAAACACGCCATTGAAGTTTCAAAACGTTGACCTACCAGGTTACTTAACCTTTTGAGTTTTTAATTGATTGTTAATTTGTTATGTTTTTGCTTTTCGAGTTGTGGCTTAGATTTGGTTAGTTTCGAGTCCTTCAGGCTTAATTTTTTCAAATCCACAGCACAAAGTTACGACATTTTTTTGAGAAAAACAAACCGCTCATATTTCCGTGATATTAAGTTGTTTGCGATTTACTTGTCAAAACTTCACGTTTTTTGAAATTTTGATAAAGTTGTTTGCAAATGATTACCTCGTGATGTCGCTGGGCGTGAAGGGCAAAATACCTTTTCTATTACTAAATTTTTATTAATGAACTCTAACTTAGAAAAAGAAATGTTTTGATAACAAGCACAATACGAAAATCTCTATCCCTTGTTTTATTTCTAAAATTTAGTTTCTTATTTCTAAAATCCATACTGGCTCTTTTTTTGAGCCTGTATTTCGGATTTTATTTGACACTCTTAATTCTGTGATCAGATTCTTAACTTTGTTCTTCTTCTGTTTCTCGCTCATCCATTCCGGCAACATATTCCAAAGCAATTTGTTTATATCTTGCCGATTTAGACATCCGTGTTCTTTTATGGATTTCAAAACCCAATCAACATACTGCTGTTTTTCGAATGCCTTGTTTCTAGAATACTCCGCTTTTCGCCCCGTTGATTGCGATATTTTTGCACCAATGAAATAGTTTGGTTTCCGCCCCTCGATAAGCTTCTTCTTTTTCAGTTCTTCGACGGCTTTGTCAGTTATTTCTAAATGCTTTTGAACTCTATCTAAAAGAACAACCTCACTTAAATCCAAATCGCTACGCTTTTCAATAAGTGTTTTTGAATAATTTTCATCAATTGCTTGTCCGTACATATACATGACGACCATTTGCGGATCGGTCAAAATATAATCGGGTAATGGAAAAAAGCGATTGCGTTGCGACACATACAACGTGTGAATACCGTATCCCAAGCGGTCAATCATACCCAAATTGAACATTGCGTGAACAAGCCACGGATTGCGGTAACGATTGGGTGTTTTGTCGCCGAGACTGTATTCTTCAGGTTTTCCCTCAAAAAAACTTCCGGCGTTGGAAAAAATCAACTTATCAACTTTTTCAGTAACAATAATCCTTGATCGAAGTGAATAATCTTGATGTGCCACGCAATTATGAATAGCCTCTAAAATACTTTTTGTGTCGTATTTATTGACAGTTGTAGCAAGTAGTTCGAAGTCGGGGTAAAACCGAACTTGTACATTTCGGATTCGTTGCATCACTTGTGTTGTCGTTAGAAGGAACGGAACAGTAAAATGTTCGTATGCTTTTTCTTCGGCATCCAATTTCCACGTGATCTCTGCAACCGACGGAAGCAAGTAATGTGTGGATTCCGGCTTGCCTAAAAGCAAAATCGCTGTTCGAGTTATTTTTCCGTCAATCGTGATTTTTGCCCTATTTAAGAATGTAATATCGTCCCATTTGTCAACGTCGTCAGCCAATTTAGGGTATTTTTGCTTAAATTGTTTTCGTGCTTTTGAAATAGCTTCACTATCTAAATCGTTGAGCGAAGCGTTTGGAATGATTTTTGCCGTCCAATCTTCAACAATATCTTGTTTTCTGATTCGCTCGATTTCTTCTATGTTCAACGGCACTAACTCTTCGCCGTCTCTGCCATAATAGTGTCCTTCAAAGGCAATAGGAATACCCTTTGGAGCTGGTGGAATTTCAAGCAGAACAACCCTGCCGTTTGGATGATTTACTTCGTAAATCTCGATGAACGTAATTCGATTGGTCATTTTGTTGGCGATTTCGCCTTTTAGATGATCCAAATCTTTTCGTGCTTTGCGAAACTGTGAACCCACAACTTGATGCTTTTTGTTCACACCAAACACGAGCCAAGCCGAAGTTTTGTTTTTAAGATTTGCTTCGTTGCTCAACGCCGAAAAATACTTTCCCAACTTTGTGAAGTCGTATTGATTTTTGGCTTCCTTAAATTCGACAACTTCCGTTTCGGCTTCTAAAGCTAACAATTCGTGAAGTTTTTCTTTTATTTCGTGAGATGTCATAGGATGTTTTTTTGCAAAGGTACGGAGTTATTTTGGACTTTTCTTATGCACAAGCATCATTTGTATTTATTTAGAAATCTCAATCCTATCTCCTACAACCTTGAAACTAGTAATGTATTGCTGTTGTCTTAAAATATTTACAAATTTGAGGGTGGTTGGATTTTTTGGAATGAAGAACGCCTCTTCATTTTGGGACATACTAGAATACGGCTCGGAGAAATGTGAAAAAATATCTGAAATATCATCATTGTCAAATTTATGACTTGATTTGTTAAATAACGCGATAACTGCCCTATTGGTTTTATCAAAATTTTTAAGCACTGCCTTTAATATACCTTTGCTAATATCATAAGGTTCTTTATTTGCAATTAATATATTTCCCACCAACTCCAGTATTTCAGCACTTTCTATAATGCTTCCTTCGTCGTACGTATTGATAATTTCTAATTTATCTTTTTGTGATAAAACTCGTGACTTTAATAATGAAATAACATCTTTATTATTTATTGATAACTCAGATAATTTTTCCGACAATTCGTGCTTCCTTACTTCTATCAATTTGATGTGTAAAGCGGATTCTTTTTCTTTTAATTTGCTGTAATTTTCTTTATTCAGACCTAGCTTATTATTTTTAATTAACAGCCTTATATTTTCATCGGATAAATTTTCAAAACTTAAAGAATTATAATAATATGGGACAGATTTTAACAATAGGTCGTATGATTTCGCATATATTTCCTTGCTTAAAATTATTGCTTCCAAGAACTTTTTAACTGTCCCTTCATCAGGGCTTTCCGTGTCAATTTTGAAGTTTGACAACGCCTTTGCATTTTCTTCATTATTCAAAAAGTCCAAAATATGTTCCTTCAGTTCTTGTTCATTATCGCAATAGTTATTGATGACATTTTCCCAGGTAGGCTGGATTTTAGTGTTTTGTATTAATAAATTTCTTATTTCTATGGTCTCTATTTTTTCTAAATAAAGGATTCTTGTTTTCACTTTTTTAATAATTGCGATTTTGTCTTTCTCATCGAGTTTTTTGCTGTTTAGTAATCCTGCTAGATATTTTTCGCTTTCGTTTGTATTTGCCTCTATTTTGAGATAAGTATTCGTAATATAATTTTTTATATTTTCGTCAATGTAATCTACTAAAATATCACAATTAGAATTTTTAATTGCGTGGTAGTTTTGTGTGTCGAAATCGACTTGATTAAACTTGCTTTTTGTTTGAATAATTTTCCTAAGCATTATCTTATTTATTTGATAATGGTTGTTTGTATATACATAATCGAACATTTCACCCGAAATCACATCTGTATCTATGTCAGAAAATTTAATATCAAGTGTATTTAATATCTCTTTAATTTTATCTTCTTTGTACAGACTACAAAAATCAGATCTGTCGGAGATAATTTGTTTTAAATTAGAATTCTTTGAGATTTCCTTTATATCTGAAATTTCAGCATATTTGATAATAAGCAGAAAGTACTTGTCTTTTATTTCTTCCGGCATTGACGATGAATGTACATATTTCCAAATGTTGTTACTCCATCGCCAACGACTACATAGTTCCTTTATAAATTTCTCTACATTGTATCCCGAATCTAGATATACATTGATAAATTGTATGGAATTTTCAGATTCGTTGCTCAATAAACCAAATAGTTCGAGTTTATAGCTATGTAGTTTCGTGCCGAAAAGATCATTGGAATCTAAGTGATTCAGAATAAAATTCACTAATTTAAAATTTAATATGGATTCTTGTCTAAAATCATTCACATCAAGTTCCTCTATTAAATTCTCAACATTGTCAATTTGAAAATCAAAATTCAGTTTACTTTGAGATTTTACATTTATCAAAAAAGTATTGTCATTTTGAGACAACTCTCCTTCGTAGAAAAGCGATATATAGCGTGAGTATTCTTCGTCAATATACCCCTTTCTCAACAACAAGTTAATCAGCTCTTTTTGCTTTTCTATTGATTTTTTTTGGTCGGATTCTTTTATATCATCTTCACTATGGATTTCTACGTGATTTGAGATCATCAAATTTTTTAGAGGCTCATGTTGTAAATTTTCTCTTTTTCGTTCTAATTGCCAAATTTTTGAATTCAATTCAGAAATTCTATTTTTATTCCAAGCATCAATTTGTGCTTTCCTATCTTCATAAGATAGGCTTTCATCAACCGCTTTCTCAATATCAGAAAATTCTAATTGTATATGATCTATTCTGTGGCTTCTATTTCCAAAATATAAGGTGTTGCTTGCAATTAAATGAGAGAAGATCTCATCATCAAGTATCTGATCAAGAGTATAGTTTGTGTCATTCAGAATAACGAACGTAAATCCATAAGAACTTTTTTCGTTTATTTTTTTGACGTATTGAAGAACATATAAAGCTTGTAATTCTTTTACATCTTTTATTTTTAGCAATTCTAATTGTTTTATTTCTCCTTTATATCCAGCGACCTCTTTTTCTATCTTCTCGCTTTCTAGCTTAACGTAATTTTGTTTTTTATTAATTGTTTGATATAAAAATCCATCATTGTTAGTAAGCTTTGCAAAATCATTCGGACAGATATTTTTGTAGACAATCATTGCAAGCAGCTTATTATGAAATTCCTCACAGTCTACTGTAAGCATATTGTCATATATTTTGAATTCATTGATTATGTTGTAGAGCAGTCTCATTTCATCTATAAACAGAGCAATATCACTAATCAAATTTTTAGAAACATCGGTTGTTATTTTTTCGATAGACTGTCGAAGTATTTCTTTTGAGTTAGAATGATTCAGAAATGGTATAACCGGTATAATAAAATCAAAAAATTTGGTACGATCCTTATTTACAAATATATCATCTCGAATAGCATAAATGAAAACAACATCTCTCCTAATTTTTTTTGAATTGTTGATAAGTAAATTGATTTCTCGTAATTTTGTGAAAATTTCAGTTTGTTTGAAACGATCCAGGTCTTCAATAATGACAACATTGTAGTCTGTGGCTTCAAAGAAATATAAAATCTCTTCTAAATTATGATTCAAGATTGATTTATTTATATCAGGATTGATCTGTATTTCGGCATCACTTATTTTCAATTTGCTTATTTTCAGATTGTGTAAAATGCGAATAATTTTACGTAAGAAAAGAACAACACCTATTAATACTATGGACAAAGAACTGTAATGGAGTACGACTTTTTGAACAATTGACAACTCGCTTATTGATGATGGGAAAATGTGTAGAAACACAGTTGGTTTAATCAACAAAACGAATGCTAAAGCAAAAAGGATATAACCTGAGGCTTTTAGCAATAAATGCCATCCTGTGTGCTTTTTTATTTTTTTTAACCTTGAGTCTGGTAATTTTTGATTTTTTTCTTTATAAAATAATTGTTGAATGATACTTAATTCTATCAAACGTAACAAGTTTTCGCCCTCTGTTTTATTTTTAATTTCTTTTTCCTCGCTAAATGTCGCTAATGATATATTCAAGAAGTGTAAGTCCTTATTGGTGTTTTCTTTTTGAAATGCTTGCAGAATACTACTTTTCCCTGACCCATAAGTGCCTGTCAAAGCTATGTTTTTAATGTTTTTTCTTTTTCGGCTACTTAATGCCCAACTTAATGCTTCAAAATAGTTTTTCCCATTCTCTATTCTGTCCGTAGGAGAGAGAGAATGAAAAAGGTTATCTTCTATGGCTTGGGGTTTGCAAGCAAACTTCTGCCATCTATTGACGAAGAATTTTTTTATTGATTCTATGCGCTTCTTTATTCTATCCATTCTGTTTTTGTGGTTTTCATAGGTTATTCGTTCTTGTTTTAATACCCAAATATTTTTATTTCATCAGGTTCGACTACTTGTGGTATCGCTTCAATTTGGTCTTCATTCACAATTGAATTATTTGCGAATTCTTCTCTGATTGGTTGCTGTTGTATCCAGTCAATATTCCAAATATCAACATCTCTATCTATGACCTTTTGGCAAAGTTTTTCTGTGTAGTCTTTTTTTCGTTCTGTTTTTATTGTCAAACGTTGTAACCAAACTTGCAAATGACCTACATTTGGAATTTTATCAAATTTTTTTTCAATAGAATCTAATATTTCTGCCACTGTTTCGGGATTGGTTTCCAAAGAAAGAATTTTACTCAAAATAGCCGTTATTACAGGATATGTTCTTGGATTTCTGTAAGCAATATCAGCCAAAATGCTTACCAAAATCTTTGAATTTTCAGATTCTTGGAATAATCTCAATGGATAGATTTTTTCTTCTAAAAACCTCGTCAAAGCCGTAGCCAAACTCCCTGAATTTGGGTGTTTTTCTGCCAAAGAATGAATGAGAAATAGCTGTTTTTGTAGAGATTTACGTTCTTGCGTTGCTTCGTTCCAATACAATTTATCGGGTTTGATAACATCTCTAACTATATTGTCTGAAATAAATGTTTTTTGCGAATTAAGTTTGAGATTCAAATCAATCAATGTTTCTGTCAGTAATTTTGCAATTTTTACTACCGTTTCTTGGTTTGTAGCAAAAATCCTATAATCGTCACGATACCTCAATATCTGATAATCCTCAATTTTGTATTTTTCTTCTCTACGATTGTAATAATAAATTTTACAAGAGAGTATTCTGTCTGCGTAACCTAAAACCATTTCGGCAATAAAATCCATTAAGGCACTTCCTTGTGGTATTCCATTAGTTTGAGAATGTTGCATACTTTGAATAGTAGTGTCAATATTATCTCCTATTTCTTTCCTCTTGATACCTGCCAAGATGTCTTTTTTCACTTTTTCTTTTCCGTGTAACGCCCACGGAATAGTATGAGTATAGATAGAGCCGTAACAATCTGTTATGTCAGTATTCATAAAACAATCATAATTTAATGCAAGTTCTAATGATTGTTGCTCTACTTGTTGCCACCAATTTGTTATTGTTTTTGCTTTATTCGGTTTTTCGCCTCCTATCGCAATAATTGGGATACTACTACATTTTATTTTTTCATTTGCTTGAAATTTTTTAAACTGACTTGCAATATGTTTCCAATTTTCTTCTTTTGTAATTTTATTCACAAGATTTACATATATTGCTGGATTGATAAGTTGTATTGGTCGCCACGCAAATTTCCCATCTTTATTTGTTAGAAATTTGTAATTGACATCATCTAATTTCTTAGCATTTTTCAAAGCAATATTTCCAATATTTCCGTTTCGTGAAAGGGCATTTAACAATGGCTGAAAGTCAAAGTATTTCGGCAAATCAACACTACTATAACTTTCCTGTTTCAGAAAAAACTCTCGCGCGTCTGTATGCGATAATTCAAGGATTGTTCTCATACTCGACCCCCCTCAGCTATCTTGATTTCTTCTGCCGTCAGTCCATACAACCCATAAACAATCTCATTGATTTTATCTTCGCTGTATTCAATCCGTGATTTTATCTGCTCAATGCGATTTGGAACAGTTGCAGATTGTAGTTTTTCATTCAGTTGTAAAAGTAAATCTACGTTTTTTACAATTTCGTTCTGTGCTTGGATTTCTAACTTATTTTTTAAGTCAATTAATTTTATCGGAAGAGGCTTTAAATTAACTGTTTTTACTTGGGCAAATACTCGTCCGCTTTCTTGAACTTTACTTTGATACAAGAAATTTAGTAGTTTGCTATTGTAAATACCCAAAAAATACTTGATGTCAATTTGATCTGTCAGTAAATGTAAAACGTGTGTGCTATCAAGTGAAAAATAACCTTCTCTGTCAAGCGTAGCTACAATTTTGTCGCTTGTTTGCCGACTAATAATTTTTGCAGGAACATTAAACATTTTTTCATCTGTATTGCTCCATAAATCTTTTGGCGAATAATAAACATAAGTGTCGTTAAATGATGTGGAATAACGGTTAATATCCCTACCTTTCAAAATTGGTTTCCATTGCTTCGTTTTTGCTTTGTCTGAAAGAAACCTTTTGTTGTCGCCCGTAATTATTCCTTGATAAACTTTCACTATTGAGCCAAGCTCTACTACATTCTTTTGTCGACATATGTTTCCGAGAATTTTTGAAACCCCTTTATTCATTGTTAAATTAAAATCAGAGGAACTCAAAAAATCTTTTTGCGGAACTTTATTTATTGTAGGATTTTTAAAATCTTCAAAGGAATCTATAGCTATGATATTTGCATCCTTTCGCTTATTTGTTTTAGAATGGACGAACACGGCATTACCGCCTATTTCCGCATCTCCAAAAACTTTATATCGTAAATCCATAATGATGTCGAATCGTCCAGAGTCAAGCATTAGTTTTCTGATTGGCTTGAACGAAATAGTGTTATACAACGAATTTGGAACGATAAAAGAAAAATATCCCTTGTCCGCCACAAGAGAAAGACTTTTTTCTATGAATAATGCGAATAAATTTACTTTATATTCAAATCCCGCTTTGTAACGAATTTGGTAATAATCTAAAATCGCTTTTTCCTGTGACTCTTGTTTTTTGCCAAGTTGTAGTGTACGATACGGCGGATTCCCAATCACACAATCAAAACCGCCTTGTGCAAATACTTCGGGGAAATTCTTTTGCCACGAAAACGGCTTTACTTTTCGGTCGTCGCCAAAATCCAATTCGCCATCATAATAATCAAGGTCAATCAAACTGTTTCCGCTTTTGATATTGTCGTCCAAAGTTGGTAAAATGCGGTCGTGAAACATTTTGGTTTGTGCCTCGATACTCTCTTTGGTCTCGCCCTCCATGCATTTGAGCAACAGCGAAAGTTTCGTAACCTCAACGGCATTGCTGTCCAAATCCACACCAAAAATATTGTTTAGCAAAATTTCTTTCTTTTTGGCGGTAGTCAATTCGCCCATTGGTGTCAATGGGTTATTTTTACCGCCTTTGCTTGGTTTGCCGTTTTCGGAATAAAAGTCTTTGTGCCAATTCAACAGATATTGGTAGGCACCAATCAAAAAACTTCCACTTCCACAAGACGGATCAACAATTTTGATTTTGCTGACTTCTTTCGGAGTTTTACCTTTTATTAATTTTCCGACAGTATGTTCTACGATGTAATCAACGATGTATTGTGGAGTGTAATAAACTCCGCCTGCCTTACGAACTTCGGGTTTGTGTTCAATTGTTGGACGCCCACCGACTTTCGATAGTGTGATTTGTTTGCCCAAAAATTGTTCGTAAGCACTTCCCAAAATCTCTACCGATAAAACCGAAAATTCATACGGACATTTTGGATAATATAATTCTTCAATAATACTCTTGATAACCTTGTTATCAACGGCAATTTCAGGACTTAATTTATCTTTGCTAAAATCGAAAAGTCCTGAATTATACTTGTTGTCGGCACTATGAAAATCTTGAAGTAGGTTTTCGTAGTATTCTCCCGACTGAATGGAGATTTTTAAATTTTCGTAAGGCTCAACGCCTCTATCTTCGGCGATACGCAGAAAAATAATGCGATCAATGATGGTTTGCACCAAAAAATTCAACTGCTCCTCATCCACATTATTACGAAGTGCAATGTTTTTCGCAAGTTCAACACGCCATTTATCAAGCGAACACAGAAAATCATGATCAACGGTTGTTGTTCCTTTTTTGTTTCTGTCGCTCTGAATATATTTGTCAAAACTGCCTTTCAGCACACGCTCTTTGCTAAACGTGTCCCAAATAAAATCAAATTCGGCGATGTAATCGGAATAGGTCAGATATTTTATTCGTGCGACACTCGCTTTGTCGGTTGGCTTGGGCTTATTAGAACAATCATAAATTGCAAGTTCTTCAAAGTTGGTAATGACGCTAATCGGCATTTTTGCACTCCAACCGTAACGACGAATTTGATACGCTGGTTCGATTTCGTTTTTGATTGCTACGCTTGGTTTTTTCGCTTCAAGAAAAAACAATCGCTTTCCGCCCGGAAGTCGAAACGAATAGTCAGGTGCCTTGGTTGCTCCGCCAATTTTTATGCGGTCTTCGTGAATAACTTCTCGATAACTCTCCGCATAACCTTGCTCGTTGTCAATGTCCCAGCCGAGTGCTTTCCAGAACGGATTAATGAAATCCTGTCTTGTTTGCATTTCGTTGTAGTCCTTATTTTGATAGAACTCCTTCTGCTCATCGAAACGTTGAACAAGGGACTTGATTATTTTTAATGCTTTTTCTTTGGTTTGCATAGCGTTGTTGAGCTATAAGTGTTCTGCAAAGATACTCATTTTTCCCGAGTTATACAAAATAAGTTTTCAACAAAAAAATGTTTGACTATCTGGGTTATTTCGAAGTCGCACCATATACAAACTTCTTCTTGATTTGCCCGCCTTCAATGCTCACGATTGCTCTGCATTTTCCGCCATTATGAAGCACATCTTCAACCACTACTTCTTTGCCTTGTCTGAGTCGCTCGATTTGCTCTAAATTGAGTGTTTTGTTGCCAACGGTTATGGGATTATTCATTTGGTTATTGGCGTTCACCAACCATTGTGGCATTGTCGGCTTGCTCGGCTCTGTATTGCCACCATTCGGCTGGTTTTTGCTGTCATAATACTGCTCAACTTTCGCCAAAATTTTATAGACTTCTGTCGTGTATTTCAGAATTTCGTCCATCTGCTTGTTGCCTTTTTCAAGCAAGATTTCGGCATCTTCGTAGATGTGGCTTGCTTGAATAAAGCGTGTTATTTGATTGAAATTTGTACAGACGATTTTAACGTGTGTTGTGAAATCGTTGATTGCAATGTTGGTTTTTCGGGCTGTTTTATCGTAGGTTGTTAGGGTAAATTCTTTCTTGAACAGGCAGTGCCGAATGTAACTTGATTGGTTTCCATAACCGTGTTTGGCTATGTTTTCCAAGAACAAAGCGTGTTCCTTGGGAGTGAGTCGAATTTTTAGATTTACAGTTCTGTTTTCCGTTTCTTTTTTTGTTTTTTGTGTCATAATTTTATATTTTTAAGTTGTTAGAAAATCCGACTTTGGAGGATTTTCATCCTCGCAGAGGCAAGGTCTTTTGTGGGGCGTGTCCCACAAAAGTACACCTTGCCAATCGCCGATGCGATTATTTTTTTGTTGGTATGGTATTGTTTTTTCTTTTCCAAGTCTAAAAGATGCAGGGTTGGATTTGCGGTGAGTGGCATTCTTGTTTTAGATAGTTTGTGAGTTGTTTTTTTGTTTTGGAGTTTGGGTTGGGCTGTTTGTTTTGTTTTTTATATTTTGGCTATTTTTTCAATTTAATGAATTGATATTTCGGCTTTTGACTGTCTGCAATGTTTGTATTGTCTGTATATAATGCACTGTTTGTATTGCCTGTGTATGTTGTATTGTCTGTATTGCTTGTGTAGATAATGGGAAGCCCTGTCCCCACAGGGCTTCCCAGTGCCGTTGTTTTTTTTGTAATTTTTAGTTGAACCTCCTTTTTTAAGTGTTTAAATATTCTTTAATTGCGAATTCTGAAATCAATCCGGTTTTCGTTGATTTAATCGCCCCACTCGAAACCATAGATTTTATGGTGCGATGAGCCTTGCCAAGTCGTTTTGCAACTTCGTTGATTGTGTAAAGTTTTTCAACTTCACTTTTTCTTTTCTCTGTTTCATCAATACCTTTTCTAACGGCATCAGAAATCAGTTCTGCCAGTTGTTCGCCCGGAACAATCACGGCTACATTGTTTTGTTTGCTCATAATAATACTGTTTTTATCGTTTTTGGTTAAATTATTTTGCAAAGTTACGGAATAGAAGCCGACAAAACAAGTCTTTTGTTAAATTATTTTGAAAGAATGTGCTTTCGTAATAATGCATATTGCCAGCATAATTAAGCATTTCAAAGAAGTTTTATGTGAAATTTAATTTTTATTCACAATCTCATCAATGTTTGTAAAATAATATGATAAGACGCACAAAATCACACAAGTTGATAAAAAATCACAAATTTCATCAAAAAAAATCGTAACTTTGCAAAATAATATAAAGCGAAACACAAAGCAATCAAAAATACTTACGCATGAAATACCAATCAAAAAACCGAGAAGAACGCCTACAAATGTGCCATCAAATGATTAAACGTTTGGAAGAATTTATACATCTCAAAGGTCAAACATTTAATGAACTGACACAGGAATTACAATTGTCTTCGGCTTATTTCTCTGCTCCAAAAAGAGGGGAGGGGGTCTTCGGAGCAGATGTCGTTGTTATGATTCTTGGTTACTATCGCGATATGTCGCCGGATTGGTTTTTATTTGGTAGTGGCTCCAAATTTCGTGGCACGGCATTAGAGGCAAACAAAGTTACTTCCATTTCTGTCAAAAAAAACAAACTGGAAGCCGATTTAAGAAAAAGCCTTGAAAAAACGAAGAAGATGTCAAGCACGCTACAAAAACTGCAATCCAGCACCGAAAAATCATTGGGCGAATTCGAGAAACTTCTTTCTAAGGTAAAATAACGATCCTTTTTTTACTCATTCTCACCTTTTCATCAATCCGCTCTTTGATGTCCATCAATAGTTGCGGTGTATAATCGTTGAGTTCAACACAGCAGTTATATTTTTTGGGACTGCCTATCGCTTCAATTGTTTGTTCGTTATCGTGCGTGTGTCCGTAGATATGGTAAAGGTTATTATAGTTTCCTGACCAACTCGCAAGCGGGTAATGACACGCCAAAAAATGATAACCATTGTAGCGTATTTCTGCCATATCGCCAACAAATAAAAACTTGTCGGATTTTCTTTCCGCTTTTTCCACATCGATACGGCGGTCGTGATTTCCGATGATAAATATCTGTTTGCCATTGAGCCGAGCAAGGATTTTTTGCCAATCCCAACCTTTCCATATAAAATCGCCCAAATTGATAACAATATCGTTTTCGCCAACAACAGAATTCCAATTTGCGATGATGATTTCATTCATGTCTTCTACCGATGCAAACGGACGATGGTTGCAATGCTTGATAATGTTGGCATGACCAAGATGCAAGTCTGATATAGCAAAAACTTTTCCGTCGTCGCCGGCTATTGTCAGATAGCCGTATTTTCCTTTTTGTGTTACTTCCATGATTTCAAATGTTTTTTAGGTTATTAAATGTTCGAAAAACGCCTTATTAACAGGCTGTCGCACGTTTTTCGATGATTGCTTTTCCATTAATTCATAGCAATGTCTAAACCATTCCTGGTCAATTGGTTTTCCGTTTTCGTCGTCGTTAAAAAATACGTACTCACGATAGCCCGGAATAGGCTCTTTCATGTCTTTGGTAATTTTCCATGTTTTCATAATTTTAGATATTTAAGGTTAATAAATTACAATCCGGCAATCGCCTGATTAAATGCATTCATAGATTCGACTTTCTGACTTTGCAGAATCTTGGCGTAAATCAACGTAACTTTCAACGAGGAATGTCCGAGAATTTTACTAATCACTTCGAGTTTCATTCCACTATCAAGTGCCAGTGTAGCAAAAGTGTGCCGAGCACAATGGAGCGTTATCGCCTTCTTGATATCGGCGATTTTCGCAAGTTCTTTCAAGTAACGATTAAAAACTTGATTGGTCGGCACAGAAAAGACGGCTTCGTTGTCGCTCTTTTTTCCTTTATCCGGCAACATTTTTTTGGCTTCGTTTATCAAAGGAATATTAACGGGCTTATTGGTTTTGTGCATCGTCAAAACAATAAAATCGTCTTTGATGTTTTCGAATTTCAGCCCTTTCAAATCTTGATATCGCAATCCAGTGTAGCAAGTGAATAAAAACAAATGCAAGATTTTTTTCAATCTTCTGTCTATAATCAAGTCGCCCGAATAAAGTTTTCGAAAGGTTTGCAGTTCGTCCATCGTGAGAAATTCACGCTTGCCCTCAACACTCTTGATTTTTACCTTATCGAAATCGTGGCTATCTAACAGCCCCTTGTTTATTGCTCGATTCAAAAACGATCTGATGATGCTTAAATCTTTGTTCCAAGTGTTTGTCTCGTTCCCTGACACGATCATCCATTTCTTATAATCCATCAGAAATTTGTAATCGATATCCGATAATTTGAGGTTACTACGAAAACGCTCCAACTTTGTGAGTTTTGCCAAATAAGTGCGTTTTGTTTCTTTGGAAAGCGTGATATCTTCCTCAATTTCAGCCTTTGCAAATTTAAAATAGTTGTCCGATGTAGTTCTTCCGAAGAGAGCCATTTTCAAACCTTCGAGAGTTTGTGGCTTTTTTTTGATTTGGCAGTCGGCGGTATAAGCCTTTGTCTGAGCATCGTAAAAATCGAGCATTTTGTTCTTATCCCAATGTTCAAATTCGTGCTTATTGACACGTTGTTTTCCATCGTCCCAGTTTTTCGGATTCACCAGTAATGGCAAGGCAAATCGGTGCTGACGATTGTTAAAATTTGTCCGTAAATAGACGGTTGTTTGTCCTGTTTTTGAAGCGTAATCTTTTCGTACGATAAACTTCGTTGGAGAATGTTTCATAAGTTGAAATTTGTGGCTTTTTTCTGGCTTAGATTTCAACTAAAAACTACAAAAAGGGGGGATATTTCTTGAACGACACTTTTTTGAAAAGCAACATTTACAATGTTTTACTGTATTTGTTGCTTTGTCGTAGTTGACCTACCAGGATTCGAACCTAGACGAACAGAACCAAAATCTGTCGTGCTGCCATTACACCATAGGTCAATCGGGGTGCAAAGATACGGATTTTTTCCGAAATAACAAAATTTTTCTGTATTTTTTTGCCGTTTGCATTTTTTTTTGTATCTTTGTGAGTTAAATCATTTCAAATATTATGAAGAACTACAAACGTCTTAACCTTATCATCGGCTTAATCATTGGAGTCGTTGCATGTACGGTTTACATCATGACTGCCGAACGCAGTGCAAGCTGGTGGGATTGCGGACAATTCCTCGCAACAGCATTCAAACTTCAAGTGGGACACCCTCCCGGAGCTCCAACATTCCAACTATTAGGAAATCTTTTTACCCTACTCGTGGGACGAGACCCAATGTTGGCTGGCTTCATGGTTAATGTACTGTCGGCTGTCGCAAGCGGACTTTCAATCATGTTTTTGTTTTGGACAATTACAATACTTGGTAAAAAATTAGCCTCAAAGTATGGTGAAATTACAGACACAAAAATGTGGGCAATCTTCGGTAGCGGATTAGTCGGAGCAATGGCTTTCTGCTTTTCCGATGCTTTTTGGTTTTCGGCTGTAGAAGGTGAAGTTTATGCACTCTCAGTGTTTTTCACTGCAGTAACATTTTGGGCGATATTGAAATGGGACGAAGAAGCCGACAAACCGCATAGTTTGCGGTGGATTATTCTAATCGCATATTTAGTTGGCTTGTCTATTGGTGTCCACCTCTTGAATTTACTGGTGATTCCGGCGATTGTATTCATCGTTTATTACAGAAAGTTTCAACCAACACGCAAGCGTTTCTGGGTTGCACTTGCAACTTCTGTTGTTTTGCTCGGTGGGATTTTGTGGGGGGTAATTCCTTATATCGTTCACTTTGCAGGACGATTTGAATTACTTTTTGTAAATGGTTTCGGCTTGCCATTCAACTCAGGGGCTATTTTTTGGTTCGCATTACTTATCGGAGGAATTACTTGGGGAATCCATTATTCTATCAAAAAAGGCAAAGTGATTTTGAACACGGCATTGCTTTGTTTGACGTTTCTTTTAGTCGGATATTCAACGTATTTTATCGTGATTATCCGTGCAACTGCCGAAACTCCTCTCAATTTTGGAGCACCAAAAAACACGTTCGCTTTGTTGGATTATTTGAATCGCGAACAATACGGTACCCGTCCGTTGGTTTACGGCAGTTCTTTCACAGGAAGTGCTCTTCGTATTGAAGAGCGTTCGCCAAGATATACACGCAACTACGAAACCAGACGATACGATAGAGTTGGTGCGAATATGCGAGTTGTTTGGGATCCTACACACACCGGATTGTTTCCGCGTATGCATGCTATGTCTAACGAGCCAGGTCGTCCGAATATAGATTTTTACCATTTCTTTGGCAGAATAACACCGAGATTTTACACCTGCCCGAGAACAGGCGAACAGCGACAAATGAAGCCAACCTTTGCAGAAAATATGCGATTTTTCATTCGTTATCACCTCGGCTGGCAATACATGCGATATTTCATGTGGAATTTTGTCGGACGACAAAACGATATACCGGGAAGGGGCTTCGATGTGCAAGGGAATAGAGATGTATTCCACGGAAATTGGATTAGCGGAATACGATTTATTGATGAGGCTCGCCTCGGACCTCAAACCAACTTGCCGGATTTTCTAAAATATAATCAAGGGCGAAACACCTACTTCTTCTTGCCATTGATTTTAGGATTGATAGGATTATTCTATCAATACCGAAAAGACAAAAATAATTCGTTTGTTACGTTTTTGCTATTTTTCATGACCGGAATTGCGATTGTAATCTACCTCAATCAGCCTTCTACCGAGCCTCGCGAGCGAGATTACTCCGTTGTTGGCTCGTTCTACGCTTTCGCTATATGGATCGGACTTGGTGTAATGGCAATTGCCGATTTTCTGCAAAGAAAAGCCAAACTCAGCGGCAAACTCGCCGCAGGAGTTGCCACGGTGGTAACATTTTTGGCAGTTCCAACGTTGATGGCTCAACAAAATTGGGACGATCACGACCGCTCTCAATTATTTGCCGCACGAGATGCTGCACGAAATATGCTCAAATCCACCGAACCGAATGCGATTATAATTTGCAACGGAGACAACGATACATTCCCACTTTGGTTTGCCCAAAATGTGGAAGGTTTGCGACCTGATGTACGGATTATCAATTCCGCTTTGGCTGGAAGTCATTGGCATATTCTGCCACTATTTAACACCGTTTACCAATCTGCACCGCTGAACCTTACATTAACCAGAGCAGATTATCAGCAAGGAACTAATGATGCTGTTTTTATTCAAGACAGAAATGTTGGTCGTCGTGAATTGATAGAGCTGATTAGGTTCGTTGGCAGTGATAATCCAAACACTCAACTTACATTGGCCAGTGGCGAAGCTACAAACTTTTTGCCAACCACACAATACGTTTTGACGATTGACCGTGACGATCTTTTGGCAAGAGGCATCATTACCGAAGAGCAGCACATGTTCACGGTTACGCAAATGGAACATGATATTGATGTGGGCAGATGGAACAGGATCCATCGTTCGGATTTAGCATTTTTGGATATTTTGGCGAGCAACAATTGGGAACGCCCGATTTATGTAACTAGCCCGTGGGCACAACGCCACATTTGGCCTATTACACAATTTGCACAAATGGAAGGAACTCTTCATCGCTTTGTGCCGTTTCATAATCCGAACAGAGGTCTCACTAACGCAGGGGCGAACGGCATTGCAACGGACAGAACCTATGACTTGTTTATGAACGTATTCACATCATGGGGAAATGTCAATCACCCAAGAGTTAGAATTTGTTTTGATACTCGCCGTACGGCACAAAACCAACGACATCAATTTGGTTTTCTCGCACAGGCTTTGATTGTTGATGGAAGAATGGAAGATGCAGTTAGAGTTTTAGATAGAGCATTGTATCTTTTCCCGCATCGCAACATTGATTTTGATCCGTCGATGATTTTCTTTGTTCAGTCTTATTTCCGAACAGGCGAAACCCAAAAAGGCTTAGAATTAGCCAATAAATTGATAGGTATCTATGAAAGAAATTTGCTTTACTTTGAGAGTTTTCCACCAAGACACCGTAGGTTTTTAGAGTCTCATATACAAGAATCTCTCACAGTATTTATGCACTTACGTCACCTGCTGCAAGGATTTGAAGAAGAAAGCCAAGAACTATTCGAGCGTTTAGACAACCTTTTAGCAATCCGAGGATTTCATGAATGATGAGTGATTATCTTTGCAAAACAAAAACGAAATACTTTGTGTATTTCGTTTTTTTTTGTATCTTTGCAGGAAAAAAATCACATGAAAAAAATTATCTTCTTTATCCTCTTCCTTGCCGTATTGAATAGTTGTAGAACTGTGCCTATAACCGGACGCAGACAGTTTGTAGCAATTCCTGCATTTTACATGAATTCGTTAGCACTAACTTCATTCACTGAAGTGGTTAATACAAGCCGACTTTCAACAAATGTTGAACAAACTCAAATGATTGAGCGTGTTGGAAATCGTATCCGTGTGGCGGTAGAAGATTTCTTAGCAACAGAAAATTTATCGCACCTAACCCAAGATTTTGTTTGGGAGTTTATTCTGATCGACAATCCGGCCATAAATGCGTGGGTTATGCCGGGAGCCAGAGTTGCATTCTATACGGGGATTCTACCCGTTGCTGCTAACGAGGATGGTGTAGCCGTAATAATGGCACACGAAATCGCACATGCCGTTGCTAATCATGCTGCCGAACGAATGAGTCGAGCATTGATTACGCAATTAGGCGGCGTTGCACTTTCGGTAGCTTTGAACGAACAGCCGCAAATGACCCAGGCGTTGGCTTTGTCGGTCTTTGGAGTAAGTACGGAGCTATTTAGTGCTCTACCGCACAGCCGTCGAAACGAATTGGAAGCCGACAGGTTGGGTTTGATTTTTATGGCAATGGCAGGATACGATGTGCACGAAGCACCCAGATTTTGGCAACGAATGATGGATCTTTCCGGCAATCCGTCCGCATCTGATTTCCTTTCGACCCACCCCTCAAACGCAAGACGTATTAACGAAATCAACAGACATATTCCGGAAGCTCTGAAATTTTACAGACCATACGCCGGCGTTCGTCACCAGCAGCCTGTTTTAGGCGATCCACCCGCCGCACCGGGAACAAGGACACGGCGATAGCCATTAACGAGTAACGGTCAGTAGCAAGTAGATTCCTCGCTTCGCTCGGAATGACGGCGATTTTAATAGAGGAGGAGTAAAAAAGGAGCGTAGCAACGAGGGATCTCCTTGCTATTGTCCGTTATTTTTGCTACATCGGCAAGGGCGGGCGAACCCCGCCCCTACCGTTAATATCCCAAAATTTTCAGCATGGATTTATGGCTTTGTTCTTTGGCAAATAGTTTTGTAAAATATTCGCCATCTTCGTCCACATCAATGAGAATATGTTTTGGTGCAGGTATTAAACAATGTTGAATACCGCCATATCCGCCGAGTGACTCCTGATAGGCACCTGTATGAAAAAATCCGATGTATTGAGGAATCTCCGATTGTAATTTTGGCAAAAACACAGCGTTTGAATGGCGTTCCGAATTGTAAAAATCCTTACCGTCGCAAGTCAAACCTCCGAGGAAAACACGCCGATATTCGGCATCCCAATTGTTTATTGGCAACATGATAAAGCGTTGATCGTTACCCCAGACATCGGGCAATGTAGTAATAAACGAACTGTCAATCATGTACCATAATTCCCGGTCGTTTTGTTGCTTCTGATTCACAATAGAGTACAAAACCGCACCGGATTCGTTCACTGTAAATGATCCAAACTCAGTAAATATATCCGGTTCAACTACACCATGTGAGTTACAAGTTTGCTGAATTTGTGCAATAATTTCCTCTGCAATGTATTCATAATCGTAGTCGAAATCCAACGAGCTTTTGAATGGGAACCCCCCTCCGATGTTCAAAGAAGTTAAGGACGGACACACTTTCTTCAACTCACAATAGACATTTACAGCCTTGGAAAGTTCATTCCAGTAGTGTGCAGTGTCTTTAACCCCGGTGTTGATAAAGAAGTGCAACATTTTGACTTCAAACTTACTACGCTTGATACGCTTGATGTAAAAATCAACAATGTCGTTGATGCGCAAGCCTAATCGTGATGTATAGAAATCAAACACAGGCTCTTCTTCCGTAGCAATGCGAATACCGATTTTGCATTTTTGTTGTACGTTAGCTTCCAGTAAATCCATCTCTTCCTTATTGTCAATAATCGGAATGGTGTTGTGAAAACCTTTATTGATGAGTTCGGCGATATTTTCAATGTATTGAGGGCGTTTGAAACCGTTGCAAATGATATAAATATCTTTGTTTGTGATTTTTCCTTGCTCGTAAAGTTCGTTGATTAAATTGATATCGAACGCAGACGAAGTTTCCAAATGTGTATCATTTTTTAACACTTCCTCCAGTACAAATGAGAAATGCGAACTCTTTGTACAGTAGCAATAATTGTATTCACCCTGATAATCTACCTTAGCCATAGCCACATTAAACAGTCGCTTAGCACGCTGAATTTGAGAACTTATCTTAGGCAAATATGTAATTTTTAGGGGCGTTCCATATTGTTTAATAATGTCCATTAACGGCACATTGTTAAAGTACAACTCATCATCCTTGACCTCGAATTCAGCCTGCGGGAAATCAAATGTCTGTTCGATTAGGTCTTTGTATTTGTTCTTCATTTTTCTGATTCAATTGAGTTAAACTTGATTTTTTTCACCAATCCGATTGACTCGGATTTGAATTTTCGCTGCAAAATTACGAAAAAAAAATGATAAAACAAAGATAATCTACGAAAAAATTTGCATTTTTCAAAAAAAAGTCGTAACTTTGCACCATTATTAACCAAATTAAAACAAATAAAATCATGAAAAAAGTATTGTTAGTGCTCGCCGTTGCTGCTTTTGCCGTTGCTTGCGGAAATGCGGGACAACGAGGAACAGCTGCTGAACATTCAGGATGTTGCCAGACGGCAGCAGTAGTAGTTCCTATGTGCTGTCAAGAAGGTTTGAGCCAAGAAGAGTGTGCAAGAAGAAAAGCCGGTCCTTCGTGCTGTCAAGAAGGCTTGTGCCAAGAAGAATGTGCAAGAAGAAAAGCCGGTCCTAATTGCTGTCAAGAGGGATTGAGCCAAGAGGAATGCCAAAGAAGAAAAGCAGCAGCACGAGGTTGCAGCAGAGCAGCCGGAGAAGGCTGTAAAAGAGGAAATGAAGGTTGTTGCAGTAGCTAACAATCTTCCTTTACAATCATCTAAAACCCCGCAAAAGGCGGGGTTTTTAGTTTCAAAAATAAATTTTATCATGACACTAAACTTAACTAAATCCATTTGTTTTTTCGATTTAGAAACAACCGGAATAAACATAAACAGAGACCGTATCGTTGAAATTTGCATACATAAAATCAACCCGGATCAATCAACACAAACCAAGACATATCGCCTCAATCCGACTGTTCCAATTCCTGTGGAAGCCAGTATAGTTCACGGTATCTACGACAAAGATGTGGTAGATTGCCCCACATTCAAAGACGTTGCAGGCGAACTCAACGCTTTCTTCGGAAACAGTGATTTGGCAGGGTATAACTCCAATAAATTCGATGTCCCGATTTTGGTTGAAGAGTTTTTGCGTGCAGAAGTTGATTTTGATATGAAAAATCGTCGGTTGCTTGATGTACAAAACATTTTTCATCAAATGGAGCAACGCACACTCGTTGCTGCATACAAATTTTACTGCAACAAAAAATTGGATGGTGCACACAGTGCTGAAGCAGATACTTTGGCAACGTACGAAATTTTGTTAGCGCAGTTGGAACGCTACAAAGACGTGCCTTTTGAAGATAAAAAAGGGCAAATTTCGTTTCCTGTTGTTAATGATATCGAAGCACTATCTGAATTTACAACCACTAAAAAGTTTGTGGATTATGCAGGCACAATGGTTTACAACGACAAAGGTCAAGAGGTCTTTAACATCGGCAAACACAAGGGGCGCTTGGTTTCCGAAGTTTTTGCATACGAGCCATCGTACTATTCATGGATGATGGACGCGGATTTTTCGCTTTCGACTAAACGGAAATTGACGGAGATACGTTTGCGAAACCGATAGGCAGTGAAAATAGCAAGGAGATCCCTCGCGCCACTTCGTTACGCTCGGAATGACGGCTATCGCATAAAGGAGAGAGAATGGAGGCGTGGCTTAGCCACGCCTCCATTCTCTCTCTCCTGTTCCTCCTCAACAGCACTGTCATCCCGAAGGAGCAGTGCGACTGAGGGATCTCCTTGCTACTATACTGTACCTTTACATTAACATTTTTTTCGCAGTTTTCACACCCTCGATAAAAACATCAATTTCCTCTTTCGTGTTGTAAAATGCGAAACTCGCACGCACTGTTCCGGGAATGCCCAAAATCTCCATAAGCGGTTGTGCACAATGGTTTCCGGTTCTTACGGCAATACCCAACTGGTCGAGAATTGCACCAACGTCAGAATTGTGAACATTCTTGATATTGAAACTCAAAACGGCTGTTTTTTGCTTGCTCGTTCCGTGGAAAATAATATCGTCGATTTCACTTAATTTTTCTGTGGCGTAAGTCAGCAATTCGTTTTCGTATTTCGCAATTTCTTTGAGTCCGATTTTTTGCATATATTGAATTGCAGTCTCAAGTGCTAAAATTCCATCAACATTAGGTGTTCCGGTTTCAAACTTGAATGGCAATTCATTAAAGGTGCTTTCTTCAAAGCGTACTTCCAAAATCATTTCGCCACCGAACTGGTATGGTGGAAGTTTATTGAGCCATTCGGATTTTCCGTAAAGCACGCCAATTCCCATAGGTGCGTACATTTTGTGTGCTGAAAATGCCAAGAAGTCGCAATCTAATTTTTGCACATCAATCACTTCGTGAGCCACGCTTTGTGCGGCATCTATCAAAACAGGAATGTTTTTTTTGTGGGCTTTTTCAATCAACACTTCAATTGGATTGATTGTGCCGAGAACGTTTGAAATATGCGTAATAGCAAGAATTTTTACGTTTTGCGAAAGCAAATTATCAATCTCTGACAAGTCTAACTCACCGTTTTCCAAGACAGGAATAACTAATAAATTTGCTTTTTTCTGTTTGCACATTTGTTGCCAAGGCACGATATTGGCGTGGTGTTCCATAGCCGAAATCAGCACGCTGTCGCCTTCATTCAAGAATTGTTGAGCAAACGTTTGAGCGACCAGATTGATACCTTCGGTAGTGCCTTTCGTGAAAATAATCTCGTGCTGTTCTTTGGCGTTGATAAACTTTTGAACAGTTGTTCTTGCACTTTCCAGAGCCTCCGTAGCCATTCGTCCGAGCGTATGTGTGCCACGATGTGCGTTGCTGTTTATAGTTTCATAATAATCCGAGATGCGGTCTATGACTGCTTGCGGTTTTTGTGTTGTAGCGGTATTATCTAAATATACCAAGGGTCTTCCGTTCACACTTTGGTGTAAAACCGGAAAATCTTTTCGAATGGAAGTTGTATTCATGGTGCAAAGATACGAAAAAAAAATAACATTGTAGGGGCGAGGCATGCCTCGCCCCTACAACAATATTATACCAAATTATATCAAAAACCTCACCCCAAAATAAACCTTCCTCGGCATCGCAGGACCGTAAACAAATCCGGAATCACGCAAACTCCCTGCATTTAACGCTGTTGACTGAAATTGATCAAAGATATTTCTCATACCAATACTGGCTTGCATTCTCAATAGTTTGGACAGTCGAAATTCGTAAGCAACTCTCACTCCTGCATCGAAAAACGAAGGCGTTCGAAACAATTCATTATGACTGACATATCCCTCCAAATGAGGAATAAGCATTGATCCTGTGTAAGTTCCCGTTGCAGAAATAGTGAGCCTTCTTATAGGCGTATAACTCAATACAATATAGCCATATTGATTAGGTGCACGCAACATTTCTCTTATAGGTTCAACATCCTCCGCCCATTCATGGTCTTCCGCGTAGCGACTGCTCTGAAGGGTAAAACCAACATTTGCAATAAGTCTAGAGGTTAAGCCCACAGTCAGTTCGAAGTTAAGACCTTGTACCACAGCACCTTCTTCGTTTACACGCTGAAAGGCTTGTTGACCGGGGTTATACCTTGAATCGGTAAGTTCAAGTGCAAACACATTCCGGATATTTGTGTGAAACGCATCAATCAAAAAGTTGGTATTCACTCTGCCAAATGCTCTATTCAGGTCAACTGAAAAGTTGAAGCTGTTTGAAAATTCGGGCTCCAAATCTTCTGCCATTTCAATCAAAACAGGCATACCATCTGCGAAAGGGATGTGCAAGTCTTCATCCTCAATTTGTGGTGGACGAAAACCGGCGGCATAACTTGCACGGAAAGTTATGTAATTATTTAGTGCAAAACGTGTGCTTGCACGTGGCGAAAAAATGACATTCTCCATCAGGTTATGTCTATCTAAACGCCCTCCGACCTGCAAACTGAATCGTTCATTTCTCCATTCGTTTTGAATGAACCCACCAAACGATCTTGCACGTTGTCCGAGAGGAATCGCACGATGATAGGTATAATCTTCGAGGTTATTGCCGATAAACTCCATTCCTGCTGTAATTTGTGCAGGCATAAACAGAAAATTATCTACGGAATAGGTATATTGTGCTCCTGCGACAAACGTGAAATCATTGGTTCGCCCGTAGCCTTCGAGGTCTTCATCGTCATCATCATCTTCATCGCGTGCACCAAAAAAACTTTCACGACGAATATGTTGTGCCGAAGCGAAAACATTGAAACGATGCCTGTAATCTCTCGAAAAAAGATTGTACGTCAAACTTCCTCCATTGATTCTGTGGCTGAGTTGTTCGGTAAGATCGGCTTTGTGCGGAGGTTCGAAAAGTTCGTTCCCTCCACGTCGAAACTCGTGCATACGATGATATTCCAAGATTAATCTCGATTGATTAGTTAAGTTGTGATGAGCCTTGAAACCTAATGTTTCGGAACGAAGCATAGGTGCTTCGGAAAATCCGTCACCACTACGGTCGTAAGCACTGCGATTGTTGGCAACGGCAAACAAGTAAGCACCTGTTTGGAAATCGTCTGTTACAAACGAGCCATTGAGCGCAGTACTTATATCGGTCAACCCTCTTCCAAAGACTCCTGTTTGATTAGAAATTGCAAACGAGTTTCTCAAGGGCTCTCTGGTAATGATATTAACCACTCCGGCAACAGCATTTGGGCCATAAAGAGCAGACCCCCCGCCACGAATAACCTCTACACGCTCGATCATTCCAATAGGAAACTGCTCAAGTCCGTAAACACTTGCAAGCGAACTGAATATCGGGCGACTATTAATCAAAATCTGTGTATACTGACCGCCTAACCCGTTGATGCGAAGGGTGGGAGTGCCATCAACGATACACGTACTTTCGAGACGAAGTCCGGGTTGAAAACTGAGTACTTCGGACAGGCGCGTTGCTCCGGCAGCCTCAAAACTTCTTGCAGATAACACGCCTACAATCGTTGCAGACTCTCTACGATCAATCTCGTTTCGCGAACCGGTAACCACCACGCCGGACAATTCCAAGGCTTGTGGAGTAAGTTCAAAATTAACCTCAATTGTTCGGTCAGAATGCTTATAAACTGTTTTTTCTACCCGTCCATAACCCACGAAAGATGCCACAAGCGTGAGTTCGCCAACGGGCGCATTGGTTATCAAAAAATGTCCGGTAGCGTCGGTCGTTCTACCTATATTTGTTCCTTGTATTCCTATGGAAACAAAGGGCATGTGTTCTCCGGTGGATGCATCAATAACGTGTCCGAAGATGTTGGCATCGGAGAATTGTCTGGTCTGTGCAAACATTGTTGTTTGCAAAATTAAAAGTGCTGATAGTATGATGATTTTTTTCATTTTGAATATGATTTTATTGTGAAAACGGGACATATCCCGCCCTTATCGGGCAATATGTCTTAAATAAAAAAGGGAGGTAGGCTTACACCGTCAAAGGAGGTCCTCTTAAGAAAAAAGATGTGTAAAAGCCAACTTCAGGATGCTCCGATAAGAAAAATTTTGTATCCTCGCAAACCGTTGCTACGAGTTCTGAAACAAAGACTTGCAAGGCAATACCCGACGTTTCTAATGCAGATTTTTGAGCAATGAAAATAAGTTCTTCTTGAGAGTGTCCACCTGAAAGTGGTGGTCTTTCCGATTCTGCACAACAATAGTAGTCGCAAGTATTATTATGGCACCTGTTGTGAAAGTGAGAGTGCGTAATTTTCTTACCGTCAATGATATGCACGTGCGAAAAGAAGCCAATGTTGAAGTAAAACGCCGCAAACAAGGCTAACAAAAAGCCTGAAATCCATTGTTTGTGAACTTGTGGTTTTACAATCATTTTGCAAAGATACGAAAAAATTATGAAACAATTCAACCCTACTTGTTAATAACTTCTCGCAAAAAAACGCGATTTTTTGCTTTTTTTGACTATTTTTGCATTATGATAAATGCACCCATAGCAAAGAAAGAAGCAAAAATACTAACGACCCACGATGTCGTTCGGCAAGACGATTATTTTTGGTTGAACAAACGCGATGATCAAGATGTTTTGGATTATCTGAACGCCGAAAATGCGTACTGCGACGCAATGATGAAAGACACGGAAGACTTGCAAAAACAACTCTTTGACGAAATCAAATCGCGTATCAAAGAGGACGATCAAAGTGTTCCGTTTTTTCGCAAGGAATACTGGTATTACACACGTTACGAAACAGGTAGAGAATACCCGATTTATTGTCGAAAATTCCAAACACAAGACAATCCGGAAGAAATTATTTTAGATGTGAACCAACTTGCCAAAGGTCACGCATTTTGTGCTATTGGCGAAATCGCAATTAGCGATGACAATAAAATGTTGGCGTTTGCCGTAGATTTTGTCAGTCGTAGAATTTATGATATTTGGTTTAAAAATCTGGAAACGGGCGAAATTTTGAATGAAAAAATCGAAAAAACTTCGGGAAATTTCACGTGGACGGGCGATAATAAAACCTTGTTTTATGTGAAGCAAAACCGCCAACTACGCTCGTGCCGTGTGCTAAGATACGTGCTTGGAAATCCCGAAAAAGAACAAGAAATCTTTTTTGAAAAAGATGCACAGTTTAATGTCGGTGTTGGACGAACGAAATCGGACGACTATGTTTTTTTGTTTTCGGGAAGTTCCACATCGGCGGAATACCGCACAATTCCGGCAAATCAACCCGAAGCGGAATTTCAGATTTTTCAACGCAGAGAAAAAGATTTGGAATATTCCATCGAACATTTTGAAGACCATTTTTTCGTGATGACGAATTGGGATGCAACCAATTTCAAATTGATGAAAACGCCACTGAATGCGACCGAAAAAGAGAATTGGAAAGATATTATTCCGCACCGAGACGATGTAAAATTGGAAGATTTTGAGGTTTTTTCCGACTATTTGGTTTTGCAAGAGCGAAAAAATGCACTCAATCACATTCGAATTATCAGTTTGAAAAACAGCGAGGATTATTATCTCGAAATGTCGGAAGAGGTCTATAATACAGGCATTGGCTACAATCCCGATTTTTATGCCACAACGTTGAGATACGGCTACACATCAATGACCACGCCACGAACATCGTATGAATACAATCTGAAAACTCGCAAAATTGTGATGCTCAAACAACAGCAAGTTTTAGATAAAAATTTCAAACCCGAAAACTACGAAAGCAAGCGTTTGTGGGCTGTTTCGCACGATGGCGAACGGGTGCCGATTTCGATGGTTTACAGAAAAGGACTTTCTCTTGACGGACAAAATCCGACCTTGTTGTACGGCTATGGTTCGTACGGGATTTCGCTCGACCCTAATTTTAGTTCGGCGAGGTTGAGCCTTTTAGACAGAGGGTTTGTGTATGCGATTGCACACATTCGCGGAGGCGAGGAAATGGGTAGAAAATGGTATGAAAATGCGAAATTTTTAAAGAAAAAAAATACGTTTTTGGATTTCATCGCTTGTGCGGAAACACTTCTTAAAGAGGGATTTACGACACCTCAAAAACTTTCAGGAATGGGCGGAAGTGCAGGCGGATTGCTGATTGGAGCAGTTGCAAATATGCGACCGGATTTGTTTCACACACTCATCGCACAAGTGCCTTTTGTAGATGTAGTTACGACGATGCTCGACGAAGATATTCCGCTAACCACAGGCGAATACGAAGAATGGGGAAATCCCAACGAAAAAACGTATTTCGACTATATGCTATCCTATTCGCCTTACGATAATGTGAAAGCACAAAACTACCCAAATATGTTGATAACAACGGGTTATCACGATTCGCAAGTGCAATACTGGGAGCCCGCAAAATGGGTAGCCAAACTCCGTGCCACGAAAACCGACAACAATCTTTTGCTATTCAAAACCGAAATGAACTTTGGGCACGGCGGTGCTTCGGGACGGTTTGAATCGCTTAAAGAGACTGCTTTGGAGTTTGCGTTTTTACTACGAATGGTTAAAAGGTAAAAAAATGAACGAAAAAATAAATAGCAAGCAGATGTCTCGACTCCGCTATGCTCCGCTCGACATGACGGCTTATCGTGTAGGGGGAAAAGGAGAAGTTATCGGCGGCTCTGCCGCCGATAACTTCTCCTCCATCAAGAGCCTCCAACCGTCATTCCGAGCAAAGCACACGTAGTGTGCGAAGTCGAGGAATCCCCTTGCTACGGAAAAAGCATCAAAACAATGAAAAACACGATACATACACGTCCAATCGAGCCGAAAGATTACCCGCTTCTCGAAAATTTTCTTTATCACGCAATATATATTCCCGAAGGCAAAGATTACCCGCCGTATGAAATTGTTTTTGACCCGAAAATATACATTTACGTAGAAAATTTCGGATTGAATTCCGATTGCGGAGTTGTTGCTGAATGTTCGGAATCTGGCGATATTGTTGGAATTACTTGGACTCGAATTATTCCTGCTTATGGGCATCTTGATGAAAACACTCCCGAACTTGCCATATCAACATTGCCCGATTATCGCGGACAAGGCATCGGAACAATGCTGATGAATGACTTGTTTGAACAACTTCGCAAGTGTGGCTACAAACGAACATCGTTGTCTGTTCAACAAAACAATCCTGCCGTCCGATTTTACAAACGACTTGGCTATGAAATCACGATTGAAAAATTAGACCACGCAGGACACGAAGATTATATTATGGTGAAAAATTTGGTAGAACAATGAAAACAACATACAATTTGCCACTACGTCCCATCATTCCGTTAGGAATGATACGCTCGGTAGCAAGAGGAATACACCGCCGGTTCCGCATACCGTTAGGCGATGCCCTGAGCCTGTCGAAGGGTCTGCGACCGAATTCGACAATGGTTGCATTCCTACGGAATGCTGAATGGATTGTGGACACCGTTTTTCTACCGAGCGATGCATCCCGCTGGGATGCGGGAGTAGCGTCATTGCGAGGGAGGTACGACCGAAGCAATCCAGAAAATAGATTGCTTCGCTACGCTCGCAATGACGACAAGAAACTATCGAACTATAAACTATAAAACTAAAAAGTTATGATTCCAGCATCAGAATTTCCGCAAAACGCAGACGGCAGTGTATATCACTTGCATTTGCACCCCGAACAATTGGCTGAAACCGTTATCCTACTTGGCGATCCGGGACGTGTTCCGATATTTTCAAAATATATGGAGCGTATCGACCATAAACAGCAGAACCGTGAAATCGTTACACACACAGGCGTTTACAAAGGAAAAACGCTAACCATTATGTCCACAGGAATGGGAACGGACAACTTGGATATTGTTGTCAATGAATTGGACGCATTGGTCAACATCGATCTAAAAACTCGTGAAATCAAGTCCGAAAAAACTTCGCTAAACCTTGTGAGAATAGGCACTTGTGGTTCGTTGCAAGAAGACATCGAAGTAAACAAATTTATTGCTTCTGCCTATGGATTTGGTATTGACGGGTTGATGAATTTCTACAAGCCCGAAAATGATGTGTGCGACCGTGCGATGGAGCAAGCGTTTATGGATCACTCAAAGTGGCCTGCAACGTGGCCAAGACCGTACTTCGTCAAAGCATCGAACGAACTCATCGAGCGTATTGCAAAAAACGACATGTATCGTGGAATTACCGGAACAGCACAAGGATTTTATGGTCCGCAAGGTCGTGTAGTACGTTTGCCGTTGGCGTTTCCGCAAATGCACGACGTGATGAAATCGTTTGAACACAACAGTTGGAAAATTACCAACCTCGAAATGGAAACATCGGCACTTTACGGATTGGGACAATCGCTCGGACACAAAACAATGACAGCCTGCTTGGTTGTAGCAAACCGAGTTACCGGAAAATTCTCGGAGAATTACAAACAAACGATGGAAAGTAGTATCGAAATGCTGTTAGACCGAATCTTGAACATCGCTGTGTAACGCCTGTAGGGGCAAATAATTATTTGCCCCTACTACCACCAAAAAACAATTATTTCGGAAAACCATGAATAAAATTTCCGCACTAATCAAACTGATTGACGACCCTGACGAGCAGATTTTTTGGCAAATCAAAAATGAAATCTTGTCGATGGGTTCGATCATTATTCCGGATTTGGAAAATGCTTTGGTTTCCACATCGGATGGAAATTCCATCGAACGAATTAACGAAATTTTGAACGAATTTCAAACTGAAAACCTATGTCAAAATTTCGAACAATGGTTAAAAAGTGAGGAGCAAGATTTGCTCGGATTGATGATTTTGATTGAACAAATTCGCGATTTCAATGTTTCGGAAGAAGACATCATTAAGCCGATTGCTCAAATCAAGTTCGACATTTGGATTGAGTTGAGCGAAGAGCGAACAATTTTGGAACAAGTCAAAATTATTGACCGAATTTTTTACGAAAAACACAACTTTGAAGCCGACGAACGAGAGCCTTACGAACTGCCGAATTATTTTATTTCAAGCCTTTTGAAAAACAAAAAAGGAAACGATACAACCCTGGGCTTGTTGTATTTGTATTTAGCACAATCTCAGAATATTTCGTTTTGGGGCGTGAAATTGTTGTCGAATTTTATTTTAGCTTATACCGATTCTTCTCAAAACAAAGCCATTGATGATGTTTGGTTTTATTTAAACCCGTACAAAGTCCATGCAGTGCCTTACAAAAATGCAGCGAAATTTTCACGTCCGAATTTACAAGAATTCTTTGCAAGTGCAGGTGTAGAACTGAATATCGCCGACATCACGCCTTGCTCAAATGTGGACATTGCACGCCGTTGGCTATGGTTTATTCAACAAGCCTATATTCGCAAGAATAACGAAGAAAAAACGGACTTGTTAAATAAATTATTGAAATTATTTGTTCATGTCTGATTTTTTCCGTACCTTTGCATAATCGAAGCTAAACAGCAGTACAGGCACAACAAAGTTAACATTTTTCATGAATACTTTTGAGTATATATCAAAATTTAGGGAACTGATTGAGAAATCGGAAAATATCGTAATTTTGACGCACTACAATCCCGACGGAGATGCAATAGGTTCGTGTGCAGCATGGCACGACTTCTTCCTAAGTTTGGGAAAAAGCTCACAAATTGTACTTCCTAATGACTTTCCACAAAATCTCAAGTGGATCAAAGGCTCGGAAACAGCTGTAATTGCTACCAAAGAAATGAAAAAAGCCGAAGCGTTGATTGCTTATGCAGATTTGATAGTTTGTAACGATTTTCAGTCGTTTTCGAGAGTGGGTAAATTGGAGGAAATATCTCTGAAATCGAGAGCAAAAAAAGTTTTGGTTGATCATCACGTTGATCCGGAAATTGAGCAATTTGATTTGGTTTTTTCAAACATAGAAAGCTCATCGACAGCAGAAGTAGTCTTCGAAATAATTACGCAACTAACTCCCGAAGAGCCAGTAAGTAAAACTATTGCGGAAGCGATTTACGTAGGAATTATGACGGATACGGGGTCGTTCAGTTTTTCGAGTGGCCATAAAAAAACGTTTGAAATTGTAGCAGAATTGATTGATTTGGGAATTGATACCTGCCGAATTTATCAAGAAGTTTACAGCACATTTTCAGAAAATAGAATGAGAATGCTAGGTCATTGTTTGACGAACCGACTGAAAGTTCTACCCGAATTTTCAACCGCTTATATGTACCTCGCCAAGGAAGATCTATACAGATTCCGCGAAACTCCGGGCGATACGGAAGGTATCGTGAATTATGCACTTGCCATAAAGGGAATAAAATTTGCTGCATTCTTTACAGAACGAGAGAAACGTATTCGTATCTCGTTCCGTTCGAAAGGCGAAGTTGATTGCAATGAATTTGCCAGAACCTTCTTCAATGGTGGAGGACACCACAATGCTTCGGGAGGAGATTCGTTCGAAACTATGGAAGAAACCATTCAAAAATTTGAAAAATTACTGCCGGAGTTAAAACAACTAAACTAGAGACGCACAGTTGTGCATCTCCGAAAATAACAAAACAACAAAATCAACAAAACCATGAAAAAAATCCTAATTACAGCAGCTACCTTGCTTTTGATAGCCAGCGTTTTCACTTCTTGCGGAAGAAGCGAATTGAGAGGCTTCAACCGAACTGAAACCGGTTTGCATTACAGATTTTACGTAAAATCCGATAGTCCGAGAGCACAAATTGGAGATATTATTGTTGGTGAAATGTGGGTCCATATAGATGAAGAGTTGAACGTCACGAACGCAGGTAATCCGGATGTTTTGGCTCAGGTAGAACTCCCACATAGCGATGATTTGCTGTATAACCTTGTTATGGAGGCTTTTCAAATGATAGGAGTTGGCGACAGCGTGAAGTTTGCGATCTGTCTTGATATGTTGAGGGGTGCGGATAGTGAATCTCGTAATCCTTTTATTCCGGAAGGCAACATTATGTTTTACACCTTCAAAGTTACAGGTATTTACTCGCCGGAAGAATTTGAGCTAAGAATGCAAATGGAGCAAATCATAGGTGAAGCCATAGAAGCCGAGATGTTGGCTGCTTTTCTTGAAGAAGAAGGAGTCACCGCACAACCTAATGACGATGGTGTTTACGTAATTATTACAAATAGAGGGACTGGTGCTCGAGCAACCACAGGACGAATGATTCAAATGCATTACGTTGGTCGTTTGATTGATGGAACAGTTTTTGATACAAGTTTTGAAGATGTTGCCCGAGAGCATGGTCTTTTTACGCCGATGCGTCAGTACGACCCACTTGAGTTTCCGGTTGGAGTAGGGCAAATGATTCCGGGTATGGATAATGCCCTTGTGGATATGAGAGCAGGAACAAGAGCAACCTTGATTATCCCGTCGAATATGGCTTATGGAGGACATGCTATGGGTATGATTCCTGCATTTTCAACGCTGATTTTCGATATCGAAATAGTTGCTGTGAACTAAAAAGCAATGAGTACATACGAAGAAAAATATCAAAAAAGACGACTGCGGAAGTCGTACATCACGTCGGTAATTAGTATTACGCTTGTGTTGTTTTTATTGGGCATACAGGGTGTAATCCTCATACATGCACACAAATTGTCGCGTTATGTTCTCGAAAATATCATAGTTACAGCTGTTTTGAATGACAACGCCGAAGAAGCCGATATAGCACGATTGCAAAGACAGTTGGAGTTTACGCCTGCTGTAAAAAATTCCGTGTTTATATCCAGAGATGAAGCAGCTAGAATACTTACAGAAGAATTGGGCGAAGATTTTGTTGCGTTTATAGGACATAACCCATTGTCGGCATCCATCGAAATACGTTTGAGAGCGGAATATGCAAACCCCGAGAGTATAGCAGCTTTGGCAGATCAATTGCTGGAAATCAGCGACGTTCAAGAGGTATATTATCAAACGAATTTGGTGCAGTTGATAGATGACAATATACGTCGGATTAGCCTCATTCTACTTAGTATTAGTGCGATTATTTTGTTTATTGCAATAGCCCTAATCAATAATACAATTCGCTTGGCTGTTTATTCGAAACGCCTGCTGATTAAGAGTATGCAGTTGGTTGGTGCTACACAAGGATTTATTCGAAAGCCGTTCATCAAGCGAGGAGTTTGGCAAGGTATTATTGGTGCATTTTTGTCGTCAGCCATGCTTGGCACTTTGGTGTATTACCTGCAGTATTACGCACCGGAGATTGTGAGTGTCCAAGATATGAGTTGGTTTTTACTTCTGTTTGCAAGTATTTTTGCTATTGCTATTATTTTCACGTGGATTTCGTCTTACCTTGCTGTTCGGCGATTTTTGAAAATGGGACACGATTTGATCCACTATTAAAGGATTAAACAATGAACATTGGAACGAAGTGCATCGCATTTCGTTCTTTTTTTGTATCTTTGCATCTACAATCATTCATGAACAGTTTCGGCGAACATATCAAACTAACAACTTTTGGGGAGTCTCACGGTGTGGCTGTTGGTGGCGTTATCGAAGGATTTCCGGCAGGTGTTGAAGTTGACGAAAATTTTATTCAAACAGAACTGGATCGCCGAAAACCCTCTCAACATAAGGCCAGCACAGCACGAAAAGAAAGCGATCGCATAGAAATTTTATCGGGAATTTTTGAAGGTAAAACACTTGGAACACCGATTGCATTCATTATTCGCAACGAAAACCAACAACCGGACGATTATGAATATCTTCGCGAAATATTTCGTCCCGGACATGCAGATTTCACTTATGCTAAAAAATACGGGCATTACGACCATCGCAGCGGTGGGCGTTCCTCTGCACGCGAAACCGCCTCACGTGTTGCTGCCGGAGCATTTGCAAAAACTATTCTGCAAAGCAAGGGTATAGAAATCACAGCAACTATCAAACAAATCGGAACAGCAAAAACTCCTAACGACATTGAGCGTTTGCTCGAACAAACCAAAGCCGAAGGCGACAGCATCGGTGGAATTATTGAATGTGTCATAAAAGGTTGTCCTGTGGGTATTGGTGAGCCCGTTTTCGGCAAACTGCAAGCCCGACTTGCCGAAGCCATGATGAGTATCCCTGCTGCAAAAGGATTTGAATACGGTGAAGGCTTTGCATCCGCTACGATGAAAGGCAGCGAACATAACGATGCTTACATTTTTGATAACGAAGTAAAACCTGCAACCAATCACAGTGGCGGCATTTTGGGTGGTATCAGCACCGGATTAGATATTGTTTTTCGTGTGGCTTTCAAACCCATTGCGAGCATTTCCAAGCCTCAGCAAACTGTTGATAAGAAAGGCAATTCCGTAGAACTTGCTAACCGAGGCAGGCACGACGTTTGCTGTGTACCCAGGGCTTTGCCTGTGGTGGAGGCTATGACGGCACTTGTGCTCCTTCATTTTTTTGTGCCCAAAAAAACGAAGCAAAAAAAGGCTTTGCGAAAATTATGATCTCCGCTGACGCTCCGACAATTTTCGCAGTATCGTATTCGTCGCGTTGCTCCTCATAATTTTTTACGCTTCGCTTGTATTCCATTTTTTTTCGTATCTTTGCGAAAGATTTACGATGTCGCAGTTATGTTCCGAAAACTCATATTTATTTACCTTTTTCTTGCGATAAGTCCGAATATTTTTGCGCAGATTGCAGATGCGGACTTCTTTACTCTTGAAAGAGAAATGTGTGGTGTAAAAAAAATCACAGAAAGACATAGTCCAAGACCCACTGGTCATTGGAAATCCGTTTTTTTCTACGATGAAAATGGTTTCTTGTTGCGTCAAGTTAGTTACCATAAAAGAAGAAGATGGCATTTTTTTAAAGCTAGGGCAGATTATAGATATGAATATTCTATATCTGACACATTGCTGATAATAAAACAGAGGGAAGTTCGAAATATTAATAACAATCCGCCTAACTATATCAAAAAAAAGTACTATTACAACCACTTGAAACAGTGTTACAGGTTTGAAATTTATTCTTCAAACTTTTCTTTGATAAGTAATGGAAAGCCGTTTGTTGTGGGCGATAATTTTATCTACAAAGATGATTTGCTTCAGAGTTTTGACCGACACATATTTTTTTGGAGAAACGATAGTTTAGAGTTGGGTGGGAGTGATAGACATACTTTTACTCATGATAGCAAACGGCGAACGGAACAAATATATCGTAATATTCATACCGGTACGGCATTTATGTGTTATTGTATAACAACCACAGTCTATCAAAATGGAAAGCTAACTGACATTATACGAGATTGCGATGGATCGGGAGGGGTATTCATGGGTGTGTATTTTTGGAGTAAAGATAGACCTGATAAAATGCACATTAGATTCTCCAATTTCGATAGACACGGAAACTGGACAAGGAGCTATTTTGTGACGGAAAAAGGAAAGCGCCTCCGTTCAGAAAGAAGAATAAGATATTGGTAGTTTTTCACAGGCAAAGCGTAAAAAACGATGAGGAGCAATGCGACGAATACGTTATCGCGAAAAATTGTCGCACGGGTGCGACGTTATTTTTTCGCAAAGACTTTTTTTGGTTCGTTTTTTTGGTCACAAAAAAATGAACAATCAAAGTATCTGAATCTCCGTACGGCGATTTTGTGCACGACCTTCTTCTGTGTCGTTAGGTGCAACAGGTCGCGACATGCCGTAGCCTGCAAATTCCAAACGATCGGAACGAATACCTCTGCTTATCAAAAAATCATAAACGGATTTAGCACGGTTTTCGGAAAGTCGCTGATTAAAGCTCACACTTCCAACATTGTCGGTATGCCCGCTGATTTCAATGCGAACACCTGGATTTTCATTCATAAATCTTACCAAACGCTCCAATTCTTGTATAGATTCAGGCTGTAAAGCATATTCGGCAGTGGCAAAAAAGATATTTCGCAACACGATACTTTCTCCTTGTTGAATTTGAGCAAGGGGAACATCAATTGTTATGGGTTGAATTTGATTAGCGATATCGCCAAATTCAAAATGCTCGGAGTGAAACAAATAGCCTTCTCTAGAAATGTTCAAGGCATAACTTCCGTCTGACGGCAAAGTTACTAAAAACTCTCCGGAAACTTCGTCAGCTTCTGCTCTTGCGACCACTTGTCCGGTGCGAAGGTTTATAATCTCAAGCCTCGCATCTAAAGGTAAATGAGTTCTTGCATCGAATAAATTCCCACGCAAATAACTTACTGCCAAAGGTCTTACGTCGCGATGCAGTTCGAAAACATAAATATCTGTTCCGCCTTTTCCACCCGAACGATTCGAAGAAATGAAAGCCTTGTCTCCCCTTGAATTCACAAAAAAACTACTTTCGTCTCGGTGTGTGTTGATAGGATAACCTAAATTTACAGGTGTTCCCCAAGTTCCATCGGGATTTCTTCTGGAAACAAAAATATCTTTTCCACCCAGTCCGGGATGCCCGTCCGAAACAAAATAAAGGGTTTGGTTATCGTAATGGATAAACGGGGCACTTTCGTTACCGCTTGTGTTTATAGGGTATCCGAGGTTTTCAGGTTCCGACCACATGCCGTTGTCTTGAAGTACTGTCATCCAAATATCTGTTCCGCCTTTTCCACCGGGACGGTTGCTCGCAAAAAACAACGTTCTTCCGTCCGGTGCGATAGACGGTTGAGATTCCCAAAATCTTGTGTTGATCGGTGGTCCAAGGTTAAATGGTCGCCCCCAACTATCCCCTACCCTTCGGCTCACATAAATATCACAACTTCCAAAACCATCTCTACGGTTGCATCCGGCGAAAAACAAATATCTACCGTCGGGCGAAATACTTGGCGCCCCCTCGTTATCATCAGTAGTTATAGGATACGGCATACGAACAGCATTTTTCCAAGTTTGTGTACTGTCGCAAAATGTACTGAAATAAAAATCCTCACGACGATCTTCGACTAGTCTCGTAACGGTCATCGCATTTGGATGTGAAGCGTCTCTTAAAGGTCTTCCTGTTCTCCTGTCGACAACGTATGTTCGTTCTGTTTCGATGCGGGTACGTCTTGTGAAAATCATCGTTCTTCCATCTACGGTTAGAACCGGAAAATATTCGTCCATTTCCGAATTAATACTATCCCCTAAATTTACGGGCTCAAATGGAACAGGATTATTCCTAAATTTAATAGCAGTACGTGCTCTTTGCAAGTTTGCTTCGGCTCTTTCTCGAACTTCATCACTACGAATAGGAGTCGCTAAATATCTTAAAAAAGACTCTTCAGCTTCTTCATAAAATCCTTGCGAAAGCTCTAAACTTCCCAAACGAGAAAGGGCGAACGGATGAATGCTCGGGTCTAATTCGACAAACCTTCGATAAGCCCAAATCGCACTATCCGGCATGCTGCTTAGTTCGAATGTTTCGCCCAACATCAGCCATGCTTCGGTGAAATTCGGGTCTTCGTTCAATGCTCTTCCGAATAACGCAATTGCTTCCTGCATGTTATTTTGATCAAATTCTCTCAACCCTTGATTATAGAAGCGTTCCGCCCTTGACGAGTTCGTAGAAAGCGGGCGGGCCTGGCTGTAAACTAAAACAGTCAATAGACAGGATAATACGAAGAGAGTTGTTTTTTTCATGGTTTTTTGCTGCTTATTGTCAGCAACTTACATTTGTGCACCAACTTGGTGCACAATTTTGCTACTGTCGATAGTCGTTGTTTTTTGATATTGCTCATAGTTCAACTTACAAAGGTATGGAATTATTTTGGACTTTGTTGTTCGTTTCTTTGTATTCTTGCCCGTAGGGCATCCATATCAATAGAAACAGCATTGCTTTCAATCCCTTCAAAACCTCGTAGAGGTTTCATATTATTCAATTGGTTTAAAGATGTATCGTTCGTCATATTCTATTTCAAATAATTTTAGAAATTCAAGATATTCTTCTTGAAATGTCCGCTTTTTATGGTGCTGTTCCTGCGTTGCAATATAATTGCAAATATTGGAAATTTGCGATTTGCCATAAGAAAATGCACCAAAACCTTCTTGCCACGAAAATTTCCCCATTACAAAACGATTTTCATTGACCCACAACGAAGAACTTCGTTTTACATCTGCCACTAGTTCTGACGGCGATTGTTTGGGTGACATACTTACGAAGACGTGGACGTGGTCTGGCATTCCGCCGATTTGCAATAATTTATGTCCTTTGTTGGTAATCGTTCCGGTCATATATTTGTACAATTCGTCTCGCCAATGGAGCTGTATCAATCCTATTCGATTTTGAACGGCGAAAACGTAATGAATATAGATTTGTGTGTATGTGTTTGCCACTTCTCTATTGATATGAAACGCCTACGGCGTTTTGGTTTTGTGTGATACCGTGTTTTCTATTGATATGAATGCCCTACAGGCAAGAGCGTCGCTTTTTGTAAAGGTACAGAATTATTTTGGGGTTGCCCAAAATAATTTATTCTTGAATAACATATATTGCTCTCGCTTATCCTGTTATTCTTGAATCTGTAGTCGTAAAGAGAACACCACCAGAAACAAACCCCACCATATCATCAGCTTGAACTCCTGTGCCAACTAATAAAATCCCATTAGTACCAATTCTGGCAGCTCTGTTTTTCAGTTCATTTATTACTCGATCTTGTGCCAACTGCCTTGAAAATTCTACACCACTTGAAGCTTCAATTAATCCAATTGTTTCAAATTGCGATGGTGGATCAAGGTAAATTCTAACCACTGATGGATTAATGGCTGACCTTGCTTGACTTGTAACAATTGTTGATCCTGCGACACAACTCAAGAGAACGATAGCAAAAAATGATATTATTGCCATTGCTTTATACTTCATCATATTTTAAGTTTTTGCAAAGTTACGAAAAAAAACGAAACCAATCTCTCGTTTTTTTTCTAAACTATCACCACTAAATTGTTTACAACATAAACGCAACAACCGCCGCAAACACACAGTAAATCGCAAAATAAATTAATTTGCCTTTTTTGACCAAATTTATCATGAATTTACAGGCAAACAAGCCTGCAACAAACGCCGCCAAAAAGCCAACGCCCATCACTGCTATAGGAATTCCACCCAAGGCAGAGGCACCATCTCTCATTATTTCAATGACTTTCAATAAATTTTCGCCAAGAATAGGAATCAACACCATCAAAAATGAAAATTGAGCAATAACCGTACGTTTATTTCCGAGCAAAAGTCCTGTGGCAATAGTTGTTCCCGAGCGTGAAAGTCCTGGAATGACAGCCACCGCCTGTGCCAATCCGATAATGAAGGCATCTTTGAAACTGATATCTCTTTGTCCGTCTTTGTTGTAATGTGCAAAAGTTAGCAATGTTGCCGTCAATAAAAGTGCACCACCGACAATCCATAGCCTTCCGTCAAACAGGCTTTCCACCTGGTCTTTGAAAAAGAGTCCGACAATCATAATTGGAATCATCGACACAAAAATCATTGAGATATAGCGTGTTTCGGAATTCCATTTAAATTCTAAGCCACCTTTGAAAAGTTTTGATATTTCATGCCAAAACACAACAATCGTACTCATAACTGTTGCCCCGTGTACCACAACCGTAAAAGTCAAATTTCCTTCTTCAAAACCAAAAAGAGCCTTTGCAATTTCCAAATGCCCACTACTGCTTACAGGTAAAAACTCTGTTAATCCCTGAAGCAAGCCTAAAATTAGCGCTTCGAACCAAGTCATGCAATTAATCTTTCGGGCGTTTCATAATCGCCACAAATGCAATTACAAATCCTGTCAAAAGCACCAATGGTGCCACAACCATACGTTGTGTATTGAACAATTCGTAACTAAATACATTCGGGTCATCAGAACCTCCACCGATCAACAGTAAATACCCAACAAGCAAAACACCAAGTGCAACAAGCAACAAGATATAGTTTTCTTTACCGAAAGGAAAATCAAGTTTTCCACCGATATAGCCGTACTTACCGACTTTCTGAGGAGCAGCTTTCGGTGTTGAGTCTAAAGTATTTTTTTTGTCTGTATTTTTTGACATAGTGATATTTTTTTGCAAAGATACGAAAAAAAAACGACATTTCACTTTTTTTTACCTGCTATCCGGAGCCGACTATCTTAAATAGTACGATTGCGACATCGGAACTCGCCGAATAGCATTGGCAGGGCATACTCTTGCCAACTCACATTCATTGCAGTTTCTACACAAATCCTGTTGAATTTGTAAATACATCGCCCCATTTCCGAAATCATTACAACCTTGCACACATCTTGCACAAGCAATACAGAGTTCTCGGATTATCGTGTATTCAAAATACGGATCCTCTATGAATCTGCGCTGAATTGCACCTGTAGGACACAATAAATTTTCCGCAGCAGTCGTGAGATCCATCACATTGGAACGAAAATAACCACCGCACAAATCACAAAAACCACAAACGGTTTTGATATGAATCGCTCTTACTGCGGAAGGCATCAAAACGCAGTCCGTTTCGCAAAGCCCACAAGCAATACACAAACTCGGATCAATCTGCCAAAAGAGATCCGCTTCCATTACTTGAGTTCTCGGAATTGCAAAACCTATAACCGTCAATATCGCACCTATTGCGAGAAATCGTCCAAAAGTATGCAGAAGTTTTCGGCGTTGTTCGGGGGTTGATTTGTTCATTTTTATATATTTTTGTAGGGGCGAGCGAAGCATGCCTCGCCCCTACGGTTTATGATTTCTTTATTTCAGCCACTCATCAAACCAATCGATAAAACTGCGTTGCCAAAGAATTCCATTCTGTGCTGTAAGAATCCAGTGGTTTTCATCCGGGAAATAAAGGAAACGACTTGGAACACCCATTAGTTGTGCGGCATTAAACGCAGCCATACCTTGCGAAATCGGAACTCTATAATCTAATTCGCAATGAATTACGAAAATAGGCGTGTGCCAATTTTGAACAAATCGGTGTGGCGATGAAGCGTACGAGCGTTGTGCGATTGCATTGTTTTTGTCCCAAAACGGACCACCCATCTCCCAGTTAATAAACCACATTATTTCGACCTCCAAATAGAATTGCTCAAAATTGAATATTCCATTATGAGCCAATAATGCTTGGAAACGGTTGTTGCAGTTATGTCCGGCTAACCAAAAAGTCGAAAACCCGCCGTAACTCGCGCCGGCAGCACCCAAGCGGTTTTCGTCAACAAAAGGTTCTTCTGCTACAACATCGATTGCTCTGAGCAAATCTCTTTTGTTCATTCCGCCCCAATCTCCACTGATTTGCTCGTTCCACGCTTGCCCGAAACCCGGAACTCCACGACGATTCGGAGCTACAATAATATAATCGTGTGCCGTCATCAATGGGAAATTCCAGCGATAACTGAAATGATGACCAACCATACTTTGAGGACCTCCACCACAGAAAAGAATTGCAGGATATTGGTTGTTTGGATTGAAGTCGGGTGGAAAAAAGACCCAAGTCAACATTTCCTCTCTTGGACCTCCTGGAATTGTTGGTTCGACAGAAATCCAACGTTCTTCCATTGTCCCCATATCGAGTTGTGCCAAAAGGTCAGTGTTTACTTGCGAAAGTTGTGTTACATTGCCATTCAGTCCAATCGAAAAGATTTCATTTGGCGAGAAAAATGTTTCTCCGGTTGCAATCAATTTATCGCCCAACCAACGCAAAGCACCAAAGCCTTTGTCTTCATTCGTGATTGGCGTGACGGTATTTGTTGCTAAATCTATTTTTCTGATATTGGTACGACCGTGCCAAGGCACTAAAAAGTAAATGGTTTCGCTATCTCTGCTCCACAATAAATTCTGCACATCAAAGTCATAATTTGTCGTGTGAATAAGACGTGCGCCCGTGCGGAAATTGTACGTTGCCAAATTTCTTTGGTCAGATTGGTACCCCTCTCTTTCTTGAGTTTCCCAAGCAATCATCGTTCCGCATGGCGAAAAACGAGGATTTCTATCATAGCCCATCATACCTTCCGAAATATTTCGGGTTGTTCGTGTGGCGATGTCAAAAATAAAGATATCGGCATTCGTTGAGATTGCCCATTCAATTCCTGCTATTTTTTTAGAATTGTATGCTATTTTCGTTCCACATGGCGACCAAGCCGTTTCGCCCATACCTCCGAAAGGACGCATCGGTGCTTGATACGGCGTGCCATACAACAAGTTTATACCGTCAGTCATATTTCTTCCAAAATCTGTGAGGAATAGTTGTGGATCTCTCTTAACCCACTCGTCCCAATGGCGATAGTGCAAATCTTCAATAACATGTCCACGACTTTTCGGTAAATTTGTAAACAAGTGCGATTGGAGTTGTGGTCTATCAACGGTCATCACATAAAGCACTTGACTTTGGTCAGGCGAAAGCGAAAATCCTTCGATGCCTCTCGAAAAGTCGGAGAGTTTTCTCGTTCTTCCGTTTCGAACAGTAATTTCGTGAATTTGTCCTTGATACAAATGATAGATTCTTTGCCCATCGATGCTCCAAACCAGATTACGCTCGCTTGCGGCTGTACGTGTGAGTTGGCGAACATTACTTCCGTCAGCATTCATCAAAAAGATTTCAGCATTTCCTCTGTTTTGCTCGATACAAAAATATGTTACCGTGTAAGCAATGGTTTGTCCGTCCGGCGAAACGGCATATTCGCCGATACGTCCGAACGACCACAAAATTTCCGGCGTCATTCTGCCGTCAATAACTGTCACCTCGGGCTTTCCGATAATCGTTTCATTGTTAAATAATGCGTTTCCAATGGCTTTGCCAACATGATATCCACCAAAGAAAAGTAGCACACCACCTACAAGGCAAGCAATGATTTTAGTTATTTTTTTCATAGTATTGTGATTTTTTTGCAAAGATACGAAAAAAAATGAAATATTCGTATTTCATGCCGTTTTTCTTTACAAAAAGTCGGAAGTATCTGTTCTCACAGGCACTTCCGAAACTCGGGCGGAGAGTGAGGGATTCGAACCCCCGGACCTGTTACAGTCAACGGTTTTCAAGACCGCCGCAATCGACCACTCTGCCAACTCTCCGGTGCAAAGTTACAACTTTTTTTTCTAATTACAAAATTTTTTCGTGATTAATTTGCATTTTTTTTGTATCTTTGTAGTTTGATACTTATTGAAAATGCTCAGAAAATTCTTTATACTCGCCTTTTTATCTACATCGTTGACGTTTTTTGCCCAGAATAGCAACTTGGTGGACAATTTAATAATTCCCACCGATACATTGAGAATATGTAGAGGATATACACTGCATATTCAACCGGCAGATACTTCTCTTTTAGCACAAGCCGACACGGCACTAGTATTCCAATGGACAAGTTCCTATGAATGGCATGATACCACCACAAATCCGTTTTTTGTATTCCCTACGGGGGATGTAGATCTCGCAGGCACAATTTGGGTAAAAATTACCGACACGGTAAACATGTATACTCGTCACGATACAATAGTAGTTGATATTTTTCCTATTCCGCAAATTACCCGGTTTCAGATTGACACAATTTTGTGTTTCGGCGATGAGCTTGTGCTAAAGATATGCCAAGAAGCCTCGAATGTGTATGGACTCCGATGGCAAATTTTCAGCGGAGCAATACTGCTTGAAACTATTTATGACTCCACATCACTACATATCTTCTTTGACTCATCAAAACTCAATACTCGAAACCTTAGCTATGTGCTAACTTACACAGGATTTTGTGCATTAAATGAAAACAGGTTTGATATTACGGATCTTGAGCGATACACCGTCCGAGATACGGCATTCGTATCTTTCGTAAGACCTCCGACTATTGATTTAGGAACTGACACTATTATCTGCTATGACTATGAGGGAAAAGAGCTTGAACTAATAGCTCTTGACACCAGGTACTTTGATATTTCACAATACGAGTTTCTATGGAACAACAATAACCAAAATGACGACAATACATTTTGGGTTACCTACGAAGCCCAAGGCAAGCAAGTCGTGAGAGTCTGGAATGAAGCTTGTTGGACCAATAGAGGTATAGAAAGTTACCTCGTTGTAGATACAGTTAGTATTGATTTTTGGAATCGTAGATGGACAGAACCGTACAGATTGCGGTCGATTATTGATAGCGATACTTTGGTTTGCGAAAGAATTCACGTTACGCTGGATGCTACAGCAGAAACTCCAAATCTAACTACTTACCTTTGGCTAAATGAAAACCGTGCGGACACACTCGGCAGGAATCCCGCAATAACTCTTCCTTCCGGAACTTATATACTTATTTTGAGAGATAGTGTGGGTTGCGAACGAGAGTTTTCGATAACTGTAAATGACGAAAATTGTGATCCGTCCCTCGAAATGCCCGATGTTTTTACACCAAACAACGATGGTATCAATGATTTTTTCAGACCAACAACTCTTGAGCGCGTGTATAATTTTCATCTGCGAATTTACAACCGTGCAGGACGTATGGTTTATGAATTTGGACCTATACACGAATTTCCAAGTGAACAACAATGGCCAGGCTGGAACGGCAGAATCGGTGGAACCGGCTCGGAAGCCCCAGAAGGCGTGTATTTTTGGGCTGTCCGATACGATGACAGTTGGGGTCGAGTTCAGCGAATGCAAGGAACGGTAACGCTATTAAGGTAGTGGTTAATGGCTAGTGATTAGACGAAACAGAGTTAGAAATTTTGGGCTTATACTTTTCCCAAAAATCCAATATCGTTTGAGAAGGCTCGTCTATCCGTGCTCTAATTCGCAAATATAAATTGAATCCTCCACGTGGAGCAAATTGGAATTCGGTTATACATCTTTCTTCTGACGATGGAGTTCTGACGATTAGCGTTCTATTCCCCGATTGGGAAAACCAAGGTGTATTTTCAATATAATTATGATGGTTTGAAAAGAAATATGTGGGTACATACCTTCTGCCTTGTCGTTCGAATTTTGTAAAACGATGGTCAAAAAAATCTCGCCCTGTGTTATCAACCCCTTCTTTTTCTCGTTGATAAAACAGAACAGCATTACTTCGTCTGCTGACAATATACGTTTGTCGCAAACACGTTCTCCCGCCATCCCAAAATTGAACTACTTCTGCTTCTCTACCTCTTAATCCACGCAGACTTGCGATAGTTTCTGACCAGTGCAAAGAGTTGCTTGTAGACAAACCCAAATCATATTCCTTAACGGAAATTTCTGCTCTTTGCCTAAACCAACAGTTTGCTAAGTACAAACTGTCTTCCTCTGTGAAAAAATAATTTCGACATCTCACATGTACTAATTTCCAAGAGTCCACATCGTTGTATATGGTATCGCTAACCAACCATTCTTCTTTTGTTACTTCTGTAGAAAGTGTCAATCGTCTTTCAACAGAATGAACTATTGGGATTGGCCCCTCTCTATTATCATTGGTTGGGAATAAGACCGGCATAATAAAATCTCTTCCAAAAATACTGCTGATGGGATGATATTGATCATTTGATGTATATGTTGAAAAACTTCTGTTCCACATCCGCGTACCCACTAACGAGCCGTCCTCGCTTGTTGTGAAAAATTCAGCATGAAAAAACGGATATCCGCGCCTTGCATCGGGATTTCCGGTTTTCCGGTATAGGTTTTGATGCCCCCAATCCCACATCGAAATAGGGGAAATTTGAACGCCATCTACGAAAACGGATTCTAAAATTTCGTATTGTTTATTGTAAGTTATTTCGAAATGATAAACACCTGGTAAATTTGGGGTTCGGTAGTTTCTTTCGATGTTTCTTGAAACTCTTTGCAGAATGTTATCAAAACGGCGTTGCATATTTTGTCCGTACGCAAATGTGGGGACAAGAAAAATGATGAGTATAATTTTGATTGGTTTCATATCTACAATTTTTTAATGGAGTGAAGGATGACGGTATTTTTCGCTAATCATTAACTAAAAGACCGACAATATTGGCTTATTCCACATTCATTGCATTTCGGAGAACGTGCCGTGCAAACATAGCGTCCGTGCAGAATAATCCAATGATGAAAATCCGGAACTTTTTCGAGAGGAACTAATTTCATCAATTCACGTTCAGTTTCTAACGGAGTCTTTGCGTTTGGTGTAAATCCAAGTCTGGCAGACACACGAAACACATGTGTGTCCACAGCCAACGCAGGTTTATTGTAAATTACGGAAGCCACGACATTCGCAGTCTTTCGCCCAACACCGGGCATTTTTTGCAGTAAATCCACATCATCGGGAACAACACTTTTGAATTCATTGACCAAAACATTCGCCATACCGATCAAATTTTTCGCCTTATTGTTCGGGTACGAAATGGATTTGATGAGCAAAAAAACAGTTTCAAAATCTGCTTTTGCTAATAATTCCGGAGTTGGGAATTGTTTAAAAAATGCGGGTGTAGTCAAGTTTACACGCTTGTCTGTACATTGTGCGGAAAGAACTACGGCAACCAATAATTCATACGGATTTTTGTAGTTCAATTCCGATTCCGGCAAGGGTTTGTTTTTTTCAAACCATGCGATGATGGCTTTACAACGAGTTGATTTTGTCACGGCGAATAAATGATTTTATGAGAGAGGTCATGTCATCCGATACATTCCAAAAATACACGGAACACAGTGCTATTACTGCCAAGATAAAACTTCGATACAAACTGTCAACAAGCGGATTTCCCAATGTAGGCAAAGCAAAGTTCAAAAGAAACAATCCCGCAATAATGACTAAAATTTTCAACATGTTTGTCGATAACGGATGCATTTTTAATTTCCATTTCACAAATGCAAGCATCAAAAAATTGTAAAGAACAGAGGCGATTGCTGTGGCTAAAGCCGCACCGGATAGAGCATTGATAGGTATAAGCGTGAGATTTAGTCCGATAGTTAAAGCCATCAGAAAAAACATGAAAAACAAGATGTAGTAATAATATCTCGAATATGTTATCAATATATTTGAAAAATTTGCGATTGTGTCCAAAACTCTGGCAATTCCGAGGAATAATACAACGTATTTTCCTTTACGAAAAACTTCAGAATTCGGCATGTAGTGAAATATCGTATCGATGTTAATCCAAAGAAAAACAAAAATTAACGAAGAAACGAGCAGTTGATTCAGACTGACTTTTCGAAACAGGCCTTCTGCTTTATCGTGGTCGTTTTCTTTAATCGCTTGTGCGGCTACCGGCGAAGAAATTGCTTGCAATGAGCGATTCGGAATTTCGATAATCACAGCCATATACAAGGCAATGCTGTAAATTCCGGAATACTCCAACCCTTCCATTCCACTCAACATAAACATACTCGCTCTTGCCGCAAAAGCCGAACCAATTGAAGCCAAAACAATAAAAACCGTAAAGTTTGTAATTTCTTTCTTCAGCGGCTTTTCGATGTAACTGAAATCATGTTTCAACGAAAACTTACCCATCATTGCAATGTAAATTCCATTCAAAATCATCATGACTCCATACGTCGAAATCAATGCAAGAATAAATTGCGAAAGTGTCAAAAACTCGAAAAAATAAAGCAAGATAACGGCAACATTCATTAATCGCAACAGCACTTCGCGAATAAATCTCGGAATGACGATACGCATCAGATTTATGGCATACGTCTCAAACGCTGCTGTGAATGCGATGAATATCGCTAGCGGAATGATATAGTAGAAAAATTGGTTGAATAAAGGTGACTCCGCTGCAAAATAATTCGTGATTCCTGTTTTGAAAAACACATACAAGAGCCCGAAAGCGACTGCTCCGGTTACAGGAAACAGCAATAAATAAAACAAAAAGCCGTTATGGTACGAATTTTTATCTGTCCTGAAAAATGGAAAAAACCTCAGTCCCGATGAACTTATCCCGAGAGCCATCAATCCTCCCAAAATAGTTGCCGCTTCGATCATCACACGCGTTAGTCCGAGTTCTTCCGGTGTTAGAAACTTCGTTGCAACAAACATCATAGAGATAAACCCGATGAATGCTCCAATGTAGTTTACTATCGTAGCCTTTAGACTTTGGCGGATGATGATTCCCATTTTTTGGTCATTTTAACAAATTTTAACTGAAAATACCGGAAAGCAAAACAATAACAAGCAATGCCGGCAGAAGGTTGATAACTTTGATTTCCTTAATCTTCATGATGTTGACTCCTAAAGCAAACAGTAAAATTCCGCCTACGGCAGTGAGGTCGGCAATCATCGCATCGTTCATAAATTGCATCACATAGACCGTAAGCAGAGTTAAAGTACCTTGATAAATGAGCACCGGTATTGCCGAAAAGGCAACAAAAATCCCAAAAGACGATGCAAAAGCGATTGATGCAAAACCGTCGATAATGGATTTCGTGTAAAGCAAATTGGGTGTTTGCCCCATACCATCTTCGAAAGCCCCGAGAATAGCCATAGAGCCGGTACAAAAAAGCACAGAAGTCGTAATAAAACCTTCGATGGCAAGGCGGGATTTGTTTGAGTTTTGAGAGTCCGAAGTTTTTTTTGCAAATTTCTTCAGCAGATAGTTTGCTGCTTTTTCCGTATTTCCGTCAAGGTTGAGAGCCACGCCAATCATTGCACCGACAATAAGACTAATCACTATTAAAACGATTCGATCCGATCTCAAAGCCATCGAAATACCGATGATCATTGTAATAAGTCCCGCACATTGAAAAGCAGTATCGATATATTTTTGAGGCAACCGTGAGCGAATAAGAGCACCCACAGCACTTCCGACAATAATTGCCGCAACATTAGCAAGAGTTCCGATCATGATGCAAAGATACGAAAAAAATGACAATCCACAACTGACTATTTACAAATTGTCAGCCGTCAACGTAACTTCAATTAACAAATGCAACTTTAAGTAGCAAAAAACAGTTGGGGACATACCCCCAACTGTTTGGGAAAATGACTACTTTTACAGTTGCTATGAAAAAAGTACACTTAACCCGAGAAC
>Ga0123355_10000236_pt1 | contig 70725 bp, 66 predicted proteins | sample TergutEmb28metaG_3_FD_89872 | JGI IMG/M metagenome (GOLD analysis project Ga0123355, IMG submission 89872) | Embiratermes neotenicus P1 segment gut microbial communities from Petit-Saut dam, French Guiana - Emb289 P1 | ecosystem: Host-associated > Arthropoda: Insects > Digestive system > Gut ...
TCTGGCAATTCCGCCACGGCGTCCGCACCGGGCCAGACCCCGGCGGCCACAAACGCCCAGGCCATTTCTATCTCCCGAAATACCGCAACGTCTACGACTACACCGCTGGCCAGCACAGCCACGTCAATATCCCGCTCCCGGCATATCTCGCCATAGGCCATGATCTCTTTGGAGGTTACGTTTCCAACTAAACAATCCATGCGGTTATCCTCCTATTTCTTTTGGCACGGCGTAGATGTAGATCAGCCCATTTCCGCCTGCACCTCCGGCACCGGAAGTCTGGTGATGACTCCCACCGCCTCCGCCACCGCCCAGACCGCCTTGTCCGCCGAGCATCCCGCCGCTAACAGACGTTCCGCCCGCTCCGCCACCACCGAGAGATCCGTTTCGAGAAGCTATACCGTTGGCAAAGATCGGGCCGCCGGAACCGCCGCCACGACCACAGCCGCCACCGCCGCCAGAACCGTAACATATCCCGTCATATGGATTTGTCGGGCAGAACTCTATATTTCCAGCCCCGGCGGCACCGTCAGTGTTTGCGTTGACCCCGCCTCCGCCGCCACCGCTGCCACGCTCTCCGCCGTTACCGCCGGGAGAAGCGCCTCCGCCTGATCCGCCACGTCCGCCCGCCATGCCGGCAGCACCCAAGCCGCCAGCTACCGTCTCACCAAAAGCAATTGTATTTCCGCCAACGGCACCAGCAGCACCGGCGGCCACACTTGTCCCGCCAATGCCGCCCGCTCCGATGACAATCGGGTAACTCTCCTCTGTTAGCACAAAATTTCGGATCAGCTTACAATACCCGCCACCGCCGCCGCCCCGGCTGAGACCGCCGCCGCCACCGCCGCCGCCAACCATGTATATATCCACAGCAGCGCCTTGAAGCCCCCAGTCCGCAGGCCGGAATATGCCTGATCCAAAAAATGCGGCCGCAAGTTTCTTCTCCCGTGGCTGAGCAAGTTCTTGCAATGTCTGCAAAATGGCATCAATCTTTTCAAAATTCTCATTGAACACATCTATATCGTAAAAGTCATCTTGCTCCGGCTGCATTAATCCAAAGTGCTTCGTCCTGCTCAAATTACCTCACCTCATTTCTTATCTGCCGATGGGTATATTTCCCCAGTTCCCGATGGGTCATGGCAAAAAGCTCCCTATGGCGGCGATACACCAACACCATCTGTACTGCAATGTTCGCCGGTACAATCTGCCGCACAAGTTCCCAAACAGCGTCTTGGAATCCACGCCACCTGGGCTTCAGGGTAATCTCCAATTGAAATCCGGTCAGCGTTGCCGCAAACCCATTCTGATCCCCTATGAGCGCCGTCAAAAATTCCAAAAACGCAAACCAGTTATAGGGTATCCGCCAGCCGATCCGGGCCAAAATCACCTGCCGCCGCTCCTCCAAAGACTGCGCCCTATTTGGAACAATCCCCAAAAGCTGTTCCCAACGTAAAATCCCCGCCTCACCCGCCGTTTTCAAATACAGCTCGTCTTCCGTCTCCCAAAGTGTATGCCAAAGGCCCGAAAAGCCTCGTTGATACACGCCCATCAAACAGACAAAGTCCCGGCACCTCTGTAAAACCGGCGGTAGATACTCCATCATTTTCCGATCCATATTCCACTCCCTATAAAAGCGTCAACGTGCCAAGGATCGGCACCTGTATCTCGCCCAACAACAGGTTTCTCGCCTGCTCATTCAAGGTTGTCCCGGAGACATCCAACACCCCGTCCACATCTAAAAGCCGGGTATCCACCTGACTTACCCGCACCGTAAGAGATCCCCCGTCATCCCAACCGGAGCGCAACATCAGCAGATACGCCTCCACCGCCGCATACGCCGCCGCATATACTGTATCCTGATTCACCCCATTCTGTAGCGTCAACGTCGTCTCCACCGCAATGGATGCCCCTTCAACCCCAGTCACCGTCACCCGATGCCCAATGGGTGCCAACCCCCGCCCCACACCGGACTCCTCCAGGGGATCTAACACCTCCTGTACAGCGGCAACCAGCACCTCAGATGGCGGAGAAAAGTCCGCCCCCAAAATACCAATCCCCACCGTCCCCGGCCCCCGATGGGCGGGAAAGACCCGCACGCCGCCCACACCGGGAATCGCCAGCGCCTTCTCTCGATAGTCGGCAATATTCCCCCCAAAGGCCTGGGCCCGATACGACTCCAAATACCGCTGCCGAAGGTTCTCTGTATTTTCTATATCCTGCCCCGGCACAACCAGCGCCCGCACCACAGCCGTCCGCAGACCCTCTACAGCCCGAATAGGTATCAAATTCCCCCCGGACAGATTCCCAACACGCCCCGCCGTCTCCGCAGTCAGAAGCGGATACCCCGCCCCACTGACCCCGCTGACCGCATATACCACCGCCCCGCTACGAAACCGCACCCCCAGAGGCACATGTACATCACCAGGCGTAAACACCGCCTCAATCACAGCATGGGTGGCCTCCAGCGGAAAAATCCCCCGCTCTGCGCTCCGCCGGATGAGAAATTCCCGGCTGGCCGTATCGGCAAAACTCATCTCCAATACCGTATGCAGCGCCAAATAGAGCTTGGTAAACTCCACCGCCGCCGGTGCCAGGGCCGAATAAATCAGTGACCCCTCCCGGGTATCCAACTCCGGAAACTTGGCCGCCGCCCCCGCCAGCATGGTATCTAAAATGGACTCAAAGGTATTCTCTTCAAACATCCCGTCCTCCTAACGCCCTGGGAAGTGCTCCCTTAGAGCGATTTTCTATGTTGTTTTCTCGCTGAAGGCGAGGAAACAACACTAAGTAACACGCCCGACCTCCGCCCATAACGCCACGTCCCCATAGATCGTATGCGCCGTAAACCGCACATCCATTCGGTTCCGCCGCCGCTCAAACGAGAACGCAGATGTCCCCGTAATCCGATCATCCACCAGAAGCGCCTCGGTCACCCGCCGCTTGATCTCCGAGATAATAAAGCTGTCCGCCACCCCTGAAAGTCCCCGCAACTCCGTCCCATACGCCCAACTATAAATCAAAAAATCATACCGCTCCGTATGCAAAATCAACCAGGCCGCCTGCCGGGCCGCCTGATAGCCATCCGTCATCCCCCGGATCATCTCCCCCGTCTCCTCATCCAGGTAAAACGTCGTCTCCGCAAGCCGCCCTCGCCCCACAGCTCCCGCTCCATTGTGATTTGGAATCATACTACGCCCAATCCTTTCACGCCCTATTGCAACCGACCCAAAACCAGATATTGTTGCCCCCCGACAAACCGCAGGAGCGCCAGCCGATCTCCAACGGCCGCCTCTTCCATCCCTTCAAGAAACAACAACCGATCCCCTGGTAAAGTCAGCCGCTGATTCAACCGCACCTGCAACGGATCAAGCTCCGCCACTGTCCCCACAAAGGGTGCCGCCGGCATTCCGGCCTCCACCGCCTCGACAGCCGCCCGCTTAATGGTCTGCAACAACTCAGTCAACAAACTCACCCCCCACAAGGGTCACTTCCATAAGATGCCCGCCTTCGGAAAACCGATGCAGCACCCGCTCCACCATCAGAGGCTCCCCCACGACCATATCGCCCAAATACAAATCCACAGGCAATAGGCTCCCGCCCCGCACCCGAAGGTCTCCTGCCGCATCCATAATTTGAAGCCGCCTGGTCTTTTTTCCATACCGCCGCAAGATATGTTCCGCCTCCACATGTCCGTCCAAATCCGCTTCCAACCGGCCAAAGTAGCGCAGCATCCCCCAGCGCCGGACCAGATCATCCCGCTGCCCCTCATAGAACACAATCTCCCCCATATCTCCGTCTGTCCGATACAACTTCACCGCCGAATAGGTGCCCCGATCAATGGATGAGGTATAGTCAAAATTTCCGATACTCCCCGTATGCACCAGCGTATCCAGCGCCAACTCTCTCACGTGAGAAAGCCGGAGCCGCCCCGCCTCGTCATAGAGTACAAATAGTTGCCCCGTCTGTTCCGCAGTCAGATCCAGCGCCGTCTGCAAAATATCCAGAATCGGCCGCCCATTTTCCACCCGATCTGGGAGCACATGCCCGGTCTCCCGCAGTTCCCCGCAGGGGATTTTCCAATCCGCCGCCACCTGCCGCAAAAGCCCCGTAGCGGTCAGATCCTCATAGACGTAAGTATCCCGGTTCTTCAAGTACCGCAGTTGATCATATGCCGTCACCGCAATCACCCCGCCGTACTGCCTCCGCTTAGAGAAGACAACCCCCGCAAAGAGCACCGCCCCCTCCAGCCGAAGCGTCACCCCATCTCCCTCATGGAAGCTGATGACACTGTCTTTCACCACCTGAAACATCAGTTTCCCCGGCGCACCCGCCCGGCAGAGTTCCAGTGTAATCTCATTGGCAATCACCGGCACATAGAGAAATCCCCGAGTCTGAATGCTGACCTCTAACCGCTCCATCTCTTCCCCCTTTCCCAGGCGTGTTATTTTAAATCTTATGTTTCCCCGCCGGCGGCGGGGAAACACAGATAACTGTCTTTCTATACCGCCGGTAATTGCAACACCTGTCCCGGAAAAATCAAATTGGGATTGGAGATCTGATCCCGGTTGAGATCAAATATTTCCCGATACCGCCGCCCGTCTCCTAAAAACCGCCGGGCGATCCCCCAGAGAGTATCCCCCCGCGCCACCGTATGCGTGGTATGCTGCGGGCGATTATCCGTCTCCCGCACAGGCACCTCAAAGATAATATTCTGATCCTCCACCGCCACCCGGGTCGCCGCATAGGCCTGATACGCCCGCATGGTCATCTGTACAATCAGATCGCCCCCCTCTTCTGCGCTCTCTTTTGCCTCTAACTCCTCCAAAGAGACCCTCAGATTCGTGTCGGTCAAAATCCCACGCCCCGGCAATATCTGCGCTGTGATAAACCGAAAGGGCCGCCGCTCCCGCCGCAGATCCAAAAACCGCTCCAAAAACACCTCCGGCGGCTGAAACCCCCTGGCACCATACCGGGCAAACGGTAGTACACGCCGGGGCAGACAGAGCTCCATCGACACCTCCGCCCCCGCTCCGGCCCGCAGATGTGCCGCCTCCCCGCCGTCCAAAAGCGCCGTCCGCTGATTCCGCCCCCGATACCGGGTCAAAATCTGTTTCGGCGTAATCGGCATAAGGAGTCCATCTACATACACCTGAAATCCACCGGCAACACTACTGCCGGGAATCTGGACAAGTCTCGACTCTCCGCCAAAAGCCTTACTCAACGTCACGCATACACCCCCTCCACGGAACTGGCCACGGCGTCAGAGAGCCGCATCTCCAATGTCCGAAGCACCGCCTCCACATCCGCCTCTGAGGAAATATGGTTCTCATTGTACACTGTCACCGTCACCGCAGGCGGCATCTCCGCAGACTGGATTTCCCTACTCCAATATACCTCCGGCTCCGGCAATTCCAGGCCCATAGGTGCGATCACCGCCAATGGTAAACCCCCGGCCCCGCCGCTCGCCGCCAGCGGCACAACACTCGTCTGCGCAGCCGCAAGAGACACCTGATCCACTGCCAACGGCACCACATTCACTTGAGAGACCGCAGGGGATACTTGACTCACCGCCAACGGCGCCACACTCACCCGAGACGCCGCAGCCGACACCTGATTCACCGCCCGCACAGCCGAAGCGGCGCTCCCAGCGATAGACGCCATAGAGGCCCGTGCAGACGCCGCCATAGCCGCAAACATCCCGGAAATCTGCGCCAGCGGCCCCGCAAAGTGTCCCGGCAGCCGATTGGCAACTACTGCCGCATCACGCCCCAACTGGGCAAATATCCCTTGAACCTGTCCAGACATCCCTTCAAACAGCCCCAGTACTTGTACAACTGCCGGTGCAAACACCTGCGGCAACTCGGCCGCACACTGCGCAACAGCCGCTTCAATCTTTAGAATCCCCTCGACTGCCATCCTGGCCCCGCTCACCAACGGCAAAAACACATCTTCCGAGAACGCCCCGGATATCCCTTGACTCACAGTCAAAATCTCCGATAGGGCCGCAACAGCCCCCTCGGTCTCTCCGGCCAGCCGAGAAAATGCCTGCCCAAAAATCTCCAGCCCCACCGGATCCGGCGCAAAGCCCTGCATCTCATCGGCAAATTGCGTAAACCGCCCAGAGAACCCCTCCAAGGAAAGCGCCATATTTCTCAACACCGGCGAGACCCCGTCATACAGTTCAATAGCGCACTGAATACTAGCCACCCAGCACCTCCAAACATTCAAAATCAGTTATTTTTTGTGCGCTCCCCGCCGAAGGCGGGGGAAAGCGCAAGGTTATTCATTCAAATCAGCGGTTCACTGTATTTCCCCCGCCTGCGGCGGGGAAATACAAATTCAGAGGAAGGAAATCTAAAGCACTCATGTCCTTATTCCCCTCCTTGGAGGGGTGCCGCCCGCAGGCGGCGGGGTGGTTCCTCCCCCCTCCGGGAGCGCAGGATCGGCCCGCAAAAACCAGGCGGTACATCCGCCAAACGTACAGCGCTGACCCCACGCCCCGGAACCGATGGCCGCTCACCCTTTTCTCGCTTTTTCACGCACTTGGATTGCGGCCGCAATAAACGCCCTCTCGCGCCTGCTCAATTGCAAGAAATCCGAGGGCAGCAGATGGAATTCGTGAAGACAATAGAGCGCCAGGCAGGACTCTCCATCGCCTTCACGGATCAGTTTTTTGCCTCTTCCACCAATCGGTCAAAAGGCACGTCAAACCCACAGATTTTCTGCACCTGACGCAAATACTCGGCGTACTCCCCCGGCATCAGCATGGCCCGGAGCAAGTGATCCGCCCCCATGACGCCATAGCTGTCCTGCAACGCCCCGTCATGGAGGTCGGGAAACACCGTACACTTGGCCGCTAAGCGTCCCAAGTACACCGACACATCCGTCTCGGAGACCGCCTGCCCCCGGCCCCCATCGGCCCGGCGCACCGCACTCCGCCGGAGCTCCTCATCCTCCGTAGAGGACACACACCGGAGCTCCCATTCCAGAGACTGACCGTCTACCCCCTGGAACCGCTCCGATGCCGCAAATCGCACATTCTCCACCTGCGCCGCATTACAGCGCAAAAACGCCGACAAATCCCGCACAAAAATCCCTCCTCATCTATTTCGTAGTAGGGACGGTCGCCCTCGACCGTCCGTGGACAACCGGGGCGGTCGTCCCTGCAAGATCATTTCCGGGTGTTATGCATTGTCTAATACCGCCCCTAACGTCCCCCTATACCCAATTCCGAAACAACTCCACCCGAATTTCCTGATGCTCCTCGTAGATCGCCGGCATTCCACTGCGCACATAAGCCGTCTCCTGCCCAAACCGCCGCACCACGATCTTGCTCCCGGCAAGCACCTGGATATTCGGGGCCAAAAACAACTTCACCGCCTGCCCCGCCATACTGGCGATTCCCGCAACATCCCGCACCGGACTCGCCGTCTCAAAGCTCACTCGAAAGCTCACACGGCAGGGCAAATTCCCATAGATTCGCCGCTCCGAGAACACCGTCCGCCCCGTATCCGGATCCTCCGCCCCCTCTCGGACGTAGATATCACACCGATCCGTCCAAAGCCGCTTCAGCGCCCCGCTCACCACTGCATCCGCCTCCATTTGACCACCAGCTCCTGCGGCGGCGTAGAGAGCCGCTTAATCAGCCCATCCAAAAGCGAGCCGCCCTCCCCCGCCGTCTCATAGGTCACGCTGGTGTCCCCCTGGGATATTTGACGCACCGCTTGTCCCGGATCAAACCCCTCCAAGCGTCCCGTATTCTTTCGGAAAAAGAGATACTCCCCGACGGCCATATCCACCGCCGTCATCTCCAGAGCCTTCGGCAATGAATTCTGCCCCGTCTCCGCCAAAAGCCGATGCTTCGCCCCCAGGAGCAAAGCGTCCAGTGCCAGAGCATCCTCTGCCGAGGGCGTGATCCCCAATTCCCCCAGCCGCACAATCAGCTTCTTTTTCATCACTCTGTTTTCAGCCCTGTAATGGCTCCATGTAAAAAACCCGCCCCGTGGGCCAATCCGATCTGGCCAAAGAGTTGTACCTTCTCCGACGCCCCCGTCTTGGCCAGCTCTTCTGTGAAGAGTACCCCCTTCCCGGGTACCACCTGGAATACAGGCGCAACATGGGCCACATCTACAATCAGGATGGTATCCGCCGGCACAAACCGATTCCAAACCACGCCCATATTGAAGAAATCCGTCTCCACCTCGGTAATATTCACACCGCCTACATTCCGGCAAGCAGATAATCGCAACCCCATCTGACTGGCATACACCTCCGTGAGCACCTGCTTCTGATAGGCGGACAAAAACATCACCATATTGTTAAAATACGCCCCCGCATCCGCCATCTCCCGATAGAGCTGCCTTAAAATCCCCGCTGTCAGAGCCCCGCCTCCCGCATCAATGGTGCTGTTATCCCAGCAGAGTTCCAACAGCCCCCGGGTCTTATTGGCCTCTCCCGCATTTGTGGCCTTCTGATAGGAGCCGTTAATAAAACTGTGCTCTACATCTCTCGCAACTTTAATCAACTTATGCTGTAACTGAAACAGCCGCTCATCCTCATAAGAGGGCGACTGCCCCGCCGTATTCAGCCCGCTCATCCGGTGGATATTACTCAGGGCCACATAGCTGAGATCAATCACCTCCTGATGGATCTGTACTACATTGCTCTCCTGCTCCCGCACCGCCATACTGGCCTCCGGCGCCGTCGCAGATTCTTTCTCCGAAATCTCCGGCTGATCCGCCTTGGGATAGTCGTATAATACCGCCGTGGGAAACTCAAAATTATCCGTCTGCCGTCCCCCGGTGAGCCCGCCGGTCATACTGAGCAGCGGCGTCTGGGTCGCATCGGCAGAAAATAGCTCTCCCGCATAGTTGGGCAGCGCCCAACTGGTCCCCAGCCCTGTCACTTGATTTGCCATAATAAACTCCCTTTCGTCTATTTTTTAATTTAACTGTGAATGTTTTCCCGCCGAAGGCGGGAAAACATAAGAAATAACTCTAGCCGAGCGTATCGCCACGCCCTAATACAGCACGATCCCGGCTTTGGCCGCCTCTTGCTTCACCCGCAGCGCCGCCAACATATCCCCAGATGCCCTGGCCCGCTTGAGTTTCACCTCAAACCCCAGTCCATCCGTCTCCAACACCTCGTCCCCGGATTGTCCCGGCACCGCCCCCACAAACTGCAGCGGCGCTTTCATGCCGTCCAATTCCGACCAAATGGCCTCCAACTCCTGCCGAATCCCGGATAAATCCTCCATCTTCCCTGCCAACGCCATGCCCTCCTTTTTTCTCATCGCTCTGCCCGCATCTCACGAGCTATTCCACAATACCAGTTTATCGAAACCCACCGAACGCAAACGAACAGGTTCTAGGGTACACTACCCTCAACACTCCGCACAAATTCCCCTCCTGGGAGGGGTGCCCCAAGGGGGCGGGGTGGTGCCCTTCGCGCCCTTGAGCTCCTTTTCCAAAGGAGCTGTCAGCGAAGCTGACTGAGGATTGTCCTTCGGCCCTCTCGTTTACGAGGGGGCTGTCAGGCGGAGCCTGACTGGGGGAGCCGACCGGGGGATCCCTCCAACCGCCGAAGCTCCCGCTCCACGTTCCTTGTCCAGGGGTGCTGATACAAAATCGTCTCCTTGGACAAAATATCCTGGCTCTTGATGCAGTTCTCAATACTCTCCGATTCATTAATCAGCACATCCCGATTGAAAATCACATCCACCTCATTTGCCGACAATCCCGTTGATCCCCTCCGCTCCAGGTGAGCACACACAAACTCCATCAGCTCCCGAAACGCCGCCGCAAACTCCACCTCCATGATCCCCGCATCCAGATCCATGTCCAAATACATAGACTGGATCGCCATCTGATTCGGGCTCCCCGCCACGGACAACTCCCGGATATCAAACCCCTTGGCGTTCTCTATCAGAGATCGTTTCAACAGCGTCAAGATGGCCTCAAAGTTAGCGGCATCCACCTGGACGCTCAATGTATCCACTCCGCCCCCATCGCCGCCGTCCCCCCGGACTTTCACCGCCCCATACACGGCCAGATTCCGCCGGAACTCCCCCAGATCCTCCCCGTCGTAGTTCCGAATCACCAGCACCGTACGATGGGTATCCTCCCCCATCCGATCCTGAAAGTCCGACAGCATGGTATTGATCCCGTCCTGCAACCCCTTCACCCGACGGATCAACGGGATCTCCCGAAATCCCGCCCGAAACGGGATCAACGGCACCCCGGGCCAGACCCCGGCCAACTCCTTCCCGTCACACCGGCAAGAGAAGTAGGGCCGAAACGCCTCCTCCGCCCGGAGACTGCCGTCCTCCCATACAAAACGGGTAATCCCCTCCGGTGCAAACAGCTCTGCCACCGTCTCCGCCGGCAAATCCCCCCGCTCCCGCTGATAGATGCGCAATGCACCCTCTAGCTCACTCCGGGCGTCATCCGCCCAAAACGGGAGTATTTCCCAGGGCGCAATCCGCCGGAACTGTAGCACCCCCCGCCGATCATAACAGGGGTGCAGCCACCCGACCCCGCAGTTGAGCGCATCCTCCCCCACCAACCGGAGCCGCCGATGGAACGCCGGGTCAAAGATGCCGTTCAACGCCCCCAGAAATTCCCGCCGATCCGTCTCCACCGTAACGGGCCGCCCCAAGAGATAGCCCACCTTCTGATCCACCACCCGGGCGTACTGATTATCCACCACCCGGCTGTTGAGCAGGTGTTTACACTCCTCCTGCCTGCCCCCCGGCCCCACTATGGTTTTCTTCCGCTCCAAAATATCGTGCCGCCCCTGGTAATACCGCTCCCCCGTCAACATCTCTTGCCGCTTGGTCGATTGTAAAAACTGCCCCAACTCCCGGGCCAGAATTTCCTCCCAAGAACTCCCGCCGATTACAAGTTCCATTTACGCCGCCCTCCTGTATACGCAAAAATAAAAAAAGAACGCCTCCTGCGCTCTTCTCCACACTATCATCCTACCACACCCACCCCGAACTAACCGAACCGATTTTATGCTAGAAATTTTGACAAAATTATGGTAAAATTGTTCTTATTTTATCTCGTTTACCTCAAGGAGACTGAATCCTATGATTACTTCTCAAGAACACTTTGTTGCATTTATAGATATACTGGGGTTTGCTGACTTTGTTAAAAACGAAACATCTAAAAATGTTTTTGACTATTTATCAACTTTAACCAGTGTGCCAAACGAACTCAACCTTCCTATCCTTGACTACAACATCCAAATTTTTTCCGATAGTGTTGTAGTAAGCGTTCCTGTAAAAAACAATTTTTCGGAATGGCGAGAATTCTTGCTGTACATCAATGCATTGCAATTGACTAGTATCACCGAATCCAATCTAAGCAAATTACCCCTGCGTGGCGCAATAGCAAAAGGAGAGTTTTTTACAGATAATAAAGATTTGACTTTCGGAAAAGCCTTTATAAGAGCACATGAACTTGAAAGTAGGCTTGCTTTTTATCCCAGAATAGTAGTGGATCCCATTGCAAAATCAAATGAATTGCAACCAGAAGATAGCAGAAAAACAACAGAAGAAATGAATAACCTTCTCGCCCAAAATGGCTGGGACAAAAAAATTGCAGGCGGGCTAAAGGACTTTGACGAACATTCTCATCTTGTGCGTCGTGACTCCGATGGGCTTTTGCATTGCAATTATTTGACCTCTCTGAGATTTGTTGACGGGAGTTGGGCAAATAATGCGGGAGCACGCATTGAAAAACATAAACAATTTATCATAGACAATTTAGAAAAGGCCCCTAATGAAAGAATTTCCGCAAAGTATAATTGGATGAAAACATATCATAACTGGTTTTGTGCTGGTTACCCCGAAACTCATACTTTCAAGATTAAAGATTAGCATTTTGCAGACCTCAAAACCTCCTTTTCCAAAGGAGGTGGCAGAGCAAAGCTCTGACGGAGGATTACCCTTGACCTTGGCCCCCTCGTTCCGAGGGGGCTGTCAGCGAAGCTGACTGGGGGAGGGCTCGTAGGAACGGCAACCTGCCGCCCACACACCCAATCGACCCATGCAAATCCCCCTCCTGGGAGGGGTGCCCCAAAGGGGCGGGGTGGTGCCCTTCCGCCCCCCCCCTCGCTCCGCAGGAGCTGTCAGGCTTCGCCTGACTGGCGCAGCCTCACCCAAACGAAAACCGCACCCCGCTCAGAACCCCCTCCATAGCATACCGCATAGCGTCCATCAGATGATCCTCGCACCGCCCGTCCGGCCGGTTGATCCCAGCCCCCGTCACCCCGTCCTGATCCCACACGTAGGCGGAGATCTCCCGGATAAAATGCCCGCATTTTGGATGCACCACAATCTCATAGTCCTGGAGGGCCGAGATTCCGAACCGCACGGAATCCGGCTCTTTCTTCACGCCCCGGATTTTCGAAAGCCCCAGCCGCCGGAGCTCCTCAATACTCTTGGGCTCCGCCGAGTCCGCCCGGATCACTTCTCTCGCCGCACCCATATCTGAAATTGCCCGGAAGATCGCCGTATTGGACAGCCCCCGCTCATATATCTCGTCCCACACATAGAGTATTCGGCCCTCCCGATCCACCGCCCCGCAAAACAGGGCCGTGGGATCGTTGGTGAAGCCAAAATCCAACCCAAACACGGGCTGAGCCCCCGCCCGGCCCAAGATTTCTGCCCGGTCAAACCGCTCCTGCCGCCAATTTTCGAAAATCAACCCCTCATGGACGCCCCACTGACCCAACCCCGCCACCTGATACCGCCGGGGATTCCGCTGTGCCATCTCCGCAAACAGGGCCAAATCCCGCCCGTCCAAAAACTCGTTACTCCCATAATCCACCGTCATGGCCAACACATCCGGCTCCGGCGCCGGATCAAAAAATCGAGCCTTCAGCCAATGCCGCTCATCCCACGGATTAAACGTGAGGGTTACCTGCTTAAACAAGCTCCCCTGGTTCCGGCCCCGAATGGCCTCGTCCAACGTATCAAAATCCGCCTCTCGGGAGATTTCAAATGCCTCCTCCACCCAGAGCCAACAGAGCTGCCCCGCCGCCACAGAGATAGAATTGATCTTCATAGGGTCATCCAATCCCCGGAAAAATATCTTCTGCCCCGTCTTCACACGGGTCGCCTCCAGAGGCGATTGGCTAAACTGCCATTGATCCAACACCCCCAGCCGCCCTGCCGCCCACTGAAGATCGGCCCAGCAGGAGTCTTTCAGCGTCCGCAGCACCCGCCGCACCACCAGCAAATTCGCCGCCGGATGCCGCATGAGATGCACAATAAACCAAAGCGCCGCCGTCTTGGATTTCTTGCTCCCCCGGGACCCCTTCACCACCCGATACCGGCCCCGATACCGCCAAAACGTCCCATATCCCCGCCCCACGACCATAGGCAGATCAATCCGTGAGCAATTCATCGCCACCAAACTCCACCGCCTTGCTCAAACCGGAGTTCTCCCGATCTGCAAACATCCCAAAGTGCTTGCCCAATAGCTCCGCCGCTTTCAACTGCTCTTTCACCCCCGGCAATTTCTCATCCGCCGCCGGTTCCCCCCGCATGACAGCGGAGAAAAATGCCGCCACTTCCGTCTCATCCGCCACAATCCGGCCGCATAGATACGCCCCTACTGCGTCAATCCCCAGAACCCGCTTCAGTGTCCAAGGCGGCGCATATCCCGCCTCTCGGAGCGCCAACGCCCCGTCACCAGACCGCAAAAAAGCATCCGCAAATATCTTCTGTTTCTCCGTCAAGACCTACTCCCCCCATCTCCCCAAATCGCCCCCAGCATACCACGCCCCCACCGGACAAGCCGAACAAAAAAGTGCGGACTGTCACTCGACAATCCACACTTTTTGCTATCCCAAGTAGGGGTATATAGTATGCGCCCGTTCTCACTGCCTCACCACACGCCAAATAATGTAGATCAAGAACGGCAAGAGCAACAGCGACGCAAGTCCGATTATAAGCCCCACCAACGTCCCGATGGCGCCAATCACACTGCCAATAACGCCGAATATAGCCCCAATCACCCCAATGATTCCACTCAATATGGCAATTATCAAGCGAAAAGGCAACGTAATCAAATCCCACATAATGAATCCCTCCTTATGTGGTAATCCTACCATATAATAATGCCCTTTCCCATTTAAATAAGATTAGAAAAAGATTAAATTCAAATGCTCGGCAGTAGCTGCTACCGCCGAGCACGATTACACTTGTCACAGGTCGAGCCCCCAAAGCCTATTGCATCATCTGGGAAAATTCGTCGAGGAACCCCCGCACAAACGGTGGGGCCATCCGCCGATCAATCAGCCCGAGGGTGGCATATATCCACGCCTTCGTCACGCCGCTGACCCCATAAAATGACTCCAACGCCAGATTTACCGTGTCCCGGAGCTCCATTTCCACCTCAAAATCCACATAGAGCGGCAAAATCTGTCCCATACTTCCCGCCAACAGATAAGGTGCCAGTTTCACCTTCTCTGAAGGCTCCGGCGGATAGAGCCCAAACTTCTCTATGGAATATTTCGTCCACCGACGGAGCACCGTCCCATCCGTCAAAGCGGGCTGATAAATCCCCCAAAGCTTCCGATTTACAGACAGCACCTCAAAAAACAGGCGATTGAACAGCCCATAGACATACAGCCGATCAGATAAATCCACCTCTTGTTGGGCCAAATAGCTATGTAGCTTAGCAATCATAGTATTGACCACGTCCGTCAAAAGATCGGATTTCGTCGGATAGTAATAATGCAGCAGCGAATGGGCCAGTCCAGCCGCTTCCGCCACCCGTTTTGTGGTCACCGTATCATAGCCCTCTTCCAGAAATAACCCATAGGCTGTCTTAATAATAAACACCCGCTGGGCCAAATTCTTTTTCCGCCCCACAATCCTCACTCCTTCGCCGATATTAGCAGCTTTCCGACATGTTTTTTAGTGTAGCACACACAAGAAAATAAGTCAACACAGTTGAGTCAACTCAAAAAATCTCTAACTCTGTTGACAGTACCCCTGCACTGTAATACAATCAGGACATGTCATCGCCCTGTGCTTTCCCTGCCTTCGGCAGGGAAAGCACAGAACCACGATACAGCGAGGTGTGCCATGCGAGAACTTACCATCACAAAAAACGACGCCGACCAGCGCCTAGACCGCTTCCTTCAAAAAGCCGTCCCACTCCTGCCCGGTTCCCTGGCGCAAAAATACATCCGCCAAAAACGCATTAAGCGAAACGGCAAACGGACAGAGCAAAATTGCCGCCTCATAGAGGGCGATATCCTTCAATTTTATATCTCCGACGAATTTTTCGAGACATCCCAGGCATCCCCCGCCTCCCTCCCAGGCCCTCGGCCAAATCTGCACATCTGCCACGAGGACGACCACATTCTCATCGCAGAAAAGCCCCCCGGCCTCCTGTCCCACAGCGGCAACACCCAGGGCGAGCCCACACTCATCGACCAGATCAAATCCTATCTCTATCACACAGGCCAATGGAACCCCGAAACAGAGCAGAGCTTCACTCCCGCCCTCTGCAACCGCTTAGACCGCAACACCGGCGGCCTGATCCTTGCCGCCAAAACCGCCCCGTCCCTCAAGATTCTCAACGAAAAAATCCGAACCCATGAAATTGACAAGTACTATCTCCTAGCCGTCCACGGCCGCCCCGATCCCCCCGCCGGGCGGATCGAAGGCCATATCAGCAAAGACGCCCGCCAAAACAAAGTCACCGTCTCCGCCATTGAATCCGATCACACCAAATCTGCCGTCACCGTATACAAAACCCTGGAGACCAGGGACAACCTCTCTCTCGTAGAGTGCAGACTGGAAACGGGCCGCACCCACCAAATCCGCGCCCAGATGGCCTTTCTGGGCTGCCCCCTCCTGGGCGACCCCAAATACGGCTGTCCCGATCAAAACAAGTCCTATGCCGAACCCCATCAAGCCCTATGGGCCCATCGTATCCGCTTCTCCTTCTCCTCCGATGCCGGCGTATTAAATTACCTAAATCATCAAGAATTCACCAGCTCAAACATTCCATTTCTATCGAAGTACTTTCTTTCTCAGATTGATTAAATTTTTGTCGAAAATATGAAAAAAATGTTTCTTCCTAGCAAAGAGTATGGTATGCTTAACGTATTCACTATTCTTCGTTATAAGGACATTCACTATGAAACGTACATATTCCATACATACAAGGATACTTCTCTTTTTCATCGCCTGTGCGCTCCTTTTAACTGCTCTCCCCGCCTATTCCGCCGCCCTTCCCCCAGCACAAGAGGCCCAGGCGGCATTGGAATCTCGCCCATCCATTCCGCAAAAGCCACGGCCTGTCGCCCCGATTACGCCCTTGCCTCCTCTGGTATCCTCTACAGGCCCGTTCGTCGCCCTCACATTCGACGATGGACCCAGCCCACACACCGAGCGTCTCTTAAACGCCCTGGCCGCCCGGAATGTACCCGCTACCTTCTACGTCCTAGGCTCTCAAGTGAATCAACGCTCTCACATTGCGGCCCGCATTGTCGCCGAGGGCCATGAGTTGGGCAACCATACGCAAAACCACCGAGACCTCTCTCGCCAGAGTGCCGCCAACATACGAAACGAGATGACCTGGGCCAGAAACGCCATCCTCAACACCACGGATCAGCGCCCCGCAACCCTGCGTCCCCCCTATGGTGCCCTCAACCGAACTGTGCAAAACATCGCCAGAGAGATGGGATATCCCATTATCCTCTGGTCCATCGACACGAGAGATTGGGAGCGGCGCAATGTCCAAGCTATCCTCTCCCACATGTTCGACAGAAACGGACGGCCAACCGTTCGGTGCGGCGACATCATCCTCATGCACGACGTCTACCCAACCACCATCGACGCCGCCATCATCACCGTTGATCGCCTATTGGCCGCCGGCTACACCTTCGTCACCGTCTCCGAGCTATTTCAGATCCGCCAGATTGAGCCCGTCCCCGGCCAAATCTACAACCACCTCCGGCGCTGATCTTTCCCCTTGACAAGCAAGATAAATATGTATAAACTGTACATGTTCCTCATATAAGTCTATAATAGGGATAGACGTTTCTACCAACTACCGTAAATAGTTGTCTATGGGTCCCGGATTAGCCACATCCAAAACAGGGAATCTTAGACATCACTACGGTAGTTTTTGTTGTGCATTGCCGCCGTGTCCCCCGCCTGCGGCGCAAACATGTTCCTGGAGAAAGGAGACCATTGTGACCAACTTCGTGTTAAAAGGCGACATCTGCCACAGCATCACCTCAAAAACGTTAGAGACCGCCCATAACGCCTACCTAGTCTGCTTGGACGGCCTGAGCGCTGGCATATTCCAAACTCTGCCGGAGCAGTACAAAGCCCTCCCTCTCATGGACCACACCAACCACCTGATCCTCCCCGGCCTCACGGATCTCCACATCCACGCCCCCCAATTTACCTTCCGCTCCCTCGGCATGGATTTAGAGCTCATTGACTGGCTCAACACCCACACGTTCCCGGAAGAGGCCCGTTATGCAGACCTGGCCTACGCCGATCACGCCTATCAGGCTTTCGTTCAAGACCTCCGGCAAGGCCCAACAACCCGTACTAATATCTTCGCCACCCGCCACGTCCCCGCCACCATCCGCCTAATGGACCTCTTGGAGGACTCCGGCCTCATCACCACGGTGGGCAAAGTCAACATGGATCGTAACGCCCCAGATCCCCTGAGAGAACAAGACGCCGCCGCATCTCTCGCCGACACCCAGACCTGGCTCCGAGAGATCAACGGCCGCTACACCCGCACCTCCCCCATCCTGACCCCCCGTTTCATCCCCGCCTGCTCCGATGCGCTCATGGCGGGTCTGGGTCAAATCCAGCGCCAATGGAATCTCCCTGTCCAGTCCCACCTATCGGAGAACAAGCAGGAGATCACCTGGGTCAAAGACCTCGTCCCAGAGGCCGAGAGCTACGCCCACGCCTATTATCAGCACGGCCTATTCGGCGGCGATGTCCCCACGGTCATGGCCCACTGCGTCTGGCCCAGCGAGGAAGAGCTGACCCTGATGCAAGCACAAAAAATCTGGGTGGCCCACTGTCCCCAGTCCAATATAAACCTCTCCTCCGGCATCGCCCCCATCCGGAAATTCTTGGATTTAAACATCCCTGTCGGTCTGGCCAGCGATATGGCCGGCGGCGTCCACACCTCCATTTTCCGGGCCATATCCGATGCCATCGCCGTCTCCAAGCTCTATTGGCGCCTTATGGATCAGACTGCACAGCCCCTCACCCTGGAGGAGGCCTTCTATCTCGCCACCTGCGGCGGCGGGAGCTTTTTCGGCAAAGTCGGCAACTTCCAGCCGGGCTACGACCTGGACGCCCTCATCATCGACGATTCCACCCTCACCCCCCCAAGAGAAAACCTCCCCCTCCCCGACCGCCTAACCAGAGTGATCTATCTCTCTGAAAACCGCCATATTCAAAAGAAATATGTGCAAGGATTGGAAATCGCTCTCTAAACCACAAACCCGGCTGACGCTTTTGTAACGTCAGCCGGGTTTGCATTTACAGCGAAGTCTCATATTACTTCGCTATCTAAAATTGAGTTTAAAATTTTAGTAATTGTGGCATATCCAACAATTTTTGCCCCTTCTTGTATGTTAATCTGTTTGCCCACCCAGAGACAAGCGGGATATACTTCGGGGCTTAGAAAAGTAATTGTTCCCTTCGTTCTCCCGATCAGAGGTGCCTCATCAGCATCATAATAGTGATGAATGCCCATAGTCAAGTAGCCCTCTTTCACTAAATGGTCTGGCCGGTAGCCCTCAACACTCGGATGTCGCCTTGTGCCGATAAATTCGAATATAACTTCAACATCTGGCTCTCTTTTCATTCGTTCAAACCTCTCAAAATATCCGCTCAAGGTACCCGTCTCATCACAAAACGCAATATTACCTTACCACACCCCCCACCAAATTTCCATCATAAACAACAAAATCGGCCGTCATTATAAACAACAGCCGATTTAAAGTCAAAACAAATACTTATTCAGCACATAAGTACAACACGGACAAATATTTCGTAGGGACGACCGCCCCCGGTCGTCCGCAGACGGTCGAGGCGACCGTCCCTACGGGTGCACATAAGCTCCTTTTCCAAAGGAGCTGTCAGCGAAGCTGACTGAGGATTGCCCTTGGCCCTCTCATTTCGAGGGGGCTGAGGTCAGGCGAAACCTGACTGAAGAAGCATCCTACGCCCACTCCCGGTGAGAACTGGCACTCGGACTAGAGTTGGAATCCGAACTCGGACTGGAACCGGAACTAGAAACAGAACTAGCCCCGCCCCCGGATGACGGTTTGGCCGTGCGGTTAAATGCGACGAATACCCGCCGATTGGGCTCCGCCCCCGTGGAGTAGGTAGTCACATTCTCCATATTCTGGAGCGCCGTATGAATCACGTGACGCTCATAGGAGTTCATGGGTTCAAGGCCCATATTTTTCTTGTAGCGAACGGCTTTCTCCGCCGTCTTGTGGGCCAGGCGGATCAGGGCATCTTCCCGCTTCTTGCGGTAATTCTCCGCATCCACGCTGATCCGTGTCCGCTTGTCCGCACCCCGATTAACCACATAGCTGGTCAGATGAGAGATTGCATCCAACGTCTCCCCCCGGCGGCCAATCAACTGTCCCATACTGGAACCTTCCAATTCAATACGGAGGTTTCCCCCCTCTTCCCGGACTGAAACAGTGGCGGCAGTTCCCATCTGCACAAAGAGACCTTCCAAAAACTGCTGCGCTCTGTCCGCCGCCGGACCATTGGCCCCGGATGCAGCCACAGTAGGTGCCGCCGCCGGCGCTTTTTCCGATTTTACGGCTTTCTTTACAGATTTCACGGGTGCCGGTTCCGGTACAATCTCCTCCGGCGCATCTGTCATATAGGTCACTTTCACAATGGCAGGCGTCGCACCAATTCCCAAGAATCCGGCTTTCGCCCGCTCGACAATTTCCACAGATACCTCATCCCGGTCCAGCCCAATCTTCCGCAGAGCGGTCTGGATGGCATCGTCCTCTGTTCTTCCGGCTACTTCAATGGATGTTTCGCGCATAAGAAACTCCCTTCTCAATCTTCTCGTCTATTTCCTACCGACTATCTTCCTCATCGTCCCAACTGTCGTCATCGTCATCCCAAGTATCATCTTCATCCAGATCGTCCTCAAACTCCGCATCCGGATCCAATATTTCCTCCGAGATCGCAGGCAATGCCGCCGAAAATGCATCCATAGAAGAAGGCTCCGCTTGCATATCCTCCTCCAACTCCGGCATATCCGCATACTCGTCCGCCCCGATCTCTGTCTCCATCTCATCAATCTCATCTACATCGTCGAGATCCAAATCCGTATCAAATTGCTCCTCACCCTCCGGCCGCAAGAACCGCTCCGGATCATAGGCACGTCCTCTGGCATACTTCCGACGCCCCACTTGCGACGGATTATAGCTCTCCGCCGTATCCTCCGACGGATTCTCCTCTTGCCGTTGGGCAGCCTGCCGCTGTCGCTCCCGTTCTCTCTCCTGAATATGCTTTTTCTTTTTAGAAGTTCCCTTATTCTCTTTGGTGGCATTTAACGCCCGAAGACGCTCTGTCTCTTGACGTCTGGCCTCAAACTCCGCTTCCCGCTCTTTTTGCTTGGCCTCCATCTCCCCCTTGATAGATTCGTACATCCTCTTATATTTCCCTGTAAACGCCACATTGAGCAGCGTAGAGAAAAGGCTCGTAGAAATCCAATAGATACTCATGGCCGCCGGGAATGTAAAGCCGATGAACAGGCTGAAAAACGGCATCATAAACGTCATGGTCTTCATCATCTGCGCCATCTGCTGGTTCTGGCCCCCCTGGGGCATAAAATTGAGCGCCATCATCACCTTCTGCTGGGCAAAGAGCAGACCGGCAGAGAGAACAGGCAACACAAACAGCGCAGCATTCTCTAGCCAAGATCCTTCCCAAGTCCAGACCTGCCAATTGGGGATGCGTCCCAAATCTATGATGCCAAACAGGTTCATGTTCAGGTCGTATATCTGCGGCACAGCGGCGTGCAGTGCAGCGAAATGATCCCGGATATGTCCGGCGATTGCCACCTGCTCAAATGCGCCTCCAGGCAGAGAAACCCCAAGTCCCGTCAGTGTGGTGCGAAGGGTCTCAATTTGATCTACATCCAGCCTCATCAGATGGGTCAAAGGCTCCCGGATGATTTGAAAGAGGATCAAAAGGATAATCATCGGGAAAATCTGCCAAACGCATCCGCTGAGCGGCTTAAAGTTTTCCTCTTGATACAGCTTTTGCATTTCCTGATTCACTTTTTGCGGATTGCCCTTGTGTTTTTCCTGAATTTCTTTCATCCGCGGCCCCAGCAAGCTCTGCATAATGGTGCCACGCTTCCCTTTCATCTCAAAGGGCAAGCGGATCAAGGAAATCAGCAGGGCGAGGATAATCAAAGCCAAGCCATAGCTGTCCAAAAGCTGGGATAAGTTCCGCAATATAAAGGCAAACGGTGTGGCAACAGTGGCAATAAAACCCATAATAGAAAGACTCCATACAACGCAGTCACAACTCCAGTAAAGAGTCCATTCCTGTCCTGCGATGGCCGCCTTTCCGGCAAGCGGCACGCCTAAATTCTCAACATTGAACTACGGTACCGGATCGTACACATCGGCCCCGCGCCGATGAAAGGGATGGCACCGGGACAGCCGCCGGATCGTCAGCCATCCGCCCCGCAGGGCGCCGTATTTCTCGACGGCCTCCAGAGCATACGCCGAACAAGTGGGGATAAACCGGCAAGACGGCGGCGAGCCGGGGGATATCTGCCTGCGATAAAACCGGATCAAAGCCAAGAGCGCAGTTTTCACGGCTTCGCCTCCAACAGTCCCAGCTTGTCCATGAGCCGAAGAAAATCCGCCTCTAACTGATGATAGGCGGCGTACCGACTCTTCACCCGGGCCACGATCACAATATCCCAGCCCTGCTTGATCTCCAGCTCGTTGAGCCGATAAATCTCTTTCAGTCTGCGGCGCACTTTATTCCGGCAGACAGCCTTGCCCACCTTGGTGCTCACGGTCACACCCAACTGGCTGATCCGCTTGCGGTTTCGTTTACAGTAGACGGCAATCAACCCTGTGGCAGCGCTTTTCCCCGTGGCGTATATCCGCCGAAATTCATAATTGTTTTTCATGGAACTGGTGAAATGCAAGTCCCCACCCCGAGATCATAATTTCCGGATAATACACCGATAGGGCGTGTCTCGTCGTCTATGAGCACGCCCTAACTAAGTCGTCCATATTAGTGCGTCAGTCTGGCACGGCCCTTCGTGCGGCGGCGAGCGATGACACTGCGGCCGCTGCGGGTCCGCATTCTTTTCCGAAACCCGTGCTCTCTGGCACGCTTGCGCTTCTTCGGCTGATATGTGCGTAACATGTGTTACACCTCCCACTTTGTCAAATACACGACACCGGAATATGTTACCCCGGCGCAGTTCGCAAATAAACAGAAGGGCGTACCCTTCACAAGCATACATTATACACGAAGATTTGTCACCGTGTCAATGATTTCAAGCGTCTTAATATTGAAATATTCAATCTGATTCGCAAAATCCCGGTTTCCACGGTATAGGACAGCTTTCGCTCTGCCGAGGTGCGTATCTATTTTCTAGGATTTGCATTCGCATATTGTGTACTGCGTTTTTCAGCGCAGAATACAAAATATCCATCCAATTCATCTATTTTAACACCCGCCGCCTGCGGGCGGCACGGTAGATTGTCAAGTCAAGTGCAACGTATGAACTCCAGCGTGTCTTGCCAAATGGATTGACAAAGCCCGCAATAAGCGCTATACTGTAGTTACAAAAGGCGTTGCCGGTAAACGGTTAGCCTCTAGAATGTTTTGGTTATGGAATAACCGCCAGCTTTTCCAGGGCTTGGGCGGTTATTTCCTTTTGTCTATGTACTCTATCAGCTTTATTATCAACGCCGCAGATGCGAGCATTAACGTTATCGCTTCAAATACTGACAAGTGGCCTCACCTCCTTTCGGAGGGTATCGGCTAACCGCCTACCGTATTGGCAACGCTTATTTGTATTGTATGCCACAAAGTAGGGCCTGTCAATTTATTTTTCCACATTGCCAATAGGACATGAAACAAATATCCATCGCCGGCGGGGTTGGGCTGTTTTTTGTACTTGGAACGTAATCAATAGAGGCTACAGCCATCATTCTAAAACAGCGTTCTGCCAAACTCACCCCCGGTAATTAAGGAGTAGAAAAACACAACCCATGCAATAACTAGACCCACAGCAATCATAACAATGGGAAACCAAAGCTTTTCTACAACCGGGTGCTCCACTCTATAGATACGAGCTATTTTTCTGAGAAACACCAAAATCGTAGAAAACATGATGCTTACGCCAACAAGGCCAGTCAAGGAATTTCCTGTATATAAATCAAATATTTGTGCGATTACTGTAAGCACCGTAAACTGAAGGACAAGCACCAAAATAAATACGACTGCTTTTTTCAAAAAGGATTTATCCTGAAATAGCTTGCTAATATCTTTAAGTGTCTGCCACATAAAATCACTCCCGCCTCAACCTAAGGATTTCGTTCAAATTGCTATTTACTGTGCAAATGAATTCGCCCGCAGGCGGCAGATGTCCCCCTCCCCTAACTTATCGCCCTCCGCCCCCTCCGTTTACACCTGACGCCCCAAGAGCGAAGCGATTGGCACGACGGAAGGGGTGCCTGTGGTACAAGGAGCCGGTCAGACGAAACCGACCGGGGGAGAGACACAGGGCCGACGCAAATCCAATTGCGTCGGCCCCAATGCTGCATATTCAGCGGATTAATACATCCCCATGCCGCCCATGTCAGGGGCCGCCGCTGGGGGTTCTGGGATGTCTGTGACCAGGCTCTCCGTGGTCAGCACCATGGCCGCCACGCTGGCGGCGTTTTCTAAGGCGCTGCGGCAGACTTTGGTCGGATCAATGATCCCCGCCTGTACCATGTCCACGTACTCCTCTTTGGCCGCATCAAATCCGAAGTTACCCTTCTTGCTGGATTTGACTTTCTCCAAGATCACAGCGCCCTCAAGGCCTGCGTTCTCGGCGATCTGCTGGATGGGTGCCGCCAGGGCACGGGCCACTGTGGCGATGCCTGTTTTCTCGTCACCTTCGGCTTTGGCCAATAACTTCTCCACAGCCAGCCCCGCATTGACGAAGGACACGCCCCCGCCGGCCACGATTCCCTCTTCCACAGCGGCACGGGTTGCGTTCAGTGCGTCCTCGATCCGCAGTTTCTTCTCTTTCATCTCCGTCTCCGTCGCCGCACCCACTTTGATAACGGCCACACCACCGGAGAGTTTTGCCAACCGCTCTTGGAGTTTCTCCTTGTCGTACTCGGAGGTGGTAATTTCAATCTCATTGTTGATCTGATTGATTCGATCTTTAATATCTTGGGCCGAGCCGGCCCCGTCAACGATGATCGTATTCTCTTTGGAGACTTTCACCTGCCGTGCCGTACCCAGCACGTCCACAGTGGCATCTTTCAGCTCCATACCCAGATCACTGGAGACCACCTGGCCGCCGGTGAGCACTGCGATATCCTGGAGCATTTCTTTCCGCCGGTCACCAAAACCGGGGGCCTTGACACAGACGCAAGTAAATGTCCCACGGAGTTTATTGAGGATAATCGTGGCCAACGCCTCGCCCTCAACGTCCTCGGCGACAATCAGCATTTTCTTCCCGCTCTGGACGACGCCTTCTAAGAGAGGCAGAATATCCTGAATGTTGGAAATCTTCTTATCCGTCAGCAAGATGAACGGCTCGTCTAACACCGCCTCCATCTTCTCGTTATCCGTAGCCATATAGGGCGTGATGTAGCCCCGGTCAAACTGCATCCCCTCTACCACTTCGCTGTAAGTCTCCGCAGTCTTGGACTCCTCCACAGTGATGACGCCGTTCTGGCTCACCTGATCCATGGCCTCGGCAATCAGCGTACCAATTACTTCGTCGCTGGACGAGATGGTACCTACCACGGCGATATCCTTGTTGCCGCTCACAGGCTTGGAGTTCTTCTTGATCTCCTCTACCGCCACATCAACCGCTTTCTGGATGCCCCGTTTCATAATCATGGGGTTGGCACCGGCCGCCACGTTCTTCAAGCCTTCCCGGATAATGGCTTGAGCTAACACAGTCGCAGTCGTAGTACCGTCACCGGCCACATCATTGGTCTTGGTGGAGACCTCTTTTACCAGTTGCGCACCCATATTCTCAAACGGGTTCTCCAGCTCAATCTCCTTGGCGATGGTCACGCCGTCGTTGGTGATGAGGGGTGCGCCGAACTTCTTATCCAGCACCACATTTCTGCCCTTGGGGCCAATGGTGATCTTCACCGTATCTGCCAGTTGATTCACGCCACGCTCTAGCGCACGGCGGGCCTCTTCTCCGTAAATAATCTGTTTTGCCATATCAATTAAAACCTCCTCGTAGTATTCGTTTTCGTTATTCGCATTTTTTTGACATGATCTCACTCAAAAAATGCTATTTTCCTGTCATGTGTCCTACAAATTGTTTGTTCAAGCTTACTCAACTATCGCCAGGATATCGCTCTGGCGCACAATTGTCAGCTCTTCGCCGTCCACTTTGACCTCTGTGCCGGAGTACTTTCCGGTGATCACCCGGTCGCCCTCTTCCACGATCATCTCCACGTCATTGCCATCCACGATACCGCCGGGCCCGACGGCGACTACTTCGTATACCTGAGGCTTCTCCTGGGCGGAGCTGGTGAGGATAATGCCGCCTTTCGTGACCTCCTCAGCCTCAATCTGTTTGATAATCACTCTGTCCGCTAAAGGTTTTAGTGTCATGTCCGTACCTCCTACATCTGTATGAATAGTATGTGTTACAATTTGGTGCGTTAGCACTCATCCACACAGAGTGCTAACGCACCTATTATCATAATAGAACCTCCGCCATTACGCAAATTTAAATTTCCGTAAATATGGCGAAATCTCCATAAATATCCGAAATTATCTTGATTAAAATAATTCAGAAGAGCAAAATCAATCAATTACTTCCATTATCTCCGATTTTCTCCGTTTCGACAAAACTCGCCTCCCGGGGAGCAAAGAAGTTGACCCCGCCGGGCACCAGCGTAAAGGTGACCTCCCGCCTGCGGAGTATCTCCCCGTCCACATTGACCACAAATTCCTGATCCGCCCGCACAGTCAGACGCCTGTCCTGCACATATGTAATCCGATGGGGAGCCTCCCGAAACCGCCCCTGGGCATATAGATTCACCAACTGCAAAACACCCAGCCGGGACACCTTCTTGGCCAGAAGAATATCCATCTTCCCATCATTGGGCAACGCATCCGGCACCGGCGTAAACGCCCCGCCGTAACTCCGTCCATTACAGGCGCAGATCAGCGTAAACAACCCCTTGCGGCTCTTTCCCCCCGTCTCCACCTCAAACTTCATGGCAATTCCCTGGAACAAATTCGCCAGCAGGCTGACCAGATACGCCGTCTTTCCCCGTACCATGGGCAGCGTACTGTACTTATGCACATCCGCCCCGATCCGGGCGTCCAGCCCCACAGAGCAGATATTGATCCCATAGCGATCCCCCACGTCAATCACGTCCACGGCTATCTCCTGTCCGTCCAGCAGACGCTCCAGATCAAAAAAGTGCTCCCGCCCCGTAGAAAAGGTCTTAATAAAATCATTCCCCGTCCCCATGGGAAAATGGGTCACCGCCACATGGGAGTTCCCCACGGCACCGTTGACGCACTCATTCAGCGTCCCATCCCCACCGCAGGCGTAGATCCGCAGTGACTCTCCAACAGCGGCAGCCTCCCGCACTTTCCGGATGGCGTCTTCCGGCCCCGTGGTCTCATATATCTCCCAGTCGCCCCCGTGACGGCCCATAACCGCCTGGATTTGCGCCCGTCCCTCGGCAATTTTCCGCCCGCCGCCGGCCACTGGATTTAAAACAAACAAATGCTTCATTCGGATAGCCCCTTTTACTGGAATATATCTTCTATCGGTACATGTACAAGTTACACTTCATCATACCGTTATAGAGCTTTCGTTTCTTATCCGCCGCACGCCCGAAGGTCCGCTCAAACTCTGCATGGGCCGAGAGGATATACATCTGCCAGCCGGAGAGCCCCTGCACCGCACGGCCAAAATCCCGGTAGATCTCCTCCGCCTGCCGTCCTTCCAATATCCGCTCCCCATAGGGCGGGTTCGTCACGATTACGCCCCGTGGCGCCTCGATCGCAAAATCTCTCGCATCGGCAACCTCAAATCGAATATCTGCCTCCACCCCGGCCCGCCGGGCGTTCTCCCGGGCCAGATCAATACAACTCGGGTCAATATCCCGGGCCAAAATCTCATAGTCTCCGTGATATTCCCGCTCCCGTGCCGCCTCTCTGGCCTGATCCCAAAGCGCCCCCGGCACCGTATGCCAAGTCTCCGCCGCAAACCGCCGCTTAATCCCCGGCCCACGGTTCCGTGCGATGAGCGCCGCCTCTATGGCGATAGTACCCGACCCGCAGAACGGATCCGCCAGCACATCCCGTCCCCGATACCGGGAGAGGGTCACAAGTCCCGCCGCAAGCGTCTCCCGCAGCGGTGCCGTCCCCGCCACAGGCCGATAGCCCCGCTTATACAGCCCCGGCCCCGTAGTGTCCAGATAGATGGTCGCCATATCGTTCAAGATGGAGAACTGCACTTGATACACAGCCCCCGTCTCCGGCATCCGCTCTACACCATAGACACGCCCCAACTGATCCGCCGCCGCCTTCTTGATGATCCGCTGGGCGTCCGGCACTGATCGAAGGGTCGGCCCCAGGGCATGTCCCTTGACGGGAAAGGCCCCGTCTTTCGGCACATAGGCGGCCCAATCTAAGGCGAGTGCGCCCTGATACAGCTCCTCAAAGGAACTCGCCGGAAAGCGCCCCAGGGCCACCAGCACACGCTCCCCGGTGCGTAAGCTGATATTCGCTTTTGGGATATCAGCCGGGCCGCCGGCAAAATACACCCGCCCGTTCTCCGGCCGGACATCTGTCATGTTTAGCCGCCGTAATTCATCGGCCACAAGCCCCTCCAGCCCAAACAGGCAAGGGACGCAAAGATCAAATTTCAATGGTTTCTTTCCTTTCCGTTTAACTTTATTCACTAGAGAACTTTCACCATAAACATCTCTTGCGGTTGCTCCAGCGGCGTATTGTCTAAGAAAATACCGCCTCTTTCTATATATCCGAGCTTTCTATAAAAATGTTGCGCCTGTTCATTGACTTGCGTTGAGGTCATCACCATTTTATACCCAAGTCCACGCATTTCATTTTCCCAAAAAACCATGGCCTGTCTGCCGTATCCCTTGCCTTGATGGGATTCTTCCATATGGATAAGCGTGAGGAATGGTGTATTGTCCCAAAATAAATTATACCGCATTACGCCGATGGGCGTATCGCCGACGCTGAAAACATACCCCCGCTGATCTCGAACCTTTCGTTCAAACTCATCTTCGCTCAAATCCGGATCAAGAGTATACCAAAAGGGCCTGTCCTCCGCAGATACATGCCGAATCTCTAGCATTTTTATTCTCTCCCCACTACATTATATGCCTGTGCGGCAACCGTACCGCATTATGCTTATTTGGTACGCAGATTTAAATTTCTCGAATGCAGGCCTTTATATCTAAATCCGCAAGTCCTGCTCCTTTCAAAATTAGCATATATGTAATTGCTCTGACCAGAGAGACATCCAAAAAGGCAGCACGCTCTAACGGTTTCGTGTGGTCTCCGTGTGCAATCCAATTTCGTGCATTTTTTATTCTCTCGGGCATTCCTTGATAACCTTCCCGAAACTTAGACTCTGTATTGCGTTCGCCATATATATTAACAAATTCCTCAAGTGCAATTTCTAGTCTCTTCTGCAAAGACATATCAGCAATTTTAAAGCCAGTCAGCAATGAATCAAAGTGCTCTAATTCGACATCAGTATATATATTTCTGCAAGCTTCAAGGTTGCTAATCATCTTATCTTTTACAGCTTTCTGCTCTGGAAATTTGAACTTTTTTGACTTAAACTTTGAGGGATAGGTTGTTTTGAATTGCATTTCAAAGCACGCACAAGCATTCACAATATCATTCATATAAATTTCCGTTTTACTTGAGTCAAATAAGCTGCGGAAATTTATTAGATTTTCTGCTATTTGGGTGAAAATACTTGCTATTCCATTTTGTAAACACTCATAGGGAATAACACTTTCAGGAGCAAAAACACCTTCCCCTATGGATTTTAGTTTCAAAGCGGCATCATAGGGTTTAGCAGAGAGGTCGTTTCCATAATAGTTAATAAGAACAGGTTCAAGGTCTACGTCCCTTGTATGAGAGATGAAACGCAAAAATGTCTTAACGATTCCAACAATTCTCAGAATCTCACTATTGGAAATGCTTTCTTTAGACGTAATCAAAATACAATTATATACTGGGAAAGGATGTCTCTCTCCAGGCAAATAAAAAGAGATTGCATCAAATTTTAAAGCATATTTTTTGTTGTCAATAGTTATCCAATGTTCTTGACGTTTTGGCAAGACATTGCTATCTCCATCACTTTTCAAGGAGCTCAACACGCTAATATGCCGCTCTATTACTTGTTGGTCTCTCCTAAAAAAATAGTCAATTGTGGGATGTTTGAACAGAAGGGAATTAATAGAGTTCTTATTGTCGCGCTCTCCATGAGTATAACGCCCTATGTAGCCAAAGACGTGTATTGCGTATTCGCCTAAGTGGATAAGTTCAAATTTTTCCGCAAATAAGGTTAGTTCATTTCCCGATGCATCTGTTATTATTAGCACACCTTCATCCATAAGCTTGTTTAAATCGTCCCAACTGATTCTATCTTCCCCAGTCGAAATGACTAGTTGATAGTCAGAAAAAAGAAAGGGATAGATTGTGCCTTTTATATTAATATTCCCCTTGTAAGATATCTCCATTGCAAAGCTCCTGCCCAAAATATAAACTACCTGCACATTAAAAGAAACACCCGGCTCTGCGGAACCACCCTCTTTACAAAAGAGGGTCAGGAAAAAATCCTTCGTCTTTGCCCTCTTTCGTAAAGAGGGTGCCGCCCGCAGGCGGCGGGTGTTTTTAGCCCCAAAAACCGCCACAACCCATCCCACTCGACAAAACCCGACAAAAGTAGTTAAAACTTCCCATGTTTCGCTATTTACAATTCCCCAAAACGCCTGTATGATATTGACACAGCTTATCCAATGGCATTGAGGATGCCTGTAATCCCATCAGGGATTCGTAAGCTCATATCTTTATCCCACAACCCTATTTTTGGCGGACTATCACCCGATAGTCCGCACTTTTTATTGCGGGGAGCGATTCTAGCCCTCCACACCCAGACAAAACGGATGCCCCTCCGGGTCAAACAGGGTGACCCAGAGATTCCCGCCGTACTGATCCGGCGCTTTCACAGCCCCCAGTTTGACGGCCTCCTCCACGGCGGATTCCAAGTCTTCCACGGCAAAATCCAGATGCACCTGTTTTTGCTGTCTCCCCGCCTCCTCCGGCCAGACCGGCGGAATGTAGTCAACCTCACAGGTATTGAACAAAAGCATCAGACTATCGCTCACAACCAGCCCCGGCAGATCATACATGGTGCACTTTTCCAGCCCCGTGAGCTTGTGATAAAAAGCCCGCAAGTTCTGCGGATTTTTGCAGTCGATGAAAATATGGCTCAGCGAGATCTTATTGCTCATCTTTCGCCTCTCCCCGCTCTTCTGCGCTGAGATTTTCCACTACATTGCTATTCATCAGACTATTGGGAATCAAAAGCAGCTTACACTCCCCCGTCCGGATCGTCGTGTGGCGAAAGCCGATCTCCTCCACGACACCTGTGATATCCACCGCCAGATAGCGGATCGTATCCCCCACTTTGAAGGGCCGGAACAAGAGCAGCAGCGCCCCGCTGACCACGTTTCCCAGCGCCTGCTGGGAGGCCAGTCCCACTACCACGGCCAAAATGCCGGAGCCCGCCAAAATGCTGGTGAGCACCGCATCCATCCCCGGCACATTCTGCAACGCCCCTGCGATACAGATGACATACAGCGCCCCTTTCACCCCGTAGCGCAGATACCGGAGAAACCCCGTATCCCGCCCACGGGCCAAAAGACGCTGTTCTGTGCGCCGAAACAGTACATTGACTACCCGCAGTAGAACAAACAAGATAATCAGGGCAACCAAAACCGCCAACGCCGTCCGGGCCACCTGATGACTTGTCACGCCAAACAGATCATACAAAACTTCCATAAGCCCTCTCTATACTATCATTTCATCAAACTCTCATCCCGCTCATCTGAAACCACTTCCCGATGTCAGGTATTATCGCCCTTTCCGACCAACCAATTTACCGGGGCGCTTTCGTCTGTCTTTCGGCCGCTCACGCTCTTGCCGCTCACGGCGATGACTGCCGCTATAGGTATCTTGCGCCTCCTCCACCTCATCGGGATCGTCTTTATCCTCTGTCTTCTCCGTCAGGACAATCCCGCCAATCTCCATCTCGGCATCCTGATCCTTACACATATCATAGATCGTAAGCGCCGCGGCGCTCACCGCCGTCAGGGCCTCCATCTCCACTCCGGTTACCCCGAAAGATCGCACCTCCGCCTCAATGACAATATCACCCTCAGATTCCTCAAAATGAAATGTCACATCCGCACCTGTCAACTGGAGAGAATGGCAGAGGGGTACGATCTCACTGGTTTTTTTGGCGGCCAATATCCCCGCCACCTGGGCCACAGCCAACACGTCGCCCCTGTCCATCTCGCCCGCCTGCACCATGGCAAGGGTCTCCTCCCCCACAGTGATCCGCCCAATTGCCCGGGCGATCCGCTCCGTAGGCGTCTTGCCCGCCGCATTTGCCGTTTTCGTCCCCTGAAATTCATTCAAGTTTGTCAAATCCATATTACTAGCCTCCTTAATTTGATGCAAATAGTTCAACCAATCCCATCAGCCGCAGGAACCCTTCCCAAAATAACAGACGGGATAGGTGCACGTCTCGCAAGCGAGGCACAGGCCCCCTTCGCCCAAACGGGAAAAATCCGCCCCCGTGAGCCGCCCCCCCGCAAAAATCTGCGGCAAGATCACATCCAACGCCGTAATCCTGTGATATATGGCCGCCCCAGGCACCCCGATCAGAGCCACATCTCCCAGATAGGCCAACATGAGCATATTCCCCGGCTGAATCGGCACCCCTTGGACGATCACATGGGCCCCGGTCTGCCGGATGGCCTCAGGCGTCAAATCGTCCGGGTCTACACTCATCCCGCCGGTAAAAAAGATCAAATCCATACCCTGATCCAAAAATTCAGCCGCCGCCTGACCGATCTCCGCTAGATCGTCGGGGCAGACCTTCACCCCCAATATCTGTCCACCAAATTGAGCCGTCTTTTCCCGTAACACCGGCGCAAACCGATCCGCAACCGCACCGGAATACACCTCGCCCCCGGTGATCACAATCCCCACACGCAGAGGCAGAAACGACCGCACAGAGAGTATCCCGCCGTGGATATGCCCCAGCGCCTCCACTTGATCCACGTTGGATCGCTGCGTGACCAACGGCACAATCCGCACCCCGGCCAACCGATCCCCCGCCCGGACAGGCGTATCTCCCGGAATCGTCGCCGCCGTATAGTCCGGCACGGCATTCAACGCCCGTAGGGCCGCCCGATTCACAGTGAACAGCCCGTCTTGTGTCGCCGTGAGGGTAAACTTCCCCTCCGACGGCCCGGAAAATCCAACGCCAGACCCAGCGAGCGCCTTCACACCCGCCAATCCTGCATCGTCCTCATGCACTTCCTCCACGTTCGGATCCCATACAAAAATATGGGCCTTCCCCATCAATAAGAGCTGCGGAATATCTCTCTCGCAGATTACGTGCCCCCGCCGAAACGCCACATATTTTCTGCCGCCCTCAATGGCGGTCATATCGTGGCAGAGGATTTCTCCGATGGCCTTTTCCACTGGGATCCGTCTCATGGGCACGCCTCCTGATGAGATGAAAATGGGCGCGCAATGCGCACCCATATGTCATAGCTTTTCCAGGTGATCTCACTCAAAGGAAATCATATAATAATACACCGGCTGACCGCCGTAAATCGCCGTGGTTTCCGCATGGGGAAACTTCACAGAAACAGCCCCGGCACACGCTTCAGCCGCCGCCTCGTCCACATTTTCCCCATAGAAAACAGTGACAAACTCCGGCGCATCTGCGGACACGGCTTCTAATACTTTCTCCAGGAGGACATCAAAACTGTCATCACTCCCCAAAAGTTTGTTTTCCAACAGCGCCAAATACTGCCCCGCCCGGATTGGTTGTCCGTCAAAGTCAGAATCACGGGAGGCATAGGTAATCTGCACTGTCTTCACCCGGGCGATTGCCGCCTCCATGGCCGCAGTATTCTCCGCCTCCCCCAAATCGGGATCCATATTCAACAAGGCGGAGACTCCTTGGGGCACCGTTTTGGTGGGAATAATAACCACTTTCTTCTGACTGAGCGGCACGGCCTGCTGGGCCGCCAGGATAATATTCTTATTGTTAGGCAAAACATACACAACTTTGGCAGGCACCCGATCAATGGCCCGGACAATGTCGTCGGTAGACGGATTCATGGTCTGCCCCCCGGTGATGATCCCGTCGGCGCCTAAATCGGCAAACACCGCCGCCATACCCTCGCCGGCGGAGACCACAACCACACCTAATTCTTTCTCCGGTGCCGCCGCTTGCGGTTTTTCTTCAGCCCCAGCATTTTCGGCGCTCTCCGCCTGAGCCTGGGCCGTCTCGCTGTGCTGTTCCCGCATGTTTTCAATCTTGATCGTCAGCAGACTGCCGTAGGTCAACGCCTCTGTCAACGCCCGCCCCGGATCATCTGTGTGGACATGCACCTTGATGATCTCCTCATCGTCCACCACCACCAAGCTGTCGCCCATGGGATCCAAAAAGCTCCGCAGTCCGTTGGGGTCCTTTTGATTTTCTCTCTCAATAATAAACTCAGTGCAGTATAAGAATGTAATCTCTTCCGTTGCAAACGCAGAAAAATCCGCCTTGTCCCGCACCTCTTCTTGCGCTGCCGTCTCAATCACTTCACCCCGGAGCGCTCGGAGCATTCCCTCCAATATGATCAAATATCCCTTGCCGCCGGAGTCAACCACCCCTGCCTTTTTGAGCACCGGATTCTGATTGACGGTCTCGGCCAGGGCCTCATACCCTACTTTGACGGCGTGTTCCAGGGTCAGTTCCACGTCTTCTTCCTGGGCGGCGAATTCCACAGCGGCGGCGCTGGCCACCCGGGAGACCGTCAGCATAGTCCCCTCGGCGGGCTTCATCACGGCCTTGTACGCCGCATCTACACCTTCTACCATGGCCTGGGCAAACTCCGCCGATGTGGCCTCGTCCTTTTCCTTGAGACCTTTGGAAATTCCCCGGAACAAAAGAGATAAAATAACACCGGAATTCCCCCGGGCTCCACGTAAAAGCGCACTAGAGGCAGTTTCCGCCGCCTTGCCCACCGATTCGGAGCGTTTCTTTTTCATCTCTGCGGCCCCAGCGGCCATGGTCAGATTCATATTCGTACCCGTATCCCCGTCGGGGACAGGGAATACATTCAAATCATTGAGCATCTGCTTTTCCGCCGCAACCGCCGCAGAAGCCCCTTCAATCATGGCACAAAAATCTCGTCCGTTTAAGCTTATTTTCACGTTTCTAAATCCCTCCATCAGAGCGGCAAGATCTCTGTCGCTCACCTGCTATCTTTTTTCTATTGAGCACTCTAATCTATCCGCACAGCATCCACAAAGATATCCACGCTCTTCACCGGAATCCCCGTGGCACCCTCCACATCATACCGCACCCGGTCAATGATGCTGGGGGTGAGGGCCGCAATATTAACCCCATAGTCCACAATAATGTGCAGTTCAATAGAGATAGCCCCATCTGGATCAATGGTCACAAGAACCCCTTTGCCCATGGCCTCTCTTTTGAGCAGATGAACCAGCCCGTCGGACACGCCGCGCTTGGCCATTCCCTTAACCCCAAAACAGTTGGTGGCCGCAGCACCTGCCAATGTGGTAATTACCTCACTGGTGATTACAATATCTCCACGGTCAGCTTTTTGGTTTACCATGTCTATGACCTTTCCTTTCCTTAAGCTACAGGTCATTATAGTACAATATGGCAAAAATCACAAGTCAATTCGAGAATTTTATCCCCCGTGAAAACTTTCTTTCAAAAAATGAAGAATTATGCCTTGTATTTGCTTGTCAAATAATGTACAATATTTTTGTACAAATTTTCAAAGTAGGAGGTTTTACAAATGAAAGGTATCAAATTGATTGTTGCCCTGGCAGGTGCAGTGCTTCTTGTAGCCGCTGCAATCTGTGCTGTTGTCGTCTTCCAAGAAGAACTTATGAAGCTATTCAACGAGTGCAAAGAATACTGTTGCAGCAAGGCTGCCAGCTTCAAAAAAGACGAGTTCGCAGACTTCGCAGATATGTAAGTAACCACAACGCAAAAACAAAGCCCGCATTATAGCGGACTTTGTCTTCGGACTGACGCCAGAGCATTCATACTCTGGCGTTTTCCACTATTTCATTTCGTTCAAGCTTAACAGCAAGTTCCAGTTTTTATCCACTTGCGCTTGATATGTTTCAATCAAGTGCTCGTTGCCTTTGGCAAACATGTGGCTGAAGCGACCTTGTTCTTTTAGATAAACTTCAACCGGCAACTTCTTTTTCGGGATGTATGAAAGCGAAAGATTGCCCTCCACGATTTCAAACATCGGCCAAATACAAGTTTCCACTGCCAGCTCGCACATTTCCATAAGCCTTTGGGTCTCGTATCTCCAGCCCCGCGGACACGGTGCAAGAATATTGAGGAATGCCGCACCTTTTGTGTAAAGGGCTTTTTCACATTTTTCGCTCATGTCCTTGAAGTTTTTAAGCGGCAAGGTTTGCGCCACATATGGGATATTGTGACCCATAATTATCAGGGTAAGGTCTTTTTTGGGCTGTACTTTACCCGGTATAACAGAACCCGCAGGCGTTGTTGACGTTGCCGCATACGTCGGAGTAGAGCTGGAGCGCTGTATCCCCGTATTCATATAGGCGCCATTGTCGTAGCAAACATATACCATGTCGTGGCCCCGCTCCATAGCACCGGAAAGCGCCTGCAAACCGATATCGTATGTGCCGCCGTCGCCGGCTACAGCAATAAACTTGGTTTCGGGTACATCTTCGCCTTTGCGCTTTTTCGTTTCGTATGCGGCCTGCGCACCGGAAATGGTGGCCGCAACATTTTCAAACGCACTGTGTATGAAAGAGTCTTCCCAGGCCGTATACGGATACAAAAAGCTGGAGACCTCAACGCAACTGGTTGCGGCGGAAACAACAGCATGATCCTCAGGTTTTAGCGCACGCAACAGTGTACGCATAACAGGAGATGCTCCGCATCCGGCACACAATCTATGTCCGCCAGTAAAACGCTCGGGCCGTTTGGCCCATTCTTTTAAGTTATAAGCCATCACTAAACCTCCCTTACGCCGAGATAATTGTAAACTTCTTTAACTTTTCCGGTTTTTGCTATTTCTTGCAGGGTATCATACGCTTCTTTGATGTTGTCGGTTGTGACATCACGCCCACCGAGACCATAGATGTAGTTGATCACTTTTACGCCGTCAATGCGTCCGAACATGGCAGAAGTAACGTCTGTAAATACCGGCCCGCCGGCAGCGTTGCATGAATCCGCTCTGTCCAAAACAGCAACTGCCTTGCATTTCGACAATGCTTTCGCAATTTCCTCTACCGGAAAAGGTCTGTAAACACGGATTTTGATAAGTCCCGCCTTAACGCCCTGTCCTCTGAGCTCATCAACAACATCTTTTGCGGTGCCTGCCGTAGAGTTCAAGACAACAATGGCCACTTCGGCATCGTCCATTCTATACTCTTCAAACAAACCGTATTTGCGGCCCGTAAGCTTTTCAAATTCTGCCGCAACTTCCAGTATAGGCTTGATGGATGCCCGCATAGCTTCTGCCTGCTGACGCTTTTGCTCGAAATAATAGAACGGCAGAGACAGGGGGCCCATGGACATAGGCTTGTCTTTGTCCATCAAGTGGTATGGCGGGTTATATTTGCCGACAAACTTTTTCACTTCTTCATCTTCCAAAAGGTCAAGGTTTTCTACTTTATGGGAAGTGATGAACCCGTCAAAACAGTCCATGACAGGCAGCATAACATCGGGATGTTCGCCGATTTTAACAGCTTGAAGGAAGTTGTCATAAGCTTCTTGGGCATCTTCGCTGTAGATTTGAATCCAGCCGGAATCCCGGGCGCCCATGGAATCCGAGTGATCACAGTGAATGTTGATCGGCCCGGATAGTGCACGGTTGATAAGCGCAAGCGTTATGGGTAGCCTGTAGGCCGACGCAATGTAAAGCATCTCCCACATAAGTGCCAGACCCTGTGCGCTGGTAGCTGTCATAGAGCGGCCGCCTGCCGCCTGTGCGCCGATACAGGCGCTCATTGCACTGTGCTCCGATTCTACAGGTACAAACTCTGTATCAACCTCGCCATTTGCCACATATGTAGAAAAATACTGCGGCACTTCGGTTGACGGTGTTATCGGATATGCCGCAACAACGTCGGGATTAATCTGTTTCATTGCAACGGAAACAGCTTCATTGCCGCTTAGTTTTGCTCTTATAGCCATTTACACGTCCTCCTTCTCTATAGCATTAAACGGACATACTACTTTACAGCACAAACAGCCTTTGCAAAAATCAAAATCAAACCCTTGCATCAGGCCCGCATCGTCTAAAACGATGGCAGAGTCCGGACAAACAGGGAAGCAAAGAAGACATTGCTTGCACTTTTCAGCGACGAAAATGGGCTTTTCGCTTCTCCAGTCTCCAGTTTTGAAGTTTACAGCATTGCCGGCTTCAAAGACATGGGCGCCATGAGTCATGTTTTTCCAAGATTCCAGCTTTACGCCTTTCCCTGCATTCATAGCCCCTTCACCTCCGCTTTTGCACGCTTAACCGCATTCATATTGCCTTCAATCACATGCGGTTTGTCCTCAAATTTGTGTCTTAACGATGTCTCCATATCTTTTATGAACGTTTCTTCGTCCACAACGCCGGACACTTTTACAATTGCCGCAAGCATCGGCGTATTCGGAAAATATCTGCCTAAGCACTCTTCCGAGATCGTTCTTGCGTCAATGGTACACACCTTGCCCTTATATCCATCCAAACTCGCCCTGATTTCATCCGGTGTTTTCGATGTGTTTACAACAATCGCACCGTTTTCCTTCAGTCCTGCGGTACAATCCACAGCCTCAATCAGCGTCTCGTCAAGCACTACAGCAAAATCAGGCTCGTAGATATTGCTATGTACCCTAATTTTTGCATCAGCAATCCTGTTATACGCCGTGATAGGTGCACCCATGCGCTCCGGGCCGTACTCCGGAAAACCCTGGACGTATTTACCTGTATTAAACGCTGCATCGGCAAGCAATTCGGACGCAGTTTTGGCTCCTTGTCCGCCTCTGGCATGCCAGCGAATTTCTACAACATTTGCCATCTTTGACCTCCTATAAGTATTTTTTTTAACAATCACCTCCGACAGTTTAATATAAACTTATGCAAATGTCAACATGTATAAAACGAGAAAAGGCAGACAACAGTACTGATCACACAAACTCCAGCGCAGAGAACGACACTTCCCGGGATAGCAGATCGTATGGGCGTTTTAAAAATACGGGATGAATTCCCAATAAACGGGAAACCATTTAGTAATATACACGAAGCTGTTGTATTGACCAGACGATGGGCTGTATATTGCAATAGATTAGATTTGTAACTACCTTTCGGACTGGCACAACAATCAAGGGTATCTCTCCTGGCTGGGTATAAATTCACCCCCCAGTCAGGCAGCAAAATAAAAATTTTTGAGGAGGAAACAAAATCAATGGCAAGAAAACTCATGTCAATGGACGGCAACACCGCAGCGGCCCACGTATCCTACGCCTTCACCGATGTGGCCGGCATCTACCCCATTACCCCGTCATCCAACATGGCGGAGTACGTGGACAAGTGGGCTGCTGACGGCCGGAAAAACCTGTTCGGCCAAACCGTAAAAGTGGTGGAGATGCAATCCGAGGCCGGCGCCGCCGGCACAGTCCACGGCGCCATCACCGCAGGAACTCTGACCAGCACTTACACCGCATCCCAGGGCCTCTTGCTGATGATCCCCAACATGTTCAAGATCGCCGGCGAGCTGACCCCCAACGTCCTCCACGTATCCGCACGAACCGTCGCCACCCACGCACTCTCCATTTTCGGCGACCACTCCGACGTCATGGCCTGCCGTTCCACCGGCTACGCCATGATGGCCAACTCTTCTCCCCAAGAAGTCATGGATCTGGGCACCGTGGCCCACTTGGCCACCATCCCAGGCCGAGTCCCCGTCCTCAACTTCTTCGATGGTTTCCGCACCTCCCACGAAATCCAGAGAGTCTGGGCCTGGGACGACGAAGACTTCGCCGAAATGCTGGATTGGGACGCAGTCCGCCGCTTCCGGCAGACCGCCAACAACCCCAATCACCCGGTTCTCAAAGGTGCCGCCGAAAACCCGGACACCTTCTTCCAGCACAGAGAAGCTTCTAACACCACCTACCTGGAGTTCCCCGCCATTGTCGAGAAATACATGGACATGGTCAACGAGCGGGCCGGAACAGACTATAAGCTGTTCAACTACTACGGCGCACCTGACGCCACCGAAGTCATCGTGGCAATGGGTTCCGTCTGCGAAACCGCAGAAGAAGTTGTGGACTATCTCAATGCCAAGGGCGAAAAAGTCGGCCTGATCAAAGTCCGCCTCTACAGACCCTTCAGCATCAAACACCTGCTGGATGTTATCCCCGCAAGCGTCCAAAAGATCGCCGTTCTCGACCGCACCAAAGAGCCGGGCGCCCTGGGTGAACCTCTGTATCTCGACGTGATCTCCGCCCTGAAGGGTTCCAAGTTTGAAACTATCCCCGTAATGGGCGGCCGTTACGGCCTGTCCTCCAAGGATACCGTCCCCGGCTGCATCGTCGCCGTATACCGCAACCTCCAGCAGGATGCGCCGAAAAACGGCTTCACCGTGGGCATCGTGGACGATGTGACCAATCTGTCTCTGCCTATGGACGAACTGCCCGACACCACAGGCGCAGATACCGTCTCCTGTAAATTCTGGGGTATCGGCGGCGACGGCACCGTAGGTGCCAATAAGAACTCCGTGGACATCATCGGCGAACTGGCCGGAAAGGAGATCCAGGCCTACTTCCAATACGACTCCAAAAAGTCCGGCGGCGTAACTCAGAGCCACGTCCGCTTCGGCGACAGCAAAATCCGGAGCACCTATTTCGTCTCCAACGCCGATTTCGTCGGCTGTCATGTCCCCTCTTATATTGAGCGGTATGACATCGCCAAGGATATCAAGCCAAACGGCACATTCCTCATCAACTGCGACTGGGACGTGGAGGAATTGGGCAAGCATCTCCCCGCCGCATCCAAAAAGCACATTGCCGACAACAACATCAGCGTTTACACCTGTGACGCCGTCCACATTGCCCGTGACTTAGGGCTGGGCCGCCGCACCAACACTATTCTACAGGCCGCTTTCTTCAAACTCACCGACATCATCCCGCTAGATGACGCCGTCAAGTATATGAAGGCGGCCATCGAATACACCTACGGCCGCCGGGGCGAAAAAGTCGTCCAAATGAACTACGCCGCCGTTGACGCCGGGATCAAAGACGAAAACGTCACCAAATTAGAGATCCCCGCCAGTTGGTCCAACCCAGAGCCCGATGCCCCCAGAAAACCCGCCCAAGGCGACCGGGAAGAGCTGGTCGAGTTCGTGGAAAATGTCCTGCGTCCCATCAGCGGCATCAAGGGCGACAGTCTGCCCGTCTCCACTTTCGTCAAAGAGAAGTACGCCACCATGCCCCAGGGTTCTGCCGCCTATGAGAAGCGTTGTATCGCCGTAAACGTGCCCGTCTGGATTCCTGAGAACTGCATCCAGTGTAACCAGTGCGTCTACGTCTGCCCCCACGCCGTTATCCGGCCCTACGCCCTGACAGACGCCGAGGTGAAAACCGCCCCCGCAAGCCTCAAGACCGTTCCCCTAAACGGCAAAGGCGTGGAAGAGCTCAAATACACTATCGTCTCCTCCGTGATGGACTGTTACGGCTGCGATTCCTGCGCCAACGTCTGTCCGGCCAAGCAAAAAGCCCTCGTCATGGAGCCCCTGGAGACCCGTTTAGAGGAGCAAAAAGCCTTCAACTACTGTAACGAGAAAGTCACCGAAAAAGAGTTGCCTTTCCCGGCGACAACCGTCAAGGGCTCCCAGTTCTTAAAGCCCCTCCTGGAGTTCTCCGGCGCCTGTGCCGGCTGCGGCGAGACCCCTTATGCCAAGCTGGTCACCCAGCTCTTCGGCGACCGGATGTATATCGTCAACTCCACCGGATGTTCCTCCATCTGGGGCGGCAGCTATCCCAGCACACCGTACACGGTCAACAGCAAGGGCCGCGGCCCCGCATGGCTCAACTCTCTCTTCGAGGACACCGCAGAGGCCGGACTCGGCATCTACTACGGAACCCTCCAGCAGAGAGAGCAGGCCAAGATACTGGCAGAACAGGCCATTGCAGACAATGTGGACACCAGAGCCGCAAAAGCCGCCCAGGCCTGGCTCGATGTCTATGACGACGGCAAGGCCTCCCAGGCCGCCGGCGAAGTATTAGAAGCCGCTCTGACAGAGGCCCTAACAGGCGATGCCAAATGCAGCACCCTGCAACGCCTTCTGGATCTCTCCAACCAGTTCGCCAAACCCTCCATCTGGATGTTCGGCGGAGACGGCTGGGCCTATGACATCGGCTACGGCGGCCTGGATCACGTCATCGCCGCCGGTGACAACGTGAATATCCTGGTCTTCGATACCGAAGTTTACTCCAATACCGGCGGACAGGCCTCTAAGGCCAGCCAAGTGGGCCAGGTGGCACAGTTTGCGGCCGCCGGCAAGCCCATCAAGAAAAAAGACCTGGCCCAGATCGCCATGGCCTACGGCTACGTCTACGTGGCCCAGGTGGCCCTCGGCGCCGACTACAACCAGACCCTCAAGGCCATCTTGGAAGCCGAAGCATTTGACGGCCCCTCCATCGTCATCGCCTACGCCCCCTGTATTGCCCACGGCAATAAGGACGGCATGGGTGAGACCATCAAGACCACCAAGGCGGCCGTTGCCGCCGGTTACTGGCACATGTTCCGCTTTAATCCCGACTTGAGAGAGCAGGGCAAAAACCCGCTGACTATCGACAGCAAAGCCCCCTCGGCCAGCTATCAGGACTTCATCACGAAAGAGGTCCGCTACACCTCCCTGCAACTCCGGGACGCAGAACGGGCGCACAAACTCTTCAATCTGGCCGAACAACAGGCCAAGGAGAAATACGCAAACCTGGTGGCCCAAAAAGAAATGTTTGATCGGCTCGTAGCTGAATAAGCGCTATTTATCACGATCTAAAGCGAACCCGCACAGTTTAAACTGTGCAGGTTCGCTTTTTATTGCGGAGGTGGAGCACAGGGAAAACCTGTCAAACCCTATAGGTTTTGGCGGACGCAAGCAGGGTCGAAATTGGTTTTCTAATTTGCGAACAGCCCACACGGACAAGCTCCACGAAATCAATATTAAGAGCCTGTGCAAGCGCACAAAGCTTTTCGACACTATCCAGCCCTGCGCCGCTCTTTTCACTGCGATTATATGTGGATTCTTCCATACCCAACAAACGGGCAACGTGCGCCTGTGTGTATCCCTTGCGGGTACGATGCCGCCTGATAAACTCCCCGCGCATACGGGGGCGCAGTGGTCGGGGTATCTGATTCCTTTCTCTGCTCTCATAGAAAACACCCCCCTCCGTCCCAACACTGGGAGCAGAGAGGGGTGTGCTATTCTGTTGCCTAGTACAGTCCTATGGGAAAACGTTTGTATCAGAATAAAATCATCTGTGTCGCACCATAAAGCCCATCTTATATCCATGCTGCTGGCAAGGTGTCAAACTCTGCAGAACTTATTTTCCATTCATATTTATGAATTGGATGCTGTATCCGTCAGGGTCATTGACAATAAAAAAACGCATATGTGGGTTTGGGGTAACAATATTCACCTTCGTGCTGTCATAGCCCTTTTCATTCATCAGAGTTATTGTGTCCTCCAAAGAGCCAGTCACAAAACCTAATAAAATTCCTTTGCCAAGCGGGGTACTATTTGACGGTGCGCCGCTATTACAGATTAACTCAACTTCGGTATCACCTTTTCCTAAAAAGGCGATTTCAGTACCAGGGTCAGCGTTGAAGCGTCTGTTCATTTCAAGACCAACAATTTCTTGATAAAACTTTAAGGACACTTCCAAATTTTTCACTGATAGAGCTACATGGCAAAATTTCATTGTAATACCTCCTGTGATTCAGAAAATGTTTGGCTACCACTCAAGCGGCCACTCTAAAATCAGTATAACAGAGAAACCTTGACAACAGTGTGTCAAGGTTTATATAATGAAATAAAAAATTTTCGAGGTTGCAAAAAATGAAACTTGCGAGAATCGTATCCATAATTATGCTACTGCTACAGCGTACAAAAGTAACTGCCGTTGAGCTGTCCGAAATGTTTGAAGTCACCACAAGGACAATCTTCCGAGATGTTGATACTATCAACGAAGCAGGTATACCCATAGTCACCTACACAGGAGTAAACGGTGGTATTAGTATAATGGACGGGTATAAAATAGAAAAAGGATTGTTCAGCACTGCCGATATTGTTTCCCTACTAATCGGCCTTAGTAATATGCCTATTTCTGATGATGATGTAATAAATGCAATGGCAAAAATCAAAGGCTTAGTATCAACCGACCAACTACAGGCGATTGAGGAAAAAGCCCAAAAGATAACAATTGACTATACCACATGGAGAGGGAACAACACTTTCACGCCCTATTTTTCTGATATCAAAAAAGCTGTTGACAGCAACAATCTAATGTCTTTTGGGTATTATGACGAAAATGGCAAAGAGGTAGAACGGACAGCAGAGCCGCACCGAATGTTTTTCAAGGACTCCATTTGGTATTTACAAGCCTATTGTATAGAACAGCAAGATTTCCGCACTTTTCGTCTATCTCGAATGTCTTATTTAAAAGTTTCAACCCATACTTTTGCTCCTCGTGAGCCGAAGCCTTTAGGCAAAGATACAGCTAACTTGGATTGGATAAATGTAAAGTTATTAGTAGATATGTCTATAAAACCTTGGATGATGGATTTTTGCGGGGCAGAAAATATTGAACCTTATGACGATAGCAAAGTAGTTGTGAATATGCCTTTTATGGCAAGTGAATATGGGTTTAGCGTTCTTTTGCGTTTTGGCGATAAATGCGAGGTGCTTGAACCCGAAGTAATACGGCAAGAGGTAATAGAGAGGGCAAACCGCCTACTCAATATCTATCAAAGATAGGCTGTTATATCTTCGCTGTACTTGGAGAGGATTGCCACGGGGAGCACGGAAAAAGGTACGCCCTCTTTGCGAAATAAACATAACGTCACCTCCGCAAAAGATCATAGTATCGTTATCAAATTCATACGATTGAATCCGTCCTCATGTTATCCCTCACACTTTCCGGTACGCCGTACCCGCAAGCGGCAACTTCTGCCGAAACACCCCATCCAGCCGATAATACGCCCCGCTGACCGCCGGGGCAGTAGGGATCGTTGCAAGCTCCCCCACGCCCTTCGTGCCGTGGCCCGCCTCGGTGCGGCCCGGCCCCTCGACGACGATGACGTCAATGGCCGGGACATCGGTTGCCCGGAACAGGCCCAGCTTGCCGTATTTAGCCCGGGGATAGCCGTCTATCACCGGATAGTCCTCCGTGAGGGCATAGCCCAGACCCATGACCACTCCGCCCTCAATCTGCCCCTCGGCGGCACGAGGATTGACCAATCTCCCCATATCATAGGCGGCGGTGACATTGACCACCCGGCCCGATTCATCTAAGGTCACTACCTGGGCGGCGTACCCGTAGGCCACATGGCTGACGGGATTTTCTTTTTCACTGCCGATGGGATCGGTCTGGGGCGCAAATTCGGCGTAGAACGCTCGGCCCTCCAAGTCCCCCAGCGTCTCGCCGCCGTCTAAGGCCGCTTTGAGCTTTTGACAGGCCCGTACCGTGGCCTCTCCGGCGAATACGGTCTGACGGGAGGCGGTGGTGGTCCCGGCATCGGGGGTTCTTCTGGTATCCGGCCGCTCCACCAGGATCATTTCCGGGGAAATCCCCAGGGTCTCACAGGCCATCTGGGTTAAGACCGTGGCCATCCCCTGGCCGATACAGGCCGCACTGGTGCGGAGATGAATTTTCCCCCGCTCCACAGAGACAATACACCGGCTAATATCCGGCACGCCTACGCCAAGACCGGAATTTTTAAAGCAGGAGGCGATCCCCGTATAGGGACTCCCCTCGTACACATCCCGCACGGCTTCGAGACACTCCGCCAGCGCAGTAGACTGATCCGCAATCTGTCCGTTGGGCAGCACCTGCCCCGGCCGGATGGCGTTGCGATACCGGATCTCCCAGGGGGATATCCCCGCCAGTTCCGCCAAGAGGTTGAGGTTCGACTCCATGGCAAAGGCCGACTGGGGTACGCCAAATCCACGAAAGGCCCCGGCAGGGGGATTGTTGGTGTAGACCGCCGTCCCTTTGACCTCTACGTTCTGGTAATGATACGGCCCACCCGCATGGGTACAGGCCCGCTGGAGCACAGGGCCGCCCAAGGAGGCAAAGGCCCCCGTATCCGAGACAATCCCCGCTTTCATGGCGGTCAAGATACCATTTGCGTCACACCCGGTAGTCATCTCAATCTCCATGGCATGGCGTTTGGGGTGGACGATGAGACTCTCCTGCCGGCTGAATTTGATCTTCACAGGCAGGCCCGTCAGATAGGCCGCCAGAGCGGCGTGGTGCTGACAGCTCAAATCTTCTTTGCCGCCGAATCCCCCGCCCACCAGACAACTGATAACGTGTACTTTTTCCTCCGGAATCCCCAATACCATGGCGATCTGATGCTGTTCGTCATAGATACTCTGCCCGCCGGTGTAGAGGAGGACACCGTCCTCCTCTGGGATGGCGATAGCGCACTCCGGCTCCATAAATGCGTGCTCCGTAAAGGGCAGAGAATAGCGCCGAGTGACCACATGGGCGGAGCTTGCCAGCGCACCCTCCGGGTCGCCCCGCCGCAGATGCTCCTGCCGTAAGATATTGCTCCCGGTAGACGGCTGTACCAAGGCCGCACCATCTGCCAGCCCCATAACCGGACTGGTGATGGGCAGCAACTCCTGGTATTCCACGTCAATCAGCGCCAAAATCTCCGGCAATGACTCCTGCCGCCGGGATACCGCCAGTGCCACGGCATCCCCCACGTATTTGGTCACATCGCCGACTGCAATCAGCGTATCCTGATCGCGGGTCAGATGGCCGATCTGGTTTGCCCCCGGAATATCCGCCGCCGTGATAATTCGAATCGCATCGGGATGGGCCATGGCCCGGTCGATCCCGATGGAACGCACAATGGCTCTGGGATATTTGGATCGAAGGGCTCCGGCATAGACCATGCCGGGGACAGTCATATCGTCTACATAGATGCCGGTGCCTAAAGTCTTCTCCACGGCGTCTACCCGGAAAAAGTCTTCGCCCAATTTTCCCGTAAACGTCTCCTGGGGGATAGCTGTCCCCTCCCGGAAAAAGCGGGCCGCCAGTAGGATGGCCTCCTCAATTTTCACATACCCCGTACAGCGGCAGATATTCCCCCGGAGCGCCGCCTTGACCTGGGCCAGATCAGGGTCCGGCGTATGGGTCAACAGGGCCTTGGCCGCCATGACCATGCCGGGGATACAAAATCCGCACTGGACGGCCCCCGTCTTGGCGAAGGCATAGGCGTAGACCGCTTTCTCCCGCTCAGAAATCCCCTCAATGGTAGTCACTCGCTTATGGGCGAGAGCGCTCATTTTGACCATACAAGCCCGCATGGCTTTATCATCTATAAGTACCGTGCAGGTACCGCAGGCCCCCTCGCTGCAACCGTCTTTCGTTCCGGTCAAACCCAGGGTATCCCGCAAAAAAGACATAAGCCGCTGATCGCCCTGCTCGCACTGTACTTCTCGGTTGTTGACAAAAAAGGAACTCATGGCTTGCCTCCGTTTTATCCAACTGTAATATTCAAGCTTTTCACGATACCACCGGTTGTTTTAATGGAATATGATACGTCAGAACAACCGGCGTGGATTGTTATTTTATTGCTCACAATACGACTACGACCCGCTGCAAACAATATAAACATTTCATGTTCCTGGTCGTCTATTTCAATTTCTACTGTTTTTCCGTTTTTAATGCGAACTGCTCGTATAGGCTCAATAAGTTTCCTATTTCCAATTTCATCAGAGGACTCAATAAATAACTGCTCCTTGTTTGATGAAATCTGTTCACAGTATTCGTCACAATCTTGGCAATCAATTTCTTTCTTACACAGCGGCGGAAAATTATCTGTGTCGAAATCCAAGACACACCAATAATCTGCCCATATAGCACATAATTTGCATTTCTCTCTCTTAACCATTAAGCGTCGCATCGCTTGTCCACCTAATTATAAGTTTTTCCATAAAGACGTTATTCGGCGCTCATTGTTTTGCTTTATGCGCTGTTATTATCGTAAAGCTAGTGGCATTAACAGTTATTGTGGCGCTATCTGTATAGGCATACCAGTTCTTACCACGTTTAACAATATCGTTCGCATCTCTGATTCTTCCCCTACACCACGCAACAACGTCTACATCAATTAAGCCTAGATTTTTTCTAATTCGCTCTACGCCTAGCTCTGTAGTGTGTATTTTATCAAGATTGGTCAGTAAATCTACGCCCATTTTCCTATCCACCTAGCTATAAAATTTCTAACATTGCCACAAAATACCCTCGCTGCGTAGCAGACAATCCTACTGCGCCCACATCTCATATTCCTCCAGCGTATCAATATCCAACAATATCTTATCATCCGCAACCCGAACGGGCCAGCAGGCCGCCGGATATTGTCTGCGCACTTGCCGCCCTCCCTCGTCTCCCGTCAGGGCCAGGAGATCGGCCCGGAAGCGGGGGGCAAACAGGGTCGGGCTCTTGGGCTGATGATCGGGTCCCACGGGATAGACAATCCGCTCCCCGTTGTCAGCGGCCAGGATCGCCGTAATAGTCGCCTCATCCAGCAGGGGTTGATCTCCTATCAAAAAGAGCAGGCTGTCATCGGAATCCGCCGCCCGGACACCCAGGCGCACGCTGGTGCTCTGCCCCTGTTCCGGCGTAGGATTGATGACAATCTCCCCCGCCCAGTCCACTTGATCGGCAATTGTCCGGGTGGTAACCAAAACGGATCGGGCAAAGGGAAATCGGGCTGTCAAATCCAGACAGTGCTGGATCATAGGCGTTCCGGCTATGGGTAACAACAACTTCTGCGCCCCCATCCGCCGGGACAGCCCGGCGGCTAAGATGATAGCGGTGGTGGGTCTCATTGCAGCCCCTCCCATAGGGTCTGGATTGCGTCTCCGTGGATATCCCCGGCCAGGATCGTGAGATTCCGGCCCAGTGCGGGGCGCAACCGCTCCACGAGGGCCATCGCCTGGGCGATCCCCGGCTCGCCTTGCCGAAAGTTCAGAAAAAGCACCTGACGGCCTTGCGCTTTTTGAAATAATCCCGCCGGGTGCTGGATTACAGCCGCCAGATGATCCAATGACACCAGTTCCCCCGGCGCTGCGCCGGTAAGACGGCAAAATTGCACCATCCGGTGTACAGTCAGATCGTCCACAGGCCGCCCCAGCGCCCAGAGGCCCAAAAACCCCACTGTCACCGTAGTAAACGCCGGGACCACCGGCTCATAGTCCGCCCAACCTTTGAGGGGCCTGCCCCTGGAGCCGTCACACTCCAAGAGCGTCAGCCCGTCTACGGGGCACAGCGCCCGGATTTGATCCGTGGGCGGCGCCGTGATCTTCTCCCCCGCCACGCCGCCGTACAGGAGATTGATCCCCGGTTGGATATTTGCACCGTGGGAAATATCCCGGTCATATTGCCCGGAATCCGGCCGCAGCATTTTCGTGGTGGTGGAGAGGTGGACAGTTTGTCCCCGGCCCCGGCTCTCCCGGGCCAATCGAAACAGGAGCGATGTTTTTCCACCACTCCCCACAATGGAGATCACGTCTCCCGGTTTCAATTTTAATAAGTCTACATAATTCATATCATTCCAGAGTTTCATCTTTTGAATACAGGCTCAAAACCGCCTCCAACACCCCGCCGCCAATGGCTCTCGCCTTGTCCGACACGGTATAGCAGTGGGAAAACTCACACCGGGGATCAATATCCCCGCATTTCATTCCGGTTGTCATAACAACGCCGGATTGCAACACGCCCCGGAGAATGCCGTCAATCTGTGCCGTGATCGGCACATCATCCACAACTCCGACAACATCGCCGGACTTGACCCGTGCCCCGATATCCAATCTCCGCCGAAATACGCCGCCAACAGGGGTGCGGAGTACACGATCTGTCGTATGGCCGCCGATCTCGCCGGGGATGCCGGTATTGGGGGCCCCACTGCCCCGGAGGATGACCCGGCCCAGGTCGTGGCCCCGCTTACTCTCTACAACGGCGTGGCAGTCTGCCCCGGCCGTAAATCCGGGGCCGACGGCGATGACCACGGGAGCGTCGGCAATGGAAGTCCCCGTGTTTTTCTTAGCTAAAATTGCGTCCACTACGGCATCCGGTTTCAGATGCGGGATACAGGCCGCCTCAGGGTCAATCAAAACGGGGATTTTCCCGGCAGTCCATACCTCCCCCGCCCTGTCTGCCGACGGAATCAACACGGCTTCAATCCCCTCCACAACGGCCGATCCCTCGGTCACAGCGCTGGAAAAGCTCACCGTCCGGCGGACTGTGGTCGGCATGGGAATTTCCGTCATACTCACTTGAAATTGAGCCCGATGGAGCCGGATTGCGATCCCCGTGGCAATATCCCCGGCGCCTTTGATCAATACACGCAACCGGCTCACGCCTCGGATTCCTCGTCCGGTTCCGGGGCGAGATCGGCAAAGTCGTCTCTGGGAATATCGGCGTAGGCATCGTCTGTGGCGGCCGGTGCGCCGCCGGACTGCATCTCCTGCCATTGCGCACGGGTGACCAGCACCTGCCGGGGTTTGGAGCCCTCGAACGGCCCTACGACCCCCGCCTCCTCTAACTGATCCATGAGGCGGGCGGCACGGGAATAGCCCAGCTTCAATTTCCGCTGGAGTACGGATACGGAGGCCTGTCCCAAATCCATGACCACATTAGCCGCATCGCCGAACATTTCATCGTAATCGCTGTCATCGGGGCTATCCTGCCCTGTGTTGCCCGCTTTCTTATCGTCGCTGGCGGCGTTTTCGATGAAATTATCCACGGTGTCGTCATAGTCCGGCGACCCGCTCTCTTTGAGGAATTCGATCACAGACTCCCGCTCGGCATCGCTGACGAAGGTTCCCTGGATGCGGGTGGGTTTATTGGCCCCTACGGGTTTGTACAGCATATCTCCGTTGCCCACCAGTTTCTCCGCCCCCATGGTGTCCATAATAATCCGGGACTCCATGGCCGAGGAGACCGCCAGGGCGATCCGGGAGGGGATATTGGCCTTCATTAGGCCCGTGATTACATCGGCGGAGGGCCGCTGGGTGGCGATGACTAAGTGAATGCCGGAGGCACGGCCCATCTGGGCCACCCGGCAGATAGACTCCTCCACCTCTTTGGAGGCCACCAGCATAAGGTCTGCCAACTCGTCAATGACCACCACAAGTTGGGGAAAGGGCTGTAACTCTTCCCGTTTTTTCGCCATGTTATTGTACCCGGCCAAATCCCGTGCGCCGGTCTCGGAAAAGAGCTTGTAGCGTTTGAGCATCTCTGTCACAGCCCACTGAAGGGCGCCCGCCGCCTTTTTCGGGTCTGTGACCACGGGGATCAAGAGGTGGGGAATCCCGTTGTAGATTCCGAACTCCACCATTTTCGGGTCGATCATAATGAACTTGACCTCATCGGGCTGGGCCTTGTATAACACGCTTAAAATCAGCGAGTTCATGGTCACTGATTTACCGCTGCCCGTGGTTCCGGCAATGAGCAGATGGGGCAGTTTTGCAATATTGCCCACCATACAGGTACCGCTGATATCCTTGCCCAGGGCAAAGGTCAGCTTGTCCGCAGGCCCAGTAAAGGCCTTGGATTCGATAACCTCCCGGAGATAGACGGTGCTCACCAGCTTATTGGGCACCTCAATCCCCACGGTGGATATCTTATCGGGAATGGGCGCAATCCGCACGCCGCTGGCACCTAAACTAAGGGCCAGATCGTCGGCGAGATTGGTCAGTTTATTGAGCTTAATCCCCGCTTCCAGCTCCAGTTCGTATCGAGTCACCGACGGACCCCGGGTGACGCTGACAATGTTTGCGTCAATGCCAAAACTGGTCAGGGCTGCGCCCAGCCGCTCGGCGTTGAGGGCCACTTCCTTGGAGCTGTCCACGGCGGTAGCTTTGCCCTTTTTCAAGAGGTTGATGGACGGAAATTTGTATTCCGGCGCCGGCTCCGCCTGGTTCTCCTCAATGGTCTTTGCGATGTCGGCCCTGGCTTTCGCCACGTCCTGAGGCCGGATTTTCTCCACCGCCGACGCCGGATCAGATGCAATCACCTGGTCACGGATGGGCGGTGCGCTGTCCGGCTGATAGTCTGTGAGGTTCGGCACATCGGGGGAGTCGTCCCGGGGCGGGGCCTTCTCGCCTGCAAAGGGGATGTCAAACGCTTTGGAAAATGCCGACGGCATCGGCATCGGAGCAGAATCCTCTGTCAAGAATTTGTCCGGGGACACCACATTGGGCCGCTTCAGTGCGATGGGCTTTTTGGATTTTGATCCCCTCCCATCGTCCTCCACAGGTTCCTCTCCGTCTACAGGGATATCGATTAAGGGCGGTCTCCGCTTTTTCTCTTTTGGAAGCGCCCAAGCCGGTTCCGGCTCCGGCTCATATTCGTATTCCAGCGGCTTCCGGCTTTTCAACCAGTCGGCGATCTCTGCCACGCTCTTGTTGCAGATAAACAGGGTACAGCCCAGCAGGACGATGACAAAGACAATCACAGCCCCCACGATACTGACCATGCTCTCAAGAAACTGGGCCAAAACCCCGCTGATTACGCCGCCACTCTCCATCTCCCGCCCGGCAGCCCAGAGATCTCCAATTGTAGCCGGATCAAGCTCCAAAGACCGGGCATAGAAAAACAGGTGCATAATAGCGCCGATTGCGATGGGGACAAGGGAGACGCAAACCAGCCGCAAAATCACAGGCCGCCCTCGGTGGAAGAACAGAATCGCCGTGGCGATAAAGAGCATGGGCGGCACGGCAAAAAATCCCCACCCGATCAGCCCGCTAATCCCCGCCCGCAGACCGAGGATCAGCCAGCCGGAGGCGGAAAAATAGGCCAAAAAGGTGAAGATTCCCATAATCAAACAGAAAAACGCACCAATCTCCCGCCGCCGGGGCACCCGACCGCTTTTATTGGCGTTTTTCGGCTCTGTTGTCTTTTTTTTCGTCGTTTTCTTCCCTTGGGGCATTGATATGTCACTCCAAATTTTCTAATTCATAATCGCCTGGACAATTGATGCAATGATCGCAACGGTACCCGCAAACCAGCAGTAGTAGGCAAACTTTCCGAATTTTCCGGCGTCCACCAGCAGTTTCACCAATCGGATGGCAAAGTACCCCGTCACACCGGCCACCAGGACACCCACCAGATACATCGGCATCAACGACCAGTCCACCATGTCGATCTCCGTGATCGAGGTGACGATATTGGCCCCTAAAATAGCGGGGATACTGAGCAAGAAAGAGAACCTTACTGCAAATCCCCGGTCAAGCCCTGTCATGGCGCCGGCGGTGATGGTGAGCCCAGACCGGCTAAGTCCCGGCAAAACCGCCACAAATTGGATAAATCCGATGACCAGTGCGTTCTTCACGGTCATGTTTTTCTCCCCCCGCCGACCTCTCGCCAGCTTATCGGAAAAGAATAGTATCCCGCCGGTAATGAGAAGCATCAGGCCCACAAACCACAGCCGATTCCCCAGTCGTCCCACCGTGCTTATCAGAGGTATGGCCAACATCATAGGCAACGTGGCGATAATCAGCATCAGGGCCAATCTAGCCTTAGATGGTGCCACCGGGTTCTCTTCATCGCCCCGCCCCGGTCTGACCAGGGAAATGAGCGCCCGGATCATCTCCACAATGTCCTTGCGGTATACAATGCAGACGGCCACCAGGGTGCCCATATGGAGCAACACGTCAAAAAACAAGTGTCGATCATGAATGTCTTCCAGGCCAAAGCTTTGGAATATGGCCAAATGTCCCGAGCTGGAAATAGGTAAAAACTCCGTTACCCCTTGTATAAATCCTAAAAAAATTGCCAATGGCCAACTCATAGAGAAGGCCTCCTTTCTTTATCGCACAAGCTATCTGATCTATATTAACATATTTATGAAAAAATGACAATGAAAAAACGATAGTTTTCCTTGTCTCAAATCTACTACAGCCACCGGCCCGGTGCGTTTTACGCACCGGGCCGCTGTTCTTTCTAAGTTCGCTGTCTCTCCAACTCGCTACGGCGTTGCCGGACGAATAATATACTTCCAGTCAATCGCATCCTCTGCGTCTCTCGTCAGGCGGTGGTCGTTGGCCGCCGCCATGACAGATGGGAAGTACCACGCCGTCGTCGCTACGTCGGGGAAGCTGCGGGCGTAGCTCTGATTCTCTACATCTGCGGCATCGAGTGCTGCTCGGCTGTCGATCCGCCCTAAGATCCGGTTCATCGCCGTCGCCACATCCGCACGGGCCGTGTAGAACAGGGGATTGAAGTTACCAGCATCGTCGCCCACCATCCAGCCCATGCTGTACACCGTGTACACGTAGTGCGTAGCCCAGCTCGTGATCGTACCCGCATCCCGGAAGCTCATCTGACCCGCCTCTTCTTCGTACGCATCCAGAGTTCGAGCCAGCATGGCGGCGAACTCCTGACGGGTGATCGGATCATGGGGTCTGAACCGGCCCGTATCATCGCCCCGCACCAGTCCGGCGTCGTAGGCCCAGGCCACGTAGTAGTAGAACCAGTCGTCTTCGTCCACGTCAGAGAAGGCTGTAAAGGCGCTCATCCCCGTCGGCAGTTCCTCTATCCCTCGCTCAAACTCTAAGAGTTTTACTCTGGCCAGAATCGCCGCCACATCTGCACGGGTGGCATTGCGGCTCGGCATGAAATGTCCCTCGTCATTGCCGAACATGAACGCCAGGTGTTCCTCAATTTCCGCCCCACGGGTCACGGTCACCGTGTACACCCGCACGGTTTCCCCGTCTGCCGCTGTGACCGTGATGGTGAAGACGTTCTCACCCAGCGCCAGAGCTGCAGGGCCATCTACCACGACGGGATCGTCCTCGGGATCGGCGGCGGGACGGGTGATTACCACCGCTGCGTCTGCGCAGACCGCTGCGGCGTCGATCTCAATTTCTGTCACGGCGTGGAGTACATTGACTGTGTACGCCAACACTGCCGGGCTAAATGCCGGATCCAGTGCATGGACCACCTCGGCCTCATCCGCATCCTCGCTCACGACTCGCAGGCCGCTTAAGTCGGCGTCCGACGAGGCACCACGGGTCACGGTCACCGTGTACACCTGGGTTGTCGTGCCGTCTGCCGCCGTCACTGTGATCGTGAAGACGTTCTCGCCCACCGCCAGAACTGCCGGGCCATCTACCACATCGGAATCGGCCTCGGGATCGGCGGCGGGACGGGTGATTTCCACCGTTGCGTCTGCGCAGGCCGCCGTGTAGTCGATCTCTACCTCTGTTACGGCGTGGGGAACTTCTGCGGCAAACTCCAGATCTTCCGGCTGATCCTCTGGATCAAATTCCGGATCCAAAGTATGCACAACCTCGTCATCATCATCTTCGCTCACGACACGCAAACTCTGCAATGTCGCATCGGCGGAGAGCGGTGCCTGGGTTACCGTGATGGGGAACGTTGCCGTAAAGGGTGTCCCCACCGCTGTGCCGTCGGCGATTGTCGCAGTGACTGTTACTGTCCCCGCTCCTGTCGCCGTCAGTGCGCCGCCGCTAATCGCCGCACCTGTTGTACCCGCATTGGATACTGTCCAGACGATTGTCTGGTTCGTCGCATTGTCCGGGGCGACCGTAGCCGTCAGCGGCAGCGCTACGCCGACCGTGGCCGCCGTCGGTACACCTGTTATGCCTGTCACCGGGACAAATGCCGGCGTCACTGTGATCGTGAAGTTTTGCGTGAATGCCGTACCCGCTGCCGTACCGTCTGCAATCGTCGCACGGACCACTACCGCACCTGCCGCCGTGGTGTTCAGCGTATTGCCGGCAATCGTTGCGCCCGTTGTGCCCGCACTGTATACGCTCCAGACGATTGTCCGGTTCGTCGCATTGTCCGGGGCGACTGCCGCCGCCAGCGGCAACCCTACGCCCACCGTAGCCGCCGTCGGTGCACCCGTTATGCCTGTCACCGGGACAAATGGGGAGGGCTGTACTGTAATGTCAAAGGTCTGTACGAACGGCGTCCCCACCGCTGTGCCGTCTGCAATCGTCGCAGTGACCGTTACTGTACCCGGTGTTGTGGCCGTCAATACGCCGTCGGTAATCGACGCATTTGCACCGGTAACGCTCCAGACAATTGTCCGGTTCGTCGCATGGGCCGGGGCGACTGTCGCCGTCAGCGGCAACCCTACGCCGGCCGTGGCCGTAGTCGGTGCGCCCGTTATGCTTGTCACCGGAACAAACGGCGCCGTTATAAACAGTCTCAATCCGCCGTTGGGAGGCACATCTGTGAAGTCCCAGCCCGCCCAGTTGACACTCGCCCGATCCATACCGTAGTAACGGCAGCTATAGGTAGACGCCGTGACGTAGTGGAGGGGCTTGCCGCTGATCGGGCAGTCGGGACCGAAACGGGTGACCACTTGTAATTGATATGCAATTTCTCTGTACTCTCTCGTCGCATCCATAGCTATGGCAGTGGCTTCTGCCGCAACTCTGTCTGCGTGGATATAACTGTGAATACGGGGGCTGGCATCTGCTCTCCACGGCACTTGGAATGCGGCGTGATCGTTGTCGGCTTGCACGTTAAAATCAGTCACTGTGGTCCAGCCGGCGTGCAGACCGACGATTAGTTCCCGGGCTCTCACGTCTGCCATGGTGCCGTGGCCGCCATCGTACAGGTTGAACCCTGTGCCAACACCGTGCTGGGGCGCCGCATTGACGGTGTACAGAATCTCGGTGTTCTCAAAGCCCGCCTCATATAGACGTGCGTTGATGAACTCGTTAAGGGTGGTGTAGCCTTCGTCCAAAATGTCACTCACAAGGTTGAATGAATTGGTCTCCAGCCATCTTCTGGCCTCATCCACTTCGATGCGGGCTTGGAAACTCTCCGCAAACAGTTCCAATGCCCAGGGTTCGGGCCTCCAATTCGTACCCGCATTGGGGGCCGCCGCCCGGAATGCAGGCGTAAAGTCGAAATTACCGGCGCCCGGATCCACGAGAGGACTGGCGGGCAGACGTACTTGCAGTGCGTATTGGAGCGGCGCTTGCTCACGCAGTCTCTCAAAGAACCCGCCAAATTCGATTGCCGCTTGGAGTCCTTGTGTTTCCAGGGTCATTAAGCTGAAGGTTGTCGGGCCGTTGAAATAGAAGTCCGGATCATCAGCGTACCAGAAGTTCTGGAGGAACCGGTTTGCGCCCGGCAGTTCACGATAACTGCGGGGACTCCACGGCCAATCCTGGGGTTCTCTGGTGAAGTTCCAGAAGTCGCCGCCGCCCGGGGCGGTAGTCGGCGGAAAGCCCGGCCACGGCATGAATCTGCCCGCCGCCTGCCTGGAGCCGTAGCCCAACTCCATCTGCTCACTCACGATGACGTTATTGCGGATGATGTTGCCGTGGGAGTTTTGGATAAGGAAGTCCCACCTATTGGCGAACAGGATGTTGTTCTCAACAATAATGTCAAAGGTATCCGTCCGGTTGGCAGAGTAGCCGCCCAGGGAGATAGCTCCCTCACCGGAGGTAGTTGCGATAATGTTGTCATGGACGTGGACATGGGTCAGATACCACGGTCTGACGTTGTTGTTCATGCCGCCCCCGGTGTTCAGATTGGCCCAAGGGGCCCAGCCCTGATTGGGCAGGACAATGTCCGTCCCGGGGAGCGTAAGTTGGTCAATGTTTCCTACGAGCCGCTCACTGGAGATGGAGATGCCGATATCCACGTCAAAAATAAAGTTGTTGAATATCCTGCCCTTGTAGCCGCTGTCGAAGTAGATTCCTACAGAGCACGGGTCATAGTTGCCCATGGGCCCCGGAGGGAACCCCCAATTCGCATGAGGTCTTCTGTAAGTCTGGTGTCCGTTGATGACGTGAATGCCTTGGATCACGTTGTCATGCACCAGAATATTGCGTGCACGGTTCACCTCAAATGCCTCTACGACATTGTTGCCGTTTTCCCAACCGATCAGATCAATGGCTATGTTGTTGCTGTTGTGGATTAGATTGTCAGAAATCCGGATGCCGTTGACGTTGCCGTTGACGACTACCGTCTCTGTCCAGCCGGAGCGGCCATCATGGACATGGTTGCCCTCTATGACGACGTTTCTCAGGGAATAGTGGTTGGTCGCCGTCGGGTTTTGATTATAGATATTTATACTGTTGCCCGCACGGTTGTAGGCCACCACGTTGTTCCGGATATAGAGGTTTTCAAACCCTCCCGCAGGACGTTGCGCCGTGGTAGGATTAAACCGGATACCGCCGCCGAACCCTTCGAATCTGATGCCTTCTACGGTAAGGTTGTCAGCACCGGTGAATAGGAACGCATTGCCGCCGATTTGGTCTCTGCGGAAGATAACCGGCCCATCGTCGCCCGGATACGCACGGAATACGGTGTTGCCCAACTCGTTGAGCGTACAGTAGGAGACACCGCCTCTGTCCTCGTGGGGGAACCGGAGATCGGCGCAATCCAAACAGCCGCCGGTGAGGAAATTGAACTCGTTCTCACACGGTGCCATCACAGAGTTCCCTCCGAGACGTACCGGGACTGTGATCGCCTCACTGTACATGCCCGCACGAATGTTCAGCGTGTCGCCGCCGTACATCTGTGTCATGGCAAATGCCACCGTCGCCCAGGGATGCGCCTTGCTGCCGTCGTGGGTCTCCAAGTTGTCAACGCCGTTGGTCGCAACGAAGTATTCCTGGGGCGATCCCTCTACGACGAAGGGCGCTAATACGACACGCCGATCTTCTCGTTGAGGCAAATTGTGGAAGCGGATGCCCGGCTCACCCTGCAACAGGATGGGATCCAGGATGGCGACAGCCAGGGTATAGTCCCCCCGCAGGGACAGTTCTTCAGGGATTGTAACCGTAAACTCCATCTCATTGCGCCCGTCGTGGGCGGGGATGGATACGTTCCCGAGAACAGAGAGTTCTGCACCTGTACGATAGTAGACACGCGTGAGTTCGCCCGTAACAGAACTTTCAAATTCTCTATATGTTGTCATCGCCGGACGGGCATTGTTATAGGCCCGGTGACGGGGCATCCATTCACGGATATCAATATCTTCTATGATCTCCGTGGCGGCTACATTGCCGTCGCTGTCGATGAAAGAGACTTCAAAGGGCCAGTTGCGATAGAAGGGCGCTACGCCCCGGTTGTTTACGACCATACGGACATCAACGTCTTCTCCACGTACCAGGTCGCCCATCACTTCGACTTCTTCAATTGTGAAGCGATACCCCATGTTGTCATAGGCGGCGTCATTGTTCTTGTGGGCTCGCTGCATATCCCCGGTTATGGCGTTGGTACGCCCTGCATTGGGGCCGCGGGGCGCTAAGTTGGATACATGGGTCCAGCGGAATGAGTCAATGGTATTCATAATGTGAACTCTGGTATGACCGTTCGCATTCCCCCAACCAGTGCTGTCACGCCCGTAATCATGCATGGCACCTCTGTGCAGATCACCCATGAGCCCGACGTCAAACTGTACATATTGCCAGCCCCAATTTGTGGGACACGAAACATCGCCATACTCGCCGCCTGTCCAGTTATACCTCCACCAGGTGGGGTGCCGGTGGGAGTTCCCCCAGTTTGTGACTCCTGCAAACGTCGCATTCCCCATGTTGGCGCCGTCATTGCCAGAAGATGTGCTGGTTATACCAGTACCCATCCAACCGCCGAGCAAAGTCCGGCTGGCATCGTTATTTCCGGCCAAGTTCTGGCCTCTCATGGCACCTGCATAATTCAAGTTGTTTGCGTGACCGGTTTGGTCATTAAATTGACCAAAGTTATATCTGCCGATCAGCCAGTTGGGATAGCGCATACCGATTTGTACATTGGGGTTACATGCAAATGCATCCACATAATGGCGCACAAACGGATAAGCAACCACGCCTTGCGGGAAAGTGCCGGTATCCCCGGCAGGCCAGTTGTGCCACTCGCCCCAGCGACCCAGGGAGCCCAACTGGACGTTAGCCACCGCATTCCAGACGGACCCTTCCCGTGCAATCTCTGCAGCCAGGGCATTGATTGCCCTCTGGTGATAATCAAGCATCAGGTGATGCGCATATCTCGGCCCAAGACCTACGCCGCCGGAAATGTCGGGCGGGGGCGTTAAGTACCACGTGCCTTCCGGCCCCCACGCATTATCAGGGTTCCATCCACGGGCTCTTTGCTCGACCTGCGCACCACCGGTACCGGTGATTGGATACGCTCTAAGGCCTGCCGGGCGGCGATAGGGAATGCACCCGTTATCGCAAACTCTCAGATCAGCGCCACCGGCCGGGTTCGGAATTGTGCAGTGGAAGTAATCGGTATTGAATCTGGAAAAGAAAGCGGCATTGGAATCATTTTCATCCCGCATTCTTTGATATAAATTATCCCCGGGAATGTATACAGGAGCTCCGGGAACGCTGGGATCAAAGTCGGGTACAACGGGTATATTGTGCGGACAACGGGATACCGTCGTTCCCGGGAAAAAATTGGGCTGATTCGGCTCTTCCCGCATTCGTTCAATCAACCAGGTCGGAATGTCCGCAATTCTCTCATTCCGCAGATTAATCATCGCCAGATCCGTGTGGGATTCTTGACCGCCTAAGGGGGAGTTGTTATATATGCCTCCCTTATAGTTGTCCCCATACCAGTAGCCAAACGGGGATCCAAATGGGTAGTCCATAACAAAGCGCAGCTGGACATATGCGCCAATGTCCGCATAGGCTTGGAGTGCCTGGGTCACCAGATTGCCCCGGACGCATTGGTATTGATCCATATCCGGACCGACAACAGGATAGTCACCTTTGGTATACATTCTGACATTGTCCCAGTCAAATACGCCGTATTCTGGCTCTACGCTTCTCCAAGAAATATAGGCATATCCATAGAATTGGCCGTCAAGCGGCCCGTCTGTTTCAGAAAAAGGAATTCGATCACCGGTTTCACGGCAGACGGTGGTGTGAATCCATGTGGCCGGACAATTTTCAGGATCAGCGCAGGTATGGACAGGCGCCTCACTGCTCTGCAAATTGGCGCCGCCGCCTCTCAATGGGTTGAAGATAGTATTGAAGTCTTCCGCTGGGAAGTACACGCCGTCCGGCCTATACCGCTCAAAGGTGGCGGCGGACAACAGCGTCGCTGTATCTGTCGGAAGATGTACAGCTACACCCTGGCGGGCGGTTTCTGTATTCCCCTGCACACCGCCCGTCATGCCACGCCAAGAAATACTGACATCGGCGGGATCAGGATTGCCAATCTGGTCAAGACTGAGCCGCATCCCGGTCCAGTCCCTGAAATACTCCATGCCGATCCGCCCAAGTCGCTCGGCGTCTCTGCTGGGATCATCGTCAGCGCCGAACCATTCCGGCATCTCTGTCCATACCCGGCGTTGATTTTCCGCAGAAGTAGGACCTATTTGCGCAGGTGCGGCATATTCAGCGCGATATTGAGCCATTGCATTGAGCACACGATACAGATAGCCATTGGCCACAACGTAACTGACATTTGGACGGCCCATAAAGGTATAGCCTTCAACACCATCAATGCTGATGTAGAAGACATTCCGTGTGTCACGGTCAGCGGCGGTGGTGCCACGGCCAAACCCTCTGCTGTCTTCCACGATAGTGTAGAGCATTCTGTCGCTGGCTGTCACACGTAACGTGAGGTTGCCGGCAGTATAGGCCGCATGGTCTACTCCGGGCCATTCGCTGTTCGGTATTTGGCCTACTGGTAGTGCAAGTTCGTCCACACGCCCAGAAAACGCAGCATAAGACACGCCTGCAGGCGCACTTGCAACCACCGGCTCCTCAAAAACCGGGCCAGCTTCAGCCGAATTTGCCAACGCCGATGGCGGAATCAGCGTCAGCATCATAAACACAGCCAATAATAGGGCTAGAAAACGCTTTTTACTCATCTTTTTCTTCTCCTTTTTACGCTTAGAGTTTGTGTACGATCTGTTCGGACAACGGGCAAAATTGGTGTTTAATTTGTGTCGATCACTCCTCTATTCAGTATTATATCGATTTGTCACTCTTTAGACGTTATGTACCAATTACAGGCGGTCTACAGACCGATAACGAGAGGTGTCCTAATTGCTTAGCCTCCCTTATTAAGTATAATAAGGCATGTTTTTGATGATTGCAATAGCTCATTTCATTTTTGTTAAAATACTATAATTTAAAAAGTTTATTTTGTGCGTTTCGCCTATTTTTTCTATGCTTCGTGTTTACCAAGAGAAATCAAGTGTAACATGATTGAGCAGCCGATTCATAAAGCGAGATATTAATTTAAACTAATTTAAAAATAAAAATGGCCGATAAGCAAATACGCCCCCTCCTGCATACCCTATAGTATCCGAATCTAAAAATTCCAGCGAAAGGGATACTACTTATGCAGAAAGAGACGCATTTTTTTCTCGGCGCAAATGCACCGGTAGGCTTTACCTCATTGTATGCCGCACTGGTTGATCCATATACAGACGACACCCTCCACATTATCAAAGGCGGCCCCGGCTGCGGCAAGTCCAGCTTTATGGCGCATATCGCACGGAAAATAACCCAAGCCGGACTGGACGTGGAGCACATCCACTGCACTGCCGCCCCCGATTCTTTAGACGCAATCTATATCCCCGCCCTGAAAACCGCCTACGTGGACGGGACGGCCCCCCATGTGATCGAGCCCCTCTACCCCGCTGTCATGGAGCAGTATTTAAATCTGGGCGAGTTCTATGACGTAGATGCTCTAAAGCCCAAAAAGGCGGAGGTCATAGAAAAATATCGGGCCTACAAGGCCCTCTATGCCAGGGCCTATGACTGCATCGCCTCCGCCCACAGGATTATCCGAGAGGTAGCCAACTATATCGTAGACGACAGCGTGATCACCGCAGTCAAAAAGCGGACAAAGGGCATCATCGCCCGGGAAATCGGCAAAAAACGGGGCGGAACCGGGGGCGTCACCCGCCGCTTCCTCTCCGCCCTCACTTATCAGGGCTACGTGAGCCGTTTCGACACCGTGGCGACCTTAGCCGCACGGATCTATCACCTGGACAACACTTTAGGCCTCGCCCACCACATGCTGACGGATCTGTCGGAGGCCGCCGTGGCAGCGGGCCTGGACTGTATCCTCTGCCCCGCCCCTCTCAATCCGGAACGGGTAGAGCACCTCTTCATCCCTGATCTGTCTCTGGCTTTTATCTCGTCGGACTACCTGGCCCCATACGACGGCCCCGCCTATCGCCATATCCGGCTGGACGCCATGGCCGACGGCGAGCGGCTTCGGGGCTATAAGACGAAGCTCCGGTTCTTGAAGAAAATCTTCGGGATTCTCATTGACGAATCCGTCAGCACTTTGGCGGAGGCCAAGGCCGTCCATGACGAGTTGGAGGCGATCTATAACCCTCACGTGGACTTTGACGGGGTGTATCAATTGGCTGATCGGCATGTTGATGACTTGTTGCGAGAACGGATCAAATCGTGATATCTTGAACTGCAAAAAACCAGGCGAGCGATAAACGAACAATCGCTTGCCTGGTTTCTTAGTTTCTTATCCCGACCTACTGCCCTGCTTCTGGCTTGGGTTTGCGAGTCAAGTAGATTAAGTAAAGGATACCGGCCAGGAATACGCCAATGGAAATATACTGTGAAGTTGTAAGCGCACCATACACCCCTCGAACGATGTCGCCGCGGAAAAATTCGAGAGAAAATCGCACTACGGAATACGCCAAAAAGTAAACTGCCACACTAAGGCCATCTCGCTCACTTTTGAGATATACAATTGTCAAAACAATAAATAAAATGGCTAATGCGATTGCTTCTATGAGCGGTACGGCTATAAGCGGCACACCTGGAGGCGCTACCATTGAAACGCTGGGATATATCACAGCCAGTGGATGCCCAGGCTCTACCTGAACTCCATAGCAACACCCGCCTAAAAAACAACCAATCCGGCCTACTCCATGTGCCAATGCGAATGCCGGTGCAAACAAGTCAAACAGAGGAGTCACTTTCATCTTACGTTTGCGGCAGAACAAAAAGATCGCTAGCGCACCCCCGATCAAACTGCCAAAAAAGACGATTTCTCCTTGCCCTATCAAATACCTCATTACCTCTCCAATAGAGGCAAAGTTATACGAACCCCAATGAACGAGCACATTGAACACTCTCATCATCGGCCTCAAAACAATCGCCCCAACAACCCCTCCGCCAATGCCAACCATGGCCGCACCCCAGGCATCCTTCACCTCAACCCGCCCCTTTTTGGGGGCGAGCAATCGTACTAAAAGCCACGCTAATGCGCCGCCTGCAAGGGACAATATGAAAAATGCAGGAAGGATCATTCCGAAAACACCTATTTGTGGTTGCAAATCAAGCACCTCTTCCCTTATGAGTTATTTTGTCGAAAATATTACCACACCCAATCTATATGTGCAAGTGTTTTTCGCAAAACTCTGTACAACAATGCCCATATGTGTAAAAAACACTTGCACATATGGCCTAGGCATGGTACTCTTTTCAACAGAAAAGCGACTATCAAACTCAGATCTTTTGATAGCTGTACTTATTAAGAGTTAGGGGAGTATAAGATATGAAATCGAGACAGGAAGTCAGAGCATTGGCCGCAGAGTCTATACGGGCGCACCGAAGTACGGCAATATTGCTTGGTTTTATGTTCGTTCTGCTCACTGCCGTTTCAATAGGACTAGACGAAGTGGCCTGGCGGGCGGCAGGCGAATGGGCTTACTGGATTGTGTTCACGATAGGTACGATATTCCTGTCTGTGCTCGGGGTCAACATGGCCGGGGAATACCTCAAAGTTTTCATGCGTGAGCGGGCCAGTGTGAGGGCCCTGTTTACAGGCCTCAAGGTCAATTTTTTCCGCAAGCTCGGCGGAATGCTCTGGATGACGCTCTGGGTGGCAATCTGGGCGTCACCTTGGGTCATTGTACTTAGCTATTTATTTGCGGGGTTCACGGAAGGACTCATAGATGGCAACGCATTTGCCGGGAGTGTTTTCCTGACGCTGCCTCTGCTGACCCCTGCTATTATTAAGGGTCTCTCCTATTATATGATGACCTATATCTTGGCAAGCGCCTCTGAGGTCAAGGCCCTCGAATCTATGAGACTTTCGAAGCGCATGACAAAAGGACATAAAGGCAAACTCTTCCCCCTATTTCTCTGCTTTTTCGGCTGGACGCTCCTAACTATTTTACCGGCCGGTTTTCTCTCCGATCTTGGTGCCGGGCTTGTGGAGAGCGGAAGTGCGGCCATAGGTATCTTACTCATCGTGTTAGGCTATTTGCTGTCAGGCCTCGTTTTTATCCTTTTTCTCGGCCCGTATATGTACACGTCCTTGGCCGGATTCTTTCTTGAGCTGCGTGACAACGCCATCGAAACAGGCAAAATCACACCGGAAGAGTTTGGAATAGAAGTGGAAGATGATTTCTCCTTTGAGGCCGAGGCGTAAGTTCTTGACAAGGTTCGCCCCTGCTGGTTTGCCGATAGCGGCAAACCAGCAGGGGCTTTTTGATCGCACAGTTCAACGGGCCGATTCCCCTCGGCCCGTCTTTTCTTTTTTCCACAATTTAACGGAATCATATCCCCGTTCCCAGGTAAAGATAGTTTTGTCAATTGAATCAAAGAATCAAAACTTGTTTTAGGAGAATTTTCAATGAGCAAAAAAATACTATCCTGCCTGTTAATTCTGGCACTGCTTCTGCCTGTCACCACTGCTTTTGGTGCAACCACAGGCGATACGGATATACAGGCGCAGCACGGCCGGCCCTCTTTCCTCAATACCCCGGCGGACGCCGACATTGAGATTGGCGAAGCGGACACCGCCTTGCCGTTCTTGCAGTACAAAGATATGCCGGATCACTGGGCGTCCTATTCCGCCGGACGGCTTGCCTATCTGGGTAAGCTGGTCGGAATGCAGGCGGACAACCGCTTCTTTTTCCACCCCGACCGGGGAATCACCCGGGGCGACTTTCTGATCTGGCTCTGTGCGGTCTTGGAAATCGAGCCCACCACGGCCGTCTCTACTCTCTATGCGGATCCGGATGTTCCTCAGTGGATGGTGGGTTTCTTGGACGCCGCCACCATTGCGGGGATCATTGAGGGCACACCCGCCGCCGATCCCCACCGCACCAGCTATTTTTACCCCAACACACCCGTCACCCGGATTGAGGCCATGTGCATGATCAGCAGGATCCTCGGCACAGACGGCCACGACGATCACTTGACCGACCTATTTTCAGACATCGAAGAAATTCCCGCCTGGGGTAAAAACGCCGTACGGCACCTGGCCGAGCGCCAGATAATCGTGGGAGGTCACGGTGACTACCTCCACCCCAACCGGAATCTGAGCCGGGCTGAGGGCGCAGAGCTGCTCTACAAGGCCCTCAAAGACATGGTGCACACCCCGGCACCTGTTTTGTCCTGATGAAACATGCAATTTTTACCGACAGTCCTGCGGCATGAAATGATTAAATCAGACCATACTACTACTGTGCCAACGGCACAAATGGGAGGATAACAGATGAAAAAAGGAGTTAGCTTCGCCTTGATCGGCCTGATGCTTTTGAGTATGCTGACCGGCTGTCACGGCTATCGAAGAGTGGAACACGTCACACCGTCACGTCCTGCGACAGAAAATAGGGCGACCCATACCCCGCACACCTATAGACACGACGGCACCACCCGGCACCACAACGGCGTACCCCGGCACTACGACGGTACGGCCCGGCATTACAGAGGCGACGGCAGAGTGACCGATACCGACGGCCTCATCGGCAACGGCATCGGCGCAGACCGCCCCATGTACGGCAACCGTCCCGGGCAAACGGTGACGGATAACGTAAGCGGGATCACCCGGCCGATTGACGGCACTGCCCCCGGCAACCTGACCCGATAATAACACAACACAATAAGCAAAAGACCGACACACAATACGTTCACCTTGTGTTGTCGGTCTTTTGTGTTTCTTAAAAAAGATTGTCTTGCATTTTCCCCTGCCTACCAGCGGGGAAAATACAGAAAATAGTTCTAAAGGCAACACTTCTCTGCCTTTATCTAAAAGTTTTTGACATTTTAGGCCAAATCACATACACTATTAAGCAAAAAGCATGAAAGGGCGCTGGAGCGTATGCGTATGACACCTACCCGTCATAAAAGTTGCTGTTTTACCGGACACCGGCCAGAGAAATTGCCCTGGGGAAAAGACGAATCCCACCCCGATGCTGCGGCCCTCAAAGTGCGGCTGTTTGATCTGGCAGAGGCCGTCTATCACGCCGGGATTACCCACTTTATTTGCGGTATGGCCCGCGGTGCAGATTTTTACTTTTGCGAAGCTATACTCAGTCTCCGGGAGGAACACGCAGACGTGACCTTAGAGGCGGCCATCCCTTGCGAAGAGCAGGCCAAGCACTGGTCGGCGCAAGAGCGAAATCGATACTTCCATCTAGTGAGCCAGTGTGACTATGAGACTGTCCTTCAATCGACCTACGATCCGGCTTGCATGAGACAGCGAAACCACTACATGGTCGATCACGCTGCAGTGCTCATCGCCGTCTACGACGGCTCCATCGGCGGCTCCATGCAAACCATCAACTACGCCAAACGCAGCGGGCTGGAGATTTTGATTCTGCACCCTTAAGGTCGCTTTTTGCGCACCTTGACCCGCATAGGCTGTTGATGACGGGCCTCTACAGGCCTCACTTGGATCTTTGGCGGGCTGAATAGTGGCTCCGCCTCGGATTCCGGCTCTAGTTCAGGTTCTGGCTCCGGCTCAAGCTCGGGTTTCGGGGCAAGTTCCGGTACCGGCTCAAGTTCGGATTCTGGCCCTGGTTTCAACTCCAGCTCCTGTTCAGGTTCTGGTTCAGACCCCAGTTCAAGTTCAGGCTCTAGCTCTGGCTCAGATCCCAGTTCAAGTTCAGATTCTGGTGCTGGTACTGGCTCCAACTCAAGTTCGGATTCCGATTCGAGTTCCGGTGCCGGCTCAAGCTCTGGTGCCGGTTCGATCTCTGGCGCTGGCTCAAGTTCTGGTGCCGGTTCAAGCTCTGGCTTGAGTTCAGATTCTGCCGCCTGTTCCAGCACGGATTCCAATGTATCTAACTCCTCTTGCAACTCCAGCTCTGTTGCGCCCGGCTCCGACAGCTCTTGTGCATCTTCAGTTGCTTCCGATGTCGCCGCATTCGGCCCCTCCTGTGGCATTGACTCCGCCGCACCGAGCTCTGCCGACTCTACTGTACTCGGCATACTGATCCCGGCGGCCTCCAGTTGGGCCTCCAACGCCTCACACCGCTCCCGCAGGGCCTCATTTTCCTCACGACACAGCCATAATTCGTAGTAGATGCCTTTGATGTGCTCTAATACGTCATTGCGGTTGAATCCACCAAATACTTTGGTGCGAAATCCCACTTCCTGCATACGTTCCATCTGTAAAACCCTTCTTTCCCTGATTTGATCTCTCGGTAAAATCGCCAAAAATGCCGTAATGGTAAATACAGTCCAATCATAAAATGACCGTCCTTTGGTCATTTTATCATATTATACAGCGAATAGCAATAAAGTTGTTGCAGAACCCTTTACAAATCCCACCGCCTTTGCTATACTGGTCTGCGTGGCTCCATATGCGCCCGTAGCTCAGTAGGATAGAGTGTCAGACTCCGACTCTGAAGGTCGTGCGTTCGAATCGCGCCGGGCGTACCAAGTGAAATTCCCTGTAACTGCAATGGTTACAGGGAATTTTACATTTCTCCTGTAGTCCCGTTTTTAGCGCATTTTGCACCATCACTAACAAAATCACTAACAGAGTGACCCTGAAAGCTCTGCGCTCAGTACGTTTCCGAGTTCTCGCTTTACGCCAGCTCTGAGGTGAGCGTAGATGTCGGCGGTGGTAGAGTAGTGAGCATGACCTAGCCAAGATTGAATCAGTTTCATGTCCACGCCCTTGTCAAGCAAAAGACTTGCGTTAGAATCCCGCAGATCATGGAAACGGATTACTCGCAAACCGTGTTTTCTGAGAAACTTCGGAAACATATGAGTAATGTATCTCGGCCTAATTAAGTCGCCCACATCATCCACACAAACGAAATCGAGCCAATCCGTGTTGTAGGCACTCCCCATGATTGCCTGGTTTTCCTCTTGTTCGGCCTTACGCCTCTGTAGGTACTCCGCAACCTCTGGCGGCAATGGAAAGGAGCGCAACCCTGCGAAAGACTTTGTACCTGTTTTGTATTTGAGGTTTTCCGCACGGGCGGTTTCGCCCCAGTCCGTCATTACGCCTACAACTGATACCGTGTTGGTCTTGAAGTCAATGTCTTGCCAGCGTAGCCCCACGATCTCACCACGGCGCATACCAAACCAGATTGCAAGGTAAACAGGTGTCTCTAGCCTTGAACCTTTCACCTTTTCCAACAGTACCCGCAGTTCTTCCACCGTGTAAAACTCGGCTCTGGGGCGTTCTCTCTTAGGTAGCACAACTTTAGATGCGGGATTGTCTCGTATCAATTCTGTCTGTACTGCGTGCCGGAGAGACTTGTGGATATTGGCGTGATAATGGTGAATGGTGTGTCCTGACAGCTTGCGGGTTTTCATCATCTGTGCGTAGAAGTCTTGGATATGGTATGGTTTTACATCGTGGAGCTTGATCTTTCTTTCGATAAAATAGGGGCAAATTTGGCGTTCAATCGTCTTTTTATAGCTGTGGTATGTGCTTTCAGCAATGGAATGCTTCACGATTTCCAGCCATTGTAGCAGATAGTCAGAGAAGAGAATATCCACAAAATTACTTGTGATTTTTTTCTCCCATTCTGCTAAGATTTCTTTGCGCCGTTTTTCTGCCACACGCTTATTTTTCCCTTGTACTGAAATTCCAGTAGTCACAGACTTTTGTTTACGCTTGCCCTCTTGATTCCAACTAAGCATTACTTGATATTTGCCGTATCTCTCATATAAAATTGCCGTCATAATTCTTTAACCTCCCTGTAACGGCAAATCTACTACTGTATCGCCATTATAACATGAAACCTTGACATATTCCACCAACGACAGCCGAGGGATTTTGATTTTATCACCGATCCGTAGATGACGGATATGACCCTCTCGAATTAGACGGTATGCCGTTGATCGTCCGATACCTAGAGCCTTTTGTAAATCCGCTACGGTTAGCACATCGGGGTAATTCTCAAATATCATCCTCACCCCCTACCCAGCCGTCAAACGGAATCGGCGTGTCCGCTGGTAGCTCCTCCAGCCTCCAAACACCATTCAAATAATCCTGTGTATCATGCTCACGATACGAGCCGTCCGGCATAAAGCGGATGACCTTATGAATACGCCGGAGAAAGGCCGCCCAAATTTCGGGGCACTGGTACTGCTCTACTGCGTACTGCTGGCGTAAATCCAAATTACTCACGATGAAAACCCGCTCAAAACACGCTTGCTTGTCTTGATACCTTGCCCGTAGCCGCCGAGGGTAGCCGTCTAATAGCTGGTTAAGCTCTGTTAAGCTGATACCTGCCCCCGTGAACTCGTCCAGCAAGATCACATCCTCCCCGGCGTAGCCGTCGAAAGGGTGCTTGTAGTTGTCCACAGCGTATACATTGGAATAGCCGCACCCCTCCATCACATAGCGGGTTTTTCCCGTTCCAGTAGCCCCGAAGATGTACACATTTTCGAGATCACGCCACTTGTTGCGGTATTCCTCGGCTCGTAGGGTCTGCCGGACGTGTTCCACGTCACGCAAGCCCCGGAGGAATTGGGGGAACTCGTGGAGGATTTCGGCATTGTTTGCGCCGTCCTGTATGCGTTCGATAATGACGGCTTCCACGCCGAACCCCGCCCGATCAGCGGGCATAGTACCCCATTCCTCAAAATCTGTACTACCCTCTTTAGAAACATAGTCCCGGTTTTGTTCGTTCGAGCCGTTGCACCGTTCA
>Ga0123355_10000237_pt1 | contig 70535 bp, 56 predicted proteins | sample TergutEmb28metaG_3_FD_89872 | JGI IMG/M metagenome (GOLD analysis project Ga0123355, IMG submission 89872) | Embiratermes neotenicus P1 segment gut microbial communities from Petit-Saut dam, French Guiana - Emb289 P1 | ecosystem: Host-associated > Arthropoda: Insects > Digestive system > Gut ...
GGCGGTAGAAGCATTCCCAAAGGCCGGTACATGGATGTTTGCCATTTTAGCCGCCGCAGGCAGTATTGGCGGTGCTGTTGGCCCATCGGTGTTTGGGGTTATTGCCGACAACGCAGGGCTGCGTACCGGGTTTGTATTAACGGCTGTATTCCCGATGGGGGCGGTTTTATGCCTATGGGGGTATCATAGGTTTAGAAAAATAGTCGCATCTCAGGGGCAATAAAATCTAGCTTTCAACAATGCTCACCAGTTGACTGCTTACATACCCTTCCGTTCCGCTGGGGGAAAGCACATGCAGCCAATATAATCCTGCCACATCCGGGTCGGAATAAAATAAATGTAAATACACCATTTGATCGTTATCCCACAATATTTCTATAACACTGTAGCCAGCTATTCCCGGACCATTTCGCAACCTTGTTCCTTGGGCACCAAGCTCTGTAAGATACAGAATAATTTCTGTATCTATAGGCCATGCGGCAGGGTTTAACCAGCCAAGCTGTGCAGTATTGGATGGTACGGAAGTTTCTTCATAACTGATACCTGCCAAGGATGCATCATAAGTGTGTGCAGGACTGTTGTTGTAATCATCTGACGGTGTGTCCATTGGCAAATCCACATTTACTACCATTGCGGGCATGGCATATTCTTGATGCAGCCCAAATGAAGATACCCATAACGTTGACACAATCCCACAAATTATCATAAGGCGCAATGTGGCCCCTTTTGTGCGGCGTATCAAACCCGGATATTTAGCATGTAACAAAATCATACGGTTTCGTTTAATCTTATCGCAAAGACGCAAATATAACCGATTAAAATTTGGCTTATCCTTGGAATGGTAATGTATATATATCCATTCCTGAGGGGTTTCCACCGCCAAATAATTCCATGCACGAAAAATTACATGATAGTAAAACAGTAACCAAACTGGTGCAACTACATATCTAAATAACTGAGCAAAAGCGTAAATAATTAACCACAGCACCAAAAGCAATAGCATAGTGCGTATAAGGAAATTTATGTGCAGCCAATCGCCAAACCAACGGCTATACAGTTCATTTGACCTGTCAAAAGTCGAGCGAATTATTGTCATACAGTACCTCCATCATACCCCTCGATGTAACCAAGCTGATACAAAATCCACAAAAACGGCTCATCCACACGCATTGGCGAAAAGGACGCCACCTTTTGCCCAATCGGCTTAGACCCAAGGGCAGACACTGCGAAAAAACCCAAATTATAGAAACGCCGTTTTAACGCATTACAGAAGTTAGTGTCTACAGCGGCAATAAACTCGTATGCATCGTCGTCAATGTTATCAAATTCTGTAAGGTTAAAAAATCCTTTGTGGGTATAATCGGAAAATATGGGGCTGTTTTTACTCATGTATGCACCGTCATTGCATAGTACTTCTAACAAATCTGTTTTTGTAAGCACCACAGCTATAGGGATATTAGAAACCCCGTCCTCCTGCCTATGAATGTGCTTGCCTATCATGTTGTTTAAAACATCCGAAGGATCCTCTGCAATAAACTGTGTATCAACACTTATATTATTTTTCAGCATTATCTTTTGCCCTACAGACGTAAACTGTAATGGGTCAGTCAAAAACAAAACCCCGGAAGAGTTGCGAATGTAAGCCGTATAGGTGTCCATATATGCAGTATCTGCAATATCATCACCGGCTATGTCAAAAAAAGCAATATTTATTTCGGGCTTATTCTCGTCTGTAAATGAAAATGTAAAAACAATGGGCTCGTGCCGGTTTTTATTTTTGGCAGATTCAAGAAGCAAGCGTTCGCTAATTAAGGGGTCTTCATATTCCAATTTAAATTTGCGCCCTATTTCATTATTAAGCGATGTGCAAAAAACAGGAAAGTTCCGCGGTGTAACGGTTCTAAGCCTGTGAATCAACGCTGTAAGGAAAGTTGATTTGCCCACATGGTCTGCACCAACCACAGAAATGATTACGCTGGGCGCAAAACCTGCGTATTGAGATATATCATTATAGCAATATGGGCAAACACGCCTTGTTGTAACAATATCTTTGTCATCTTTTAGGGACGACAAAACCCCACGGTGATACCCTTTAGCCACTTCTTCGAATTGATCAGGGTCAAGTACATCAGTCAATTCCTCTCCTATGTTTAATGCTTCTAAGGCACGGAACATAACCCTATCATGTTTAAAATTGCGGAAGCAATATAAGCATACAATTTCATGTACTTTATCCATTATTGAGCACTCTATGGCGGCTTTTCTTCGTTTAAATAATCCCATAATTTGTTGTCCTCATTTCGTTAGACTGCGACTCAAATAATACAACTTGCTGCAGCTAATGTCTACCAAAGGGGTGCTTATCTTTGCGATGGCAATAAGACTCAGAAAAAACAGTCTCGTTATAAGTAAGAAAAAGACATTCATCCTGAAGCGACTGTCGATCATCACCGTGGTTTTCGGCGATTAGCGATTCGATCGTTTGCACTTTGCGCAAACATGTCAGGGTAAATGTCTTTTGGGCTTTGCAAAACACTCTATTGCAAAGTTACAAAGCTATCCCACGCCCTGTAATTTCTTAGCTTGATCTTGCGTGATGCAATTATCTAAAATTTCGTCTAAATCTCCATTTAGCACTGCGTCAAGCCTGTGTAGTGTAAGGGAAATTCTGTGGTCTGTAACCCGGCTTTGAGGGAAATTATATGTGCGTATGCGCTCGCTACGGTCACCGGTACCAATTTGGCTGCGCCGCTCTGCAGACAATTGAGATTGCTGCTTTTCCTGTTCCAAATCATAAAGTTTAGAGCGCAAAATTTTCAAGGCTTTATCCTTGTTTTTAAGCTGAGACTTTTCATCCTGGCAGGCTACAACGATGCCGGTGGGAATATGAGTTACTCGCACTGCCGAGTCTGTTGTGTTAACACTTTGCCCTCCATTGCCGGATGAGCGATACACATCTACACGTACATCGTTCATATCTAAGTTAACATCCACATCTTCCGCTTCTGGCAAAACCGCTACCGTAACCGTTGAAGTATGAATGCGTCCGCTGGATTCCGTTTCCGGTACACGCTGGACACGATGAACGCCACTTTCATACTTTAATCGTGAATATGCCCCGCGTCCTTGAATCATAAATACAACTTCTTTAAAGCCGCCTATTTCATTTTCATTGGCACTCATAATTTCTGTTTTCCAGCGGCGGCGTTCTGCATAGTGCCCGTACATGCGATAAAGAGTATTAGCAAATAAGGCAGCCTCGTCGCCACCTGCCCCGCCACGTATTTCTACAATTACGTTTTTCTCGTCGTTAGGGTCCTTTGGCAGAAGCAAAACTTTTAACTGTTCTGCAATATCTTCAAGGGCGACCTGACCTTCCTTTAGTTCCTCTTTAGCCAATTGTCTAAGATCCTCGTCAGAGCTCTCATTTAGCAAAGATTTTGCTTCTTCAACACCCTCACTAAGGCGCTTGTACTCTCGGTAAGCATCCATTACAGGTGTAAGGTCGCTATGCTCTTTCATTAAAATACGCCAACGTCCGTTGTCCGCAATAATATCCGGGTCACTTATCTGGTCAGATAATTCCGCAAATTTATTTTCCAGTTCATTCAAACGGTCAAACATTTAACATTCACTCCATATATAATTTTGTGGCCTTACAAATATTCACTCCATACATAGTTTAATGGCCTAACATGGCTTAACTCCGTATACAATCCGGGGAAGCCCCGAATAGTCATTTTTTAGTTGCACATTTTTAAAGCCCGATGCTTCCATAATATCTTTTACCGGGGCAGGACCAATTTCTAAAAATAACGCCCCGCCGGGTTTTAAAAAATTCAAACTTTCTGATATCAGCCTTCGGTAAATATCCATACCATCATCACCGCCATGTAATGCCAAATGAGGCTCGTAGTCCAGCACTGTTGGCGAAAGTGTTTCCATTTCTTTAGTAGTGATATATGGCGGGTTAGATATTATCACATCAAACATGCCTTTAATATTACTAAATAAATTAGATTGGACAAAGTTTACACCAAGTCCTTCGCTATTTTCCCGGGCCAAAGCTAATGCATCTGTAGAAATATCTGCGGCGGTAACACTATACTCCCCTGCCCCGGCTATGGTAGCGGCAATACAACCGCTGCCTGTACATAAGTCCAGTACTATCATTGCCGGTTTAAGAAAGCTCAAGGCTTCCTCTACCAGCAGTTCCGTTTCAGGCCTGGGAATTAATGCACGGCTGTCTGTACGAAAAGTTCTGCCCATAAAATCCCATTCACCAATAATATATTGTAACGGCTCCCCCAGTTTACGACGGCTTACATATGACAAAAAAGTTTCGTAATCCGTAAATGGTGTTTCTACATGCAACATAATATATGCACTGGTTTGCCCAGTAATATGGCATAATAATAGCATAGTATCCCGACGGCCCACAATATCTGTGCCATATTTAACGGCATTGCCTATGGTCATGCTGCTTCGCTATCCTGCTCTATGGCTTTTTCAAGGGCGGCAACAGCAATTTCTATTTGATCATCGTCCGGCTCTTTTGTAGTCATGCGCTGTATTAACATCCCCGGAAAAATTATTGCCTTCACCAGCCAATTATCACGCTTGCCCGCCCATTTTACACTAATTTCATAGGAAATACCGGCAATAACAGGTAAAAGCAAAATACGGGATGCAAAACGCATCCAAAATCCATCTACAGTAATAATCATAAACAATATCATCATGGTTACCATTACCACCAACATAAAACTGGTACCACAACGCTTGTGCAAGCGGTTACACCGGGACACATTTTCTGTTGTAAGTGGTAAATTTTCTTCGTAGCAGTTTATCGCCTTATGTTCCGCACCATGATACTGAAATACCCGCTGAATATCCTTATTGCGGGAAATGATATACACATAACCAACAAAAATTAGTATTCGTACTACCCCTTCAATGCCCCCTATAAACGCCGTAGGAACAGGTACAAATGATGCTAGAAATGTGGGGAGCAGTATAAACATCCCTACCCCTAATATTACTGCTACCACCATTGCAAATGTCATTAATATATTATTTAACTTATCCCCCAGTTTATTCTGCAGGAACTTTTCGAACCGGGACTCAGGTTCGGATTCTTCCGACATTGCAATTTCTGCAGATTGGGACAAGGCACTAAAACCTAATGCCATAGAGGAACACAAGGCCACGGTACCCCGTATCAGTGGTAACTTTAAAAAAGGATACCGCTTTGTTATGGTGGATATTGGCTTTTCTATCATTTCTATTTCGCCATCTGGGCGGCGTACAGCCATTGCATAAGCACTTTTTCCGCGCATCATAACGCCTTCCATTACTGCCTGACCGCCATATGCAATTGGCTCTTCTGTTTTTATCATCTTTATTTATATCCCCTCAAAATCATTTATTACTTCCTTTGCATCTCCCATGTTTTGAATACGCAAAATTTCTTCGCTATTTCGTAATGTACCCTGAGATAACCTATCCGCACCAATAATAAAACGGCCCGAAACCTGGCTACCTTCATCAGCAATTAAGGAAGGTGCTTGCACATCCCCTAAAACCCTTGCGGTAGATACCAGGTGTAATTGTGTAGTACATTGGATATTTCCATTTACTTCTCCGGCAACTAAAAAATAGTTGGCAACAACATCCCCGGTAATGCTACCGGTCTCCCCCAACACCAAGCTGCCTTCTATGTCAATTAAACCTTTGTACATACCTTCTATACGAATAGACTCTTGCCCTGACATACAGGCAGATTCAAGGTATACGCCTTTGCCAATTACAGTACTTGGGCTGTCCAGTTCTGCCGCTGTAACAGGGGTTTTTTTGAAGAACACACTGCACCTCCAACTGTTTGCTATGTGCATTATAACATAAATATCACAAAACTATTGCAACTGTATCAATTTTTCATTATTATATTCAAAATTACAAAAATTTGGAAGAGGGAGTACAAATGGGAATGCGAATAGATATACAAGGACGCACACTAATTACAACTCTTGAAGGCGAACTAGACCACCTTCAGGCAGAACGGCTTCGTATGCAGATAGACGCAGCATACGATAAATCCCCATGCAAGCATATCATATTTGATATGGCGAAAGTAAGCTTTATGGATTCCTCCGGCATTGGCATGATTATTGGGCGTTACAAAAATGCGGAAAAACGCAGCGGACAGCTTGCCCTGGCAAATATGAGTGACGCTGTATCAAGGTTGTTTGAAATTTCCGGTTTATCAAAAATTGTTTTGCGCACTAAATCGGTACACGATGCACTTACTACTCTAGGAGGCAGCCACAGTGAATGATAACAATGTGAAAGTAGAAATGACTACCATTTCGGAAAACGTTAGCTTTGCCCGCATTGCCATAACTGGTTTTATCGCCCCTCTCGACCCTACAGTAGAAGAAAGCACCGATATTAAAACCGCTGTTTCGGAAGCGGTGACAAATGCCATAATTCACGGATATCACGGATATGACACTGCGGAAGGCATAGTTAAAATGTGCATGTCTTCACAAGGGCGCAAAATTATTATAGAAATTTCCGACAGTGGTGTAGGCATAGAAGATGTGGATGCGGTTCGTGAACCAATGTTTACCACAAAGCCGGATTTGGAGCGCAGCGGCCTTGGCTTTACCGTAATGGAATCTTTCATGGATACAGTTGAAGTAAAATCTGCGCCGGGGGAAGGAACAACAGTAATTTTAACAAAAACATTAGGGGAAGTTTCGGTATTATGACAAACGAAACTTTGGCCCTGATAGTGCGCGCCCAAGCGGGGGATGACAGTGCGGCAGAGCAGTTGATAAAAGAAAACAATGGTCTAATATGGTCTGTGGTAAAAAAATTTGCCAAGCGCGGTTATGAGCTTGATGACCTTTACCAAATTGGGGCCATTGGCTTATTAAAGTGCATACGAAAATTTGACGCAAGTTTCGACGTTAAATTTTCCACATATGCCATACCCATGATTATTGGCGAAATAAAGCGTTTTTTGCGTGACGATGGCATGATAAAAGTTTCCCGCCCTATGAAAGAAATTGCTACTAAAGCACGATATGTTACCGAAATGTTAACAGCAAAACTTGGACGGCAGCCAACTATGAATGAATTGGCTGATGAACTTAATATAAGCACAGAGGAATTAGTTGTAGCAATGGAGGCCGGATTGGATGTGGAATCCTTACATGCCACAATATATCAAGGGGACGGTAGTCCCATCTTTTTAATAGATAAGGTTACTCAAGGTCAAGATGACGGTGACAAGGTTGTAAACATTCTTACACTAAAGCAGCTAATAGAACGGCTAAAACCCAAAGAACGGCAAGTGGTAATTCTACGATATTTTCAGGATAAGACGCAAATGGAAGTGGCAAAAGCCATTGGTGTTTCACAGGTTCAGGTTTCGAGAATTGAAAAAAAAGTGCTGCAGGCATTAAAAGATGGACTGACTACAGAATAGAACTTGCATAAAGCGGGGCTGTTTCACCAGGCCCTTTTTTTTGTGTAGAAAACCAAGGCCATTGCTTAAAAAATACGCATCCATTACTTTGCCATGACAAATAATTTAAATAATTATTGACAATATATTAAATATTTGTTAACATATTTAAAAATCGTTCTAAAAAACAGAAGTGAGGAATACATATGTACATTAAAGCATCTTTAATTGGTTTATTATTTTGCATTTTGTTATTACCTGTAACAACATTGGCATCGGCACCTGAATTAATTGACGAAACTTACGAGTATCTTGAATATGACCAAGAGGATGAATACGAGGAAGAAGAAGTACAAACTATATTTGTTACAACAGCACGGCTCAACCTTCGCCCGACACCCAGCACAGACGGCGAACGTCTTGCATTAGTAGCATTGGGCCACCAAGTGGAAGTTACGGATTTCCGTGATGGAGTATGGTTTGCTGTAATTTACAATGGCCTTGAAGGATACATGTATGCGGAATTTTTACGGGAACTGCCAAGACCTGCCGCCACAAGAGAACCCGGCGAGTTGTGTACACCAGGCCAAGTAGAAATGACGGAATGGAGTGTGGTGCGGAATATTATCCCTCAACATACACCCCTTACGGTAATAGATGTACGCACTGGCCTATCTTTTCAAATGATTAGTTTTTCCCATGGCAGTCACGCAGACGTTTTTCCGGCAACTATGGAAGATACCGAAATAATGCGCCAGGCCTTTGGCGGCAGTTGGACTTGGACACCGCGTCCAGTCTTGCTTATAGTCGGCGACCGTACATTTGCAGCGTCCATGAGTGGAATGCCCCATGGCGGTGGTGGAAACCGCGGCAACGGCATGAACGGGCATGTGTGTATGCACTTCTTGTATTCTCGTACTCACAACGGCAACCGCAGCCACGAGCACGACCATCAAAACGCCGTCAGGGAAGCTTACAGAACAGCTTCCGGCTGGTAAACAAAAAAATCCATGACTATTTTCTATAGGCTTGGCAGTAATCTTTATGTAAATATTACAAACCACTGCCCATGCGCTTGCGTATTTTGCATCCGTAATTACACATCAGGCGTAGGTGACGCACAAAGCTTGTGGTTGGAGCATGAGCCTACAATAGAGGAAATTAAGCATGCCTTCCACCAGCGGCAAGACTTAACTGAAATAGACGAAATGGTATTCTGCGGTTATGGCGAGCCCATGACCCGTGCCAAAGATGTAATTGACATTTCTGCTTATATAAAAGAAAGTATCGGCGCAAAAATTCGTATAAACACCAACGGATTGGTAAAATTGTTGGCACCATCTTTTGATGTTAGTACATTAGCAGTAATAGATAGCATTTCTGTAAGCCTTAACGCCGACGATGCAGTGGAATACATGCGCCTTGTTAATCCGCAGTTTGGAATAGATTCCTACAACGCAATGCTTGATTTTGTAAAAGAAGCGAAGAAGTATACCACTGTTGTACTTACCGTGTTAAATGATTTAGTCCCGGAACGCATAGACAATTGCCGCCACTTGGCAAAGGATTTGGGATTGCCCCTGCGTATACGGGGATATATGTGATAAATAGCAAAGCCACTGCAAATTTTCATATAATTGCAGTGGCTTTGCTTGTTTTATCAAGAAACACTAACGCTTACGTTAAACTATTTTTTTGGGGTATTTAGCTTTGCAAAATGCATTTGCCATTGACAACTTGGTCTACTTACAATAGACTGGTTCTATTGTAAGTAGACCGGAGGTTATATATGAGCAAATTTACAGAGTTAACTCCATCTGAAGAAAAGCTTGCTGCTATAATTTGGAGAAAGGCACCGCTTACCTCTCCGGAATTAGCTGCTTTTGCCCTTTATGAACTGAATTGGAAAAAGTCTACAACTTATACCATACTAAAAAAACTTTGTGAAAAAGGCATATTCCGTAACGAATACACAAATTTATCTGTTATACTAACTAGGGACGAAATAATTTCTCGCCAAAGCCGCAGCTTTATAGAAAATACATTCGGCGGGTCGCTTCCAAGGTTTATAGCATCTTTTTTTGATGGTAAAAAATTATCTTCGTCACAAGCAGATGAATTAATCAGCCTTATCAGGGAGCATAAAGGCGGTGATGACAATGGATAGATTGTTTCTTGCAATCATAAACATAAGCATAACAGGCGGCTTTGTAATAGCCATAATATCCTTGACTCGGCTTTTGCTTAAAAAATCACCAAAAGTCATATCATATTGCCTTTGGGCTGTTGTGGGTATCAGACTTTTACTTCCTTTTTCCATAGAAAGCGGATGGAGCATTGTGCCCTTTGGGGCTCAGCCGGTTCAATTAAATACCGCAAATTATATTGCCCGTGCAGATTATAGGCTATTTACAGTATTTGATATAAATTCGCTCGCCACCATTGAAGAAGTTCAAACAGCTATTACCAGCCCCTCTGCACCACATACAATCGATATGCAAACCATAACTGTTTTAACTCCACATATGGCTTACGCACCTTCTATAAACACGCCTATAAACTGGATATCTATTGGCGGTTACGCCTGGCTGGTTGGGGTCATAATTATGTTAACAATCGGCATAGCTTCGTATCTTAAGTTAAAAAGAAAAGCGCAAAAGTTCACTCATATATATGAAAACATTTACGAAGGGGATAGTGTACATTCCCCCTTTGTGCTTGGGTTTGTAGCTCCTAAAATTCATCTGCCCATGGGTCTGTTGGGCCAAGATCGGATGTACGTAATATTGCACGAACAAATACACATTCGCCGGTTTGACCATATTATCAAACTTCTGGCCTATCTTATCCTATGTATTCACTGGTTTAATCCATTTGCATGGCTGGCCTTTAAGCTAATGAGTATGGATATGGAAATGTCCTGCGACGAACGTGTATTAAAAGAAATGGGAGTAGAAGAAGCAAAAAAAGGGTATTCACTTTCTCTTGTATCATTAGCTACAGAAAAATTGTTTGTTGTCGGTTCGCCCCTTGCTTTTGGAGAAAACGGAATTAAAGAGAGGGTGACAAATGTGCTTAACTTTAAGAAACCTTCTAAGCTTGTAAGTTTGGTATCGGCTATGCTTGTATTTGTACTTAGTCTCGGGCTTATGTTAAGTCAGGCAGACGTCGTAATGCCCCCTACCCCTCAATATGAACTCTATCAATATAATGCTCCTGTGCCGCCACCAGAAGAACCAGTAAATTTGCCTATGAGCATACGCACCCTTACCATACGCAACAGCAACCAGCATACAGGTGTTATTAATCAAGCTGCCGCCGCAATGAACGCCGTTTGGAGAGAGCAAAACAAGCCCTATATTTTTCATGTAGAAATAGATGATTATCCCTGGACAGATTTTAAAGGGGCAATAGACAGACACTCACATTTACAAGCAGAGCTTCTGGCAGGGCAAGGGCCAGATATGTTTCTGTTCGACCAGCACAACATTCATAATTTAATATCATCCGGCTTTTTGCAAAACTTTTACACACTTATGGACGCTTGCCGAAATACAAGCCGGGATGAATTTTTTACACAAGCCCTACAAGCCTTTGAACTTAATAATGGGCTGTATTTATTCCCCACAAGTTTCGGATTCGAGTATGTAGCAATCAACACAAAACTTCCACAGGAATTTATTAGCCGCTTTACACAAAAATCTACTATTAGCCATTCACAAATGATGGAATTTTATCTGGACTTAGTGAACGCTCATGGTGATGAGTTTGGTCATCTTTCCTTTAATGTGGGCAGCGGTATTACATCGTCTTATCGTGCGCTGCAAGCAATAATAGGCGGGTTTACAGACTTTAACGCCCGCACCGCAAACCTTACAAACCCTCGTTTCATAGAAACTTTAGAACTTATGGGTACAATCTACGACGGTTGGGATGTAGCTGAACTTTGGGTTATAGACATTAATACGGCAGAGTTCCTGCAGGAGCGCGCCAAAGAATATGTATTTAATGCCATAAACAGCAGATTAAGTAGTTTTGATGCTTTTTTTATGGAAGAGACCCCTATTTTCACACATCACATTCCCCTTGTGGATGACCATGGTAGATTATTAATTGGTATGCCGGATGCCCATGGACAAGTATGGTCCGGCATTTGCATTACTGCTACTGCTGACGGTGCTTTAGCATGGGAGTTTACCAGACATATAATTTACGCCTACACCAACCCTGATGATAATGCAGCAACCGAGCCTGTGTATCGCTCACGAAACATGTGGGGACGCAATTCTCTTGCAACGCCCATTTTGCGATCACTTTCCCAGAACCACACATTAGGCACTTTTGAAAGCGCATACAATACTTGGCACGACCATGGCTTACAAAATTTTGTAGGCTTTAACAACCCGGTTAGCCGGGCCCTGCAGTTTGAAAATGCTGTAGACCGTATTGCCGCCTACAACGAGCAGCCCATGGGAATGCTGTCGCCAATGATTCCGGAGAATTTATTAACCGGATATTTCCTGTTCCTTGACGGTTTGATAGATGCGGAAACAGCGGCTTATCAAATGCAAAATGCCATATCACAGTGGCTGGCTACGTAGAAATAATTTTCTTACGAAGCTGTAAGAATAAAACCCCACTTTGTAAGGGCGTTGTAAGAACCGGCAGTTACAAATACATCATGAGAAATGCAACGGCCTTTGACACCACTACCATATTCAGGCACAATCCTGAAAGTCCAAAAACTAGGAAGGAAAATTACAATGAAACGAAAAATTTCAATCGCAATGATAGTTACTATCATGTTAATTACCATTTTTACTCTGTCTGCCTGCGGGCGCAGCACAGGCAATTATGAAAATGACCGGCAGCAAAATGGTGTCGTTGCAGACCCTACAGGCGAAGGGGTCAGACATGCCCAAGACGAAGGAACATTCATAATTTCCACCCCATTTGGCAACCTTGCCCGAGTACAGGAGTCTGCGGATGCTTTCCAACAGACTTTGGCAAGTCAAGGGCAGCATATCGAATTTAATATCCTGTCCCATACCCATGAAGAGACCCAGGAACATAACGATTTACTACTTAGCAAATTTGCAGCAGGAGTTGGCCCCGACGTTTTTCTGCGCAGTCAATTTATGCTGTATCCATTTATCGAAAATGGTTTTTTGGCAGATATTTATACTATAATTGACCAATCTTCCGATTTTACTCGCGAAGACTTCTTTACAAATGTGTTGTCAGGGTTAGAAGTAAACGGAAACTTATATATGCTGCCCCTTAACTTTAGTATAGATTTTATCGGTATCAACGCAACTGCCCCCCTATCATTTATTAACAGGTTTGCGGCCCTAGACCGTATTACACCAACAGAACTTACAAACCTGTATATAGACTTGATAAGCCAATACCCGGAATGGGCAGAGTTTGCACTTATTAATGGATATAATGCAAACCAGGCATTTATACCCGAGCTTAACCAGGCCATAGACTTTGCGGGACGCACTGCAAGTCTTGCAAACATTATAGGCCTTCTGGAGAACCTTCGCCCGGCCTTTGCAGGGAATCAGCGGTTTGAAACACCATTTTTCAATTGGCATAACCCTGCCGAAGATTTTCAAGTAAAACAAGAGCGGTATGTATTCTCCCGTATTACAGGCCCAGCAGGAATATACGCACTAATTGAATTACAAGATCCTTTTTTTGTAAACTATATGCCACTGGCAGATGAAAGTAGACAATTAGTTAATCGTGGCTGGGGTATGGAAATGGTGGTTAGCCATACCGCCAACCCAAACCTAGCAATGGGATTTATAGGCCAAGTAATATCTGATACAATGGAAGAAAACATACGCTTTGGAATAGACATGCCTATCCTAAGGCAGTATTTCCAACAAGCTTTAAATGCCGGGTTCAGCCATACGCTTACCCAAATGACACTCCCTCCAATAGTGGAAAGCGAAAGCTTCGCTATAGAATTAGCCATAAGACGTATGGAAACATACAGCGCATGGCCCTCTACCACGCCGATTGCCGGATATATGGTGCCGCCTTGGCAGTTCATTAGTACATTTTTTGAATTTATGGAAGGGGATATACCTGCATATGAAGCTGCTAGTCAAATGGAAGATGCCATTACTACATGGCTTAACGAAGAGCGGCCGGCAATAGAACCATTTGTATATATTCCCCCGGCAGAATTGCCGGACTTACCTGTACGCACCCTGACAATACGTAACGACAACCGCCATACCGGGGTTATCGAACAAGCGGCGGAAGCTATGAATGCCGCCTGGCGGGAGCGGGACGAACCATATATCTTCCAAATTGAAATAGAAGATCATAGCTGGATAGATTATGAAGGTATGAGTAGCAGAGCCGCACGTTTACGGACAGAACTTATGGCGGGCCAAGGCCCGGATATGTTTATAATGGAACCGTGGATGTTTTTAACAGAAGACCATCTTGATATCCATGCCCTTACGGCCTCCGGCTTTTTAACTGACACCAACACTTTAATGGATGCTTGCCCACATACCAGCAGGGATGAATTTTTTACCAATGCATTAGAAGCCTTTGAACTTAACAATGGTTTGTACGTATTCCCGGTAAGTTTTGGGTTCGAGTATATATCTGTTAACGCAAAGCTCCCTCAAGAGTTTATAGACCGCTTCAGCCAAAAAAACAACATAAGCCTTTTGGAAATGATGGACTTTTATTTGGATTTAATGGATACTCACGGCGATGAATTTGGACATCTAACCTTTCATACCGGCAGCGGTATAACATTCTCCGGTAATGTACTTCAAACTACAATGGGCGGGTTTATAGACTTTAACAATCGCACATCCTACCTTACAGACCCACGCTTTATAGAAACATTGGAGCTAATGGATGTTATTTATGCAGACTGGGATATTCCAAATACATGGGGTACAACTATTGGAACGGCAGACTTCTTACGAGACCGTGCGCAGGAATATGTGTTTTTCTCTATAACTGACGGCCTTAACAATTTTGATGCTTTCTTTACTGCAGAAACACCCATTTTCAAACACCATATCCCACTTGCAGATGACAACGGTACTTTAATGCTAGGCCCCCCCGGCGCGCATGGTCAAGTATGGGCCGGGATTTGTATTACAGCCGCCGGTGACGGAGACTTGGCATGGGAATTTACCAGGCACTTAATTTACGCTTATGCCAACCCGATTGGGCGGGCAGCTCTTGAACCCGTATTCGGCGCACCAAACACATGGGGCATTAATTCTCTGGCAACACCTATTAAACGCTCTCTATTTAGAGACCATGCCATGCGCACCTTTGAAGAAACCTTTGACAGGTTTGGGCAACATGGCTTGCAAACTTTTGTGGGCTTCGATGACGATGCTAACCGCATCCAACAATTTGAAGCTGCAGTAAACCGCATTGCCACATACAACCAACAACCCATGGGAATGTTATCACCAATGATTCCTCTTGAATTAGTTCGCGACCATTTCGAACAATTCCAGCTTGGGCTAATAAACGCCCAAGCCGCCGCCCAAAGAATGCATAATGCAATATCTTTGTGGTTGATTGAGTAGGATATATTTTAAGCGAGGCTTCACTGCATTTTCATTTTAAATAAAAAGCACCGGCAGGAGGAATATATGTTAACCAAAAAAATACGCCGCATCTTCTGCAGCGAAAATACAATATATTTCCTCCTGCTGCCCAGTTTAATTGGCCTTGGGGTATTTTATATCGTGCCCTTTGGTATATCCATGCACATGATGGTAATTGATAATGCGGTATCCCGGCAATTTGTAGGCTTAGACAACTTAATTACAACCTGGAATAACCTGGCCTTCCGTATAGCGGTGCGCAACACGCTTTTGTTTATGGGTTCCAGCATTCCTATAAATATGGCATTGGCACTAACTTTGGCATTAATGCTTAAACCAATGCGCCCATCTATAAGGCGGGTTTTGCTTCTGTTTTTTTTACTGCCGCTGGTTATCCCATCCGGGTCGGTTATTTATTTTTGGAATGCAGTTATAAGAATTAACGGGATGTTTAACCGTGTATTTTTTACCGATGCCCCCGTGGATTGGCTTAACTCCGACCATGCCATGATTTTTATCGTACTTATTTTCGTCTGGAAGAATATCGGCTTTAACATGATTTTATTCCAGGCGGGGCTTGACTTTATCCCTAAAGACTATTATGAGTTTGCCGCAATTGAAGGGGCGGGTAAGTTCAAGCAATTCCGAATTGTTACATTAACATATCTTGGCCCTACTTTCTTATTAATATTTATTTTGTCTGTGGTTAACTCCTTTAAAGTGTTTAGGGAAATTTATCTACTTACAGGTACTCACCCTAACACTTCCATTTACTTATTGCAGCATTTTTTAAATAATCAGTTTGAAGCACTTAACTATCAACGGATGGCATCTGCGTCGTTTTTTGTATTTGGTTTTATTTTTATACTTGTGCTTGTGTTGTATCGCCTACAGCAAAAGCAGACGTATTTGTAGTAGGAGGGTGCTAAGTGACTAAGACAATTCAATATATCAGACAAGGGATTGTAATGAGCCTAGTTGCGATTTTGGCCTTAGCTTTCGCCCTCCCTATTTTCGTTACATTAACCAATTCTTTCATGACCGGGTTTGAAGTTCAAAGCAGGTACTGGATAGATATTTTGCCTTCTAATTATTTTTATCGTCTGGATATTTTCCCGCAAATTCACTTTGTCAGAATGACAATTTCGCCTGAATGGGTAACTTTCAGGCAGTATATAAATTTGTTCCAAAATTCGGCATATATAAATAATTTATGGAACTCGATTGTCATAACGGCACCTTCTATGGTGGGGCAATTAATTATAGCCGTACCTGCGGCCTATGTTTTTGAGCTTGCAAAATGGCGGCATAAAGAGAAATTATTTTTTGTTTATATTATTGTTATGCTTATGCCCCTGCCGGTTGTGCTCGTTCCACAATTTATTATGGCACGTAACTTGGGGATTTCTGAATCTATGTGGGCGATAATTTTGCCTGCAGTGTTTAGTCCTTTTGGAGTATTTTTACTTAGACAATTTATGAAAAATATTGCCCTTGAATATATCGAAGCCGCTAAAATAGACGGTGCAGGACAGTTGCGAATTTTACTTAGTATAATAACGCCGCTGCAAAAGCCCGCCATTGCTGCTTTGGCCCTATTAGTATTTATAGATTACTGGAATGTGGTAGACCAGGCCATTGTGTTTATCCCGGACTCTCATTTGCAGCCCCTTAGTGTAGCATTGGGGCGGTTTAGTAATTACGAAATTAAATTTGCAGCTTCGTTTTTTTATATGATTCCCGCATTATTAGTATTTTTATTTGGACAAGAGAATTTAATTGTAGGCATGAAAATGTCTGGGTTGAAGTAGGAGGCTCGTAATAATGGATTACAGAAAATTCTTGCAAAGGGTGACAATTATATTTGTGGCTCTGTTGGTGTTCTTAACGTTTTTCTCGCGGACGCTTTTAGATTTGAATATACCCCGGGTATCTTTGACATTTATAGACCGGGGGAATATTCACCCGGAGGCACAATCTACCGGGATTGTTACACCAGCGGATACAGAACGCATTCTAGCTCCAATAGGGGGCAGAATTACACAAATATTACAGATGGGGGATGAAACCAATGCTCAAACTATATTATTTGCTATCAGCAGCGATTTACAAACCCTGAAAAATTCCCTGGAACATGAAGAACATCTGATGCGGGTTAACTCCTTAAACATAGATCAAACTACCAGTAATCGTTCAGATGCCCAGCAAAGACTCGTTCAATTGCAAAATCTTCCCCTAGATTTGCCCGATGCACCAACTTTAAACCTATGGGAGTACGATATTCAGCTGGATGCTAACACCGCAAGCATAGAATCCACCAAAAGCGATATTGCCATTTTAGAAATTTTGTATGCCGAGGGCGTTATTCCACGGCAGGATATTACTAATCGTGAAGCAGCTCTAGCAGGGCTCATGCAAACCCGTGAAGAAATATATACAAGACGCAACAGGGCTATTACAAATTATGAAACTGCAGCAGGAAACCACCCGGGCACCATTGCCGCAATACAACGTACCAGAGCAGAACAAATCCAAGCCCAACAGGATATAATTACCGGACACAGTTTTACATTATCCAGCCATAATATAGAACGGGAGCGCATTCAAAGACGCATTGCAGGTTTGCAAGAGCAAATTGAAAGCGGCGGTGTTGTATATGTACAGCTGGAAACCGACCCAAACCGTATTGTTACAGAATTATCCCCGAGCATAGATGTAGGGTCTTTGGTGGCGGAAGGCACGCCTATTATGACAACCGCCATCAATAATAATAACTTTATTATTCGGGCCGCATTCCCTCAAAGCCAAGATTTTATTAGGGTGGGCCAAAACGTGGATATAATGGTGGGAACAAATCGGCTGGAAGGCAGGACAACCCGGATAGTACCCGATGGCATATGGAATCAGGTGTATATTGAAGTAAACAGCCGCCAGCTTACCGGGGGCGAACATGCCAGAGTTACAGTTTCCGGCGGGTCCACCAACCATACAAGTGTCATCCCATTAAGTGCCTTGCGCGGCGTTACAGACGACTATCACATCTTGTTTATTGTACCTTACGAGCGGCGTTTTGGCAGTGATTACATTGTGTACCAAATGCCTGTAGAAGTTGACCGCCGGGATGACAGAAACGTGGCCATTTCCAGCCGCTGGGGAGGATTGCCCGAAGGGCCCATTATCCTAAACAGCGATATGCATGTAAGCGGCAATGACCGTGTACGACTGGTAGCGGGGCATGAATTTGTCCCTACAAGGTAACAGTCATGAAAAAGCTATTTATATTTGGCCTTCTTAATTTATTGGTTGTCTTTGGAAGCTTGATTGTGGGCATGTATACACATGTTGCCGCAAGACGGTATTTTGCCCCGGATGTAATTTATATCGCACCAATGTTAAACGAGAGCCACCTACACTGGAGCATTGATGACATTGACGCTTTACAACGGCAGTATAGGGACTATTCCATTTCTGCAGAAAGCCGAGGGAATGTGTTTATATCTTCTTCTACCAATCAAGCTTCAACCACTGTAGTCTATACAGACGCCGCCTATTTTTCTACACATTTCATGGACTTTATCGAGGGCAATCGCTGGCTGGAAGATGCTAATGCAATTGTGCTTAATCAGACTTTGGCATGGCGGCTTTTTGGCAGTGGAAATATTGTAGGGCAAGCAGTGGTAATTAACCACAGGCCGTACATTGTTACCGGTGTCGTGCGGCAAGGCTCCCATGTTGCCGGCGAATACCTCGCCTGGAAACCCCGAAACGCATCCCCTGCCCCACTGCCTGTTACGGCACTGTATATACGTGCGAACAATTACAATTTAGTAGACGTTGCAGTATACACAAGGGAAATGCTTACGCGGCAACAAAGGAACCCCGCCAATTATGCCATTGTTGATATTAACCGCTATATCGAAGCTATTGGCTTGCGTAATCGCATATTTTTGTATATATTATGGTTGAGTATACTAATTGCCATGGTGCGTGTTTGTATGCGCAAACATTACAAATTCAACTCACGAGTTATTTTAGGCTACATCCCGCCTGTTGTTGGAGTTTTGCTGGCGTCACATATCCTTTATTCAGGCGTAAACGATATATTGTACTGGCTGCCAAACCTGTCAATTCCCGGTACTTCAGTGATTGATAGTATTACAAATGCAAACTTGCTGCCGCCAGATGGATATTTATCATTTGGTCTTTACCGCATGTCTTATTTAAACCGCATTGGGAATGTGGCTTGGATTGTAGGAGCCATAGCGTTTATAAATACAATTGTATGTACCACTGTAATGAGAGGGGACGTAACATGAAAAAAATAAAATTCTTTGCTGTTTTACTTATTCTTATTTTGACACTATCCATTGTAGTTTATGGACAAGATAACACACAAGAGGGCACCGTTGTAATCTCATATGCCCGTGCTGTCGAGCTTGCAAATTCTACATTGCAGGACATGGACGACATTCTTTACGAAATGCGGGAACTGCAAGATGAACTGCGTGCCGACCTTAGACGGCTGGAGCGCGGCGACTGGAGAAGTGAAACCATGCATGCCTTGTTCGAGGAGCTTGGTCAATTAGAGATTCAGCTGTTTTTTGCCCTTCAGGGTCAACTAGAACTGCAAAACAACATACAATTATCTATGCAAGACGTTCTGGCGGGCTTCGCCAACCCAGAAGATGCCAGTTTGCTTCACATTTCCTTACAATCTGCTATTGCCGGCATAATGGCTGCCCAAGGTGCTGGGGGCAATATGGCAATGATGCAAAACCGGATAGCCGATATTTTCGAAGAAATAATGCGGCTGCAAGATGGAACACAAGTTAGGGAAATGGCTGATGCAATCAGAGGCGCACTGCAGGAAATGGATGACCAGATGGCAGTAATGCGCATTAACCACCAGCAATCTCAGTTGGTTGTAGAAAATCTTCTGCGTGGTTTGATAATTACTGTTGTAGAGCTTGAGGCCACTATAGAAGATACAAAGGCAAATTTAGTATTAACCGAAGAAAACCTGCGACAGGTAAGAATTCAACATGGATTTGGTCTGGTTAGTAACAACGATCTTCGGACTGCACAAAGAACTCTGACTTTGGAGCAAATGGGACTAACCCGGCAGCAAACCAGCTTATATAATGCCCGCAACAATCTAAACTACTTACTTGGGCAGCCTCTTTTACAGCATACGAAGATAGAATTCAACAGAGTTCTACCAGAAATCTCCGAAGATTTAGCTGCACATATAAATGAAATAATCCCCACTACTCCTACAATTCGCCTGATTCAAATGGATGTAGACAGAGAATATGCCGCCATGCGCGCCTACAGAGGAAGTAACCGTGAAAAACGGGATGCCTTACGGGAAACTTACGAAAATGCAATACAAAGGCGCAACCAGGCAAAGCTTACAATGGAAGCCAATCTGCGCCGCGCCTATAACGAATTGTCGAATTTGATAAACCAGAAAGAGGCTCACTTGCTGGAGCTATACCGCACCAAACAAACATTGGAAGTAGCCGAAACAAACTTGGGGCTTGGCCGTATCACCAGACATGAGGTTGCCCAAGCACAGCAAGCTATGTCCCGTGCTAAGCAAACAATAGAATCTACTCTTAATCAAATGTGGACATTGGCATTTAGGCTTGATAATCCGTCATTGTTGAATTAGAGTTCATCTTCCGGAATCTCACCGCTTGCAATAAGTGCAATTAACTCCAATTCAGCTTGTTCGATACAGCAGAGTTCCATATTAACCCTGCCATCCGGCAAAAATTCTACGCCCTCCGATTCCAAGAGGGCTTTTCTCATGTCTGCATACCCGCCACCGGTTATACTACCGTCTGCCATAACCACACGCTGCCAAGGGATATTATCGGAAGGGCAAACACGCATAGCCCGCCCTACTTCCCTGGAAGAACGGGGGCGACCAAGTGCGCCGGCTATTTTGCCATAAGACACAACTTTGCCCATTGGGATCTTTTCTACAACAGCATAAATTCTTTTATAGAATGGGTTCATTACTGCTTCACCACAAAATTTACAATTCTGCCCGGTACATATATGCTTTTTACAATTTCCATTCCAGTAAGTTTGTCTACCAAATGTTGTTGAGCCTGAGCAAGAACACTGTCTTTATCAAGGTCTGCGGCAACTTCCATATTGCCGCGCAGTTTACCGTTTATCTGAAGTGCAAGTTCTATGGTGTCGGATTTTAACATAGCATCGTCCCATTTAGGCCAGCTTTGGGCAAAAATAGTGTTTGTGTTGCCTATGCATTCCCAAATTTCTTCTGCCATATGGGGGGCAAACGGGGATAGTAAAATAGCAAAAGTTTCTATTGTAGCTTTGTCCACACCACCGGCAGACTTCGCCAAGGCTTGCATGGTGTTTGTATGCTCCATAAACCCGCTTATTACGGTGTTGAGTGATAGATTTTCCAAACGGGTAGTAATATCATAAATCATACGGTGGCGCAAACGCTTCATGTCTTCCGTTGGCTTTACCGGGTTTACTAAAGATGGCTCTACAAGCCGCCATACTTTATTTAAGAAGCGATACACGCCATCTATGCCGCTGTCGTCCCATTCGCTGTCCAGTTCCGGCGGGCCAATAAAAAGTTCGTACATACGCAATGCGTCGCAGCCGTGTGTTGGTAGTAACTCGTCCGGGGAGATACCATTACCTTTAGACTTCGCCATTTTTTTGCCATCTTTATTTATCATGCCCTGATTAAACAATTTTTTAAAAGGCTCTACAAAGTCTACCACACCAATATCATATAGAAACTTTGTGTAAAAACGCGCATATAGCAAATGCAGAACTGCATGCTCTACACCGCCTACGTAATAGTCAACGGGCAGCCATTTTTTAAGGGCTTCCGGACTGGCAAGGGCATTGTCATTGTTCACGTCCGGGTAGCGCAAAAAATACCATGAAGACCCAGCCCACTGGGGCATTGTGTTGGTTTCACGTTTTGCCGGTTTGCCGCATTTGGGACAAGTTGTATTAACCCATTCATCCACAAGAGCCAATGGAGATTCGCCTGTATCCGTGGGCTGGTAGCTTTCTACATTGGGCAACTCCACAGGTAAATCACTGTCCGGCACAACCACAGGGCCGCAGTACTCACAATGGATTATTGGAATCGGCTCGCCCCAGTAACGCTGGCGGGAGAAAACCCAGTCCCGTAGTTTGTAGTTCACCATTTGCTTACCCGTTCCCTTTTCTTCTAGGGCTTTGGTAATGGCATCCTTGCCCTCTTGGACAGAAAGCCCATGATATATACCAGAGTTAACAAGAAAACCATCGCCTACATAAGCTTGCTTCAGGCCATTTTCGTCTGCTTCCCCTGTTGGAGAAATTACTTCGATTATCGGTAAGCCGAATTTTTTTGCAAACTCAAAATCCCGCTCGTCATGGCCGGGAACACACATGATAACCCCTGTTCCATAGTCTGCAAGTACATAGTCTGCAACCCAAATGGGCATGTCTCCCCTACCCGTCATGGGGTTTATGGCGTACCGCCCGGTGAATACACCGGTTTTTTCCTTGTCTGCCATACGGTCTACAGAAGAACGGGATGCGGCTTGTTTTACATATTCCTCTACTTCAGCACATTGTTCCGGCGTGGTAAGCTTGGCAACAAGTTCATGCTCCGGTGCAAGCACCATAAAAGTTGCACCAAAAAGAGTGTCGGGGCGAGTAGTATATGCCCGAAGCTTCACCTTCCCTTGAGGGTGAAGCCCAACCTCTTTTGTGTCGGGCATATCAACAACAGTAAAATCTATCTCCGCACCGTGGCTTTTACCAATCCATTCTGCTTGCATTTTTAATACTTTCTCAGGCCAGTCTAAAGTTTCGAGGTCTGCAAGCAGCCGCTCTGCATAGGTGGTTATTTTTAACATCCATTGGCGTAAGTTTTTCTTTGTAGCAGGGCTTTGGCAGCGTTCGCATACTCCACCGGCAGCCTCTTCGTTGGCTAATACTACTTTACAGGCAGGACACCAGTTAAGAGGCATTTCTTTCTCGTAGGCCAGCCCTTTTTCAAACATGCGAGCAAAAATCCATTGAGTCCATTTGTAATAGGAAGGGTCTGTAGTATTAATTTCGTCCTCCCAATTATAAATTGTACCCATTTCGCCTAATTGACGCTTCATGTTTTCTACATTAGCCGCTGTTGAAATAGTCGGGTGAATTCCCTTTTGTATAGCGTTGTTTTCTGCCGGAAGCCCAAAGGCATCCCAGCCCATTGGATGCAGAACATGATACCCTTGCAATATTTTATAACGACTAAGCACATCGCTTAAAACGTAACCGCGCCAGTGCCCCACATGCAACCCATCCCCAGAAGGGTATGGGAACATATCGAGGCAATAATACTTGGGTTTGTTTTCGACATTTTGCTGAACGGGCGTTTTAGCCCACTTTTCTCGCCACTTTTTTTCCACCGCCGCAAATTCGTATTTACGCATATATTGACCAACTTTCGTATAAATTCATAATACTATTTGACATATTTTAAAGGCAGCAGAAAAAGTTGTCAAATGTGAGATATAGTCAAAAGTTTCAATATCGAAAAAGCCCGCATAATAGGCTTGAAATTTAATGTCGTCTTTATTATAGCCAAAGATTTTTCGCTAAAATCTGTCGTAGAAAACATAAGGGATGGCGGCCCCAAATATAGTTCGTAGGTTTTCAGTCATTTAAGCGGGGTATCCGGGGCGGTAAGGGTATCTGTTACAACGCTTTATCCATTTTATGCAAAAAGCCTTTATCTCGTCTGCATTTGGCAGTTGGCTTATTCTTTCTTCAAGATTTCAATATTCGACTGAATCTGAATAAAACAGCGTTATACGGTAAATCGGATAAGTTTGGTGATGTTCAAACTCCATAAACCCACTGTTTTTATGGCGTGACCCTATTGGTATGCGGAGTGTATTATGTCTTTTGTTTTTCTTGATTTTCACAAATTAAGTTCTCTCTGCTTTTGGGGATTTTCCATGGTAAAGTCCATCAATGTTCACACAGTAGAACTTACTGTAGAAATTTACGCCGCATTGAAAAGTGTATTACATATACGACCTGTGATATTGCATGGATAATCCCATATTAAATAAAGCTAATTGTGGAGACATTTTTTCAAAACAACCCTTTACTTCGCATCCAAGTTACAATAAAATGAATATATAAAACTACAAAGGAGCGTACTATGGCTAAAAAGTTAAGAATTGGAATCATCGGCACTGGCGGCATAGCTAATGCCCATCTTAATTCCTATCTGCGCATGGCAGATGAAGTAGAAATTGTTGGAGGTTCCGACATTGTACCGGGCAAAGCCCGCAAGTTTTTTGATAAGGCCGGGTTAACCGACGTAAAGGCATTTGACAACAACGAAGACTTACTTGCCCTTGGTCTAGACGGCGTAAGCATTTGCACATACAACACCACTCATGCAGAGTGTACCATTGCCGCTTTGGAAGCAGGCATTCATGTATTATGTGAAAAACCAATGTCTGTAACTTTAGAAGACGCAATTAAGATGTATAATAAGTCCAAGGAAACAGGCAAAATTTTAACTATTGGTTTTCAACCAAGATATGACCCAAACATGGACTTAGTAAGAGAAATTGTAGGAAGCGGCGCACTTGGCGATGTTTATTACATTCAAACAGGTGGCGGACGCCGCCGCGGCATACCCGGTGGTACGTTTATACGTAAAGAACTCTCAGGTGTAGGCGCACTTGCAGACATTGGCTGTTATTCTTTGGATATGGTGCTTTCTGCAATTGGATACCCAAAACCACTGACAGTCTCCGCCTATGCATCCGACCGTTTTGGCAAAAATCCAAAATACTTCCATGATGCAGCAAACTTTACCGTAGACGATTTCTCTGTTGCCTTAATTCGTTTAGAAGGCGACATCGCACTAGACTTTAGAATGTCCTGGGCAATGCATATGGATAAAATGGGCGATACAATGTTCTTTGGAACAGACGCAGGCCTAAAAATAAAACCCGCTGGAGTAGGCACAGGTTGGGGCGGCGCATGGGATGGCACAATTGGTCCAATTACCATGTACAGCGATGTTCAAGGCCAACTTTGCGAAACACACGTACCACTTCGTCAACCTTCCGATGACCGCTTCTTTAACAAATGCAAAGCTTTCTGCGATGCAATTGTAACTGGTGGTCCGGCCCCTATTCCTACAATTGAGTCCGTTTACAACCAGGCAATTGTAGACGGTATCTATCGTTCGTCCCAGTTGGGTAAGGAAGTAGAGATTGTATTACCAAAATTGTAAAATATACAAAAATATGATACAGTGCCTGTAGAATAGACTTCTTGCGTAACTTCAAAATTTCTGCGAAGCAACATACCAGTAGAAATTACAGTTATACAAGAAGCTAATGTTGATTCTGCGGGCTCTTTTTTTGTAAAAAAGTTTCCTTTCGTGCAACCAACTTAAAAATTTACTGTCTATATAAGTGAAGAGCAAAAAAAGGTCATGTAATTTCCGTTGGAATATCATGGGCTGTTAATTGAAGCCGCAAAAATTTTATCAGTAGTTGTGTTCTATGCCCGCTTTGCCAGAGAACCGAAAAAAACACAGTTGATGTTTGCAAAACCATAAAATTACGATGTTGTATTGAAAGGGGCGATACCTTGGAAGATACAGAAATTCTCGATTTGTTCTTTGCACGTCAAGAAGACGCCATTGACAACACCAAGCGCAAATACGGTCATCGCTTGCTTCGCACTGCCATGAACATCCTGCACAATCTCCAAGATGCGGAAGAATGTGTAAGCGATACATTATTGAAGGCGTGGGAAGCAATTCCCCCAAACCGCCCCACCATGTTTGGTGCGTTTCTTGCAAAGATATCCCGCAACCTAGCCATTAACAAATGGAAGACAAAAAGTGCGGCCCGTCGCGGAGGCGGCGAAACATCACTTTTGTTAAGCGAATTAGAAGACTGTATCCCCTCACCTACCGCCGGTACCCCTGAAACCGCCCACGAAGCAAACCTGGTTACCGCCGCTATTAATGACTGCCTAAGCTCTATGGACCAAGCCGCACGGGTAGTCTTTGTGCTGCGCTACTTCCATGGGGAAAGCATCGCCAGCATTTGCGCCCGCTTTAATATGAGCGAAAGCAAGGCAAAATCTTTGCTTTTTAGGACTAGAAAAAAACTTAAGACACATCTGGAAAAGGAAGGTGTTCAAATTTGAATAATATAATCGCAGAAAGACTCATGGATTGCATAGGCGGTATTGATGATTTTTTCCTGTCGGAGGCAGAAACTGCCGATGTCATAACAGAAAAAGCCACCAGACGTAAGCGCATTGTAAAATACAGTGTGGCTGGAGTAGCAGGACTTGCTGTATCTGTAGGGCTTGCCGTAGCATATTGGAAATTTAGGCCGGGTAAGGTTGCCAGGGCAGCGTAGATGAGTAGTTTCAGGAGGATGCCAGAAAGCGGAATGAACTATGCCCCAAAGGGCAAACTGGCCCCGGTTGTAAAGCCCGGTGAATTCACGTTTGCAGCAATAGGTCTGGATCATGGTCATATAGGCGGTATGTGCAACGGTCTAATTGAGGCCGGTGCCACATTAAAATGGATTTACGATCCGGATCCTAAAAAAGTAAACAGCTATCTTGCTATGTATCCTGGGGCGAAAGCCGCCCGTTCCCAGGACGAAGTACTTCTGGACAAAGACGTTGCCATGGTAGCTAGTGCGGCTGTACCATCCAACCGTTGCGCTATTGGCCTTCGCACGATGGAAGCGGGAAAAGATTTCTTTGCAGACAAAGCTCCCCTTACTACCCTAAAACAGTTGGAGCAAGCAAAAGCCATGGTTGCAAAAACAGGTAAAAAATATGCAGTATATTATTCCGAACGTCTTCACAGCGAGGCAGGGGTGTTCGCCGGACAGTTAATAGAAGACGATGCCATTGGTAAAGTTATACAAACCATTGGTATGGGCCCACACCGGGCGAAGCTGGACAATCGCCCGCCATGGTTTATGAAACGTGAAGAAAACGGCGGCATACTTTGTGACATTGGCAGCCACCAAATTGAGCAATTTCTGTTTTACACAGGGGCAAAAGATGCAGAAATTATGGCGGCACAAATAGAAAATTTTAAATATCCAGAGTACCCTGGAATCGACGACTTTGGCGATTGTACATTAAAGGGTGACAACGGTGCCACAGGATATTTCCGTGTAGATTGGTTGACCCCGGACGGGCTGCGTACATGGGGCGACGGCAGGACATTCATTTTGGGCACAAATGGCTATATCGAATTGCGCAAATATCTGGATGTTGGTAAAGATGGCAAAGGGGATAATGTAATACTTGTAAACAACGAAGTTGAGCAGCATATAAACGTAGGGGGCAAAGTTGGCTGTCCGTACTTTAGTCAACTAATTCTTGACTGCCTAAGCCGTACAGAAAATGCTATGACCCAAGAGCATGCATTTAAAGCGGCTGAGCTGTGTATTACCGCACAAATGATTGCAGAAAAGGCGAAAGGGATAGTTCGGAATAAAGGGCGATAGTAAGCTCACATGACAAGGCGTTTTTTCAAGCCTTACATGCGGGCTTTTTTCCTGCCCTAAAGTTCCTTCGACGTCACATAATAGGATACTGAACTTCATGTTTTGATTTTCATTTGACCCTCGCTCCCATACACTGTAGGGAAAAGCAGCTTTTTAAGTGCTTGATCGCAGTGCGGAATGTGCGAACTACGAATTAACTTTTGTTGTGATGCGCTATATGCCACAAAAAAGTTAGCGCGGGTTTGTAACCACCCCACGACAAGTGGCCTGCAAGTCCTTCTACCTGCAAAAAGCGAGAGTCGACTTAAATGCTTCATAAGCCGCTCTCGCTTTTCATTTTTTGCTATAAAACTGTGCTATTTTACGTCGATTACTGCATTTTGGCATCCGACTGGAATTTTAACAATTGTGCCAAGCTCATTTTTTTCACAAGCAATATCACCAGATTGTGCATCTACGTTACGAAACAGCAAGCTAAAGCTTTTGTGATCGTCCGACGCATTTAATCTAATGCTGCCACCTTCACGCTCCAACTTAACCGTTAAGCCAACTTCGCCATTCGGGTTATAAATTACAATTTCGACATTTGTCAACTCAAACACATGGAGGGTTGGGCTTTCAGCATATTCATAGTCCACAATGGTGTCATTGTTTCCTATGGCTACGATGCTGTTAGGGCGCACCCAGAGTCCAAGATTAAAGTAGTCATGTTTTTCATCTACAAATTTGCCGCCATCAGAAACTGCATTTGTGACCCAGTTTGTCCATTTACCAACGTCAGGCAGATACGCCTTTGTTGTGCCTTCTTCATTAAATATAGGAGCCACAAGCAAGCTGTCGCCGAACATATACTGCTTGTCCATATACGAACAAACAGGGTCGTTTTGGAAGCTTAACACCATTGGGCGCATCATTGGCACACCTTTTTTGTGGGCAGCCATGGCATTTGCAAAGATGTACGGCATCATTGTGCATTTTTGCTTGGTGAAATGACGCAGCACTTCCGAGGCTTCTTCTCCAAAATTCCAAGGCACACGATAAGAAATATTTCCGTGCAGACGTGAATGTGACGAAAACAGCCCGAATGCTAACCAACGCTTGTACACATCAGGAGTTGCGGTGTTTTCAAAGCCGCCCATGTCATGGCTCCAAAATCCAAAACCGCAAAGAGAAAGAGATAAGCCGCCACGCAGGCTTTCTGCCATTGAGATAAAGTTAGAATCACAGTCACCGCCCCAGTGTACAGGGAATTGCTGTCCACCGGCTGTGGCAGAGCGGGCAAACAGGATAACATCGTTTTTACCCCTCACCTCTTCTACAACGTCAAAGACAGTCTTGTTAAAGAGATATGAATAAAAGTTATGCATTTTGTACGGATCAGAGCCATCATGATACACAACGTCTACAGGAATCCTTTCGCCAAAGTCTGTTTTGAAGGAGTCCACACCCATTGCCATTAAACGACGCAAATGACCTTGATACCATTTAGCGGCTTCAGGGTTTGTAAAGTCTACAATGGCAAGACCAGGCTGCCACAAATCCCATTGCCATACGCCGCCTGTCGGGGTTTTAATCAAGTACCCTTTTTCTTTACCTTCGGCGAACAGCGGTGATTTTTGCCCGATATAAGGGTTAATCCATACGCAAATTTTTAAGCCTTTTTCTTTCAAACGGGCAAGCATACCTTCCGGGTCAGGGAAAAATCTTTGATCCCACTCAAAGTCACACCATTGGTACTCCTTCATCCAAAAGCAGTCGTAGTGGAACACGCCCAACGGAATATCACGCACTACCATACCGTCGATAAATTCATTTACGGTTTCCTCACTGTAATTTGTAGTAAAAGATGTAGATAGCCACAAACCATAACTCCATGCCGGCGGCAAAGCCGGACGCCCCATAAGCAGTGTGTAATTGGTCAGCACACCTTCCAGTGTGTCGCCGCCAATAATCATGTAGCTCAGGCTTTCGCCTTTCACGGAAAACTGCACCTTGGATACCACTTCGGAACACACTTCAAAGCTCACTTTTTCCGAGTGGTTTACAAACACACCGTATCCGCGGTTAGACATATAGAAAGGTACGGTTTTATAGGCTTGCTCCGAAGCTGTGCCGCCGTCCTCGTTCCAGATATCTATGACTTGTCCATTTTTTACAAACGGTGTAAAGTATTCGCCGAATCCGTAAAAACTTTCGTCTACAGATGCCTGTAAACGTTCGCGGCAGTATGCGCCGTCGCTTGTTGTCATATACGCAAGCTGCCTCGGAACAGATGCTGTAAGGAATTTGCCGTTGTAACAGTACTCGATTTCAAAGGGTTCTTTTTTTATTTTTGCAACCAACTTGCCTGTTGTGATAACCACTTCAGTTTCGCTGTCCTCTACGGTCAGCGGACATTTTGCGTCCGCATACGGGTAAAAGGGTCCGGGATTATCTTCGCCTGTGTAGTGTTCCATGGACAGGTGTAAAATGCCTTCTTGCGGTGCAGTAAAATTGAGTGTCAAAAGCGGACCACCCAGAGTTTGCCCTCTGTTGAACATTTTCTGCGGCATGACATACATAGTCACGCATGTGTTTGTTACTCCCACTTCCCTCACGTCTGTACAAGGGAACGCCCTTACGCCATCGCGCATAAGCCAATAGCCATTGGTAAACTTCATTTTAATGCAACTCCTTTGCATTATTTATTTCAATTAGTAACTGATTGCGACCAATTGAAAATTACATACATCTTGTTTGCAGTCGTTAAACAAAACACGATCGATTAAAAGTTTTTCTTGGTAAGCAAGTTTGCCAACCTATCTATCTTGCGCTTATAAGGACATAGCATATGCAAGAGTATGATAGACCTTGGTATCCGATTGGCGGCTCATTTAGTTGTTCAACTTGTTCTTCGCAAATAGAAGGTACTATGTTTGTGCAATGTCACCATTTGCTTGCACAATAAGTCTAACATATAAAGGGCGAATAATGAAGTCTTTTTATTTTCAAAACCCTATGATTAGCCAGCAATAATGTCACTATAAAGGACATATCTATATGAAGAAAAACAAAAGCAAATATATTCGCACGATAAAAGACAGCTTGGACGGCAAAATAACCGTTGCCGATGACGTGAAGGATAGTCTGCTGTATAAAGCTACAAAAAAAGACATCTCGCGGCAATTTAGCGAAATGCCTATGTAATAAAAATTGTTTTAGGTTTACAAATAAAGGGTATAAAACACTTTACCCCAAACTGTAAAACCCATGTCGCATTTGAGGAAATTTTGACGAAAGTTGTCGACATGGACGTTATAGTGAGGGCTTTTCATTGCCTGATAACACCGTGCAAAATGATTTTATGCGGTGGAAACCGGGCATGGGGTAATGGTGATAAGTTTGCGCCTGTACACTAACGGACGTCATGTTTTTTGGATTGACCGCTTCTCACAGAAACTTGTGCATCCACCTTTTTCTGTGCATCTTTTAATGCATTGCTCAGGGTCGCTTTCGGACGTTCTGCGAATTGCACAATCTCTTTTGTGCGGCTTTCGATTGCCCTAACAAGGGCATTACGCCGCTTGTCGTCTATCAATTCAGATTTAGCAAAAATTTCTGCGCATTCATCGCCAAGCCCATGCAATGCGCTATAGTCAAACCAACTTAAATCTTTGACCAATTCAATTTGCTCTGCATGTGTGGAGCGAAATGGTTTGCTTTTTGGTGCGCGACCAACAAATTGGGAGTCATGCCACAGAGAAGTACCGCTATCGTAGATTGGCGAAAAGCCATGCCATTTTAATGTACCAACATTACGGATAAATCCAAAATTGATATAATGGCGGTCTGAACTTGCGATAATATAATCAAGGACTAACATTTTCTCAATGGAAGATACAACATTAGGTATGCTCAACTTATCTGCACAGCGCACCAAATGAGTGAAATCTGAATCACTGTTTTCTTGCTTTAATGTTTGAATAATGCGCCATGCAGGAACAAGCTCTGTTTCGGTTGTAACAAATGTTTCACATAAACTATATGGCAATTCGTCAAGGAATGTTAAAGTATAGGGTACATGAGGAATTGCTAATCTTTTCATTACTGCACAGGCGATAATTTCATTTAGCGGTTCCTGTTGATACGGTCCGCTGCCGCCTTTCATGAGAAGGCGTTTACCGTCAGAAATAACCCACTTCTTCCGTAACCAACCATCCGATGTATTGTCCGGTGACATAAGATTTACTTGCTCCGCGTCCCGTGGTTCGTGACCAAATAAAATATCACCCACATCTTGAGAAAATGTATTATCAAAAAAGTTAATATCTGCCCATTTTAGTTCGGAGCTTGCAGGGCATATCCAATATTGGTCAGATAGACTTAAACCATAGCACTTTGCTATAAGTTCCGTTGTTTGCAGTAGGCGCATTTGTATTAAAGCCGTTTGAATGTTTTCACGGCTTGCAGGGATTGAGCGTCCAACCCACCAGTCATTTAATTTTCTGCGGTCAGGCTTGTCTATCTCCTTGCCGGAAATCCACGTAGTACCAACCGGTAGATGTGCCGGATTATGAATTTGACCGATTCTTTCAATGATACCGCTGTCATCGTCAATGATAAGGTCAACCACCGGTATATTTTTATGCATAAGTGTACAATGCATGGATACACCCCTTCCTACCTATTATTTACCCTTACACTATAGTCTATTTTCCTTGCTATTTCAAACAAATTCAGACAAGAGGTGTGGACATATGGCATCCACGCTACTAATAAAGGCATGAAAACAGAAACAGCAAAAAGCGAGCGCACATGTCCGAAATGTAAAAGCGCAGCCAATTAAGTAAGCGCAGGATATAACAGGTCTGGAACACAGCGATGCCTTTACAACAACTGCAAATACAAATACACGCTCAATGGAAAGACATGGGAATATCCTGAAGAAATCAAGCATAAAGCCACATTTTTACCAATTTTTGCATTCATGCGTTTGACGTGACCTGTTGAAAAAATGCATATTGACAAACTGTCACACATATGTAACACTTGTGAATAATTACAAAATACAAAAAAAGAGGGGCAATTGTTTGCGTACTTTGTGCATGTTTGTCGCCGCACAATCACTTCACTGTGACATTTTTATGAAAACAACTAAAACATGGAGGAAAGAAAAATGAAAAAAATCTCAACAACAAAACGTTTTGTAGCACTGTTTATAGCAGCGGTGCTGGTTCTGGTGATGGTGCCAACTATGCAAGTAAAAGCGGCAGCGGAATTTACTGCCGAATTTGGTGCATACATGGATGACAGTGTAAATTCTGATGTAGGCAGTTGGCCGGATATGTCCGAATTTGGTGGCACCATAGCATTTAATGCTGGTGAAGAAGCAACAATTACTTTAACCTTCCCTGCTCCTGTAGCATTTAATGGCCCGTATGCTGCCATTAATACAGACTTCCCTATTGACGACCTTGGGTTTGCACAAATAACCTCTTTAAGGTTAGATGGAGAAGAAATTCCGTTGGAGGCACAATTTATAAATGATGAAGGCATTGATGGCGGAGTAAGGCTTACAATCAGCAATACTTGGAATGGCGACATTCAAGTACAACCGGTAGACTTAACTGCATTACCGGAGTTTACCACAATGGAAGTGTCATTTATCGTATCTCCTCCCAGAGAGTTTACTGCCGAGTTTGGTGCTTATCTGGATGACGATGTAAATGCCGACGTAGGCAGTTGGCCGGATATGTCCGAATATGGCGGCACAATAACCTTTAGTGCAGGACAAGAAGCAACAATTACTTTAACCTTCCCTGCACCTGTAGCATTTAATGGTCCGTATGCTGCCATTAATACAAACTTCCCTATTGACGACCTTGGGTTTGCACAAATAACCTCTTTAAGGTTAGATGGAGAGAATGTTCCGCTAGTGGCTCAGTTTATTAACGATGAAGGCATCGACGGCGGAGTCAGGCTTACAATCAGCAATACTTGGAACGGTGATATTGAGATACAGCCGGTAGACCTAACCGCATTGCCAGAGTTTACCACAATGGAAGTGTCGTTTATTATAGCCACTGCCGGAGATTTTACTGCCGAATTTGGTGCTTATCTAAATGATGATGTAAATCCCGATGTAGGCAGTTGGCCGGATATGTCCGAATTTGGTGGCACCATATCCTTTAGTGCGGGTGAAGAAGCTAGAATTACTTTAAACTTCCCTGCGCCTGTTGCCTTTAATGGTCCGTATGCTGCTATTAACACAGATTTCCCATTCACTTCTGAAGTAGACGCCGAAATTTTATCCCTTAGGTTAGACGGAGTGGAATTTCCACTTGCTGCACAATTTATTAATCAAGAAGGTCTTGGTGACCCACAGGGTGTAAGGCTTACTCTAAGCAATACTTGGAACGGCGATATCGAAATACAGCCCATTGATTTAACCACCTTACCGGAGTTCACCACTTTGGATGTTATCTTTATTATACATGCAACAGGCGGAACTGCTTTTGTAGCGGCTCCTGTAGAACTTGATGAATTTGACCCGTACGGAACATTCTACGCATATATGGGTATACAAACAGAATTGTGGACATTCCGTAACTCATGGACCGAAAGCAGTTATGGTTTACACGGTTCCGGTTGGGATGCTCATGATATAGGCAATAACTTTATGGGACTCACCGGTTGGGACGATGGAGAAGCAGTACGCAGACCGGGAGAATTTACCGATGCAGTAATTGCAGGAAATGGCAGATACCGTGTGAGCCTAACAGGTTTCGATTTTGCAGACAGCACCTTTTTAAGAATGATGTTTGTATCTACCAATATCCCCAATACCGGCGATGTTGAAATTAGCAATGTAAGGGTTGTTACCGGCAGAGCATGGGAAAATGATGCAGAATTTAGAATCCCTGCCGATACTCCGTATATGGAGATTCATGTGCTTAACCAACACGATAACTTTGAAGTATTTAACAATGCAATTCCTGAACCCGGTGGTGAAATGTATATAGAATTCACCATCAACGGTTTTGCCTTTGGCGAAGCTACTGACGAAGGAGATGCGGAGCCGGAAGTATTTGCTCCAACCCCTGTTGAACAGCGTGATGATGTGCCTGAGCCTATAACTGTAGCGACTGCTGACGACGATGGTGGATTCCCTGTTTGGGCAATCGTATTAATAATTGTTGGCGCAGTTGTTATTGCGGGTGTAGTTGTAGTATTTGTAGTTAAAAAGAAAAAATAACTTCTGACTCCATAGTAAACTTATATTAAACGGCGAATTGCCGAAAGAAACTAAAGAAGCGGCTATGCCGCTTGGGGTGGCTCCCCACTAAGCGATAAGAATTGCGAATGTAATTTTCTAGCAGACAAGAGAAGCTGTATTCAAATAAAATAACATTTTGAATACAGCTTTTCATAAAAAACGGAGTTGGTATATTTCATGAAGTTTTTATGTAAAATTTGTTTTGTTTTGTTTCTGGTTGCTGTTTTGTCGGCTTGTTCCTCAACCGCCGATGAACCCGAAGATTATACACCTTACGAGCAAGTAAATGATAATGCAATTGACACAGCACAAAATGAGCAACAGCCCGTTGTTCAACCTGCTCAATCCGCTACTTTGGAGCGTATAAGAAATGCAACATCTGTGGAAATGGCACGGCATATGGGTTTAGGTATTAACTTGGGTAATACAATGGAAGCTTGCGACAGCAATAACCGTATCCCAAACCGCGCACCATATGTGTATGAAACCATGTGGGGGCAGCCTATAACAACCCAAGCAATAATCTCCGGCATGAGGCAGGCGGGTTTAACAACCCTACGCATTCCTGTAGCATGGACAAATGCAATGGATTTTGAAAATGGAGATTTAACCATTGATCAAGCGTATTTAGACCGTGTTGAAGAAATTGTAAACTACGCACTTAACGAGGATATGATTGTAATTGTTAATGCTCACTGGGATCATGGTTGGTGGAGTATGTTTGGGCATCCCGAGCGAGAACGGCGTGATTTTGCTTTGGAAATGTTTATAGCCATGTGGACACAAATTGGCGAACATTTTCAAAATTATGATTATCGCCTTATTTTGGAACCCTCTAACGAAGAATGGGGTTCTCGTTTTAACGACAGAACCCCATTTAGCCCCACCGGCGGAATATTGACTCAAGACGAGTGCTACGAATTATTGACGTACCTGACCCAAGTTTTTCTTGACCTCATCAGAGGGCAGGGCGGATATAACAGCACCCGCTTTTTATTGGCAAAAGGTTTTAATACAGATGTTATGATGACCACGGACGAACGCTTCGTATTAGCCGAAGATCATATTCCCGACAGGATGTTGCTTTCCGTTCATTACTATACACCTTGGAATTTCTGCGGTGATACTGCAGGAGTGGAGCACTGGGGAGTTACAGCCGAAGTTGAAGAAATGAATTACTTACTTGGCAGGCTTACTCGGTTTACCGAAAAAGGCGTAGGCATTGTGATGGGTGAGTGGGGTGTTTTAGACAATGAGGGTGACGACAGGCTAAAATTCTTTACAAATTTTCTTGATAATATGGATTTGCATGGGTTTGCACCGATATTGTGGGATACGGGCTTTTTGTATTGCCGAACCACCTACACAATTCGAGCTCCCGAAATCGCAAGGTTGTTTACTAACAGAAGCCGTGATGCTCGTGACAGGGATGGTCTTACGGTAGAAATGATACAATCCCTCGCCCGTGACAACATGGAGTGGAGCCTTAGACGCGCAGCAGACAGACCTCAAGTTATTATAGAAGCAGACGAAGCCTTTGCTTGGATTATGTTCGCCAGTGGCGACTGGCTTGTGCAGTACAGCGTAGGCGATATGTATCGACCGGAAAACATTACTACCGGTCTTATTGCTCATGATATTGAAGTTACCGGAGCTGGAACATACACCGTTGCACTCGACTTTACAGGTACAGCTTACGGCTTTGCCGATGGAATTGCTTTTTCTGCGCTGGGAATAATAAACGGAGAAATCTTGTTCCCCGGATATTACGTAGAAATAATTGAAGTGTTGATAAATGGTGAACCTGTTGAAGTTTACGGAACGCCGTATACAACATCCGACAATGATAGAACCACGAGGGTAAACCTGTATAACGGTTGGGTTGATTCTGTTCCTGCAGAAGCAAGAGTGTACGGCGGCGATTTAAGTCATGCCACGCCTACCCCTTTTACACCCCATATATTTGCACACATGGAAACTTTGGAAATAACTTTTGAGTTTATCCCGGGAGGTGAGTAAAATGGCGTATAAACCTGCCCCGGCAAAAGCAACTATGCAAGCGCAATTGTCTATGCTAGCCCTTAGAATTTGCATTGCAGTAATCTTTTTGGCGGCATTTATTCCTGCAATTAACCCTGCTCGGATATCGGCACATATTAATATAAACGCATCTTTGTTTACTAACGTTGTTTCATATAGCTCCATTGCTTCCAACTTTGAAAGGGCGCTAATCAGAGGTTGGGTTTATCAATCTCCGCTTACTGTTACTTTTATTGGTGCAATAATTACCGGACTTGCCATTGCTGTGCTTGTTGCAGCATTTTGTGTAAGCCTTGGCAATATTAAAATGCGTTGGCTGTGCAACAAGCTAGCAATTGCTGCAAGCATTATTGGATTGGTCGGTCTTGCAGTTTTGTACGTAGCATATACGCTGCTCTCCAATTCCCCCGACCCCGGTCGTGCCGAAGCTACATTTCCTACAGGCGTTATAATTTATGCAATAATATTTGTTTTGGCATTTATTACTGCTGTTTTAATGCGGCTTACATCACCGAGACCTTCCGCAGATGATGAGTATGTATTAGATGCAAAGTATCGACTTTTCTTGATGATACTTCCGTTTTTAGTACTGATTGCACTGTTTGCATACCTTCCATTGTGGGGCTGGCGGTATTCGTTTTTTGACTTCCGCGTAGGGGCTCCGCTTTCTATGGACGATTGGGTTGGGCTGAAATGGTTTAGAATGCTTTTTGAAAACCCTGCTACGCGAGCATCTGTTGCCCGAGTATTGCGAAACACCTTGGGCATGAGCTTTTTGGGGTTGGCGTTCTCTTGGTTGCCTATGGTCTTTGCCATATTCCTCTCAGAGTTTAGAAGCACCAAATACAAGCGAGTTGTTCAATCGTTAACCACTATTCCAAACTTTATCAGCTGGGTACTGGTATACAGCGTTGCTTTTGCTATTTTTTCAACAGATGGTTTCTTTAACTGGATTTTAGGCAACTTGGGGCTTCTTGACCAAGCCACTAATCATTTGATGAACAGTAACCATATCTGGTGGCAAATGTGGGCTTGGGGTACTTGGAGAGGGCTTGGCTGGGGTGCAATTATCTACATCGCCAGCATAGCTTCAATTGACCCTCAGCTTTACGAGGCAGCCACAGTTGACGGTGCCGGACGTTTTAAACGTATGTGGTATGTAACGGTTCCAGGTCTGTTACCAACTTTCTTTGTACTCTTGTTACTGGGTATTGCCAATATTTTAAACAGTGGAATTGAGCAGCATCTTGTGTTTTATAATGCATCCAACTGGGAAACCATTGAGACTATTAACCTGTTTGTGTTCCATGTCGGTTTGGCTCAGGGTAGCAATATTCCGTTGGCAACACTTATTGGCATGACACAGTCCATTGTAAGTTTGGTACTGTTGTTCTCGGCAAACTGGCTGTCCAAAATTCTGCGCGGCCAGAGCATTGTATAGGGAGGGGGAGGATTATGCCGACTTACAAATCATCTGTTGGTGATCGTATTTTCATGGTGCTTAACGCACTGTTCTTTACCATATTCACTCTGTTGTGCGTATTTCCGTTTTACTATTTGTTTATAAACACAATAAGTGACAACAACTTGGTTATGGCAGGTATGATTAACCTTGTTCCAAGGGGCATACATTTTAGCAACTATACCGCACTTCTCAATGTAGGAGAATTGGGACAAGCCGCCTTTATAACCGTTGCACGCACTGTACTGGGTACGACGCTGATGGTACTTGCTTCGGGTTTTGTGGGCTATTTGGTCACAAAGCCTAACATGTTGGGGCGCAAAATCGTGTATCGTTTTATTATAGCCACTATGTTCTTTAATGCAGGGCTTATCCCTTGGTTTATGAACATGTCTATGCTGGGGCTTACCAATAATTTTTGGGGATATATAATCCCGACTATTGTTGCTCCCTTTAACGTTATTTTGGTTAAAACCTATATAGAAAGCTTGCCTGCCGAAATGGAAGAAAGTGCTCTTATAGACGGTGCGGGCTATCTGACGGTTTTCAGAACGTTAATTTTACCTTTAAGTAAGCCTATACTGGCTACAATTGCTGTTTTTGGCGCAGTTGGTCATTGGAACTCATTTATGGACTCCATTATATTAATGGGAAGCGAGCCACGGTTATATACTCTTATGCACAGGCTGTATATTTACCTTAACACTACGTCTAACTTGGGAATATTAATGCAGGGTGGAAGACTCACCGACCAGCAAATTGCCCAAGCGTTAAACAACCGTGTTATTTCGCTTACTGTAGCTATGGCAATTACTTTGCCCATTTTATTTGTATATCCACTCGCCCAAAAGTATTTCCAAAAAGGATTAATGTTGGGTGCGGTTAAGGGATAGAAGCATATTACACAAAGCGCGCCGCCGCCGCGTAATTAGGAAGCGTAGTAGGGCTTTGCTCTGCGGAGCGGCGGGGTTTGGGGCAGCGTCCCATTAAAAAATAACAAAAGGAGATGTTTTATGCGTAAAAAAATTGTAAAAAAATGCACTGTATTGTTTCTTGTGCTTGTTTTAACTGTTTCTGCTTTTTCCGGATGCGGCGGCGGTGGCGGAAGAGACAGAGAGATTATAACTCTGGTTGTGTACACACAGCTTGCTAACTTCTCTGGCATGATGGAAACCGGTTGGGCGGCTGAAGTTATGCGAGAAAAATTTGGTGTACAATTTCTAATTATTAATGAAGTTGACGGCACTTTCCAAACACGTATGCAAGACGGTTTCTTAGGTGATCTTATTCTCTTTGGCTCCAATGGTCGCCAGTATATGGATGCCGCAAATTTTGGGTTCTTATTTGACTGGGACGAAGATGATTTGCTTAGAAACTACGGTCCGTTTATCTATGAGCATATGCAATTGGCACTGAATGCAAACCGTAATTTGCATGACGGGAGGCTTTTTGGTTTTGGACATAACGTAGCAGCCGATGCAGAAGACCATGAGGACTTTTTCTACTATCCGTACCTACGTTGGGATTTATATGTAGCATTGGGCAAGCCGCCAATTAATACTTTAGAAGATTTAATTGATGTTTTGTATGCCATGCGTGAGCTTGAACCATATACCCCGGATGGGCTAAGAACATTTGGTGTTTCTTTCTTCCCAGATTGGGATGGCGATATGGTAATGATGGTTAAATCAACCCCGGCGTTGTATGGCTTTGATGAGTTTGGTCTTGGACTGTATTGCACTATAACTCAGACATACCAACCTATTTTTACACCTATAGAAGAAGGCGGCATGTACCTTCGCGCCCTTCGTTTTTACAATCAGTTGTTTCAAAGAGGGCTTGTAGACCCCGACTCTATGACCCAAACATTTAATGACATGATAGAGAAGTATACTCGCGGTCAGGCTTTCTGGAATATCTTTAGCTGGATGGCAAGCCCGTTTAACACAGAAGAAAACATGGCTGCCGGACGTGCAATGATGCCTGTTGCCGCCGCCGACCAACGTAACATTGTATATGGTCTAAACGTATTTGGCGGTAACCGTATGTGGGCAATCGGCTCAAACTCTGCCCATCCCGAACTGGTTATGGAAATAATCAACTGGTTTGCTACCCCCGAAGGCGTGTTGACTTACTTGTACGGACCTCAAGGTTTGATGTGGGACTACGATGAGGACGGATACTTGTTCCTTACCGATTTGGGTACTGCTGCTCAACAGGACGGCAGCACCGAAATTACCTTTGGAAATTGGACAGGTGAGTATAGCGACGGCACATTCCAACACAACAATACCACATGGAGTTCAGATGCATTAAATCTTGAATCTCGCGTGGGCGAAACTTTTAACCACAATACTTGGCGGAACACATTAGAAAACCAAGTTATACATCCAATAGAACAATCATGGCGTGACCATTTTAATGCCATGCGTGCAGACGATTATTTGATTGACAGAGGAAAATATTCTGTATCTATCGGCTCTGCGTTTGTATTTGATACCCTTGATACAAGAATGCAATTTATGTGGGATCAAGTGACCATGACCGTTAGAAACCGTTCTTGGGAAGCTATTTATGCCCCCAACGATGCGGAATTTGACAGAATTGTAGCACTAATGATTCAAGAAGCATATGACTTTGGCTGGGAAGAACTTCGTGAATGGAACGCAGAGCAAGGGTTGCGTCGTAGAGCCGCCGAAGATGAAGCCAGAGGGATTGTGCGATAATTTTCATTTTGTAAGTGATATCGTATAATACAGCCTTTTTATAGCAAGGAGGGATAGATGGTTAACGAACATAGCAAGCAGTAACACCTATCAATTCAGCCGCCGTGTGCGGCAACAAATAATAAGGAGGTTAGGTATGCATTTAAAAAGAACACTCTTTAAAAAAGGTACAGCGTTATTTGTAGCCTTTATGATGATGTTCAGCACACTGACAGCTTTTGCTTATGAAGCAGATGCAGAAGTATATTCCGATCCTGAAGATGGATATGAATATGCTGATAATGAAGCGACCGAATTCGCAGGATATATGCCTGCCATTCACATCTATGAACACGAAACAATAGCTCCCATGTCGGTAGAAGGTACACGGGTGCCAATCACATCCATTACGTATTCCTTTACAGTTGAGAATGCACCGGGTGGAAGTGATTTTACATTTAACATTCAGTTTGCATCTTGGCAAGATAGGAGTCTTACAATTCCTAATGCTGATGGAGAGCATTCCGTTAGCACAACTTTTGCCGGTGCCGGCATTGCTGGGTTTCATAATTTGGGATTTGTATCTCCAAACCCACCCGGTAATACGACCATAACTTTAACTGCCATTACTTTTAATGATGATGTTGTAATTCCGCTTACAATTGTTATTGACAGTGGCGAAAACGGCTTACACAACCAATGGAATTGGAATGACAGAGTTGGCGCAGGAAACGTAATCCGCTCTGCTGACAACAGTAATTGGTTGGCTCTTTCCGGTGATCTCATCAGGCTTTATGAAGGTGAAGCACCGCCACCGCCGCAATGCGAGTGTGAAGATGCGAATTGCTGCGAAGGCAATTGCAATTGCGCTGATAATTGCGAATGTGGTTTAACACCTCCTATCCCAACGGAATTTTCTGCATACTTTGCTGCCTTTATGGCAGGTGCACTTGGTTGGGATTCTTTAATCCCCTTTGGCGGCGCAGTAAACTTTGCACCCGGTCAAGCCGCAACAATGACACTAACATTCCCAACTCCTGTGTCATTTTACGGGCCATTTGCTGCTATCAACACCAACTTCCCGTATGGAGACATGGACAGTGCAGAAATCATCAGCATGTCTGTGGATGGCGTTGATGTGCCATTTGTAACTCAGTTTATAAATGCTGAAGGTACAAACGGTGGCGTTAGGCTTACAATTAGAAATGAGTGGAGCGGCGAAATCGATGTTCAGCCTGTCCCTAGCCTTACGGCCCTGGGTTCATTTACCGAGTTGGAATTGGTATTTGTCGTTCATGGCGACGCAACAACACCTCCGGCATGTGAATGCGGCGACAACTGCTGTGACGTTTGCACTTGCGGTGATAATTGCACTTGCGATGACTCCGGTCCGGATCTTATAGGCGTTCTTACACCAATCACATCCCTTGTGTACCACTTTACAGTAGCAGGTGCTACAGGCGGAGCAAACATTACCTTAGAAGTACGTGGGGCAGGTTGGCAAGAGCGTACCATGACAATCCCCAATGAAAACGGCTCTCAATCTTCAAGTAGGATTAGCTTTGGCAATGAGGGTGTAAACGGGCTTATTGTTTTGGGTTCTGATGCAGAAGGAATTGCCCCCGGTATGACTTTAACTTTTACCGGAATTACCGTAAATGATGAGCATGAATTAATTGTACCGGAACCAAGATCGGTTCTAACAAGCACAGTAGATCGTTTTCCGGCTGATGCATGGAATATATTTGCCGGAACAAAACTTGCAGTTAGTGCTGATGAGACTGCTTGGATTGAGGGAGTCCCGGGAATAGGAGATTCTGCAGGACCACTCAGGTTCTTTATCCTTGATGTTCCACCACCACCTCCCGCAGGTATCGAACCTCTTCCTCCTGCCCCACCCGAAGGACCTATTATGACAACATCACGTTCACGTGATTATATTGTTAACATGGGTATGGGTTGGAACCTGGGCAATACACTGGACAGCGTTGGCGGTACCAGTCTAACCGGATGGGAAACAGCATGGGGCAATCCTCTAACTACACATGAATTAATTGATTCCATTAAATCCAGAGGTTTTGACCATATTCGCATTCCTTTTACAATAGGTACAGGTACAGGCGCAAGTGCCAGATTTACAGACAGAGGTGCTGATACCCCTGCTAATGAATTGCGATTTGTTATTAACCAAGGTTGGCTAGATCGCTATTATGAAATAGTGAATTGGGCGCTTGACGCAGGTCTACATGTAATCGTAAATATCCACCATGACTCTTGGCAGTGGATAGGCAGAGGCAACAGCCAATGGGGTACAGACCCTGATGCTTGGCAGCTTCGCAGATTCCGTGACCATTGGACACAATTGGCAGAAATGTTTGCAGATATGCCTGATCAAGTCAGCTTCGAAACTCTAAACGAACCGCACTTTGACAATCATCCGGTAGAAATAGTTGAGCAGCAAATGCTTAACATGGTAAATCAAAGTGCCTATGACATTATTCGCGCAACACCGGGTAATGAAACAAGAATGATTCATATACCATCTATCTGGACTAGGGTAGACGCCCAAGAAGTCAGAGATACCCGCAACTTTATCGCATCTTTGGACGATGAGAACATCATCGCCCATGTTCATTATTATGGTGAATGGGTGTTTGGTGCGGTATTGGGTATGGCATTGGTTGATGAGCATTTATGGTATGACAACGATGGTGTTTCAGTATCGGCTCGGTCATCTGCACGCACTACTTTTGAATTACTTGACTATTACTTTATGTCACGCGGCATAGGTGTTAACATTGGCGAATGGGGATTGCTTGCTTACGACCAAGGCAACGATTTGTTGCAAACAGGCGAAGAACTTAAATACTATGAGTATGTTATAGCCCTTGCTTGGGAGTTTGGTGCAAACATGACATTCTGGGATAATGGTTCCGGAATAGACCGTAGAAGTGCAGACTTAAGCTGGCATCAGCCTCGTATGGGTGAAATGATTGAAGCGTCCTCAAGAAGAGAGCGTTCGGCGACTTCGAGGTATCTTGACACTCTTTACTTCCAAGAGCCTGTAATTGCCGATGTGGAAATTCCGCTCACAATGAACGGCAATACTCTCGTAGGTATTGTTGGGTTAATTCCCGGCGTTCATTTCACATTCAACAACGATACAGTCACGCTGTTTATGAATTATGTAAACCACAGGTTTAACGAAATGGGCAGTGAATACGGAATTTTTGAGACTTTAGTTATGCAGTTTAGCGACGGCGCAGACTGGCATCAATTCCTTGTACGTAACTCCAGACCGGATTACACATTTGGAGCTACAGGTGCAAGAAATGGAATGACCATTCCCGTTGAGTTTAACGGAAACCATGTAAGACGTTTAAGCGCATTCCAAGGTGACCGTAGAATAGGTGGCGGACATTGGTCATGGTGGCCGTTTTTACAAGCGGGCAATAGCAGTGCTTTCCGCGCGAACCATGAAGCCGGTAATATTCGTTTAAACTCAAACTTCTTCAATGCGTCTGTACAGGTAGGTTATTATGTTGTACGAGTAGATATGCATGATGGACAAACAATGGATGTTCTTATGCACACCGCAGGAACAGGCAACAACGCTCAAGTAAGAACCGTTGCGCCACCTGCGCCAACCATTACAACACTTTCATTGCCTGACGGATTTTATGGAGCGGAGTACAACGTAGTGCTCGAAGCCGAAACAATCTTTACCGGGGCACAATTCCCCGAGGGAGTTAGCCTTCTTGGCCGTGGTCCTGTTGTTTGGACAATTGAAAACGGAGCTTTGCCAAACGGTGTTACTCTTTCTCCGGAAGGCGTAATCTCCGGTACACCAAGCTCAAACAGTGTTTATACCTTTACAGTAAGAGCAGAGAATACTGATGGACACACAACTCAAGAGTTGGAAATATACATCGGAACTTTGTCAGGTGATACAGGTCTTATCAGCTTTACCGTACGCGGAGTTGCCGCTGAGCGTGTAGAAGATACGAATGCTTGGACTGTAGTGTTGCCATTTGGCACAGCATTAACAGGTGCCAACGGTGTAACCAATGCTCAATTTGAAGTTGATGTTGCACCAAACGCAACCTTTTTGGTTACCGGTACAGGTGCGAACAGGACAATAACCGTAACTGCGCAAGACGGAACAGTGGTTGTTCATACAGTCACACTTAGCATTGGTACAATTATGAGAACAAGCCGCTCCATAGATTATATCAACAGTATGGGTATGGGTTGGAACCTAGGCAATACCCTTGATGGCCTTGGATACAACGAAGACGTTGGTAATAATTTAGCAGGCTGGGAAATGGCATGGGGCAACCCTGTAACCACCAGAGAGCTTATAAATTCCATCGCAGACAGAGGCTTTGGTCATATTCGTATTCCGTTCTCGGTAGCCGGCTTTGCACCATACTCTGCCGACAAGGACACAGACCTTGGTCCGGACACTCCTGCTGATGAAATTCGCTTTGTTATTTATCCGGAATGGCTTGCCCGTTACAGGGAGCTTGTAGAATGGTCATTGGATGCAGGCTTGTATGTAGTAGCAAACCTTCACCATGACTCATGGACATGGCTCAGCAATTGGGCAAACGATACAAGCACTGTGGAATACCGAAGATTCCGTGATTACTGGATACAACTTTCAAACCTTTTTGCTGACATTGATGACGATAGACTCAGCCTTGAGACTATTAACGAGCCTCAGTTTAATGCCGGAAACGCTGCAGCAAACAGGATATGGCTTGATAATATCAATTTGGCAGCCATAGAGATTATTCGTTCAACACCGGGTCACGAAAACAGAATGATTCATATTCCAACTTTAAATGCAAACCACGGAACCGCCAACAGCCAGCACACCCGTGACTTTATTGCTACTTTAAACGATGAAAACATCATAGCACGCGTTCATTACTACAGCGAATGGGTATTTAGTGCAAACCTTGGTACAACAGGATTTGATGAATCCTTGTTTGGTGATGCACGTACAGCAAGAGCGGACGCTGACAGCCTATTCAATATTCTTAATAACAATTTCCTTTCTCAAGGAATTGGTGTTAACATTGGCGAATGGGGATTACTTGCCTACGATGCAGGGCATCATGTACTGCAAACAGGTGAAGAATTGAAATACTATGAGTATTTACACCATTTGGCATTCCAACATGGTGGCGTAAACCTTACGTTTTGGGATAACGGCTCCGGCATAAATCGCTGGTACGAAACCCCGGGCGTTTATCCATGGCGTCAGCCACGTGTAGGAGCAATGCTTGAAGCTTCTATGAGAGGCGAGCGTTCATCTTACGCAACAGGTTTGGATACTCTTTACTTTAGTGTACCTGTAACAGGAAGTGTGTCTATACCTCTTACCATGAATGGCAATACATTTGTGGGTATTGAAGGATTGACAGAAGGCATTCATTACACTTTTGCGAACAACACCGTTATTCTGTTCATGAGCTATGTAAACGAAATGTTTGAAGCAATTGGTGATGAGTACGGTACTTTTGCAACTTTGGTTATGCAGTTTAGCCAAGGTGCAGACTGGCATCAGTTCCTTGTACGCTACGGCACTTTCCAATACCACTTTGCTTTAGGATACAGAGGCGGCGATTGGTATACCAGTGGTATATTTATTCCTGTTGACTTAAACGGGCATCATGTACGCCGTGTAAACGCCTTTATGGGTAGAACCGCACCTGCGGGCTTCCCGAACAGTGGCAGAATAGGCGGCGACCATTCCGGTTGGCGTCAATGGCTGCAAAATGGCGGCGCATTCCATGTTCTTTACGAAGAGGGTCAAATCAGGCTTACCGCTAACTTCTTCAGCTCTTCTGTACAAGTAGGCTACTTTACTGTTAGGCTTGAAATGTTTAACGGTGACTTCTACGATATTCTTCTCTTTGCGTACGGTACAGGAGCTGATTCCGTTGTAAGAACTGTTGCACCACCACGCATTATTACCACCGAATTGCCAAACGGCTTGGTTGATGAACCATACAACGCAACACTTGTTGCCGAAGGGCGGGGAACAATTGTGTGGTCGTTGGTAGATGGTGCTTTGCCAACCGGGCTTACACTTTCTCCGGAAGGCGTAATCTCCGGTACACCAAACGAAAACTATAGTTTTACTTTCACCGTTATGGCAACCAATGATGATGGTAGCACTACTAAAGTGCTTGCAATTAATGTAGCATTGCAGCTACCGCCTATGGTTGAGGTAATTTTCACCGCAGGGAATGGTGGAGATATAACCGCTTTTTCATATCCACTTGGCTCTATAGAGTATGGTTTTTATATTAATAGCACTAACCTCGTGTTGATGGATTACGAAATTAGGTTCACTGCTATACCTGATGAGGGATATCGTGTGGCAGAATGGTCAATCATCGGTGGTGTATTTAGTTCGGCTCCTAGCAATAATGTACGCACTATACACACCACTTTATATCTCAATGATCCGGTTATAGTGCATGTTACCTTTGAGGCAATCCCTTGTGATTGCGACCTCCCAACATGTGAAATATGCCACCTGCCATGTTGTGAAGACTATCCAAACTGCGATTGTGACAAAGCTACAGATTTCTCTGCTCTGCAAGCACTTGTAAACCAAGCTGTAACACATGCTCAAGCCAATTACACAGCGGCAAGTTGGGAAGGCTTTGCACAAGCATTAATAGTTGCACAAGCAGTGCTTGCAACCCAAACAACAGCAGTACAAGTAACACAAGTACAAGTTGACGCAGCATATAATGCATTACGACAAGCATTAGATGCTCTGGTGGTAGTAACACCACCACAACTTCCGCCGCAACTACCACCACAGCTTCCACCTCAACCGCCACTTCCGCCGGCAACACCGGATGTGCCATCACCACTTCCGTTACTTCCTTTGGTGTTTCGCAATCAGCAACAACCTGCAGACGATGCAGACGACGATGATGTATACCACGAAGAGTACGATGAAGAATACGATGATGAGCCTACCGATGAAGCACCAGACGAAGAAACGTTGCCTCCGACAGTTACAATTAACACATTAATATTTACCGTTGGCAGCCAGCTATACTTGCTTAACGACCAATCACGTACAGGAGTTGGCGCAGCGTTTATAGACCCTGCCACCGACCGTATGATGATTCCGTTGCGCACATTGGCAGAAGCCCTTGGCGTAGAAGTAGAATGGGACAGCGCAACACGTTCCGCACTTGTATTCTTACCAACAGGCACACTTATTATTCCTGCAGATGAAATGCTGCCGGATGGTATGGGTTCTGCGATAATTGTTGATAACCGTATATTTATCCCATTACGCTTTGTTATGTATGCATTTAATGCAGAAGTTCAATGGGACAGCGCAACCAGAGCAGCAATTATTACTTGGTAATATTAACACTGGTATTGAATGAATAAATGATACTAATCTCATTTGAAAAAGAATATATTTTGCGAAAATTCATGCGCAATAGCAAAATATATTTTCTTAATTGAGATTAACATGAAGAACGAGAGAAGTTATTGTTGCTGCTTCTCTCGTTTTTTTAAATACACGCAAAACGCATGAATACAGAAATTGGTAAAAATGTGGCTTATACTATTCCCTAATTAGAAACATCATTGCTTTGCGGGTAGATGCGAATGTGCGCGTAAAGCGGCTGAACTGTGTATTACCGCACAAATGATTGCAGAAAAGGCGAAAGGGATAAGTTAGGGAATAAGGGACGACAGTGAGCTCACATGACAAGGCGTTTTTTCAAGCCTTACATGCGGGCTTTTTTTCCTGCCTAAAAGTTCCTTTGACGTCACATAATAGGATATTGAACTTCTGTGGCATACAGGTACGAATATTTTTACAAACGATAAAAATGGAAAAGAGATTATGTATTTTATCTGCTACAATTATTTCACGGCCGAAACCAATTAACAAAGCAGGTGATGAAATGTCAGCGGTTTACCAGCAAATTATCAAATATATTGATGCACGCATAAAAGAGGATATCACAATAGCGGAAATTGCAAATGTAATGGGGTATTCTGCTAACCACATATACAAGATATTTAAGGTGTATTCGCCCTACCCGGTTATGGATTACGTCCGAAGAAAGAAACTGTACTTTGCCGCCAACGAGATGTACTCTGGGCGAAAGCTCTATGACATTGCCCTGGATTACGGATACGAAACCCCCGCCGGGTTTTATAAGGCATTTAAAACAACCTTTGGCTGTTCGCCAAGTGCTTACAAAAATAAAATGAAAGAAGGAATTTCTATGTACATCGACAATGTAAAGAATATAAAGGAGCTGGACGCTGTTTTAGCATTTACAAAAGTGATATATCCAACCATGAATTTTGTTCGTGAAGAGGGCAAATATTCCCGCCAATTTTGGATTGACGAGTGGAACAAAAGCCCAACTCTTATGTTATATGCAAAAGATGACACTCAAATATGCGGGATTGCCTTGGGCTGGGAAGATACCGGCAATTACATTACCATTGCTGCGGACGGCATTGATCCCGAACATAAAAACAAAGGCATACACGAAGCTCTTTTAGTGGAAATACAAAAACGTGCCCAGAGACTTGGGCACAAAGGTTTGGTTTTGGGCATAATGGAAGGCCAAGAAGAATTTTATGCAAGTATGGGCTATACCGGCAGAACCCTTATCCAATCCGAAAAATATAACATAGATGAACTGCTGGCTTTTAACGAACAATACAGTAACTACGAAATAACAGGCACAAACGTATATGACGGCTATGTAAACCAAATATGGCTAAATGCCTCGCTTCTTGATAAAGGACTTAAGAACAGGTATGAGCAAGAGATAGGAGATTGCTGGGTACAGGTTATTATAAGCAAGGAGTTTTAACGGTTGTTTATGATTCGTTTGGTTCAAACGCCTCATAAAACCAATCGAAATTTCCACCGTTCGGGTTTGGTTTCGTAAACACTTCTGCCGAAAACAAAGGGGATTTTGAAAGTTTATGGCCTAATCGTTCGGCATTCTCCCTACCATAATTGCACAAGCCATTCGTGTATTCGGACTCACCTGATAAAAATGATTTACCTACAAGTATTTCTGGAATGTCGTAAAAATCAAAATTATCTGGAACGGGTGTATCCGGCTTCATGAATCGGCCAACGCAATAACCCAACAATGATTCCTTCTGGTCATATCTGTCCCAATTATACAAAGCAACCGTGTGGGTTTCGTCCGTTGCGTATTCGTTCATTTCATCGAGTTTTGGTAGCACCCAATCCTCGCCGTCCTTGAACAATGCTTCCCAAACTGCGCTTGGTGCGCCGCTACGTAAATAGGCTGTTTTTCCAATGAATCTATACGGCCCGAATTTTATGATTTCAAACTTGTCCATAACTTCCTCCTGCTTTTGATTCTACAATATTATCATTCCGGCTTTATTTTTTCTACCTCAACCATTCACTATATCGTTCAATCCGTGCCATAATTCGTTCTGCATCTGCACCTTCGGCAACAGTTGGCTGAAAATTATTGCGGTTTCTTACAGAAGAAACAAACACGGGGATTATATTCTTATATATATCTGGAAGCAGTACACCATTGTAAAAACTAAATGTCTGCTGAAATATGAAGCTATCCTGGTCTCGCGGGTTTGCATTGCCTCCAAAGCTGAAATTTGCAAGAGAGTACACAATAAACCTACCCATGTATTCTTCAATCCCTTGAATAACATGCGGATGAGCCCCAAGCACTAAATCCGCACCATTGCGAATAGAGTAACGCCCAATATTTATCTGATATTGTTCCGGGCGGTTTACATGTTCCGTCCCCCAGTGATAATAGGCAATTATGAGCTGTGCGCCGCGGTTTTGTAGGTTATAAATGGCGGCGCGTATGCGGTTTCTGTTTTCTGCAGAGTCATTCCATATTCTGTAGCCAAACAGTCCTACATATATACCGTTTACTTCCATTATGGTTTTGAACTCGTTACCAAAATATACAATGTCTTCGGCACGCAGTGCTTCAATGGTGTCCTCATAGCCCCGCTGTCCAAAATCTATTGTATGGTTGTTGGAAATTGTAACGGCGTCTACATTGCCCAATGAAAGTATTCTGGCAAAATGTGGCGGACCGCGAAATACAAAAGGCTTGTCCATATGGTATGTAGCATAGGTTAGTGTGCCCTCCAGGTTAACAATTGATAAATCGCTGTCGTAGAAAATATGGGCTATGTTGCGGAAAAAGAAACTGTGATCCTGTCCGCTGTTTTCAAACTCCCGCATAAAGGCATGATACCCTGCCCACCGTCTGTCGCCACCTAAAGTAGTGTCCCCTGCGACGGACAGGGTTATGGTTACAAGATTGCAGACAGGTTCGTAAGCATATGCTTCCGGGTTATATTGTTGGTAATATTCTTCGTAGTCATTGTAATCGTATGCTTGCATATCTTCCTGGTTAAGTTCATCATCAGTATTAGTGTACGCAAGATACTCAGGTTCCGGCATGGGCAAAAAAACTTCGGCTTGCAGCGGGGTTTCACGGGGCGTCCATTCCAAATAATAATCCAAGGCAAAATATGCCGCCACTGCTATCCCACTAAAAACTATTAACGAAACTATAAACACCATTGCCGATTTCATGCTCTCACGCCCTTTGCTATGTACTGATATTATATATATTGGCATGAACCGACAAACATAGAAAATTAACATTTCAATGAATAGTTTTAATAATATCGATAACCCCGCCGCCTTCTGTTTCTTCTGCGGAGATACATTCTTACTGCAAGTAAACCTAAAATAACCGTAATAAGGGACACCGCCGCTATAAGAAAGGTATTTCTATCTGTAACATCATCGTATTGTTCATACTCTTGGGACAGTGGCGGTTCTGGCTCATAGGCATATTCGTACTTTTCTAGTTCAAGCCTGGCTAACTCTGCCGCAAGCAGTGCTTCATGTTTTGTCGCTTGCCTTTCCAACTCTGCTTCTGCCAATATTTCAAATGCATAGTCCATCAAGGTAGTAGTATCTATAAAAGTTGCGCCTCGCGGGGCATATAGCACAGATATTATCAAGCCCTGGCTGCCCTTGCGAACATATGACACCAAAGTATGCTGGGCCGCATTGGTAAAGCCTGTCTTGCCCCCTATTACGTATGGATTATATACGGATTCATCCGGGCGTATAAGGCGGTTTGTGTTTCGCAACAAACGTGGGTTACCATACCTGTTAGTTGGGGGCAGCTCGAAATATTCAGTTGAGATAATTTCTATAAAAATGGGATGCTGTGTGGCAGCCCGCATTATAAGTGCTACGTCATAGGCCGTTACATATTGCCCATCCCCCGGCAAACCGCAAGGGTTTACAAAGTTTGTATTATTTGCACCAAGTTCCCGGGCCCGTTGGTTCATGCGTTCCACGAATGCCGGGACAGACTCGCTTACATGCTCTGCCAAGGCTCGGGCCACCTCGTTACCCGAGGGTAGCATTATGCCATATAATGCCTCCAACACGGTAATGGCTTCGCCTTCATGCATCCACAATCTGCTGGCACAGTATGGTATGTCTATGGCATGGGCAGACAAAACCACTTGTTCTTCCAGATTTTCTACATGCTCCATAACTAAAAGAGCTGTCATTACTTTGGTTATGCTGGCAGGGTAACGTAAAGCGAACCCCTCGGTTTCGTATACAATTTCTCCTGTTTCCGCACACATTACAAGCACAGAAGCAGATTGATAAAGGCCGGTATCGTAGTACTCTTCGGTGTCGTATGGCTCACTTGCAGAAAGATGCAAAATATATAAGGTGAAATAAATTGAAAATAAGAGTATCCTTGTTATATGATGCTTTTTCACTTAACCGCCGCCTTAAAAGAATTAATGTATAAGATAACCAATTGCTATTCTACAACAGAAGAGTGCCAGTTACTACTCTTTTTACAGCTAAATACCAATTATACATTTTAATAAACCAACTGTGCCGGTTATCTTGCATAATAATTTCACTTACAATAATATACAATAATGTAAGACAAGGAGTGTGATGCGATGTTACTTATCGGAATATGTGATGGCGACACGACTATTCGCATTATGCTGGGGGATTTTATCAGACGGTATAGAAATGAAACAGGACTGACTGTACAAGTTCTTACTTACGATACCGGTGAAAAACTTCTGCGACACTACCCTTTTGAAATGGATTTAATTTTCTTAGAAATTCCTTTTACGAAAATGAGCGGTATCGAAGTTGCCCGCAAAATTCGTGAAATAGATTCAAATGTAAGCATTGTATTCCTTACTACTGTGTTGAACCATGTGCTGGAAGCCTACGATGTTCGCGCTAGCAACTATCTAATAAAACCTCTTAAATATGCACGTTTTTTGAAAGAAGTAGAAGCTGCTCGTGCAAAGCGGGGCCAAAACAGATTTTTTATTGAAACTAACGATGATGGAATATATAAAATTTACACAAAATCTATTTATTACATCGAGACAGAAGGCCGCAATACCCGAATTCATACAGAAACCGACAAAATTTTAAGCTATAAGACAATGAAAGCACACCAAGAGTCTTTATTTGAACCTTATTATATTCGATGTCATGCAGGTTTTATTGTCAATCTGCTTTTTTTCGATAAGTTGGAACAAACCGAGTTGATACTTACAACAGGAATGCGCATTCCAGTAAGCCGTCAAAGAAAAAGAGAAGTTATAAAGAAAATACAGGCACTTTACACACGTTAGCAGGAGGAAGTTATGAACAAACTAAAAGAACTTTTCATAACAATAGGCTGGGCATATAAACTGACAATGAAAATAAACGCCCGTGTTTATTTAGGCTGGGCATTTATAAGTATATTACTTTCTATACTCCCGGCTATTGCACTGCATTTTAACCGGGAAGCAGTGGCCATTTTGTCAAGTTTTATTTCCATAGGACAAGGTAGCTTTGACAATGTGTTTCCGGCAATTATCGCACTGGGGGTTGTGCTTACTGCCATTGGGCTTTCCCGCCGAATAAATGCCGACTTCCTTAACATGCAATTACATGATACGTATTATTTTGGTTTTTTAGAATTTTATATGGATACAGTACAAGATATCGAGCTTAAAACACTGATGGATAAAAAATACTTGGACGAGCATTATTCGTCACTGGGCAGGGGCGGCTCCCTTTCCGATTTTATGTCTGCAAGTTGTGTGCTGATATCAAAAATTATAGGTGTAAGTGCTTTGCTGGTTGTGGCAGCACAGGTTTCACTTGTTATTTTTTTCGCAGCAACAGGATATATAATTGTCATAATGGTTCTTAATTTTATTATGGCAGATAAATTACGGTGGAATCACATGGAATACAACGAAGTACGCAGACTTTCCAGCTATTATCACAACTCTGTCATGTCGCCAGGTGTAGCTAAAGAACTACGGGTATACGACCTTGGCGACGAAACTATAAAAAGATGGAAAGAGGCATATAAGGGTGTCGAAGATTTCGATAGGCATCATTCACGAATCTATCCTATTTTTTCTGCAATAAGCAGTGCGGGATTTTATGTATTTATTGCCGGAATGATGATATATAGCATTTATAGTGTAGCAAACGGCGGTATGACAGTGGATATTTTCCTTATGCTTTATGCAATGGGGCAAAGTATTAGCGAAATGACTGGAAGTTTATCCAGCAGCTTTATGGAGGCGGACAATGGGCTATTTTTCCTAAACATCCAGCGCAAGTTTACAAATGCCGTGCCAAAAGCCGCACAAGACTGGCGTGAGGGCTTTGTGCCGGAAAACGGGAACATCATTTTCCAAGCAGAAAACATGAGCTTCTCTTATGATGACGAAAAGGATGTTTTACACGACCTGACTTTTGATATAAGAAAGGGCGAAACTGTGGCCTTGGTTGGACTAAACGGCAGCGGCAAAACTACGCTGGTCAAGCTTTTAATTGGTCTGTTTTCGCCTACTAAAGGTAATTTGCGTTTTTTAGGAAAACCATATGACGATAAAACTCGCGGCGGAATAATAAAAAGAGTGGGTATGTTTTTTCAGGATTTTCATATTTTCCACGCCACATTTAGAGAGAATATAGGCTTTGGCGACTTAAAGAGCCTGGCAGACGAAAACAAGATAATGCGCGCTGTAGATAAAGGCGATGCAAAAAAAGTCCTATCTCAACTTGAACAGGGAATGGAGCAATGGCTTGGCAAGTATGCAAAAAGTGATGGCGTGTGGCTAAGCGGTGGCGAAAACCAGCGTGTAGCTATATCCCGCACCCACATGAGCGACAAAGATGTACTAATTTTTGACGAACCGGCCTCTGCATTAGACCCTATTGCAGAAATGAAGCAATTCCAAGCAATACGTGAAAAAATTAAAGGTGCGACGGCAATTCTTATCAGCCACAGAGTAGGCTTTGCCCGCCTTGCAGACAGAATAATAGTACTTGACGACGGCCGCCTTGCAGAAGACGGCACACACGAAGAACTAATGACCCAAAATGGTATATATGCAAACTTCTTTAACGAACAAGCGCAATGGTATACCGACGTAGGCAATGGGGGTAATTATGAGTAAAATTAAAATCCTTACAAAAGCATTGCTGGTTAGCATTAAAATAAAAGGGCCGGTATCTATATTTGTAAGTTTACTTGGTTTCCCGGCAGCCTTGCTTCCCGTATGGCTTGCAGAGAGACTAAGAACCCTTACCGACGAATTGCAGGTATTAATGGGAGTTGGCACAGATGTCGGCCCGGCACTTGCTGCCTTTGGCGGGCTTGTGGGACTGTATGTGGCTCAAATGATTATAAATACAATATCCCAATATGTAAGCAGCATGGACAGTATAAAAACCTCAACGTATATCCAGCGGACACTGCTACGCCACAAATGCGAAGTGCGCTATAAATATATCGAAAATTATGACGACTTTCAAAAACGTATTGAATTCGCAACCCAACATGCAGGAAACACAATGGCACGGAGTATGGGAAGTATTATTTCAATTGCCCAGCTTATGGTAGCATTCGTGGCTGCTTCTATTGCACTTTGGCAAGTAAGCCCCATTATAGTTTTTGTATTGTATGTTACAAGCCTGCCTGCAGCTATTCTGGCATACATCCAGCAAGATGAAACATTCCACAGCCGTGCGAAGTGGATGGAAGAGGGTCATCTTGCAATCACATACTATAATATGATAGCGGGTGCCGGATATTTGTTTAATGGTCAGCAAGAAATAAGACATGGCGGGCTATTTGATTATTTAAAAGCCCGTTGGCGCACAATCACAGACGATTATTTGGCAAAAAAGAATAAGTTAATGAGAAAACATGTTAAATACAATGCCGCTGCAGACTTTTTGCGCAGTGGGGTATATGTAGGGATACTGCTGATTGCTGCATGGGAAATTTATCAAAATCCAGCTATAGGGCTGGGAGTTTTTGCTTTGGTTTATGCCCTTTCGGGTCAGTTGCAGTCTGTTACGGCAAATACATTGGTAAGCGTTATGACCTTAGCGCAGGATATACCATATATGAAGGAGTTTTTTTACTTGGAAGAACTGGAGCGGGAACCCTCTGATAGCAGTGCCGTTACCAAATCCGGGGATATTACTTTCGAAAATGTTTCGTTTTCTTACCCCAATTCAAACCGTGACGTTCTTAAAAATATTAGCTTTCGTATTAAAAACGGTGAAAAAATAGCCATTGTAGGGGAAAATGGCAGCGGAAAATCTACACTTATTAACTTGTTATGCGGAATGCACGAGCCTAAGCAAGGTAATATTTTTGTTGGACAGGTAGATGCATCCAAGTATCCGGCAGCAACAAGAGATGCTGTTTCTGTAGTTTTTCAAGACTTTGCACACTATGAAACCAACTTGCGCGAAAACATTACCGTTTCCGATAGAAAACGTGCCGCCACTGATGATGAAATAATGGAACTTTTGAAAAAAATTAACGTAAACGACGTAGTAGAAGAGCAACCTAACGGACTCCACGAACAAGTAGGCACGTTTTCGGACAAGGCCAATAATTTGTCCGGCGGTCAATGGCAAAAAATTTCGATTGCCCGGGCTGCATACAGACAAAATGCCAAAATAATGATACTGGACGAGCCTACATCGGCCCTTGACCCAATTGCGGAAGCACAACTATACCGCAACTTTGCAACATTAACCGAGGATAAGACTACCATTTTAATATCCCACAGACTTGGTATAACCGCAATTGTTGACCGCATTTTAGTTCTGGAAGGCGGCAAGCTTGTTGAAGAAGGTACACACAAAGAACTTATTGATAAAGATGGTGTTTACGCAAAAATGTACCGCGCACAAGCACAGTGGTATTTATAGTCATTTAATGCGGGATGGCAATTACTAAAGAGAAAGTAACTGCCACCCCGCAACATACATATTTATGGCTTACTTGTAAAATGGAACCCTTCAATTTTTACGCCGGGTACCAGCATTGCACCATATCCACCAACAAGCTCACGCTCTTTTGTTATTGCGGTGATATTTTTAAAGGCATCCAGCATACTTTCTGTAAATCTAACAGTTGCTATAGGCTTTGTAATTTTACCATTTACTATCAAGAATGTACCGTTTCGAGTCAAGCCTGTCACCTGCAAGTTGCGGGCATTTACAAAGTTAGTATAGTGGAACTCGTTTATGAAAATGCCATTTTCCGTACCGGCGATAATTTCTTCTAAGGATTGGTCGCCGCCTTCAACTATAACGTTGATAGGAATTGCCCCAGAATACCAACGGGCGCCAATGGCATGACCAGTGCTTTCCACACCCTGCCTGGCGGCGGTTTTGTTATCGTATACATATGCAGAAATTACGCCCTTTTCGATAAGGGATAGTGAACGCCGGGGGTTGCCTTCCCCGTCAAAGAACATAGGCAGTAAATCCGGATGAGTTACATCGTCTCGGATGGTTAAATTCTCGCCAAATACTTTTTCTCCAAGCTTGCCACGAGCAAAACTCACGCCGTCTTCTACACTTTTTGCGTTTAGCATCATAGTGGTAAAACTAAGTAAATCCGCAAAGGCAGAAGGGGAAAGCACAACCGTAAATGCACCAAGGTTTGGCTCTATTGGGTTTCGTGCGGCCTTAGATGTTGCCTGGGCTTTTTTGAAACAGCCTATGATATCCGGTACGCCGGTGTAAGAAATACACTCCCCTGCCCCGTCTGTGCCACTTTCATGGGTTACTACGGTATTAAAGTTTACATCATAGTAAGTTGCATGGCGGAAGCCGCCATTGCTGTCCCCAAGTGCAACTACGTTATTGGTCAAAGTTAGCGCACCGGAGGCCGTGTAGCCCTCTTCCAACTGGGCAACGCCTTTTTTTATATATGCGGCACGACCGTTAATATCAAAGGCTTTGGCAAGGGCTTCACTTTTGGCCCGCTCTTGCACTTCCTCTTTAGAAAATGGAAATGCACCAAACTCCCCTTCCGGTACGAATTGAAGCATTATTTCCGCATCTTGCACAAGCTGAGCAATCCCGCTATCCGATAAATCGTTGGTTGCACAAGTAGCTTGCTTTTTGCCGTCGTATAAGGTCAAGCTCATACGTTCATCCGTTATTGTCACGTTCTGGCTAATTTCCGAATTTGCGAAGCGTGTTGTGCCTTGTTCACTTGCAGAAAGTGATACTACTGCATAGTATTTTGTTGAAGAAACTGCCTTTTCCACAAAGGCCCTTGCACGTTCTTTATTTAACATCGGAAACACCTACTTTCACTTTTCTAAACCGTGTTGGAGAAGAGCCATGACTAACCCGTGCAACCTGCATTGGCTGGCCCTTCCCGCAGTTTGGCACCCCTACAAGTTCCCAGAAATCTGCATTAGCTGTGCCATCGCAACTGCCCCAGAACTCTGTAGTTTTACCGGAATAAATAGGATTCTTGAAAATACGCCCTGTTAGTTTTCCGTCTTTTATTTCCCGGGCAAGTTCGCAAGCAAACTGGAAGTTTACACGCAAATCATCAATACTCCAGCTCTTGTTTTCATCAAAAATAAAGCCGTAATCCACTCCAGCAATAAGTTCGTCTAGGGTGAAATCCCCGGGCAATAAATTGATATTTGTCATACGCACGATGGGTAGGTTTCTCCAACCATCGGAAAGGCCGCCACCGCTGGAGTTAAGCCCGACTTTACGCGCATAGTCCCGGGATGTTTGAAAGGCCGTAAATTTGCCTTTATCTACTAATGTAACATTTTGTGCCGGCACACCTTCATCATCGTAGGCGAAAGTGCCTACTCCACGAGGGCAAGTTGCATCTGCAACCAAGGTTACATACTTGGAGCCGTATGTCACCGGCTTGGAAGATAAATTATCTGGTTCAAGGAAGCTACGCCCGGCAAAGGCCGCTTCGCTGCCAAGTACCCGGTCAAGCTCCGTTGGATGCCCTACACTTTCATGAATTTGCAGGAACATTTGCCGCGGTGTGATAATAACGTCAAACTCGCCGCTTGGGCAATCCTGTGCGTTAAGAAGCTCTATAGCCTCACGCCCAATTGTAATTGCCCGTTCGGGCAGGTTTAGTTCATACACCGTTTCAAGCCCACCACGGATAACGTTGCAATAACTGCGACGCTGCATATCTGCATCAGAAAATGCAACCGCTGCAAGGGATGCATCGCATTGGCAGAACTTCTGGTCGATAAAAGAACCGTCTGTATCCGCAAAAATAACATCGTCTTTACGGAAGGTAAAGTTTACATAAGTACGGCTTACGCCTTCTGTAAGGCGCATGTTTTTGTCGCATTCCATCATAAGGGCCAGTTTTTCGGAAAATGGCACTGCGAATGGATCTTTTACCACGGGAGTTACGTAATTTGCCGTTACAGCTTCCTTACTGTCAAGCTGTGTCTTTTCCACAAGCAAGGTCAAACTTGCCTGTGCAATTTCATAGGCAGATTCGACTGTCTCCTGCATTTTTGAAAGATCGTTGGATGCGGCAAAACCCATCGCACCATTTACATACACTCGTATGCCATACCCTTTACTGCGCTCGGTGGATGCCGCCACAACCTGGCTGTTTTCCACACGTATATTCTCTGTGCGGATGTCTTTGAAACGGATGTCTGCAAAGTCTGCACCAAGAGTTTTGGCGTGCTGCATTGCAATTTTGATTTGCTGGTTCATTTGCTACCTCCTCCTTAGTTTTTATCTCTGTACCCTTCCGCTGCCGTCGCCGCCTAAAAGGCTCGATACTTCTGCGATGCTAACTAAGTTAAAATCACCTTCAATTGTATGTTTCAAGCAGCTTGCGGCTACCGCAAATTCTAAAGATTCTTGCTTGCTAAAGCCGGATAAAAACCCATAAATAAGCCCGCCGCCAAAGCTATCGCCGCCGCCAACCCGATCCACTATGTTTTTGATTTCGTATTTTTTAGAGAAAAAGGCCTCGTGAGTTGCGCCGTCGTATAGCATTGCCGACCAATCGTTGTGGTTTGCGGAATGCGATTCCCGCAAGGTAATTGCCACATATTTAAGTCCGAATTTTTCAACCATTTGCTTTGCAACAGATGTATAACCCTCGTGGTTCAAATGACCGGAAGTCACATCCGTACCTGCGGAAGTTATGCCAAATACATCGGCGGCATCTTCCTCGTTAGCAATGCACACATCAACATAAGTAATGAGCTTGGACATGGTTTCTTTCGCTTCTGCCTTTGTCCACAAGTTTTTACGATAGTTAAGGTCGCAGCTTATGGTTATACCTTTTTCTTTTGCAGCTTTTAACGCATCTAGGCAGATATCCGCAACGGTCTGGCCCAATGCCGGCGTTATTCCCGTAAAATGAAACCACTCCACACCGTCAAAAATGGCATCCCAATCAAAATCTTCCCGTTTTGCGGTTGCAATTGCAGAATGAGCACGGTCATAAATAACCTTAGATGCCCGCTGGTTAGAACCTTTTTCCAAGAAATAGATACCCACACGGTCTCCGCCACGAACAATTTTGCCAGTATCTACGCCATAGCGGCGCAAAGAATTTACGGCAGCTTGTCCAATATCATGTTTGGGCAGTTTTGTTACAAATGCAGCATCAAAGCCATAATTAGCCAATGATACGGCAACATTTGCCTCCCCGCCGCCATAAGTAGCACCAAGTTCATTGCATTGCGTAAAACGCTCGTACCCGGGCGGAGCCAGGCGAAGCATTAGTTCTCCGAATGTTACGATTTTTTTCATGTGAATTCTCCTTTTATATGAAATTGTATTTTAATTTAATAAGGAACGCGTCCTAATACCCTTCCGGCTTATTACAATGCCATGTCCAAGCCGTTTGAATTATATCTTCAATGTTAGTGCGTGTCGGATTCCATCCAAGTTCACTCTTTGCCTTTTCTGAAGACGCGACCAGCACAGGCGGGTCACCAGGGCGGCGGTCTTTCATATTTACTGGGAAATCTAAGCCAGTAATTTTCTTTGCTGCCTCAACAATTTCCTTATTAGAAAACCCGTTGCCGCTTCCCAGGTTATATGTGGCAGAATCCGCACCAGATTCCAGGCGTTTAAGCCCTAAAATGTGGGCATCTACCAAGTCCATAACATGGATATAATCACGGATACAAGTACCGTCCGGTGTGGGGTAATCGACGCCAAAAATATCAAGACTTTCTCGTTTTCCCTTGGCGACTTGCAGCACTATTGGTATCAAGTGGGTTTCCGGGCTATGGTCCTCCCCAATTTGCCCGCTTTCATGGGCTCCTGCTACATTAAAATATCGGAAAGTTACATATTTTAGGTTGTAAGCCAAGTCATACCATTTTAGTATGCGTTCTACTGCAAGCTTACTTTCACCATACGGGTTAATTGGATATTCATGCGTTTCTTCTGTAATAGGCAATGTTTCCGGCATTCCGTAAACCGCTGCCGTAGAGGAGAACACGATATTTTTAACGCCATGCTTTAGCATTCCTTGTAGTAGTAAAAGGGTAGCAGTCACGTTATTGTCGTAGTACATTGCCGGGTCTTGCACACTTTCCGGAACAATTGTGTAGGCAGCAAAATGAACAACGGCAGATATGTCATTTTCCGTGAATATTTTGTCCAATAAAATGGCATCCTGCATATTACCCTCGTAAAATTTTGCGCCTTGCCAAACAGCTTGACGATGCCCTTTTACCAAATTATCAAGCACCACTGTTTCTGTGCCGCTTTCGATTAGTGCCGCAACCATATGGCTCCCAATATAGCCTGCACCGCCAACAATTAAAACTGCCATTAAGTCCTCCTTATATTTCTCTTGCTCCGTCGGCAACTTCGGCGATGTAGAAACTTGCTTCCGTACCCGTTTTTTCAAGATACATTTTGCCAACGTATTGCATAATGTCATCTGCATAATCTTTGTGAACAATGCTTACAGTACAGCCGCCAAAACCTGCGCCTGTCATGCGGGAACCAAGTACCCGTGGCACACCAGTGTGAAGCTTTGCATACTCCAGTGTAGGCTGAACCATGGCATCCAGAGCATCGCCAACTACTTCATATAAATCTCGCAGAGACAAGTGAGAATCTTCCATATATCTATACAGCTCATCCAGCCTGCCCTCTGACAATGCCTGGGCTGCTTCCTTAGTGCGATAGTTTTCGTAAACCGCATGCTCTGCCCGCTTACGCTCGGTGTCATTTTTAATTACACTTTTATGTTTTTCAAATTCCTTAGGCGTAAGGTCGCACAAGGTTTTTATATCGCATACATTTTGCAAATCCGCTAAAGCACTCTCGCATTCGGCACGGCGTTCATTATATTTGGCATCTGCAAGGCCGCGTCTGTAATTGGTGTTGGCAATTAAAATCCGATAATCCCCAAGGTTCAAGGGGATTTGCTTATATTCTAATGTGGCACAATCTAGCAACAATGCATGGTCTTGTTTTCCCATTGCACAAGCAAATGGGTCCATTATTCCGCAGTTTACGCCATTATAATGCTCGGCCTTTTGGCACATTATTGACCGCTCTATTGGGTCTATTCCAAACTCGAAAATACTATTAAGTGCCAATGCAACAAGTGTATTTAAACTTGCAGAAGATGATAAGCCCGCTCCGTTGGGTAAGTTACCCCAAATGTACATTTCAAAACCGCCAAGTTTGTGCCCTTTTTCCGCAAATTGTAGAAGCACACCCTTTATATAATTCCCCCAGCTATGCTTTGGGTCATGAGTAAGGTTGTCCAAAGAAAATTCTACCGGAGCACTAATATTGCCAGAAACAAGTTTGACATCATTATCATCACGCTTTCTTATGGCACCGTAGGTTCCCATGCTTAATGCGCACGGGAAAACAAGCCCTCCGTTATAGTCTGTGTGTTCGCCAATTAAATTAACCCTGCCCGGCGAAAAGAAAACCCGTGGCGTGCCATCATTATTGACAAATGCCTTTGAGAACCCATCCAAAACATGCTGTCGCATAAAAAAATTATCCTCTCCCTATTTATGATTTTAATAAATCTAAGAAAATGCCATAACAATATTTAACCATATAGCTGTGCAACCTGCAACGCATATTTTTCTACATGCATGAGAATAGTATAAGTATGAATCTATGGAAGGAGGCGAAATTATATGCGTTCAAGAACATGGGATTACATTGCGTTAACGCTTGTAATAATTGGTGCAATCAATTGGGGGCTAATCGGCTTGTTTAGGTTTGACCTTATCGCCGTCATATTTGGCGGGATGGAAGCGATTGTTAGCCGTATCATATATACACTTATTGCGCTGGCGGGTCTTTACTGCCTTAGCTTTTACGGAAGAGATTATCACGTACCAACGGAACACAGAGAACACAGAACTTAGATCCATACAAATAATTAAAGGGGCCGAAAGGCCCCATTTGTGTTGTCTTGGTTTTGCAGTTTTGCACTCCTCGCCTAGTGAAATGTACATGCCTCTTATGGATGTAACCTTCTGCTGGCTGGGGCGATTGAATGGCGAAGAGAAGTCCGGGAAGGCGAGGCGTTTCGCCCCTTGCCATACCAGGAATTCCACTGGATGAAAGGATGAAATTGGAATCGTAAAGAATGTCGTTTTACAGGGAATGTCCCATCACTAACGCTGATAATCTGAATTCATTGAGATTACATTTTTATTTATTCGGCAACACGGAGCAATCCATTCCAAATAGGTGTACCGCTCGTCTTTTGTGCATCGAAGTATTCATCAGATTGTCTGTTAATTCTTCTTTGTATGCGATGAAGGTTGTGTAAATAGTAGATTTCTACCCCTTGGGGGAAGTCGATACCCTCAAATGCTGCGGTTGAGATTGCTATATTCTGCGTTTGTATTTGAAATAATCTACGCCGTATTAATGAAATAGGCCTTTCGGTGACATTAAAATATACTACAAGAACACTTTCCTCACCACGGTACAAAGTTCGCCATGTCTCATGGGTACGCTGAGGGCCAAAACTGTCAATGACAAGCCATAATGCGGCAGATTCGCCATACTCTAGTTTATCACTATCATGTAGTTCACGCCTTACTTGTCGCCCAGAGCCGTCATGTTCTTCTAATACGGCGTGTATAACCACTGCTCTTTTTGGATAGAGCCGAGGCATAAGCGGAATTTGCCCCAAAAACAGAAATGCGGTAAGAATACCAAAAAAAGTAATTGCAATCAAGCTTACAATAATTATTATTGGCTTTATTTTTTTGACCATACTTATCACACTTTTCTTATAATAATTTTGTGTCATAACCCGGGCTAAATGCTATCTTCATCTAGGTGCATTTGGGTCATAAGGGAATCCGGTTTCCCACAGTTCATACAGATCTATGAAATTATTGTCGTGTCTTGCCCACCATAACAGCCCCAATGCCTGTCCCGTGATGAGGAATGGTGGGGCGTTACGCCCAGCTATTCCAGGAATTCCGCTGGATTATTTATATTATTTGTATAGTTGTACTTCAAACGATACATGCGAAATGATATTCTCCAAGTTATTAAATAAATTGTCCATATCTTCATGCTCACCAACTTCATAGAGTTTTATTGTGAGCGTTTTATTTTTTTGTTTTGAGATATCCAATTCAACGAGTAAGCCTTGAGTTGACAGTTCAATTATTTTGTCTGCTAAACCATCTGGTAACGAAGATATTATATCACAAATGAATTCTTGAACACTTTTCAAGAGTTTATTTAACAGTATCGAAATGAGAGCTTGTTGCTCTTTGGAATAGAGTTTGGAATGTGCCAAGTACAATCGTTGGTGTAACCATTACTATAATAAGTACAAATACTACAAACTTCTTGAACTTACTGATGATTGCTTTTGCCATCATGTTTCCTCCCGTTGTAAAAAAAGTTGGCGATATCACGCTGCGTCATCGGCACATATCGCCATGGTTCAACAATTATTTTCCATAGTATACAAAATAAACACATTTATATCAATTGTCAAAACCACCAAATTTGCCACAAATTCAACTGAAGTAATTTGTCATGCTTCACTACTCCGCATATTCAATTTGGCAAGTAATGGCAAAAATTTTTCGCCATTACACCACCAATTAAATCTTTTTTCATCATTTTACGCCTTCACACACGAAAAAGCCTTGCCAATCGACAAGGCTTTTTCAAATATTTTGAAAAGAAGATAATATTGCCAATATTCAGTAAATTTATTACCCAACTTTTTCCATATGATATACTACCAAAAAATTACAAAGGATGTGTGTATCGTGATCATTTCAACAAAAGAAGTTCTATATCTGCCTTTAGATGCAGTAAAACCAAATCCTTATCAGCCTCGCCGCATTTTCGACCAAACCGGATTGGACGAGCTTGCCGCATCAATTAGAGTTTATGGGGTTTTGCAACCAATAAGCGTGCGGTTTATGAACAATTCCGGCTACGAGCTTGTAGCCGGCGAACGCCGCCTGCGCGCAAGCCGCATTGCGGGGCTTGCCAGCATTCCTGCCATATTAGTAGACATTACAGACACAGACAGCGCAGTGCTTGCCATTATCGAGAACCTGCAACGGAAAGATTTACACTTTTTTGAAGAAGCAGAAGGCTTTCGTAATTTAATGAACGATTACACTTTTACACAAGAAGCCCTGGCAGTACGAGTTGGCAAAAATCAATCTACAATTGCCAATAAATTACGGCTTTTGAAAATTCCCCGCAAATTACAAAAGGAGATAATCGAGAACGAACTTACGGAACGCCATGCCAGGGCAATTCTGCGACTAGACACAGAGGCAGAACAAGCGAAGGTTTTGCAAAAAATTATTGCAGAAGGGTTAACCGTCCGTAAAACAGAAGAACTAATTGAATCAATTCTTGTATCCAATGCCCCGGTAACAAATAATAAAGCCATCCCGTTTAAAGCATACATACGGGATATCCGTGTCCTTACCAATTCAATAAAAGAAGATTTAGAAATTATGCGGAGCTCTGGCATGGAGACTCATTTCGATATACAGGAAACATCCACGGGCTATAGTATTCATATTGCACTTAACTATGTTAAAACAGAACCAAGTGGTAAAAATGTGCATTATCCTACAAAAGTAAAAAGTAGTACCAGTGCATAAAAAAATATGATATACTTGTGTTAATAGTTGAAAATGGATTGGAGTTGGGAAGATGAACGACTTTTCTTGCTAATGTTTTTGGCATAATAAAATTTCTAGCGGTAAAACCGCTTAGTTTTGTTGTGCTATCGGCAAGAAAGTTATTAGTCTTCGAAAACTCGTATATAGGTGTGTTTTTTTGGTTGCCTTTTATTGTACGAGCCGTAAGAATTAACTTTTTTGCGGCTTATTTTAGTACAATCATTGGAGGACAGCCATATGTCATTAATTAGCGTCTCAAATTTAACTTTTGCCTACGAAGGCAGTTATGATAATATTTTTCAAAATGTTAGCTTTCAAATCGATACCGATTGGAAGCTTGGCTTCACAGGCAGGAATGGGAAAGGTAAAACTACTTTTTTAAACTTACTGCGTGGCAAGTTTGAGTTCAACGGAAAGATATCTGCCACCGTTGATTTTCAATATTTCCCATATAGTATTTCCGACAAAACATTATTAACAACCATGATAATTTCGGAAATATGCCCAGACTATCAGGATTGGCAGCTGATGCGGGAATTATCGTTGCTGAAAGTTGACGAAGATGTCTTGCACCGTCCATTTGAAACATTATCCAACGGGGAGCAGACAAAAATTTTGCTTGCTGCATTATTCCTAAATGAAAACAACTTTTTACTAATCGACGAGCCAACCAATCATTTGGATATGAACGGGCGGAAAATAGTAAGCGATTATTTAAACGGTAAATCTGGATATATATTGGTGTCACACGACAGGGCTTTTTTGGACGGATGTATAGACCATATTCTTTCAATTAACAAAGCGGATATTGAAATTCAGCGGGGAAATTTTACAACATGGTGGGAAAATAAAAAGCGTCAAGACCAATTTGAACTAGACGAGAACGAGAAATTGAAAAAGGATATCAAGCGGCTAACTACTGCCGCAAAACGTACAGCAGCTTGGTCAGACAAAATTGAAAAGAGCAAGTTTGGTAGCAGCGATAAGCCGGGAAGCGGCACATATGACAGGGGGGCAATTGGCGCACAGGCTGCGCGAATGATGAAACGTTCAAAAGCAATTCAAAGACGCCAGCATGTTGCCATCGATGAAAAATCGAGTCTTCTAAAAAATCTCGACTACGCCAGCGATTTAAAAGTTACACAAATCCCCTACTACAAATCCCGTTTCCTTTCTTTATTAGAAGTAAGTATTTTTTATGGGCAAAAAAATGTTTGCAGTAATATCAGTTTTGATATTAACCAAGGCGACCGCATTGCCCTGCACGGCAAAAACGGCAGCGGAAAATCAAGCATATTAAAACTCATATGCGACGAGGATATCTCATATACCGGGGAATTTTCTAAGGGCAGCGGACTTCAAATTTCATATGTATCCCAGGATACGTCTTTCTTAAAGGGCAATTTAACGGACTACGCCCGGGAAAATAACATTGATGAAAGCCTATTTAAGGCCATACTTCGTAAGTTGGATTTTTTACGGATTCAATTCGAAAAAGATATGCAGGATTTCAGCGGTGGGCAAAAGAAAAAAGTGCTAATAGCTAAAAGCTTGTGCGAAAAAGCGCATTTGCTTGTGTGGGACGAACCCCTAAATTTTATAGACGTTTTGTCCAGGATGCAAATTGAAAAGTTACTGCTTGAATATAAACCGACAATTTTATTTGTAGAACACGATAGTATTTTTTGCAATGCCATTGCTACAAGAGTTGTGAATTTATAATTTCTTATTTTCATCTCAAGTCCTGTAAGCTCATCAAATCTAATGCCCGTTGTTTTCTATGGCCGCTGCGGCACCCTGCGTAAATTGCCAGTAAAACTATGGTTGGTAGGTTAATAATAAAAACAACAAATACAATACGTGACACAGATGCAACACGAATGCGCCCATAGTCAACCAGATGATTTACAACAGTATGACGCTCTGCATCCAGTTCTGCTTGTCGTTGTTCGACAGCTCTTTGAGCCGCATTAATATCGCCCCTAAACTCGTTTTCAGCTATTTCTTCTATAGATAATTGTTGAAGATTTTCATCATACATCTGTTGCACTGCAAAATGATAGTTTGTTCCCACAGAAACAAACACCACCATATTCAAAAATGTAAGTATAGAAAACCCAAAAGTTATCATAGGCATAATAAGCCCGGGCCACTTACTTTCTTTCTTAGACAAATGTATCTGCAAAATTATCAGCCCTGCGCAAATGCCAAGGAAGATAAGTAAAATTATTATCCCACTAATTAGTCCTATTACCGTCATGTCTTTTTTCTCCAATCCTCTTATATTCGGAGATTAACATTTTTGCCGTGTCGAAATCAATTTTATCGCTAACCACCAACCGCTTAACAAATGCAACATAGGGCTCGTTAGAAATATCGTCGCTAATTTGAATTTTTTGAATTAACTTATCAAGCCGCAAACGAACAGTTGGATACGTAACATTATACTGTCGTGCAATCTCCTTTAACGACCCGGACGCCAGCAAAAACTTCTTCATGAAAATTACATCTTCATCTTCCAGGTTTACCATCCAGTCAGGTACAACTTCAATTGCCATACGCATCCCCTTTCGCTATTTTAACAATATTAAATATATCACTTAATATTATTAAAGTCAATATTGATTTTATGTCCAATAAAATTACAGCCCTGTTGCAAAACACTTCCGCAACAGGGCTGTAATTTATTTTCTGCTCTGTATTACTCTAATGGCATTATCCAGCAAGCTTTTTACATATTCAGGCTTAGGAACAGTTGTACCCCTTAACACACCCAGCCAGTATGCTTTATCCCCAAGTATTCCAACAGAGAATGCATTCTCCACTGTTATTTCTTCAGGTGTTCTTGTCTCCTCCGGCGGTTGTGGCGGCGTAGCGGTAAGCTCTTTTACATAGTCCTCTACTTTGCTTATAAAAGTATTCCAACTATATGGGCGGTTCGCCCTTAGTTCTTGAGGGCAATTTTTGCCGGACCAAAAATTGTGTTGAACAATATTCTTTGTAGCAATATCATGCATTCTGCAAAGTATGGCGCACAGGCGAGCAGCGTTTTCTGTGGCAAGCAGTAAGTTACCGTCGATATTCTGGCAAATTTCTATGCCAATGCTCTGCTTGTTGCCGGGGCCACTTCCGTCACCGGCGTGGTATGCGGTTTCATTATCCGGCAAATGCTGGTATGCACCCATTTCATCTACGGTATAGTGCCAGCTTACCGGTGCATTTGCGGCGGTATCGCTTTTTACATAATTTGCATGCGCTTTAGCATTTGCCCCTTTGGAAGAATTGTCTGTATTGTGTATAGTTATATACGTCATTGGATTTGGCAAGGCGGGGCGGTTTTCGCGCCCTTTGGGGATAAAGTCTTGAATGATGGTCATGGATTTTAAAGCTCCTTAACATGTCGTTTGCTATAGTGTATTCATATGTTGGTCAAGCTGTGAATTATGGAAAGTTAGCAAAAAATACCCCTGGTCAGCACTTTTGTTTTCACTGCACAAAAGCAACATCAAGGGGTAATTAGTTACATTTTATAATTCTTTATTTGTCAACGTCTACTACAGAAGATTTATCTGGTGAAATTGCACCTAGAATATCATTTACTTTTCCACCTGTTGCACCTTTTAACACGTCTATCAGGTTTACACCTGTTAGTGCCTCAACGGTTTCGGGCAATTGAGCAATAATATCTGTTACATAGCCAGCCACTTTAGATGCCCCAGCCGGTTTGCCATTACCGCCTCCGCCGTTATCTATAACAACAATTTTATCTGTTTTAGAAATTGGGTCAGCAACATTTTTTGCAATTTCCGGCAAGCGTTCAATCATCATTTGGA